>Ga0164243_10000432_pt1 | contig 79423 bp, 68 predicted proteins | sample OricompcompostOP_FD_108781 | JGI IMG/M metagenome (GOLD analysis project Ga0164243, IMG submission 108781) | Organic Plus compost microbial communities from Emeryville, California, USA - Original compost - Organic plus compost (OP) | ecosystem: Engineered > Solid waste > Mixed feedstock >... | reverse complement strand
CTCGTACACTGCGCAAACATCCATTGAGAAAAATCACAGTGTCCATTGCATCGCTCGGATAGGCTCATGCGAAATACGAAAGGCAAGTCCGCCTCCAACGAAGACGACTATTTGTTCTCCGACTCCGGCCGAGCGCGTGGCGCTCGATTTCCTCTTGAAGAAGATGCTGGAGAGCGATGAGACGGAATGAGCGGCCGGCAATCGGGAGCCGCGCCCGGGGGCGCGATTCCACGTCCACGGCCCAGATCGAAAGCGCGCCCGCCGCCAGCATGCTCGACAGCACGACCAGCGCCAGCGTGAAGTGGCTGCTCATGATGGGCGCGATGATCGCCGGCGCGAAGAGCCCGCCGAAACGGGCGACCGCGCCGGCCATGCCCATGCCGCTGGCGCGCAGGTCGGTCGGGTAGACCTCGGGCGTGAAGGCATACAGGGCTCCCCAGGTGCCCAGCAGCGAAAAGCTCATCAGCAGGGTGGAGCCGACCACCACCACGGGCGAAGTGCCCAGGCTGTAGAGCATGCAGCCTGCGGCGCTCAGCAGCAGAAAGCCGATGAGCGTGGGCTTGCGGCCCCAGCGCTCGACCCCGTAGGCCGACAGGGCGAAGCCGGGCAGCTGCACGAGAGCGAGCACGACCAGGAATTCCTGCCCGCGCATGAACGCGAAGCCCGCGCTGCTGAGCTTGATGGGCAGGTAGACGAAGACCCCGTAGTAGGCGATGGAGATCAGCGCCCAGGCCAGGAAGAGCGAAACGCTGCGGCGCCGGTAGCCGGAGGAGAACAGCGCCGACAGGGGCTTGCGCTCCAGCAGTTCGGGCTTGATTTCAGGGATCTCGGGAGAACGGCCGTTGACGCGGGCCACCCGTTCCAGCACCTTGCGCGCCTGGCCCGGCCGGCCGCTGCGGTTCAGGTACATGGGCGATTCGGGAATGTAGAAGCGCAGCGCCACGCCGATGAGGGCAGGCAGCCCGGTCACGAAGAAAATCATGCGCCAGGCATCGTCTCCCCGCGACGCGGCAGCCAGCGCCAGCACGGCCAGGCAGATGGTGCCCACCGCCCAGAACGATTCCAGCAGCACCAGCCAGCGGCCGCGGCGGTCGCTGGGCAGGAACTCGGCCATCATCGTGTAGTCCACCGGCAGCGTGCCGCCCACGCCGATCCCCGTCAGGAAGCGCAGCAGCAGGAGCCAGCCGAATTCGGGCGCGAAAGCCGAGGCCACCCCGGCGCAGGCGTCGACGATGACGGCCATCATGAGCACCGGACGGCGGCCGATGCGGTCGGCCAGGCGGCCGAATACGAAGGCGCCGATCAGCATGCCCACGAAGAAGGACGTGCCCGTCTGCAGCGCCTGGGGCACCGTGATGCCGAAGGTCTTGGCGATCGTCGGTGCGCTGAAGCCGATGGACAGCACCTGCATCGCGTCGGCCAGCCACACCAGGCCGAAAATCACGAAGAGCCGGTACTGGAATTTGCCGACGCCCGCCGCCTGGATGCCCTGTTCCACTGAAATGAATGAAGCTGACATGTGTAGATTTCCTTTTTGTCATCACCGCAATTGCCGATTCCGCGCGTTTCCGGGCATGCAAGCCGCGCGCCGGGCCGGGGGGAACGGCTCATGGGTGGCTCACAGGGGCCGTTGCCCCTGTTTTCCCCTTGCTACTCTTGCTGCGCATGCGCGCGCAGCCTGCTGATCGTCGTCGTGTCAACTGTCCAGGCTTCTTCCTCCGGCGCAAACCGTCCGCGCAAATAGTCGATCAAATCCGCAATCTGCCTGTCGTCCAGGCTGTGCCCGAACCCAGGCATGTATCCCAGCTCGTCGTTCGCGGGAGCCTGGATGCCGTTCAGGATCACGTGGACCAGGTTGTCGGGCGTTGCGGCGTGCAGGTTGGTATTGAGCCCGAGCGGGGGCTTCACGCCAAACAGCGTCGGCCCGCTGCCGGCCTCGTGACAGGCAGCGCAGGCGTTCCGGTAGATGCGTTCGCCGTTCGCGCGCCTGCCCGCGATGGACAGGCCCGCGTCCGGCGCCGAGGCGGGCGGCGCGGCGGAGGGCGCCACGGCCGCCGCCGGTTTCGGCAGGTCCATCAGATAGGCGACGATGGCGAGCACGTCGCTCTCGGGCAGCTCGGCCAGGCCGTGGATCACCGGAGCCATGGGGCCGGCCGCCACGCCGTGGCGGGGCGAGTAGCCGGTGCGCAGGTACTGGTAGAGCTCGTCCCGGCTCCAGGGCAGCTTGCCCGAGGCGAGCCGGTCCAGCGCGGGCGCGGTCCAGCCCTCGGCCAGGCCACCGGCGAGATAGTGCGGGCCGCGTTTTTCCGCGCCCAGGGCATTGCGCGGCGAATGGCAGGCCGCGCAGTGGCCGGCGCCTTCCACCAGATAGGCGCCGCGGTTCCATTCGGCGCTGCGCGCGGGGTCGGGCGAGAACGGTCCGGCGCTGTGGAACAACAGGTTCCAGCCGGCCAGGAGGGGGCGCAGGCCGAATGGAAAAGCCAGCCGCGTTTCGGGTGGACTGGACGTCACGGCCGGCTGCGACATCAGGTAGCCGTACAGGGCCTGCAGGTCCGCGTCGCTGAGCTTGGCGAAGGCCGTATACGGAAACGCGGGATAGAGCCGGCGTCCGTCGCGGTGGATGCCCTGGCGCATGGCGCGCTCGAAGGCGCCATAGGACCAGCGGCCGATACCGGTTTCGTTGTCGGGGGTGATGTTGGTGGAGTAGATCGTGCCGAATGGCGTTTCCAGCGCGAGGCCGCCGGCGTTGGCCGCGCCGCCCGGCGCGGTGTGGCAGGCCACGCAGTCGCCGGCCGCGGCCACCAGGCGTCCGCGTTCGATTGCCTGCGGCGAGTACAGGGAAACGTCGGGGCCGGCCGTGGGCGGCATGGCCGGCCTGAGCGGCCAGATCATGGCGGCCATGCCGGCGACGCCCGCGGCCCCGGCGGCCAGCCAGCCCCAGGCGCGCCGCAGCGGGTTGCGCGCGCGTGCGCGGCCGCTTGCGGCGCATGCCCGCCGGAGCTGTTCCGCGTCGAACGGCGCCTGCCGCAGGCGCACGCCGGTTGCGTCCTGGATGGCGTTGGCGATGGCGGCGGCGGCCGGCAGCGTGAGGACGCCGTCGCTGGCCAGCATGCCGTGCGCCAGCGCCCCGTCTCCGGCCGGCGCGCGCTCGCGCAGGTCCCCGGGCCCTTCCCGCGCGGCCAGCACGGTCGAGCGCGCCTTGGCGGCCGGCGCGGCCAGGCCGGCCCAGTCGTCGAAGGCCGGCGGACCAGCCAGCAGGCGGCGCGCGCCGGCCAGCAGTTCGGGCGCCTGATGCACGATTTCACGGACGAAGGGCGCGCTCTGCGCGGCGCGCAGGTGCTGGCTGTCGTGGCCGGCGACGACGCGCGTGACTTCGATATGCCCGGTCTGGGGCTGCACGGCGACTTCGGCCACCCAAGCGCTCCACACCGTGCGGCAGTCGCCGTTTTCGTCCACGCATTGCGCCTGTGCCGCGGCGAATCCGCTGCCCCGCAGGAGGCCGCCGGCGCGCGGCGCGTTGCCGGCGTCGCCGGAGGCGAACGCGCGAGCCTGCTCGGCCACCTGCCGGGCGAGATCGCGGCCCCGGCCTTCGGGAAGATGCCGCAGCCGCCACGCCAGGGGATCGACACCCCGGGCAAGCGCCTGCTCGTACCAGAGGCTTTCCTGGGCGAACACCTGCGCGGCGTTCAGATCCTGCACCCCGGCATGCGGCGCAGCGCAGGGCCGCGCCGCCGGCTGCACAGCAAAATCGGCATGCACGGTGGGGTGCAGGCACGCATTCGTCTGCCGGGGCCGGCTCAGCAGGCGCGCCAGGCTCGGACGCACCGCCCAGGGCGTATCCGACCGCAGCGCCAGCGGCGGAGCTCCGTGCCCGGCGCCGTCCGGCCGCGCCGCGTCGCCGGAAGGGGGCGCCGCGGCGCGCAGCACCGGCGCTTCGGGCGGCCGCAGCACGAGCTCGCCGGCCGGCCCGGACCGGCAGGCCACGCAGACGGGCCGGCCCACGGCCTGCGACAGCAGGGCGGCATCGGCCACGGCATCCAGCAGGTCGAGCGGATGCGCGAACATGGGCCCGTCGCCGGGCAGGCCGCGGTCCGGCCCGGCGTCTTGCCAACTGTCCAGGCTGATTGCGGTTTCGGGCTGCCGCAGCAAGGCGGCCAGCTCGCGCCGCGCCATGCGCCGCGCATCCGGCGGGCAGGGCGGCAGCCACACGCGGGTCTGGCCCGGCAGGCTCCACGCGGCCACCCTGACGCCGGCCGCCGCCGGAGACGGCGCCATGCGCCAGGTGTAGGCGGCTGCGCCCGCCGCGCCGCCGCAGGCCGCGGCCGCCCGATGGCCGGCGGGCGATTGCCACACGGGGGCCAGGCTGTCTGCCGCCTGCCTGGCATACAGCGGGCTTACCGCGACCACGCCCACGAAATGGCCGCGCCGCACGGCCGCCACGACGCCGGCCATGGACCGCGCCTCGGCCAGGCGGACGCTGGCCAGTTCGCTGCCGCGATAGCGCTGGCCGTCCCAGCCCGCTTCCGGCGGGCGCAGCGCCAGGCCGTGCAGCACGTCGCCCGGAAGCGCCTCGGGCAGGCCCGCTCCGGCGGAACGCAGGGCCCCGTTCATGGCAGTCGTCCTTGCGCGGCGCCGGCGCGCAACCGCGCCGCGCGGCGCGCCGCCTGCATGATTTCCACGTGCGTGCCGCAACGGCACAGGTTGTGCTGCAGTTCGTTGCGCAGTTCCTGGTCCGAGGGGTGGGGGTTGCGGCGCAGCAGGGCTTCCACCGTCATGATCATGCCGTTGAGACAGTAGCCGCACTGCGCCGCCTGGCAGTCGATGAAGGCTTGCTGCACGGGGCCGGGCCGCTGCCGCGTGCCCAGGCCCTCCAGCGTGGTCACGCGGCGGCCCTGCGCGGCCTTGACGGGAATCACGCACGACCGCGCCGCCACGCCGTCGATCAGCACGGTGCAGGCGCCGCACTCCCCCAGCCCGCAGCCGTATTTGGGGCTGTTGAGCGCCAGGTCGTTGCGCAGCACATAGAGCAGGGCCGTCCCGGGGGCGACGGCCGCTTCGCGGCGGCATCCGTTGACGTGCAGGCTGACCGGGCTGTCCGGGCTGGGGCGGGTCGGGCTTTCCATGCTGTGCGTGGCCTGTGGCGGAGGTTCGACGGGACCTAGAAAATATCAGGCCGCCGCCTTCCTGGGCCCGGGCTCGACCAGGGGCACGGCGAACACGTCGTAGCCGAAGCACCACGAGGGGTCTTCATTGGTGCGCAGCCAGGTGTTGTCGTGGGAAATGCGCTGCACCTTGCTGGCGCGCTCGGCCCGGTTGGCTTCATACAGCGCGAACGCCAGTTCGTGGTTGTGGGCGCCCACTTCGCGGAAGCAGCGCGCCAGCATGGCGCCGTCTTCGATGGCCATGGCGGCGCCCTGGGCCATGTGCGGCTTCATCGGATGGCACGCGTCGCCCAGCAGCACCAGCCGGCCCCGGCTCCACAGGGGCAGCGGGTCGCGCTCGAGCAGCGACCATTTGGTCACTTCCACCGTGGCGTCGATGAGCGCCTGCACCGTGGGATGCCAGCCCTGGAAAGCCTCGCGCATTTCTTCCTTGCTGCTGGGCAGCCAGCGGTCTTTCAGGTCCCACTGATCCACCGGCACGCCGGTCACGTAATAGAGCTCGTCGGCCTTGCCGGTGACGAAGTAGGTCATCATGTGGCGGTCGTCGCTCCACCACTTCACGCAGGCGTCGAAAGGCAGCATGCCTGCCTTGACTTCGGGCGTGGGAAACACCGCGCGGTGCGCCAGGTAGCCCGCGTACTTGGGCGGCTCCGGACCCAGCAGCGCTTCGCGGATGCGCGAATTCACGCCGTCGGCGCCGATCACGATGTCGGCCTCTTCGGTGGAGCCGTCGGCAAAGCGCAGCGCCACCCCGTCGCCGCGGTCTTCGACCCCGGTCAGGTGCTTGCCGTAGGACATCACGCTGTCCGGCAGGGCGTCGATGAGCAGGGCGTGAAAGTCGCCGCGGTGCACCGTGAGATAGGACGCGCCGTAGGTCTTGACGGCGTGGTCGCCCAGCGGGATCTGCGCCAGCACGTCGCCGGTCTGCCAGTGACGGCTGTACCAGTAGTCCGGGTGGGAGCCCTGGGCGTTCAGCGCGTCCTCGATGCCGATGCGGCGCAGGATCTTCATGACGTTGGGGCCTACGTGGATGCCGGCGCCCAGGCGTGAAAAATTCGGCGCCTGCTCGTAGACGCGGACGTCGAGGCCTTCCTGGAGCAGCAGCGAGGCGGTCGCCGCACCGCCGAGACCGGCACCGACGACTGCGATACGAGGGGATTTGGACACGGGTTTTCTCCTAGCGGGATGGGGATGGATCGATAAAGGGATCGGCGGGATGCGCCGCCGGCGGCGCGGTGTGGAACATGTTCCGGCAACGCCCGATTTGCAAAGTACACACTTTAATTTTCCTGAAATGCAGGCATTCGAACTGCCGGGAATTTTGCATGGAAATTTCCTTTAGAGCGCAATTTTTCTCGGAAAAATAGGTGAAAACCACTAGAAGAATGATGTTTGCGATTCGCTGGTGTGTTTGCAAGAATAGAGCGTATACATTGTTTTTCAATTGATCGAAAACCCTAGCCTTTACCTCGGGGCTCCCACATGACCAAGACTTTCCGGATCGGCCAGATCGTTCCCAGCTCCAACACCACCATGGAGACTGAAGTGCCGGCGATGCTGCAGGCCCATTCGCTGCTGCGCCCCAACGACCGCTTCACCTTCCATTCCAGCCGCATGCGGATGAAGAAGGTGCGCAAGGAAGAGCTCGCGGCCATGGACGCTGAAAGCGACCGCTGCGCACTGGAACTCAGCGACGCGCGCGTCGACGTGCTGGGCTACGCCTGCCTGGTGGCCATCATGGCCATGGGACGCGGCTACCACCGCGTGTCCCAGCAGCGCCTGACCGAACGCACGGCCGCCAACGGCGCGTCCGCGCCTGTCATCACCAGCGCGGGCGCGCTGGTCGAGGCGCTCAAGGTCATGGGGGCGAAGAAGATCGCGCTGGTGGCGCCCTACATGATTCCGCTGACCGAACTGGTCATGGACTACATCGCCGCCGAGGGCTTCGAGATCGTCGACTGGCGCGCGCTGGAGATTCCCGACAACCTCGAGGTAGGCCGTCACGACCCGGCCAGGCTGCCCGGCATCGTGTCCGGCATGAACTACGCCGACGCCGACGTAATCGTGCTCTCGGCCTGCGTGCAGATGCCGTCGCTGCCGGCCGTTGCCCAGGTGGAAGCCGAGACGGGCAAGCCCGTGCTCACCGCGTCCATTGCCACCACCTACGCCATCCTCAGGGAGCTGGGCCTGGACCCGGTGGTTCCCGGCGCCGGCGCGCTGCTGTCGGGCGCCTATCCCCATCAACGGGCGTGAGCGGCCGGCACGGTCCGCCGCCCCGACTTTCCAGGAACGCAAAATGAGCCTTGCATCCAGCACTTATCTTTATGGCGGCCATGTGCACGCCAACGGCATACGCCAGCATTACCTGCGCTACGGCGGCGCCGGGGGGCGGCGCGCCGGGCGCGATGCGCTCATCGTCATCCCCGGCATTACCAGCCCGGCCGTGACCTGGGGCTTCGTGGCCGAACGCCTGGGCCGCCAGTTCGACACCTATGTACTGGACGTGCGCGGGCGCGGCCTGTCGTCTTCCGGGCCGGACCTGGATTACGGCCTCGACGCGCAGGCGGCCGACGTCACCGCGTTCGCCGGGGCGCTGAGGCTGGCGCGCTATGCGCTGCTCGGCCATTCCATGGGCGGCCGCATCGCGGTGCGCGCCGCGGCCGGCCGGCCGCAAGGGCTGGCGCGCCTCGTCCTCGTCGATCCCCCGGTCTCGGGCCCGGGCCGCCGGCCGTATCCGGCCAAGCTGTCCTGGTACGTGGATTCCATCCGCCAGGCCACGCGCGGCATGAACGCGGAAGACATGCGGGCATTCTGCCCGACCTGGACCGAGGAGCAGCGGCAGCTGCGCGCGCAATGGCTGCATACGTGCCACGAGCCGGCCATCGTCCGGAGCTTCGAGGACTTCGGCCGCGACGACATCCATGCCGACCTGCCGCGCATCGCCGTGCCGCAACTGCTGGTCACCGCCGGGCGCGGCGGCGTGGTGGGCGACGAAGACGCGGCGGAGTGGCAGGCCCTGGCTCCGCAGACCCTGCACGTGCGCGTGCCGGACGCCGGCCACATGATTCCCTGGGACAACGAGGCGGGGTTCTACGCCGCGCTGGGCGACTTCCTGGGTTGCCGGGTGGACTGACGGCCCGTCGATTCCCCTTTTCGATTTCTCTTGCCGCTCCAAGGAACACGCCATGTCCGTCAGCGATACCGATCTGATCCGCGCCTGGAAGCAGGTGCTCTCGCTTTCCAGGCTGGAGGCCGGCCAGGTGGTCACCGTGCTTACCGGCGCCGACACGCATCCGCAGACGCTGCGCTGCGCCCTTGCCGCGGCCGGCGCCATGGGCGCGCGCGTCAACCGGCTCGACCTGCCGCCCGTCAATGCCGAGAAGTCGCTGAGCCGCGACGCGCTGGCCTATCTGGGTGCCACCCCGCTCACCGGTAACCCGGCGGCCATTGCCGCGCTCAAGGCGAGCGATCTGGTGCTCGACCTCATGACCCTGCTGTTCTCGCCCGAGCAGCACGAGATCCTGCAGACGGGCGCCAAGATCCTGCTGGCCATCGAGCCGCCGGAAGTCCTGTGCCGCCTGGTGCCCACCGAGGCGGACCGCGACCGCGTGCGGGCCGCGTCCAGGCTGATCGAAGACGCCCGCGAGATGCGCATCACCTCGGCGGCCGGCACCGACCTGCGCTGCCGGCTAGGCAGTTTCCCGGCGATCTGCGAGTACGGTTTCGTGGACGAGCCCGGCCGCTGGGACCACTGGCCCAGCGGTTTCGTGCTGACCTGGCCCGACGAAGGAGAAAGCAACGGGCGCGTGGTGCTGGACCGCGGCGACATCCTGCTGCCCCTGAAAGACTACGTGACCGAGCCCATCGAACTCACCGTGGAAAAGGGATACGTCACCCGCATCGCGGGCGGGCTGCAGGCGGACATCCTGCGCGAATACATGGCCTCGTATGAAGACCCCGAGGCCTATGCGGTGTCGCACATAGGCTGGGGCCTGCAGCCGCGCGCCCACTGGTCCATGCTGGCCCACTACGACAAGGAAGCCCACATCGGCATGGACGCCCGCGCCTTCGAGGGCAATTTCCTCTGGTCCATGGGGCCGAACAACGAAGCCGGAGGCAGCCGGACCACCGCCTGCCACATCGACATTCCCATGCGCAACTGCAGCGTCGCCCTCGACGGCCGGCCGGCCGTCATCGAAGGCGTGGTGCAGGACGAGCCCGGCCTGGCCCGCGCCGCGCGCCGCAAGGAGGCCGTATGAACACGGCAATGGAGGCCGCAATGAACACCGCAACCGATAGCGCCGGCGGCCGGCAGGCCGTCCCGGCCGCCGGCGTGGCGGGCGACATCTCGGCCTACGCCCGCCAGGGCTTCGGCACGCCGCTGCCGCTCAAGCCTCCCTTCGGGTTGCTCATTATCGATTTCGTCAACGGCTTTGCCGACCCCGAGGTATTCGGCGGCGGCAATATCGCCCGGGCCATCGACCGCACGCGCCTCCTGCTGGCCCATGCGCGCGCGCGGGCGTGGCCGGTGGCGCACAGCCGTATCGTCTTCTCGGACGACGACGCCGACGGCAATATCTTCTGCCTGAAGGTGCCCGGCATGCTGACCCTCAAGGAGCACAGCCACAACAGCGCCATCGTGGCCGAGCTGGCGCCGGTGCCCGGCGAGTATGTCGTGCGCAAGAACACGCCGTCGGCGTTCTTCGGCACCATGCTGGCGCCCTGGCTGGCCCAGCGCGGCGTCCAGACCCTGCTGGTCGCCGGCTGCGTGACCAGCGGCTGCGTGCGCGCCAGCGTGGTGGACGCCATGCAGTCGGGTTTCCGGCCCCTGGTCGTGTCCGACTGCTGCGGCGACCGCGCCCTGGGCCCCCACGAGGCCAACCTTTTCGACATGGCGCAGAAGTACGCCGCCGTCATGCCGCTGGAACAGGCCATCGCCGACACCGGCGCGCTGGCGCCCTGAGGGCCGCTCCCAGCCGGGAATGCCGGCATAATCGGCGTCTGTCCGGCAATCCTCGCCCCATGAACCTGCCCCAGCCCCAAGCCCTGCACGATGCGCTGCTCGCCCATCCCGGCGCGCTGCTCGTCGTGCGCGAGCCTTCGGCTCCGCCGCGTCCGGCCCCGGGCCAGCCGGGCGCGGCGTCGGACTACGTGCAGGCTACGCCCGAGATTTTCGTGGCCGTGCTCGCCCACGACGTCCCGCCGGGCGGGCAGGGCGGATGGCGCGTCATGGCCTTCAACGGCCACGTGGACCTGGGCACGGGCATACGCACCGCCCTGGCGCAGATCGTGGCCGAAGAGCTGGACGTGCCGATGTCGCGGCTGGAAATGGTGCTCGGCCATACCGGCGCCGCGCCGAACCAGGGTCCGACCATCGCCAGCGCGAGCATCCAGATATCGGCGGTGCCGCTGCGCCGGGCCGCGGCCCAGGCGCGCGAGCATCTGCTGATGCTCGCGGCCCGGCAATGGGGCGTCGCGCCGCAGGCGCTGTGCGCGCGCGACGGGGCGGTGCGGTTCGCCCACGGCGACGACCCGCGCCGGCTCGACTACGGCCGGCTGGTCCGGGGGCGGCATGTCCGGCTGGCCCTGGCCCCGTCCGAACAGGAAGTCCGGCTCAAGCCCGCGCGCGACTACACCATCGTGGGGCGCGGCGTCGCGCGCGTGGACATTCCGGCCAAGGCCGCCGGCGAACTCGCCTTCGTGCACGACGTGCGCTTGCCGGGGATGCGCCACGGCCGCGTCATCCGGCCGCCGCATCCCGGGCGCGACGCGGGCGATTTCATCGGCCGCTGCCTGATCGGCGTCGACCGCCAGTCGGTGGCCCACCTGCCGGGCCGCGTGCAGGTGGTGGTGCGGGGCGACTTCGTCGGCGTGGTGGCCGACCGCGAGGAGCAGGCGGTTGCGGCCATGCGCGCGCTCAAGCTGCGGTGGAAACCGGTGCCGCCCGCGCCGGACCTGCGGGACCTGGCCGCCGCTATCCGCGCCAACCCCGCGAGCCGCCGGCTGCTGCTCGAGGAAGGAGACGTGGAGGCCGCCTGCGGCCGCGGCGCCGCCCGCGTCCGGCGCAGCTATGTGTGGCCGTACCAGATGCACGCTTCCATCGGCCCGTCGTGCGCGGTGGCCGAATTCCGCGACGGCCGGCTGACGGTCTGGTCCGGCAGCCAGAACCCGCACATGCTGCGCATCGACCTGGACCGCCTGCTGAAACTGGGCGAAGACCGGATCGACATCGTGCGCATGGAAGCCTCGGGCTGTTATGGCCGCAATTGCGCCGACGATGTCTGCGCGGACGCCGCCCTGCTGTCCATGGCCGTGGGCGGGCCGGTTCGGGTGCAGCTCACGCGCGAGCAGGAACACCAGTGGGAGCCCAAGGGCACGGGCCAGCTGATGGACGTGGAAGCCGCCATTGGCGCGGACGGCGGCCTGCTGGCCTACGACTTCGCCGTGCGCTATCCGTCCAACGACGCGCCGCTCCTGGCGCTGTTGCTGACCGGCAGCATTCCCGCCAGCCCGCGCACGCTCGAAATGGGCGACCGCACCGCCGTGCCGCCGTACCGCTGCCCGAACCGGCGCATCGTGTGCCACGACATGGCGCCGCTGGTGCGCTCCTCGTGGTTGCGCGGCGTCTCGGCCCTGCCCAATTCCTTTGCCCACGATTGCATGATCGACGAGCTGGCGCACGCGGCGCTCGCCGATCCGGTGGACTACCGCCTGCGCCACCTGGACGACAGGCGCGCCATCGAACTCATCGAGGCCACGGCCGCGCGCGCCGGCTGGCGCCGCCACGCGGCCGGCAGCCGGGGCCGGCCCGCGCCGGACGGCCTGCTGCATGGCCGGGGCATGGCCTACGCGCGCTACGTGCACAGCAAGTTTCCCGGTTTCGGAGCGGCCTGGGCCGCCTGGGTGGTGGACCTGTGCGTGCACCCGGACAGCGGCCGCATCGACGTCCGGCGCGTGGTCGTCGGCCAGGACACCGGCATGGTGGTCAATCCCGATGGCGTGCGCCACCAGATCCACGGTAACGTCAACCAGACGCTGAGCCGCTGCCTGGTCGAGCGGGTCGATTTCGACGAGGCGGGCGTGGCGAGCCGCGAATGGGGCGGCTACCCCATCCTGGGCTTCAGGGACCTGCCGCCCATCGACGTTCTGCTGATGCCGCGCCAGGACGAGCCGCCCCTGGGCGCGGGCGAATCCGCTTCCGTTCCCGGCCCGGCCGCGATCGCCAACGCGCTGTTCGACGCCACCGGCCGGCGGTTCTGCCAAGCGCCGTTCACTCCCGAGGCCGTGCGGGCCGCGCTCGCCGCATGAGGCGTCCATGACCGACATCGATACCCTGGTTCTGCGCAAGGCCGTCGAATGGCAGCACGCCGGCATGCCCGTATGGTTCGTCACCGTGGCCCGCACCTGGGGCTCGTCGCCCCGGCCGCCGGGCTCCGTCATGGCCCTGAACGCGCGGGGCGAGGCCGAGGGCTCGGTTTCCGGCGGCTGCATCGAAGACGACCTGGCCCGCCGGGCGCGCGAGAACGCCCTGAATGCCGGCCCTGGCGCTCGTCCCGAGGTGCTGCGCTACGGCGTGCTTGCCGACGAGGCCCGCCGCTTCGGCCTGCCTTGCGGCGGAACCATGGAACTGGTGGTGGAGCGGGCGGCGCCTCACAGCGGGCTGCCGGCATTGCTGCAAGCCTGCCTGCAACGGCGTTGCGTGGAGCGCCGCCTCGATCTGCAATCCGGGCGGGCCGTGCTGCGCGACGGCCCGCCCGGCGGCGCGCCCCGGCTGACGGCATCCGCGTTTACGGCCTGTTTCGGCCCCCGGGCGCGGATGATCGTAATCGGCGCGGGCGACACGTCGCGCTACCTGTGCCGGATCGCGCTGACCCTGGGCTTCGAAATCGTGGTCTGCGATCCGCGCGACGCGCAGCAGGCGCCCTGGCAGGAAGAGGGCATCGCGTTCACGCGTGAAATGCCCGACGACCTGATCCTCAGGCTCGGGCCCGACAGGCGCACGGCCGTCGTGGCGCTGACCCACGATCCCAAGCTGGACGACCTCGCGCTGATCGATGCCCTGCAATCGGATGCGTTCTATGTCGGGGCCATCGGTTCGCGCCGGAACACCCGGCTGCGCCGGGCGCGGCTGCGCGAGCATTTCGGCCTGACGGATGCGATGCTCGCGAGACTGCGCGGCCCGGCCGGCATTTTCATCGGCAGCAAGACGCCGGCCGAGATCGCCCTGTCCATCATGGCGGAAGTGGTTGCCGCCAAGAATGGCGTCCGCGATGACGTTCTGGAAACGGTGGCCGAAGGCAAGGCGCGGCTCGCCCACGGCGAGGACGCCGTCCCGGCCCTGGAAGACGGTTCTTGCCGCTACTAGCGTCCGGCGCGCACGCATCATGGATACGCACACCCCCATCGCCGCCGTCATTCTGGCCGCGGGCCAGGGCTCGCGGCTGGGCGGCCGGCCCAAACCCGCGCTGCGGATCGACGGCGCGAGCCTGCTGGAAAGGCTGGCGTCGGCCCTGCGCGGCTCGGGGGTGGGCGCCATCGGCGCGGTGATCGGCCCTTATGCGTCCACGCTGCTTCCCCTGGCCGGGCGCTGCGGGGTCCGGGCGCTGCGGCACCCGCATGACGCGCCCACGCTCGTCGATTCGCAGCGGCTGGCGCTGGCCGCGCACGCGCGGATGCACCCTGCCCACGATCTGCTGGTGGTCCTGGGCGACCTGCCGCTGCTGGATGCCGGCGCGGTGCGGGCCCTGGTGCGCGGCTGGCGGGCCAGGCCGCCGGAAGTCGAACTCATGCAGCCCGTCGTGGCGGGCGTGCGCGGGCATCCGGTGCTGATGTCGTCGCACTGCGCGGCGTCGGCGCACCGGCTGCCGCCGGGCTGCGGCATCCGGAAGTGGATGGCGCTGCATCCCGGCAGCGTGGCGCCGTTCCATAGCGACGAGCCAGCCTACGTGACGGACCTGGACACCCCGGAGGACGTGCGGGCCCTGCGCCGGATGCTGGCGCCCGCGTCCGTGGAATGGGCGCGGGCCCCGCGCTGATTTCCGTCCCTATTTAATTTCCGACCCATCTCGGTTTCCCCATTTGCGGCGGATCAACTTCGGGTATATATTTCAAGCCTAAACTATCCAGACCTAAAATCTGCGGCGTCCGGCACCAGCCCGGCAGGGTAGCCGCCTACCACGGAGCGCATACGGCGATGAAGATAGTCTGCATAGGCGGCGGCCCCGCCGGTCTGTATTTCGGCCTGCTGATGAAGCTGCGGGATCCGGCCAACGAAGTCACCGTGATCGAACGCAACCGGCCCTACGATACCTTCGGCTGGGGGGTGGTGTTCTCGGACGCCACCATGTCCAACCTCAGCGAGGCCGATCCGGTGTCGGCCCGCACCATCGGCGAGGCGTTCAACCGCTGGGACGACATCGACATCCATTTCAAGGGACGCACCTTGCGCAGCGGCGGCCATGGCTTCATCGGCATCGGCCGCAAGAAACTGCTGAATATTCTGCAGGCCCGCTGCGAAGACGTGGGCGTGAAGCTGGTGTTCGAGGAGTTCGTGCAGGACGACCAGGCGGTGGCCCGCCAGTACGACGCCGATCTCGTCATCGCTTCCGATGGCATCAACAGCCAGATCCGCACGCGCTACGCCGACACCTACCATCCCGACATCGACCAGCGCCGCTGCCGCTTCGTCTGGCTGGGCACCACCAAGACCTTCGACGCCTTCACCTTCGCTTTCGTGCAGACCGAGCACGGCTGGTTCCAGGCCCATGCCTACCAGTTCGAGGAAGGGCTTTCCACTTTCATCGTGGAGACGCCCGAGGAAACCTGGAAAGCCGCCGGCATCGACCAGATGAGCCAGGAAGACGGCATCGCCTATTGCGAAAAGCTGTTCGCGCCCTGGCTGGACGGCCACCGCCTCATGAGCAACGCGGCCCACCTGCGCGGCTCGGCCATCTGGATCCGCTTTCCGCGCGTCATCTGCAACACCTGGGTGCACTGGAACACGCTGGACACCGCGCGCGGCGAGCGGCGCGTGCCTGTGGTGCTCATGGGAGACGCCGCGCACACCGCCCATTTCTCGATCGGGTCCGGCACCAAGCTGGCCCTGGAAGACGCCATCGAGCTGGCGCGCTGCCTGAGCGGCGCGGAGGGTTCGGTCGAGGCCGGCCTGACGCGCTACGAGGAGGTGCGCAGCGTGGAGGTGCTGAAGATCCAGAACGCCGCGCGCAACTCCACCGAGTGGTTCGAGAACGTGGCGCGCTACGCCGGCCTGGAGCCGGAGCAGTTCGCCTATTCGCTGCTGACCCGTTCGCAGCGTATTTCGCATGAGAACCTGCGCCTGCGCGACGCTGCCTGGCTGGAGGGTTACGAGCGCTGGCTGGCCGAACGCGCCGGCGCGCCGGCGCCCGCCGGCCAGCGGCCGCCGCTGCCCATGCTCACGCCCTTCCAGGCGCGCGGCGTGCGGCTGAAGAACCGCATCATGGTGTCGCCCATGGCCATGTATTCCTGCGAGAACGGCGTGCCCGGCGATTTCCACCTGGTGCACCTGGGCGCGCGCGCCATGGGCGGGGCCGGCCTGGTCATGGTGGAAATGACCTGCGTGACGCCGGAGGGCCGCATCACCCCGGGCTGCCCCGGCCTGTGGAACGACGACCAGGCGCGCGCTTTCAAGCGCATCGTGGATTTCGTGCACGCCAATTCCGATGCCCGCATCGGCATGCAGCTGGGCCATGCCGGCCGCAAGGGTTCCACGCAGCTCGGCTGGCAGAAGATCGACCATCCCCTGCCCGAAGGCAACTGGCCGCTGCTCTCGGCGTCGGCGCTGCCTTACATCGAGGGCGTATCGCAGGTGCCGCGCGCCATGACGTGGGCCGACATGGACCAGGTGCGCGACAGCTTCGTGGCCGCCGCCCGGCGCGCGGTGGAAGCCGGTTTCGACTGGCTCGAACTGCACTGCGCGCACGGCTACCTGCTGTCCAGCTTCATCTCGCCGCTGACCAACCGGCGCGAGGACGAGTACGGCGGCAGCCTGGACAACCGCCTGCGCTACCCGCTGGAGGTCTTTCGCGCCGTGCGCGAGGTGTGGCCGGCGGACAAGCCCATGTCGGTGCGCATCTCGGCGCACGACTGGGTGGAGGGCGGCATCACGGCCGACGACGCGGTGGAGATCGCGCGCCGCTTCAGGGCGGCCGGAGCCGACCTGATCGACTGCTCTTCCGGCCAGGTGAGCAAGGCCGAGAAGCCGGTGTACGGCCGGATGTTCCAGACCCCCTTCGCCGACCGCGTGCGCAACGAGGCCGGCATCGCCACCATCGCGGTGGGCGCGATTTTCGAGGCCGATCACGCCAACGGCATCATCGCCTCGGGCCGCGCCGACCTCTGCGCCCTGGCGCGCCCGCACCTGGCGGACGCGTCCTGGACGCTGCGCGAATCGGCGCGCGTGGGTTACCGTGAGGTGGGCTGGCCGAACCAGTACCTGGCGGGCAAGCGCCAGCTCGAAACCAACTTCGAACGCGCCGCGGCCATGGCGCAACTGGACATCAAATGAGCACGAATCAGCTTCCGCTGGCGGGACGCCACGCGCTGGTCACGGGCGGGGCGCGGGGCATCGGCCTGGCGTCGGCCCGCGCGCTGCTGCGCCGCGGCGCGCGCGTGACCCTGCTGGGCCGCGACGCGGCCGCGCTTGCCGCGGCGGCGGCCGACCTGGCCGCCGAAGGCGAGGTGCGCACGGCAAGCGCCGACATTGCCGACGAAGCCTCGGTGCGCGCCGCTTTGGCCCGGGCCGAGGCGGAGTCCGGCCCCGTGCTGGTGCTGGTGAACAACGCCGGGCAGGCGGTCAGCCAGCGCTTCGACCGCACCGACGCGGCGCTGTGGCAATCCATGCTGGCCGTGAACCTGACCGGCACCTACCATTGCATCCAGGCGGCGCTGCCCGGCATGCTGCGCGAGAAGTGGGGCCGCGTCATCAACGTGGCGAGCACGGCGGGCCTGACCGGCTATGCCTATGTAAGCGCCTACTGCGCGGCCAAGCACGGCGTCATCGGCCTCACGCGCGCGCTGGCGCTCGAGACGGCGCAGAAGGGCATTACCGTCAACGCGGTGTGCCCGGGCTACACCGACACCGACATCGTGCGCGGCGCCGTGGCCAACATCGTCGAAAAGACGGGGATGGCGCCGGAGGCGGCCCGCGCCAGACTGGCCGAGCGCAATCCGCAGGGCCGGCTGGTGCGGCCGGAGGAAGTGGCCGAGACGGTGGCCTGGCTGGCGCTGCCCGCGTCTTCCTCCGTCAACGGCCAGGCCATCGCCGTCGACGGCGGCGAAGTCATGACCGGCTGAGCCGCACGCCCATTGAACGATTCACGAACGGAGACACCATGAGCACGCAGTCCGAAGCACACACCATGAAGCACCACAAGCGGCCGATGGCCGGCTACGAGGCCCGGACCTTCCTGTGGCGGGTGTCGGCGGACGGCAAGGTGGCCACCATCACCCTGAACCGCCCCGAGCGCAAGAATCCGCTCACTTTCGATTCCTATGCCGAGCTGCGCGACCTGTTTCGCGCGCTGGTGTACGCCACCGACATCAAGGTGGTGGTGGTGACGGGCGCGGGCGGCAATTTCTGCTCCGGCGGCGACGTGCACGAGATCATAGGGCCGCTGACCCGCATGAGCATGCCCGAGCTGCTGGACTTCACGCGCATGACGGGCGACCTGGTCAAAGCCATGCGCGCCTGCCCGCAGCCCATCGTGGCGGCGGTGGACGGCGTGTGCGCGGGGGCGGGGGCCATGGTGGCGCTGGCCTCGGACCTGCGGCTGGGCACGCCGGCCGCGCGCACCGCTTTCCTGTTCACGCGCGTGGGCCTGGCGGGCGCGGACATGGGAGCCTGCACGCTGCTGCCGCGCATGATCGGGCAGGGCCGGGCCTCCGAGCTGCTGTACACCGGCCGCGCCATGACGGCGCAGGAAGGCGCCGACTGGGGCTTTTTCAACAGCCTGCACGAGCCGGGCGAGCTGCAGCAGGCCGCCCAGGCCCTGGCCGCCCAGCTGGCCGCCGGCCCCACGTTTGCGCACGGCGTCACCAAGAAGCTGCTGCACCAGGAATGGAATATGGGCGTGGACGAGGCCATCGAGGCCGAAGCCGAGGCCCAGGCCATCTGCATGCAGACCCGCGATTTCCGCCGCGCCTACGAGGCTTTCGTGGCGAAGCGGAAGCCGGTGTTCGAAGGAGATTGATTGAGCCCGCCTCCCTCCAGCGGAGCGCCTGCGGCGCTCCGCTGGAGGGAGGCGGGGTGCGTGCATGTGTGCAGGTGCGCGGAGGATTCGGGCGGCCCCTCCGGCTATGCTGGGTGGGCCCGGGGCCGGAGGCGCCGGCTTGCTGCGGGCGGAGCGAACGTGCGGGATGCGATGGAGATGACTGAGATGAGCGACATGAGCTGGCTGGATTGGCCATTTTTCGAGGAGCGGCACCGGACGCTGGCGCGGGAGGTGGATGCGTGGTGCGGGACGGCGCTGGCCGGGGTGGACCATCATGACGCGGACGCGGCGTGCCGCAAGCTGGTGAAGGCCATGGGCGAGGCGGGCTGGCTGCGCTACGCGGTGGCTGGCGGGCCCGGAGGGGGCTGGGGCGGCGCGCTGCCCGAGGTGGACTCGCGTTCGGTCTGCATCCTGCGCGAAACCTTCGCGCGGCACGAGGGCCTGGCCGATTTCGCCTTTGCCATGCAGGGCCTGGGCAGCGGCGCGATTTCGCTGATGGGTTCCGATGCGTTGCGCGAGCGCTACCTGCCGCGCGTGGCGCGCGGGCAGGCCATCGCGGCATTCGCGCTGTCCGAGCCGGAGGCGGGCTCCGACGTGGCCGCGCTGGCGTGCGAGGCGCGCCAGGACGGCGGCCACTACGTGCTCGACGGCGTCAAGACCTGGATCTCCAATGGCGGCATCGCCGATTTCTATTGCGTCTTCGCGCGCACCGGCGAGGCGCCGGGGTCGCGCGGCATCAGCGCGTTCGTGGTGGACGCGGACACGCCGGGCTTCTCCGTGAGCGAGCGCATCGATCTCATTGCCCCGCACCCGCTGGGCACGCTCTCGTTCGAGAACTGCCGCATCCCGGCCACCCAGCGCCTGGGCGAGCCCGGGCAGGGCTTCAAGCTGGCCATGATGACGCTGGACATCTTCCGCGCTTCGGTGGCGGCCGCCGCGCTCGGGTTCGCCAAGCGCGCGCTGGACGAAGGCCTGGCGCGCGCCCGCTCGCGCCGCATGTTCGGCCAGACGCTGGCCGACCTGCAGCTGACGCAGGCCGCGCTGGGCGACATGGCCACCGCCATCGACGCTTCGGCGCTGCTCACCTACCGGGCCGCCTGGCTGCGCGACGTGCGCAAGCAGCGCACCACGCGCGAGGCGGCCATGGCCAAGATGACGGCCACCGAGTCGGCGCAGTCCGTCATCGACCGCGCGCTGCAGATGTTCGGCGGCGCGGGCGTGGTGTCGGGCATGCCGGTGGAAAAGCTCTACCGCGAGATCCGCGCGCTGCGCATCTACGAGGGCGCCACCGAGGTGCAGAAGCTGATCATCGCCCGTGAATTGCTGAAGGCATAAGAGGCAGGGGCCGCCGAGCCCCGTCCTTCAGATCTTCCAACCACCGCACAGCACAAGGGGAAAACCATGGAAGCCTCCGCTCACGTCGACACTTTCGCCCGGGACAATCTGCCGCCCGAGGAACTCTGGCCCGAGTTCCTGCTGGACGGCCCCGATGTGGCCTATCCCAAACGATTCAATTGCGCCGCCGAACTGGTGGACGCCATGGTCGAGCGGGGTTGCGGCGAGCGTCCGGCGCTGCGCTGGCGCCAGGACGGCAAGCCGGCCGTCATGACCTACCGCGAGCTGCGGGCGCTCACCAACCGCATCGCCCGCGTGCTGGCCGAAGACCTGAAGCTCGTGCCCGGCAACCGCGTGCTGCTGCGCGGCCCTAACAATCCCATGATGGCGGCCTCGTGGCTGGCTGCCATCAAGGCGGGCCTGGTTACCGTGCCCACCATGCCGCTGCTGCGCGCCAAGGAACTCAGGCAGATCATCGAGAAGGCCCGGGTGCAGGCGGTGCTGTGCGACGTGCGCCTGCGCGAGGAGGCGGAATTCTGCGCCCGGCCGGACCACGAGCATTATTGCAAGGACCTGTCCACGCTGGTGTTCTTCAACGACGCCGGCCCGGATTCGCTGGACACGCTAGCCGCGGGCAAGCCCGACGATTTCCAGGCCTGCGACACGGCGGCCGACGACGTGTGCCTGATCGCCTTCACCAGCGGCACCACGGGCTCGCCCAAGGGCTGCATGCACTTTCACCGCGACGTGCTGGCCATGTGCGACCTCTTCCCGCGCCACATCATCAAGCCGGGGCCGGACGACATTTTCTGCGGCACGCCGCCGCTGGCCTTCACCTTCGGGCTGGGCGGCCTGCTGTGTTTCCCGCTGCGCGTGGGCGCCAGCGCGGTGCTGGCCGAGAAGCTCACGCCCGAAGGGCTGCTGGAGCTGATTCAGGAATTCCGCGCCACCATCGTGTTCACCGCGCCGACCTTCTACCGCCAGATGGCGGCGCGGGCCCCGGAATTCGACCTGTCTTCGCTCAAGAAGAGCGTGTCGGCGGGCGAGGCGCTGCCCGACGCCACGCGTCAGCTCTGGAAGCAGGCCACGGGCATCGAGATGATCGACGGCATCGGCGGCACCGAGATGATCCACGTCTTCGTCTCCAGTCCGCCCGGGGAAGTGCGCCGCGGGGCCATCGGCAAGGTGGTGCCGGGCTATGTCGCGCAGGTGGTGGACGACGAGATGCGCCCCGTGCCCAACGGCGCGCCGGGCCGCCTGGCCATCAAGGGCCCCACCGGCTGCCGCTACCTGGCCGACGAGCGGCAGCGCCGCTTCGTGCAGCAGGGCTGGAACCTGCCGGGCGACACCTTTGTGCGCGACGACGACGGCTATTTCTTCTATCAGGCGCGCAACGACGACATGATCATCTCGGCGGGCTACAACATCGCCGGCCCCGAGGTCGAGGACGCGCTGCTGCGCCATGAGGCCGTGGCCGAATGCGGCGTGGTGGGCGCGCCCGACGAAGAGCGCGGCCAGATCGTCAAGGCGTTTGTCGTGCTCAAGCCCGGTTTCGCGCCCGACGACGCGATGGCGGCGGCGCTGCAGGCTTTCGTGAAGGCCGCTATCGCGCCGTACAAGTACCCGCGCGCCATCCAGTTCGTGAGCGCGCTGCCGCGCACCGAAACCGGCAAGCTGCAGCGTTTCGCGCTGCGCAACATGGCTTAGCGGACGCGGGGAGGAAACGAGATGGCAGCGCCGTTCGTGAGCGAGGTGGAAGTCCGTTTCCGGCATTGCGACCCGGCCGGCATCGTGTTCTACCCGCGTTACTTCGAGATGATCAACGACTTCGTCGAGGAATGGTTCGACAAGGGCATGGGACTGCCTTTCCATGCGCTGCACGTCGAGCGCCACATCGGTACGCCCATGGCCTCGGTGCAGTGCGATTTCACCGCGCCCAGCCGCTGGCACGAGCGGCTGCGCCAGGTGCTGGAAGTGCGCCGCATCGGCGGCGCCTCGTTCCGCGCCGACGTGCGGTTCGAGGGGCCGGACGGGCAGCCTCGGCTGCGCGCGCGGCTCACCATCGTCACGGTGGACCTGCGCGCCATGAAATCGACGCCGCTGCCCGCCGACCTGCGCGAGCGCATGCAGGCGTACCTGATTCCCGAAGCGTGAAGGCGGCGGGCCGACGACGCGCAATGGTTTTTATTGTTCTTCTGAATAGGATGACGTTATGAAGATTCTGCAACCGCCGGATTGGATGGCGCCCCGAGGGTATTCGAACGGCGTGCTCGCCGAGATGCAGGTGGGCAGCAAGATCGTGTTCGTGGGCGGACAGGTCGGCTGGAACGGCCGGCAACAGTTCGAATCCGACGATTTCGCGGACCAGGTGCGCCAGGCGCTCCTGAACGTCGTGGCCATCCTGGCCGAGGGCGGCGCCCGGCCCGAGCACATCGTGCGCATGACCTGGTACGTGACCGACAAGCAGGCCTACGTCGCGGCCTACCCCGAGATCGGCAAGCACTACCGGGAAATCATCGGACGCCATTTCCCCGCCATGACGGCAGTCGAGGTGGCCGCCCTGGTCGAAGACCGCGCCAAGGTGGAAATCGAAGTCACGGCGGTGGTGCCGGGCTGAACGCGCGGCTTGCCGCGTGCGTCCGGGTCTGTTAACACTGGACGGCCCCGCGCACGCGCTTTCGCATGCGCGCACCAAGGAGACAGACGCATGGCCGACACCGCCGTAACCACCCGGGAGATCGCCGTCGCTGCGCACGACGGCGGCACTTTCAACGCCTACCTGGCCGTGCCCGCCTCGGGCCGCGGGCCCGGCCTGGTGCTGTGCCAGGAGATATTCGGCGTCAACGCCTTCATGCGCCAGAGCGCCGAGCGCCTGGCCGAGGAAGGCTACGTGGTGCTGGCGCCCGATCTGTTCTGGCGCCAGCAGCCCGGCATCCAGCTCACCGACGGCGAGCAGGATATGCCGCGCGCCTTCGCGCTCTACCAGGGCTTCGACCAGGACCTGGGCGTGCGCGACGTCGACGCCGCGCTGGCCGCGCTGCGCGCGCTGCCCGAGCAGGAAGGCGGCGTGGGCGTGCTGGGCTATTGCCTGGGCGGCAAGCTGGCCTATCTCGCGGCCTGCCGCTGCGAGGTGGACGTGGCCGTGGGCTACTACGGCGTGGGCATCGAGCAGAGCCTGCAGGAGGCCGACCGCCTGCGCGGCAGGCTGGTGCTGCACATCGCGGAGCAGGACGGCTACTGTCCGCCCGCCGCGCGCGAGCGCATCCTGCGGGCGCTGGGCGGCCGGCCCGGCGTGGAGCTGTACGTGTACCCGGGGGCGGATCACGCCTTCGCGCGCACCGGCGGCGCGCATTACGACAAGCCCGCTGCGCTGATGGCGCACCAGCGCAGCATGGCGGCGCTGCAAAAGGCCATCGGGCCGGAGTTCGATTACTCGGCGCTGTGGGACACGCACTGCGAGTACGAATTCGGCACGCGCGACGTGCCGGCCACCATGTCCACCATGGTGGCCGAGCCCTACGTCAACCACATTCCCACCATGACGGGCGGCGTGGGCCACAAGGAGCTCAGCCGCTTCTATCAGCACCACTTCGTCAACAGCAACCCGCCCGACACGCGCCTGGTGCCGTTGTCGCGCACCGTGGGCGCCACGCAGATCGTGGACGAGGTGCTGTTCTGTTTCACCCACACCACCGAGATCGACTGGATGCTGCCCGGCGTGCCGCCCACCGGCAAATACGTGGAGATTCCGCTGGTGGCCATCGTGAAGTTCCGCGGCGACAAGCTTTGCCACGAGCACATCTATTGGGACCAGGCCAGCGTGCTGGTGCAGATCGGTCTGCTCGATCCGGCCGGCCTGCCGGTGGCGGGCGCGGAAACCGCGCGCAAGCTGTTGGACGAAACCCTGCCTTCCAACACGCTCATGGCGCGCTGGAAGGAAAGCGCAGCGAAGTAGGCGGGGGCCGTCCCACGCCGCGGCGTCCGCGCGGGGAGCGCGCTGCCCGCCCGCGGCGCTAGCGGATCACGATCTCGCCTTCTTCCAGGCCGGCCTTGCCGCCGATCTGGTCTTCGAGGAACTGCTGCACCTTGTTGCCGAGCTGCAGGGTCACGCCGCCGCAGAAGCGGCGGGCGGCGCCGATGGTGGCGGTCTGCAGGGGCTGCAGGTCGCGCGCGAGCTGGGCTTCGTCCTGGTCCAGCTGCAGCAGGTCGGCGCTGAGCCGGGTGTGGGTGTTGCGGGCGCGCTCGAGCACGTCGCCCTGGGCGCGTTCCGGGCGTTTCTGCAGGAACATCAGCAGTTGCTCCAGCTTGGCCTTTTCTTCGTTCATTCGGGCGCGCCGTTGCACCAGCGCGCCGCGCTTGAGGTCGGCATGCGGGTCCAGGCCGGCCTGCACCAGGGTGGGAATGCCCGCCGGCGAGCCGATGGTGCCGGCTCGGATCGCGTGCAGCGCGCGTGTCTGCCCGCCGGTGATGGCGCTCTGCTGGGAGTTGGGCGGCCCCACCGTCACGCTGCCGCCGGCGGCGATGCTGCTCTGGCGGATTTCGCGTTCCACCAGGACATCGGCGCCGGCGCTGATGATGGCGTTTTCGATGAATTTCGCCTTGAGCGACTGGCCGCAGACGATGTGGGCGTTGCGCGACGCCTCCTTGCCCACGGGCGCCGTATCGGCCATGCCGATGATGCCGCCGCGCACCGAGACGTTGCCGCCGGCCTCGACCAGAGCGGCTTCGATGGCGCCGTGCACTTCCACGTCGCCCGTCACCCGCACTTCCATGGTGGCGGCGATGTCGCCGCGCACCAGCAGCGAGCCCTGGAAGTTGATATTGCCCGTGGACAGGTCCACGGCATCGACCTCGACCATGGGGTTGACCTGCACGCCATGGGCGACCAGCTTGGGCGTGCCGGCGATCGCGGCGCGCAGCAGCAGCGGGTTTTCCGGGTCCAGGGCGACGCCCGCCAGGTCGCGCGCGTAGGGAATGTCGGGCGGCTCGGCCGGCAGCACCGGCTCGCCCAGCACGTTGCGGCCGTCGATGCCGGGCAGCGGCGGGTGGCGCTGCATCAGCAGCGTGCCCGGCGACACCAGCAGCAGGCTGCCCAGCTCGCGGTAGTCCACCTGGGCCAGCTCGTCGATTTCCTTGGCGCGGGGCTTGAGGCGGTCGAGCAGGCTTTCAAAGCGGGTGGGCGTGCCGGGCGTGGGCGGGGTGCCGCGCGCGATTTCCACCGCCTCGCAGCGCCCTTCGAGCAGCGCGGCGGCCAGCGCGGCGTCCTGCACGCCGTGCACGATGCCCTGGGCGGCCAGGGCGGCGCGCAGGTCTTCCAATGTGACGGGCTTGCCGCCCTTGGGCGGCGTGAGGGTGAGCAGCACGCTCATGCGCGCCGCGTCCATCTCGAGCTCGAATGCGCCGTCCTCGATCCGGCCCACCACGGCCTGCACGGGCCCGGCGGCTTCGCGGCACTGTCCGATGAAGGCGGCGATGGCGCCGTCGTCCAGCGCCTCGCGGCCGATGCCGCGCGTTTCGGCCAGCGCGGCGATCTGGTCCCAGGCGGGCAGCGCGGCCGGGGCCTGCGCGCCGTCTCCGTTCTGGACGCCGTCCCCGGCCGCGTCGGCCGGCGGGGCAGCGCACTCGGGGGGAGGGGTATATACGGCGGTCAACTGGCCGGTGTCGGCATCGGCCAATAGTTGGAGCACGCTGTCGGCCTGCATGTTTCCCTCTCCTGTCCGGTCTGGCCGGGTCCAGTTTTTAGTAATTGTACGAAATATAACGTCATATATTAACGCAAACCGTTGCGAACAGACAGGAAGGGATATTACGAACGGACGGCCGCACTACGGCATCGGACGGAGCGACAAACCGGCCCGCGGACGGCAGCATGGGAGCTCGCCTGAGCCCTGCCACGCGTTTACGGAGCCCCGCCAGCATGACCTGTCCGCCCACCTCCACGTCCCCGGCCTTGCGCGTCCTCGCGGCGCGCGGCGCGGGCGCGGCGGCCCTGGCGGCGATGCTGTCGGGACTGGCCGTCGCAGCGGTCCTCACACCCGCCGGCGCGGCTCAGGCGGCCGAAATCTACCGCTACAAGGACCCTTCGGGCGTCTGGCGCTCGATGAAGGTGCCCAACGGCTACGCCAAGCTGTACAAGAGGGGGCAGGCCAGGGCTCGCCTGGCCGCCGGCAGGGGCGCGGCGGTGGAGCTGTGCGTGACCTGCGAACCGCAGCCGGGCGACGGCGCCAGCGCCGTGGCGGCCGCGCGTCCCGCTTCGCGCGCGCTGCGCCTGGGAGATCTCAAGCCGCCGCCCGCGCACGACGGGCTGATCGACCGCGCGGCCAGGGATTCCGGCGTGGACCGGGCCTTGCTCACGGCCGTCATCGCCATCGAGTCGGGATTCCGCAGCGACGCGCGCTCGCCCAAGGGCGCGCTGGGCCTGATGCAGCTCATGCCGGCCACGGCCGCGGCGCTGCTCGGCGTGGCCGACGTGGAAAAGGCCCTGGTGGACCCGGCCACCAATGTGCGGGCCGGCTCGCGCCACCTGCGGCGGCTGATCGACCAGTACCCGGGCCGGCTGGACCTGGCGCTGGCCGCCTACAACGCGGGCGAGGGGGCGGTGCGCAAGTACGACGCCGTGCCGCCCTATGCCGAAACCCAGCAGTACGTGAAAGACGTCATCGCGCTCTACGAGCAATACCGGACGCAGTGATGCCCGCGCCCGGCCTTGCGGACCCTACAGCGAGGCGAACACCTTTTCCGCGATGTCCAGCGTGGACTGGATGACCGCGTCGTCGTGGGTGGCCGACACGAAGCCCGCCTCGAAGGCCGAGGGCGCGAAATGCACGCCTTCGTCCAGCATGGCGTGGAAAAAGCGGTTGAAGGCCTTGGTGTCGCAGGCCGACACTTCGGCGAACGATGTGGGCACGGCCTCGCTGAAATACAGCCCGAACATGCCGCCCACGGAATCGGCCGAGAACGGCACGCCGGCCTTGCGGGCGCGCTCCTGCAGGCCCTGCGCCAGCTTGGCGGTCTGGGCCGAGAGCCGGTCGTAGAAGCCGGGTTCGTCGATCAGGCGCAGGGTGGCCAGGCCGGCGGCCACGGCCACGGGGTTGCCCGACAGCGTGCCAGCCTGGTAGACGCCGCCCAGCGGCGCGATGTGCTTCATGATGTCGGCGCGGCCGCCGAAGGCGCCCACCGGCATGCCGCCGCCGATCACCTTGGCCAGCGTGGTGAGGTCGGGTGTGATGCCGGTCAGGCCCTGCACGCCCCGCGGCCCCACGCGAAAGCCCGTCATGACTTCGTCGAAGATGAGCAGCGCGCCGTGTTGCGTGCAGAGTTCGCGCAGTCCTTCCAGGAAGCCCGCCGCAGGCTTGATGAGGTTCATGTTGCCGGCCACCGGCTCGACGATGACGCAGGCGATGTCCGAGCCGTGCCGGGCGAAGGCCTGGCGCACGGCTTCCAGGTTGTTGTATTCCAGCGTGAGGGTGTGCGAGACGAACTCGGGCGGCACGCCTGCCGAGCTGGGGTTGCCGAAGGTCAGCAGGCCGGAGCCGGCCTTGACCAGCAGGCTGTCGGAGTGGCCGTGGTAGCAGCCTTCGAACTTCACGATCTTGGCGCGGCCCGTGGCGCCCCGCGCCAGGCGGATGGCCGTCATGGTGGCTTCGGTGCCCGAGCTGACCAGGCGCACCAGCTCCAGCGAGGGCAGGCGGGCGATCAGGGTTTCGGCCAGCTCGATCTCGGCCTCGGTGGGCGCGCCGAACGACAGCCCGTGCACGGCCGCTTCCTGCACCGCGCGCACCACCTCGGGGTGCGAATGGCCCAGGATGGCCGGCCCCCAGGACCCCACGTAGTCGATGTACTGGCGGTCTTCGGCGTCCCAGACGTAGGGGCCCTGCGCGCGCTTGATGAAGCGCGGCGTGCCGCCCACGGAACGGAAGGCGCGCACGGGCGAGTTGACGCCGCCGGGGATGCTGCGGCAGGCGCGTTCGAAAAGCTGGGCGTTACGGGACATGGCGGTCAGGGCTGGTGGTTGGGGGTTGCGGAAAAGGCGGCGCTGCACGCCGCGGCGGCGGCCCGGATGTCGGGCGCCTCGAACAGGCTGGTGATGACGGCGGCGGCGTCGGCGCCGGCCTGCGCCAGCAGCGGCGCGTTGGCCGGCGTGATGCCGCCGATGGCGACGATGGCCGGCCGCGGCGCCGGGCGGGCGTCGGCCAGGGCGCGCGCCTGGGTCAGCACCTCGAGCGGCGCGCGGACCGTGTCGGGCTTGACCCGCGAGGGGAACATTGCGCCGAAGGCAATGTAATCGGCCCCGCCTTCCAGCATGAGGCGGCCGCGCGCCAGTTCGTCATAGCAGGATACGCCGATGATGAGATCGGGGCCCGCCTCGGCGCGCACGCGCGCCAGCGGCTCGTCGTCGCGGCCCACGTGGGCGCCGTCGGCGCCGACTTCCAGCGCCAGGCGCCAGTCGTCGTTGACGAGGAACACCAGGCCCAGCTCGCGGCACAGGGGCGCCAGCGCGCGCGCCTGGGCCGCGCGCACTTCGCGGGCAGCGTTCTTGCGGCGCAGTTGCAGCGCGCGCATGCCGCCCGCGGCGGCTTCGCGCACGGCGCGCAGCAGGCGTTCGGTGTCGTCCCATTCGGGGGTCACGCCGTACAGGCCGGCGGGGAAGCGCAGGGCTTTCATGGCGCGGAAATCCGGTTGGGAATGCGGCGGCCCATGCCGGGCAGGAAGCTGGCCGCCACGCAGGACTCGGCATGCGCGAGGCCCTGGCGCACGGCTTCGGGCATGTCCAGGCCGCGCGCGAGCAGGGCGGCGATGGCGGCGGCGGCCACGCCGCCCGTGTCGCTGTTGCGGTCGGGCGGCGCCTGCCAGGGCAGGGTGTGGGTCTGGCCGCCGGGGCCGAGCAGCAGGTTGGCGTAATGGCCGGGACGCTGCGGGCTGCCCAGCGCCAGCACCCATTGCGCGCCCGCCGACAGCAGCGCGTGCATGGGGGTGGGGGCTTCGCCGATGTCGATGTCGCCATCGGCCTGCCACTGCGCCAGGCGCAGGTGCTCGATGACCAGCAGGTCCGTCTGAGGCAGCACGAGTTCGAGCGTGGCGGCCAGCAGGTCGCCGGCCTCGTCTTCGGCCACCGCGTCGGCCGGCGGCCGGGCGCGCTGGCCCAGGTGCAGCACCAGGGGAACCTGGCTGTAGTCCGCGGCGATCTGCGCGGCCACGCTGGCCGTCTCGGCGGTGTATAGTCCGCCCATCTTGATGGCCTGCACCGGCATGTCTTCGAGCAGGCAGCGCGCCTGGTCGTCCAGCAGTTCCGGCGAAACCGGGTGGATGTCTTCGATGCCGGCGGTATCCTGTACGGTGAGCGCGGTCACCGCGCCGACGGCATGGCAGCCGAGGCGGGCACAGGTGACGGCGTCGGCCGGCAGGCCGTCGGCGCCCGACGGATCCACGGGACCGAATACCAGAACGAGAGGGGGAGTAAGGGGAGCCACTTGGGACAGCGTACATTGGCGGGGGCCCAGGATGCACCGGCGATTGCGATGTATCAGGGGAACCCCTATTGGGTTTCGGTAAGATTGTCCCCATTCTAATGGATAGACGCCGCCGCAGCCGGCTCCTGGCGCAGCCGGGCCCGGGCGGCCACGAGATGTGAAGAGAGAACTATGCGAACTTGGATGTGTCTGATTTGTGGCTGGGTTTACGATGAGGAAGCCGGCCTGCCCGACGAGGGTATTCCTCCCGGCACTCGCTGGGAGGACGTGCCCCCGAATTGGGTCTGTCCCGAATGCGGCGCCCGGAAAGAAGATTTCGAATTGATGGAAATCTGATACACGGCGCGACCGGATTCCGCCAGGGCTCGTAAGATGGGCTCGTGCCGGACCCGCAACGCGGGCCGGCGCGCATGTCCCCCGCCTTCAGGCACGGACGTCCGCCCGCCGGGGCGGGCGCCCGCGGTTCCACGGACTACCCACTCAAGGGGTCGCCATGACGGAAACTCACCACGAAGACGCCACCACGCAATCGGCCAATTTCGCCAACCAGTTCCTGATCGCCATGCCCGGCATGGTCGGCGGCAGCCTGGCGGGTTCGGTCATCTATATCTGCGAGCACACCGAGCGCGGCGCCCTCGGCCTCGTCATCAACCGGCCCACGGATCTCACGCTGGGCACGCTGTTCGAGCGCATCGACCTCGAGCTGGAAATCGGCCCGGTCAAGGACACCATGGTGTTTTTCGGCGGGCCGGTCCAGACCGACCGCGGTTTCGTGCTGCACGAGCCGCCCGGCGAATACAACTCCAGCATCAAGCTGGGCGACATGGCCCTCACCACCTCGCGCGACGTGCTGCAGGCCGTGGCCGAGGGCAACGGCCCGTCGCGCCTGCTGGTCACGCTGGGCTATGCCGGCTGGGGCGCGGGGCAGCTCGAAAGCGAAATGGCCCAGAACGCCTGGCTGAGCGTAGGCGCCGACGCCCACATCATTTTCGACGTGCCCCCCGAAGACCGCTACCCCGCCGCGCTCAAGCTGCTGGGCATCGATCCGGTGATGCTGGCCGGCGACGCGGGCCATGCCTGAAGAGACGCTGCTGGCCTTCGACTTCGGCGAGAAGAAAATCGGCATCGCGGTCGGCAACACGCTGACCCGCCAGGCGCGCCCGCTGGAAATCATATTCAGCGAGGTGCGCGACGTGCGCTTCGGCCGCATCGCGGCGCTGCTCGAAGAATGGCAGCCGCAGCGGGTCGTGGTGGGGCTGGCCCTGGACGCCGACGGCGGCGAGCAGCCGGCCACCGCGCGCTGCCGGCGCTTCGCCAATCAACTGCACGGACGCTTCGGCGTCAGCGTCGAGCTGGTGGACGAGCGCGGCTCCAGCATGGAGGCGCAGCGCCTGCTGGGCACGAACGCGCCCGACGATGCCATGGCCGCGGCCGTCATCCTCCAACGCTACCTGGACGCCTTGCCCGCCTGAGGCGGCCGGTTCCCTTCCCATGTTCAATCCGCAACTCGACCGCCGCGGCGAACTGCTGCACCTGCTGGACACCGAGGGCATGCCGCGCCGGCTGCTCGAACGCCTGCTCGAAGCGGCCGACGCGCCGCCGGCTCCGCTGTCCGGCCCTGCCGTGGGCGTCCGCGTCCATCTCTGCCTGCCGCCGGCCGCCGACGCGCTGCGCGCGGCCTATGCCGGCGCGGCGCGCGACCTGGGCCTGGCCGCCAAGCCGCTGGACGCGTCGGCCGGACTGGCGAGGGCGGCATCGGCGCTGCCGCCCGGCATCCTGGTGCTGCGCCATGCCAGCAGCGGCGCGGCGGATTGCGTGCGGCGCTATGCGGCGCCAGGGCTGCGCGTGCTCAACGCGGGCGACGGCGCGCACGCCGATCCGCTGCCAGCCCTGGCGCTGGCGCGGGCGCTGCGCCGGCGCCGGCCCGAACTCTTCAACCTGACCGTTGCCCTGGTGGGCGACCTGAGGCATTCGGCCGTGGGCCGCTCGCTGGCGCATGCGCTCACCACGCTGGGCGTGCCCGAGCTGCGCGCCGCCGGGCCGGGCACGCTGCTGCCCGAAGGCGCGGCCCAGCTGGGCGTGCGCGTCTGCCCCGACCGCGGCAGCGCGCTCGCCGGCGCCGACGCCGTGGTCGCGCTGCCGCTGGACATCGAGCGCGTGAACGGCGCGTGGCTGCCTTCGGCGCGCGAGTACGCGCATTTCTGGGGCCTTTCCGCCGGCATGCTGCGGCAGGCTGCGCCGGGCGCGCTGCTGCTGCCGGCCGGCCCGCTCACGCCCGGCCTCGAAGTGGAGGCCGACGCCGCCGCGGCCCTGCCCCTGCTGCACGAGGAAATCGCGCGCGACGAGCAGGCGCTGCGGCGGGCCGCGCTGGGCCTGCTGGCGGAGGCGGCATGAGACTGCATATCGCGAACGGCCGCCTGATCGATCCCGCGCGCGGGATCGACGGCCGGCACGATCTCTACCTGAGCGACGGCCGCGTGGCGGCGGTCGGCGCGCCGCCGCCGGGCTTTCGGGCCGACCGCGTGCTCGACGCCGCGGGCCTGGCCGTGCTGCCCGGCCTCATCGACCTGGGCGCGCGGGCGGCGCGGCCCGGCGCGGAGGCGCCCGCGCTGGATGCGCACGCCCTGGCGTCCGCGCTCGCCGGGGGCGTGACCACGCTCGTGCTGCCGGTGGCGCCCCAGGCCCCGCTGGACGATCCCGCCAAGGTGCGCGCCCTGGCCGCCCAGAACGCGCCCGGCCAGCCGCGCGTGCTGTTCCTGGGCGCGCTGACCCTGGGGCTGCGCGGCGACATGCTCGCCGAATTGGGCCTGCTTGCCGAGGCGGGTTGCGTGGCGTTCTCGCAGGGCGAGGAGGGCATGGCCGACACGCGCGTGCTGTGGGGCGCGATGCGCTATGCGGCCGGGCTGGGCCTCACGCTGTGGCTGCGCCCGCAGGATCCCTGGCTGGCGCGGGGCGCCTGCATGGCGGCCGGGCCCTACGCCGACCGGCTCGGCCTGTCCGGCCTGCCCGAGCAGGCCGAAACCATTGCGGTGCACACGATTCTCGAATTGCAGCGCGCCACGGGCGCGCGCGTGCATCTGGCGCGCCTGTCCAGCGCGGCGGGCCTGGCGCTGGCGCGCGCGGCGCGGGCCGAGGGCCTGCCGCTTACCTGCGACGTCGCGGCCCGCGCCCTGCATTACACCGATCTGGACGTCGGCTTCTTCGACACGGGTTTCCGCGTCCAGCCGCCGCTGCGCGGCCAGCGCGACCGCGAGGCCATCCGCCGCGCGCTGGCCGAGGGCGTGGCCGACGCCGCCTGCTCGGACCATACCCAGCTCCCGCGCACCGACAAGGATGCGCCGTTTCCGGACGCCGCGCCCGGCGCGCCCGGACTGGAGCTGCTGCTGTCGTTCGTGCTGAAGTGGGCGCGCGATGCGGGGGTGCCGCTGGTCCAGGCGCTCGCGCGCCTGACATCGGCCCCCGCGGCGGTGCTGCGCGCCGCGGCGCCCGCGCAGGCGCCGGCCGGCAGCCTGGGCGAGGGCGATCCGGCGGACCTCTGCCTGGTCGATCTGGACGCCGAGTGGATGGCGCCGGGCGGGCCGCAGGCCGGCAGCGAAGCCGGCCCGTTCGCGGGTATGATGCTGCCCGGCCGCGTACGCGCCACCGTGGTCGGTGGCCGCATGGCCTGGGAGACTCCTGCTTGAAGTTGCTGCGCTTCGTTCTCCGGCTCGTTCTCGTCCTGCCCTGGATCGCCTTCGGCCTGCTGTGCGTGGGCCTGATCTATCCGCTGATCGGCCCGCGCGCGCGGGCGTGGCTGAACCGCAACTGGTCGCGCTGCCTCATGGCCTTCTGCGGGCTGCGCGTCGTGCTGAAGGGCACGCCGCGCCTGCGGGGCCCCGTGCTGATGGTGGCCAACCACGTGTCCTGGATCGACATCTTCGTGCTGAATTCGGCGCGCGCCACCGCGTTCGTCGCCAAGAGCGAGATACGCAGCTGGCCGGTGATCGGCTGGCTCGTGGCCGGCGCGGGCACGCTCTTCATCGAGCGGGGCCAGCGCCATGCCGTGCACGCCATGGGCGAATCCATGCAGGCGCGCTTCCGGCAGGGCGACGCGGTGGGGCTGTTTCCGGAGGGCACCACGACCGAGGGGATGGAGCTGCGTCCCTTCCATGCCAGTCTTTTCGAGCCGGCCCGCGCCGCGGCCGTGGAAATCCAGCCGGTGGCGCTGCGGTTCCTCCATCACGGCAAGCGCAGCGGCTTTGCCGCGTTCGTGGGCGAGGAGACGCTGGTCATGAACCTCTGGCGCGTGCTCGGCGCCACGGGCCTGTCGGTGGAGGCGGTGTTTCTGCCGCCGCCGCCCGCGCGCCATCCGGACGGCAGCCTGCCCACCCGCCTGGAGCTGTCGCACCAGGCGCGCGACGCCATCCGGTCGGCGCTTTAGGGGGAGTCTGCCCCAGGGTGCGCGGGCCCTAGGAATCCGCCAGCGGGTCCTGTTCCTGCGCGCAGCGCACCTGCACCAGCTTGCGGTCCTGCAGCCGCAGCGCCGTGAGCGAGCCGCCCCAGACGCAGCCCGTGTCCAGGCAGATGACATCGGGCCGGATGAGCAGGCCCAGCGTGGACCAGTGCCCGAACACCGTGGTGATGTCGCGCGTGGCGCGGTTGGGCACGTCGAACCAGGGCACGAGGTTGGGCGGCCAGGCGCCGGGCGCGACCTTGGTGGCGAATTCCATGTGGCCGTTGGGCGTGCACAGGCGGATGCGGGTGAGCGCGTTGATGATGACGCGCATGCGCTTGCCGCCCTTGTGGTCTTCTTTCCAGGACGCGGGCTCGTTGCCATACATCTTCTGCAGCGCCTTCTGCCAGTTCGGCCCGCGCAGGGCGTCCTGCACCTCGCCGGCCAGGGACAGCGTCTTGGCCACGTCCCATTTGGCCAGCGTGCCGGCATGCACCAGCAGGTGGTTCTGCTCGAAATGGGCCAGCGGCCGCCAGCGCAGCCAGTCGATCAGGTCGGCGGCGTCGGGCGCGCGCAGGATCTCGTCCAGCGTGTCGGACTTGGACGGCTTGCGCACGCCGGCCGCGGCGGCCAGCAGGTGCAGGTCGTGATTGCCGAGCACCGCCGTGGCGCGCTCGCCCAGGTCGATGATGCGGCGCAGGGTGGCCAGGGACTGCGGCCCCCGGTTCACCAGGTCGCCCGCGAACCAGAAGCGCGAGTCGGGATCGCCGACCAGGTCGGGATGGGACAGCAAGCGATCCAGCGGCGAGCAGCAGCCCTGCACGTCGCCGATCATCCAGATACTGCCGTTCATGCGGGACTCTTGCTCCAGGGCCAGCGTTGTTGAACGAAGCGGCTGATGGTGTGCCGGTACTCCATGTACGACATGGCGCCTAGCGCGACGATCATGGCGCCGATGTTGGGGCCGAGCGCGGTGAACCAGGGCGGCCACTTGCCCAGCATGCCCACGTTCAGGGCCAGCTGGTTGAGCATGAAGAAGCCCACCCCGAGCAGAATGCCCATGAACACCTTGGCGCCCACGCCGCCGCGCCGGGTCTGCATGAGGCCGATGGGCGCGGCGATGGTGATCATGACCAGCAGCGTGAACGGATACGCCAGTTTGCGCCACAAGGCGACGATCTGTCGACCGTACTGGAGCTGGTTGTTGCGCAGGTAATCCACATAGTCGAGCAGCGTGGCCAGCGACATGCGCTCGGGCGTGAGCACCCGCGCGATGAGGCGCTCGGGGCTGAGGGTGGTGTCGATGGTGCGTTCGGGCAGACGCACGACGCTGGCCGGCGGATGCTTGGGCGGGCGCGCGTCGGCCAGGGCGTCGGCAGCCTGGTCGTCCAGCCGCGTTTCGACCACGTTCTTGAGCACCAGGTCGCCATGGGCGAACACGCCGCTGGGGGCGGTGGACATGGCGCTCAGGGTCAGGTCTTTCTTGAATTCGTACAGCGAGATGGCGCCCACCTCGCCGTCGCCCTTGAGCTCGGCGATGTTGATGATGCGCGTGCCGCCGTTGGGCGTGGGTTCCTTGAACCAGTAGCCGCTTTCCAGGCGTTCGCCGCCGGCCTTGCCCCGCAGCAGCAGGTTGGCCTCGCCGGATTTCATTTCCGCCCAGGGCGTGACGTATTCCGACAGCAGAGCCGCCCCGATCATGAGGGGGATGGTGATGATCCACAGCATGCGCAGCAGCTTCATGCCGCTCACGCCCGACACGCGCAGGATCACCAGCTCGTTGCGCTGCGCCAGGCCCGCCAGGGCCAGGATGGCGCCGATCAGCAGCCCGATGGGCAGCAGGTCGTACAGCCGGGTGGGCACGGCCAGCGCCTGCAGGTAGAAGAGCGCCGTCATCGTGAACTTGTCGCCCACGTTGTCGAGGTCGTCCACCAGCGCGAAGAACGTGAAAAGGCCCAGCAGGGCGGTGAGGACCACTGCGCAGGAGCGATAGATCTCGCGGGCGAGGTAGCGGCGTGCGGTGCGCATGAAAGTGAGGGGTAACGCCTAAACGTGAAAGCTTAACAAATCCGGGCGGACATTCGCCGCCCGCCGGGCCGGCGCCGCTCAGGGAATCTCCACCAGCCGCATGCGCCGGGTGAGCGTGGAGACGCGGGAATTCAGGTAGCGGGTGTTGCGGTGGCTGTCGTAGAAGCGCGGGTTGGGCAGCATGGCGGCCAGGCGGGCGGCCTGGCTGGCGCCCAGCCGGGACGCGGGCATCTTGTAATAATGCTGCGCCGCCGCCTCGGCGCCGAAGACGCCTTCGCCCCATTCGGCCACGTTCAGGTACAGCTCCAGGATGCGCTCCTTGGTCATGACGTGTTCCAGCATGTAGGTCAGCACCAGCTCCTGTCCTTTGCGCAGGTAGCTGCGGGAGCTGGACAGGAACAGGTTCTTGGCGAGCTGCTGGGTGATGGTGGAGCCGCCGCGCACCTTGCCGCTGCCCTTGGCCTCCTGGCGCTGGTTGTACTCCCAGGCCTTGCGGATGGCGTCCCATTCCACGCCGTCGTGCTCGATGAAGTTGGAGTCTTCCGAGGCGACCACGGCGCGCTTGAGGTTGTCGCTGATCCGGTCGTAGGGCACCCACTGGTACTTCAGCTGGATGGCGGGATTGGTTTCGCGCAGGCGCGACAGCTCCTCGCGCATGATGGCGCTGCTGCCCGGATCCTGGTAGCGGTACCAGACTACCTGGGCGAACAGCCAGAACTGGTAGAGCAGCACGGCGCAGGCCAGCGCCATCAGCAGGCCGGTGACGATGCGGAACCACGAGCGCCCGCCCCTGGCGGACCGCCCCCTGGCGCGCGGCGCCATGCCTCAGCGCCCCGACGCCAGCGCCTCGCGCAGCGCCGCCAGGACCGGCGCGGGGTCGGGCCGCACGCCGTGCCAGATGTGGAAGCTCTCGGCGGCCTGGCCCACCAGCATGCCCAGGCCGTCGGCGGCCAGCGCCGCGCCGTCGGCCTCGGCCTGCCGCATGAAGGGGGTGGGCCGGGCCCCGTACATCATGTCGTAGGCCGCCGCGCCGGGCGCGTACAGCCCGCCGGGCAGCCCGGGGGCCGCATCCTGCAGGCCGCTGGCCGTGGCGTTGATGACCAGGTTCCAGCCGCCGGGCCGGGCGGCGTCGTCCAGGCCGCCCGCGCTCACTTCGGTGAAAAGTCCGGCATCCGCGGCCGCCCAGGCGGCCGCCAGCTCCGCCGCGCGCGCCGCGGTGCGGTTGACGATGCGGATGCGCGCGCAGCCCGCCTGCGCCAGCGGCAGCAGCACGCCGCGCGCCGCGCCGCCCGCGCCCACCAGCAGCACCGAGGCGCCGTCGAGGGCGACGCCGAGCCGCAGCAGGTCGCCTACCAGCCCCACGCCGTCGGTATTGCAGCCGTGCCAGGCGCCGCCGCGCCAGGTCAGGGTGTTGACCGCCCCGGCCAGCCGCGCCCGGTCGGACAGCCGCGCGCCGCAAAGCCTGTACGCCTCTTGCTTGAAAGGCACCGTCACGTTCATGCCCTGGCCGCCTTCCGCCGCGAAGGCGGCCGCCGCCGCGGCAAAGCCGTCCACCGGAGCCAGCAGGCGCTCGTAGCGCAGCGGCCGGCCGGTCTGGCGGGAGAACATCTCGTGGATCTGAGGCGAGCGGCTGTGCGCGATGGGGTTGCCGATGACGGCATAGCGGGCGGGAGGGGACGCCTCGGTCATGGGGCTTCGGTTTCCAGAGTGTCGTTGATGAAATGCCAGGTGCGGGTGATGACCAGCTCGTCGGTGTCGCGCGCGATGTCGGGCGGGAAGGGCGGGAAGGGGGCGGCCAGTTGTACGATGCGCCGCGCCGCCTGGTTGAGCACCGCGTGCGGCGAGGGCTGGTCGATCTCGACGCCGCCGATGCTGCCGTCGCTGCGCACGGTGACGGTGATGCGCAGCGAGCCGTAGATGCGTCCCCGGGCCTCGTCGGGATAGTTGCGCGTGCCGATGGCTTCGATGCGGCTGCGCCAGGCGTCCAGGTAGGCGGCATAGCGCGACGCCTCGGCGGACGGGGCGACGAACTGCTTGCGCGGCTCGGCGCTGTATTGCCGCACGCGGGCGGCCAGCGCGGCGACCTGGGCGTTCTGGATCACGCTGGCCTGGTCCTGCGCGTCGTTGCCGGGCTCGCTGCCCTCGGGCCAGGGATTGACCGCCGGCCGCTCCACGCCCGCCTTGTCGGCCGAACGCAGCTGGGTCATGAGGCGCGCCTGTTCGGCTTCGAGCTGCATCTGGCGCTGGCGCGTGGCTTCCAGCACGATGGTTTCGGCAGACTGGCCGGTGCGGGGCAGCGGCGTGGAAGCCATCCCCTGCGAGGCGTTGCCGCCGCCCGTCATGGCGTTCTGCGCGATGACGCGGGGGGCATCGGGGGGCGTTTCGCTGCGCGCGTTCAGCAGCACCACCTCCAGGCCGGCGGCCGGCGGCCGCTGCCACGCGGGCGCGCCAAAGCGCCACGCCAGCGCAGCGGCGTGCACCAGCAGCGAGATCGCCAGGCCGATACGCAGGTAGTGCTGGGCGGGCTCGCCCAGCCACCGCAGGCAGGCGCCCAGCGCGGAGGGAGTGTCAGCATGGATACGCACGAGACGCATTGTAGAGCGACTCCCTTCGCGCCGCGCGCGGACGCGGACTCTGTAACAGCTCCGCCCGCAACGGCGGCCGTCCTTGTCAGCGGGCGGCCGTCTCGCGCGGGAACACCCACACCTTGTCGGCCGGCAGCGCCAGCCGGCAGGGACCCGGCTCGCGGCCTTCCGCGCCGTAGGCGCGCAGGGCCAGGGAGCGCGCCAGGTCGTCGCCGGGCGTGCGGAACAGGTATTCCCAGCGGTCGCCCAGGTACATGCTGGTCAGCAGCGGCATGTCGAGGTGGTTGCCGTCAGGGTCGTCGGCCAGCCTCACCTGCTCCACCCGGATCACGGCGGTGGCGTCCTGGCCCGCGGCCACGCTGGCGCTGGCCCGGCCCCACAGCGCCCAGCCCGCGCCCTCGATGCGGGCGCGGCCGTCGCGCACTTCGGCGACCCGGCCGTCCAGGCGGTTGTTGCTGCCCATGAACTCGGCCGTGAACAGGGTGGCGGGCGAGCCGTACATTTCCTGCGGCGTGCCCTGCTGCTCGATCTTCCCGTTGTTCAGGAGCAGGATGCGGTCGGATATGGCCATGGCCTCGCTCTGGTCGTGCGTCACCATGAGCGCGGACAGGCCCAGGCGGATGATGAGCTCGCGCAGGAAGGCGCGCGCTTCCTCGCGCAGCTTGGCGTCCAGGTTGGAGAGGGGCTCGTCCAGCAGGATGACGGGGGGGCTGTAGACCAGGGCGCGGCCGATGGCCACGCGCTGCTGCTGGCCGCCCGAGAGCTGGTGCGGATGGCGCGCGCCCAGCGCGCCCAGGCCGAGCTGGTTCAGCACGTTCTGCACGCGCTCGCGCACTTCGGACGAGGGCGTCTTGCGCAGCCTGAGCGGATAGGCCACGTTGTCGAACACGGTCTTGTGCGGCCAGAGCGCGTACGACTGGAACACCAGGCCCAGGTTGCGGTCCTCGGCGGGCACTTCGCGGCCGGCCGCGCCGTCGTAGACGGTGCGCTCGCCGATGGCGATGCGCCCGCGCTTGGGGGCCTCCAGGCCCGCCACGGCGCGCAGCAGCGTGGTCTTGCCGCTGCCCGACGGCCCCAGCAGGGAAACCACCTCGCCCTGGCGCAACTGCATCGACACGCCCTTGAGCACGGGGTTGTCGCCGTAATCCAGGTGCAGGTCTTCGACGGAAAGCTCAATCATGAAGTTTGACTCCGAATCGCAGGGCAATGCCCAGGCCGATCACGACCAGAACGATATTGATGAAGGAAAGCGCGGCCACGATGTCGATGGCGCCCGAGGCCCACAGCGACACCAGCATGGAGCCGATAGTCTCGGTGCCGGGCGACAGCAGGTACACCCCGGTCGAATATTCGCGCTCGAAGATCAGGAACATCAGCAGCCACGACCCGATCAGCCCGTATTTGGCCAGCGGCACGGTCACGTGCCGCGTGACCTGGCCGCTGCGCGCGCCGGCGCTGCGGGCCGCCTCTTCCAGCTCGGGCCCCACCTGCAGCAGGGTGGAGGAGATCAGGCGCAGGCCGTAGGCCATCCAGACCACCGTGTAGGCCAGCCAGACGCTGAAGATGGTGCTGCGCACCGCGCGCAGCCATTCCACGACGTTGTCGCGCAGCCACTCGGCAAAAGGCAGGGCCGAGAGCCAGCCGCCTTCGTCCACGTCCAGAGCGTTGTCCAGCCACATCGGCACGAACAGGAACACCCACAGGAAGGCCAGGCCCGCCAGCAGCCCGGGCACGGCGCGCGGCACCAGCACGCTGTAATCGAGAAAGCGCGTCACGTTGTCCTGCTTGCGGTGCATGGCCAGCCCGACGAACAGGTAGCAGAGCACGGCCAGCGCGCCGCCGAACACGCCGATGGCCACCGAGTTGACGATGGCGCGGATCAGGTTGGGCTGGGCGAACACATTGCGGAACGCATCCAGCGAGAGCACATCCCAGAGCGATACGCCCATGCCCCAGTTGGACACGAAGGCCCGCAGCAGCACGCCCAGCAGGGGCACCACCACGGCCACCAGCAGCCACAGGCCCACCACCGCGCCGGCCGCCCAGCGCCACTTGCCCAGCGGCAGCGGGCGGGCGCGCGACGCCTTGCCCTTGACCGTGACGAAGCGGTTGGCGGTGCGCATCAGCCGGCGCTGCAGCATGACGAGCGGCACGGTCATGCAGATCAGCACCACCGCGACGGCGGCCATCAGGTGATACGAGGGAATGCCCAGCTTGTTGGTCAGTTTGTACAGATAGGTGGCCAGCACCAGGTTGCCTTCCGGGTCGCCCAGCACGAGCACCAGGCCGAACACTTCCAGCCCGAGGAAGAACAGCAGCACCGTGGCGTACAGCATGGCCGGGCGCACCATGGGCAGGCTGACCGACACCATGACGCGCAGCGGCGACGCGCCCGAGACGCGCGCGGCCTCTTCCACGTCGGAGCCCATGCTGCGCAGCGCCGACGAAATATAAAGGTATGCGTGAGGCACGTGCGTGAGGCCGGCGATGATGACGATGCTGGCCAGCGAGTAGACGTTCCAGGGCACGAAGCCCAGCACGCTCTGCACCCAGGTCGAGAAAAAGCCCACCGGCCCCGCGGCCACCACGTAGCCGAAGCCCAGCACCATGGGCGAGACGAATACGGGCACCAGGATCAGCGGCTCGATCCAGCGCCGTCCGGGCAGGTCGGTGCGGATCATGAGAAAGGCCAGCATGCCGCCCAGCGGGATGGCGATGGCGGCCAGCCCGAAAGCCAGGATGAAGCCGCTCCTGAGCGCCTTGTAGAAATCGGGGTCCGCGAAGATGAAGCGGAACGCGTCCAGGCCGAAGCTCTTGGACGGCTGGAAGAACGGCGCCGACAGAAAGCTCTGGATGATGATGAACGACAGCGGCGCGTAGATCGCCAGCGCCGCGATCAGCACCACCACGCCGCGCGGCAGCGACTGCCATTTTCTGCGCATGGACTGCATGGGAAATCCTGTGGTCTGGGTAAATCGCGCCGGGGCGGGGCCGGCGGCCCCGCCCCCCTTGCACCGGGCGGGCCTGCCTGCCCCACGCCGGCGCGGGGCGTATCACTTGCCTGCGGCCGCGCGCCACTGCTTGATGAATTCCAGGCGCTTGTTCTGCTCCAGGTACTCCAGCAGCGATTCGTTCACGGGAATCGGCTTGAGCGCCTTGCCCAGCTTCTTGGTCATGCCGTCCACGTCGTTGTCGCCCTCGATGTCGTCGCGCACCGAAGCGAGGTCGGCCTGGTTGGCCATGATTTCCTGGCCTTTCCTGGAGAGCAGGTAATCCATCCAGAGCTTGGCGGCGTTCTTGTTCTTGGCCTTCTTGCTGATGAAGGCCACGCGCGACAGCACCAGCGTGTAGTCCGTGGGATAGGAAACGCCCAGCGAGGGGTCTTTCTTGGCCCGCGTCTCGGCATAGGAGCCCAGGATGTTGTAGCCCACCAGGTTCTCGCCCGAGGACACGCGCTCCATCATGGTGCCGGTGGAAGACTGCACCACCAGGCCGCCCTTGGCGACGTTCTTGAGCGTGTCGAAGTAGTGGGGATCGTTGGCCTTGTCCTGCACCGCCAGCATGAAGCCCACGGCAGATTTCTCGATGTCGTAGGTGGTGACCTTGTTCTTGAACTTGTCCGGCTGGCTGGCGATGAGCTTGCCCAGCGCCTCGTGGGTGGTCGGCACCTCGTTCTGCGGGATCAGGCGCTTGTTATAGATGAACACCGCGGGTTCGTAGGTGGTGCCGTAGGCGCGTTCCTTCCAGACGGACCAGGCCGGCAGCTTCGGCGTTTCGGGCGACTTGTACTGCAGCGAGTAGTCGGTGGCCAGCTTCAGCGCCGAATCCATGGACGAGCTCCACACCACGTCGCCGCTGCCGCCGCCGGCGGCCTGCTCGCTGATGTAGCGGTTGTACAGCTCGGTGCTGTTCATGTCGTTGTACTCGACCTTGATGCCGGGGTACATGGCCTCGAAGCCCTGGATGATGGGGCCGGCCGCCTTGGTGTCGGTGGTCGAGTAGATGACGACCTTGCCTTCTTTCTTGGCGCCGTCGATGATCTTCTGATAATCGGCAGGATAGCCGGCGGGCACTGGTTGCGCATAGGCGGCGCCGGCGGCAAGGGCGAATGCGGCGGCGCAGGCGGCCGCCAGTCTGGAATGGGCAAGCATGGATCTCGTCTCCGAATAGGGTCAGTGGCGGACGCTCGCGGCCCGCTTGCCAGCCATCTTAGGAGCCCCCGTCTGTCGCCGTCCTGTCATCCCGCATTCCCCTCCTAGGGGAAATCCCGCAATCCCTTCCCGGAAAAAACGGACTCCGCCCCGCCAAGTCGGGCGCCGAAGGCGCTGGGGGGGCCTACCTCGGCGTATCCGTAACCAGCCGGATCCAGTTCTGCACGAAGCGCGAATGCCGGCGCTGGTCCAGGCCGACGAGCAGGGCCGGGCTCAGCACCACGGGCTGCACGATGCCTTGCGAGCGGGCCAGCACCGCCTCCGAGGTCCAGCGGCCGGGCGTGTCTTCCATGATGGAGCCCAGCGCGGCGTGGCTGGACGCCACCTGCTGCCCGGCGGGCGAGAGCAGCCAGTCCACCAGCGCGTGCGCCAGTTGCGGATGCGGCGCATGGCGGGCGATGAGCACCGAGCGCGCCAGCACCAGCACATAGTCCTGCGGAAACACCACGCCGATGCGCGCGCCCGCGGCCTGGCGCGACAGCGCGTAGGAACCCAGGACGTTGTAGCCCAGGTCGAGCTCGTCGCGCTCGATGGCGTCCAGGATCTCGGCGCTGGTGGCCGACAGGCGCACGCCGACCTTGCCGAAGGCATTGGCCAGCCCCCAGAAATTGGAGGACACCAGCTCGTCCTGCTCGGCCATCAGGTAGCCCACGCTGCTGGCAGCGATGTCATAGGTGCCGACGCGTCCATGCAGCCGGACCTGATCCTGTTCCAGGCTGCGCAGCAGATCCTGGCGCGAGCGCGGCACGGTGTCTTCGGTGTAGCGGCGCGGGTTGTAGACGATCACGGCCGGCTCGAAAGTGAAACCATATACTTCGTGGCGCCACACGGCCCAGGAAGGCAGCCGCGCCGCCATCGGCGAGGCGTAGCTTTGCGCGTAGCCGTCGTTGGCCAGCCGGATCTGCAGGTCGGACGCCGAGCTCATCAGCACGTCCACGTCTTCGAGCCGGCCGGCGACGGCCGCCTCGTAGAGCTCGCGGCTGCCCATCTCGCGGTACTGCACCGACACGTCGGGGTGCTGCGCCTGGAAGCCCAGGATCAGCGGCGCCACCACCGGGGTATCGGTGGGGCCGGCCACGACCAGCCTGCGCGCCGAGGGCTGCGGCGCGGGGTACTCCGTGACCGGCCCGGCCGCCCCGCCGGCCGCCCGCGCCGGCGCGGGCGTCGAAAGGCCGGCGGCCAGCGCCAACGCCAGCGCCGCGCCGGCCGCCAGCGAGCGGCCCGCCTGGCGCCGCGCCAGCGGCAGGATCACCCGAGCCGACAGCCCGCCGCCGGGGCGGTCCTGCAGCCACAGCGCGCCGCCATGCGCCGCCGCCACCGAGCGCACGATGGCCAGGCCCAGTCCGGAACCCGGCTGCGCCTGCCCGGCGCGCCCGCGCGCGAAACGCTGCTGCACCGCGTCTTTCTCGTCGTCGGCGATGCCCGGGCCTCGGTCGGACACCGTGAGCGCCACGCGGCCGCCCGCCACGGGCGTGGCCTGGATGTCCACCGGCCCGTCCGGCGCGTAGCGCAGCGCGTTGTCCACCAGGTTGCGCAGCATCTCGCGCAGCGCCACCCGGTCGCCGGCGACGCGGGCGCGGCGCACCTCGGGCGCGATGGCGATGCGCAGCCGCTGCGCGTCCAGCGGGCCGATGTGGCGGCGCGCCTCGTTGATCGTCTCGGCCACGCCCACGAGCGTGCGCGCGCCCTTGCCCAGCCGGTGCGTGATGGTGGCGTCCATCAGGAGCTGGTTGATGAGCTGGCTGGCGTGGGTGGCGTTCTGGTGAATGCGCGCCACGCGCTCGTGCAGGCGGTCCGCATCGGTTTCTTCCAGCGCCACTTCCGCCTGCGCCCGCAGCGACGCGAGCGGCGTGCGGACCTGGTGCGCCGCGTCGGCCACCAGGGTGTTGAGCGTGTCCATCATGCCGGCCAGCCGTTGCATGAAGGCGTTGAGCGCCTCCACCAGCCGCCGCACTTCGCGCGGCACGGGCGCCGCCAGCGGCGCCAGGTCGTCGGGCGCGCGGCGGCGCAGCTCGCGCTCCACCCCCGCCAGCGGCGCGAATGCGCGCTGCACGCCGAACCACAGCAGGCCCAGCGCCACCAGCGCCAGCCCCACCAGCGGCAGCAGGCTGCGCTGCAGAATCTCCCCGGCCAGCGCCTGGCGCGAGCCCAGGGTCTCGGCCACGCGCACCGTCACCCAGCCCGCGTGCCGGCTGGCCGACACCAGGCGGCCCACCGTGGCCACGCGCACCGGTTCGTCGTGATAGCGCAGGTAGGCGAACACCGGCGTGGCCGATTGCGCCAGCGGCAGGCCGGGCGCCAGGTCGCCATAGCCCGTGATGAGGCTGCCGTTGGAGGCGCGCGCCTCGTAGAACACCCGCTCGCTGCCCGAGAGCATGGCCAGCGAGGAAACCGGCGGTTCCACGGTAATGGAGTTGTCCTCGATCTGCACCGAGCCGGCGATGGTGAGCGCGGACGCCGCCAGCAGCCGGTCGAACGACTGTTCGGCGGCCCGGCGCGCATAGTCGTGCAGGAAGAACACCGTGGCCGCCAGCGCGCAGGCCAGCAGCGCCACCCCCAGCGCGAAGACGCGCCGCCGGATGGAGAAGGATTCAGCCCGGCTCATGGCTGCGCGCCTGATAGCCGACGCCGCGCACGGTAATGATGTCCACGGTGCTGCCCGCCAGCTTCTTGCGCAGGCGGGAGATCAGCAGTTCCAGCGCGTTGAGCGAGCCGTCGTCCAGGTCGAAGAGCTGGTTCATGAGGCGCTCCTTGGCCACGGTCTGGCCCTGCCGGCCGAGCAGGATCTCGAGCAGCCGGAACTCACGGCGGCCCAGGTCCACGTGCTGCGCGCCGATGCTGGCGGTGCGCGCGGCCAGGTCCAGGCTCAGGTTGCCGTAGACCGCCACGCTGCTGGTCTGGCCGGCCGGGCGGCGCAGCAAGGCGCGCAGCCGCGCCTCGAGTTCGCGCAGATCGAAGGGCTTGACCAGGTAGTCGTCGGCGCCCAGGTCCAGCATGTCGATCTTGTCTTCGATTTCGGCGCGCGCGGTCACGACCAGCACGGGCGCGTCCATGCCGGCGGCGCGCAGTTCGCGGATCAGGGTGAAGCCGTCCTTGCCGGGCAGATTGATGTCCAGCACCAGCGCGTCCCAGTCTTCGTCCAGCGCCCAGCGCAGCGCCTCCGAGCCGTCGCGCAGCCATTGCACGCTGTGGCCGGCGCGGCGCAGCTTGCTTTCCACGGCGTCGCCCAGGTCGAGGTTGTCCTCGACCAGCAGAATGCGCATCTCGCTCCTCCGGTGTCGTTGTGGTTTTGGAGAGGAGTTTAAGGGGTATGGGATGGGGTGGGGGAAGGGGCTTGCGGGGCTCGCCCCAGGCCGGCCGCGCGGCAAGCCGGGCGGCTCGCAGCCCGGCGTCCGCGCCGCCGGGCGACCCACGAAGAGCAGCCTCCGGCACAACCGCCGGGAAAAACCAAGGGCCTATCCCTCTCCGCCCGCAGCGGGGCCGATCTGCCCGACATACCGGCAATCCAGTTCGAGCGACAGTTCGTCCGTCCCCAGGATGTCGAGTTCGACCGCGGTGCCGCGCTCCAGCTCGGGCATGCCGCCCACGCGCGTCACCAGCGGCGCGTTGGCGAAGCGCACGAGGTCTTCGCGCAGCACGTGCGCGACGGTGCGGGTGATGCTGTGCTGCTTCAGCCAGCGCAGGCACCAGTAGCGCTCCATCGCGCTCTGGAACTCGGCCCAGGTCGCATATTGCGCGTCGAAGGCGCCGATGATGGCGAACAGGTCGGCGTCGCGCGGCTTGAAGGGGGCCACCAGGCGCGCGGACACGCCGTGTTCGACCGCTGCGATCAGTTGCCACTGGTTCACCAGGTCCACGTAGCGGCGCAGCGGCGAGGTGCTCCAGGCGTACTGCGGCACGCCGATGGCCTCGTGCGGCAGGGCCTGGGTGCTCATGCGCACGCGCCCCGCCTGCTGCGACCGGTAGATGCCGGGCACGCCGTGCTGGTGGAGCAGGCCGCCCCACAGATTGTTGGCCAGGATCATGTACTCGGCCACCATGCGGTCCAGCGGCGCGTTGCGCTGGCGCGGCACCAGGCGCACCGGCGTGTCCGGGTCGTCCGGGCTGCCGTCCAGGTAGAAGCTGTATTCCACGCGCGAGTTGTTCTCGGGCTTGCCGCGCACCTTCTCGCGCTGGGCCGACAGCGCCTGCGCCAGCTTCCACAGCGGGCGCAGCCAGTGCCCATAGGGCAGCGCGGCGCAGGGGTCGGCCAGGGCTTCCTCGGTGATCTGCGTGTCCAGCATGTTGTGGCGCAGGTTCTCGCGCACCACCACGCGCTCGATGCGGGTTTCGGATTCGAGGATCTCGCCCGTTTCGGGATCGGCCACGGCGTACAGCGAAAGCGCCGGCACTTCGCGCCCCGCATCCAGCGAGAACGCCTGGATGACGCTGTCGGGCTGCATGGGAATCTTGTCGCCGGGCATGTACACGGTGGACAGCCGCGCGCGCGCCAGCTTGTCGAACTCGCTGCCGCGCGTGACGCTCAGGCCGGGGGCGGCGACGTGGATGCCTACCCGCAGCTTGCCGCCGGGCAGTTCGGAGACGGACAGCGCGTCGTCGATCTCGGTGGTGGTGATGTCATCCACCGAATAGATCTCGGCGTCCGCCAGCGGCAGGTCGCGGTCCAGCGGCGGCAGCTCCAGTTCCGGAAAGCCGGTGCCGCGCGGGAAATTGGAGGCCAGGAAGCGGCGCTTATGCAGCGCCAGCGCGTGGGGCCAGGCTCCGAGGTCCAGCAGCAGGCGGTCGGGCGTCTTGCCCAGCCGCGCGCACGCCGCGTCCAGCGCCTTCCATTGCTGCGAATTCTTGTCCGGACGCACCAGCAGCGATTCGGCTGCCTGTGCGATCGGCTCGGGCAGCTGGCCCGCGGCCATTTCGTCCACCCAGGCCTGCTGCTGTTCGGCCTGGCGCTGCTTTTTCTCCAGCGCCGCCAGCGCCGCCGCCAGGATGTCGGGCGGGGCGGGGCGGTACCGGCCCTTGCCGCGCCGGTGGAAATAGGCCGGCGCGCCATGCAGCCGCAGCAGCACCGCCGCCTGCTCCACCGGCGTGGGGGCGTGCCCGTAGTAATCCGCCGCCAGCGCGGGGGCGTCGAATTCTTCCTGGGGCGCGCATTCCCACAGGAATTGCAGATCCAGCGACTCCGCCGCTTCGGCGGCTTCCTTCATGAGCGCCGCGGGTTCGGGCGCGGAAAACGTGAACAGGGTATTGGCGCGCTTGATCTTGCTGCGCTTGCCCGATTCGGACTCGACCTGCAGGCTGGCGTCGGTTTCGGACAGGATGTGGCCGGCCTTGAAGCTGCCGTCGTCTTCGTAAAACACGTACATGGTGAGGGGTCTTCCTGGGCGGCGCGGCGGCGCCGCCTTGCGCGGCTTGCTTAGGGATTGGAGATCGTATTCGGGGGAGGGTGACCGGAACCTAGCGCGAAATCGAGCACTTCCGGCATCCAGCGGGCAAAATCGGACAAGCCGTGATCGCTGCCCTCGACGATGCGCTGCCGGCAGCCCGCGTAATGGGCGCGCATCTCGCGCCCGTCCAGCACTTCGTCGCCGGTGGCGGCCACCAGGAAGTAGCGGTCCGGCTGCGTGACCCGGGCCGGCTGGATGGCGGCGAGTTCGTCCACGTATTCGGGACGGAAGACGAACGGCGCGTCGGAATGATACATGCGGTGCTCGCCCACCTGCGTCGCCAGGTCGCGCGGCGCATGCACTGCCGGGTTGAGCAGCACGGCCTTGCAGCCGAGCTGTTCGGCCAGCCAGGTGGCGTAATAGCCGCCCAGCGACGAGCCGACCACGGTCAGCGCGCGGGGCGAGTCGGCGCCCTGCAGTTGGCGCCGCGCGATGCCCATGGCCAGCGCGATCGCCTCGCGCGGGCTGGCCGGCAGCTGCGGGCAGGCCCATGCGTCGGCCAGCCCGCGCTGCGTCATGGCGTCGGCCATCATGCGGGCCTTGAACGAGTCGGGCGAGGAGCGGAAACCGTGCAGATAGAGAATCATGGAAAGTCCTCGCTACGGTTGCGCGCCGGAAGCCGGGCCATGGGCTGCGCCCTGGCGGGCCGGGGCGGCGCTCAAGCGCGCTCCCGCAGGGCGTCGAGCAGCTTGCCGTGCACGCCGCCGAAGCCGCCATTGCTCATGACCAGGATGTGGTCGCCGGGCCGCGCCGCGCCGGCCACGGCCGCCACCAGGCGGTCCAGGTCGTCGTAGCTGGAAGCGCGCGCGCCCAGCGGCGCCAGCACCTCGGACGGATGCCAGCCCAGCGCATGCTTGCCCGAGTAGGTGCCGAAGCAGAACACCAGGTCCGCGCCGTCCAGCGCCTCGGGCAGCCGGGCCGCCATGCTGCCCAGTTTCATGGTGTTGGAGCGCGGCTCCAGCACGGCCAGGATGCGGGCCTCGCCCACCTGGCGGCGCAGGCCCGCGATCGTGGTGGCGATGGCCGTGGGATGATGAGCGAAGTCGTCGTAGACCCGGATGCCGTTGACCGTGCCGCGCAGCTCCGTGCGGCGCTTCACGCCGCCGAAGCGCGACAGCGCCTCCACGCCCTGGGCCGCCGCCACGCCGGCGTGCTCGGCGGCCGCCAGCGCGGCCAGCGCGTTCATGCGGTTGTGCTCGCCCGTGAGACTCCACCGCACCGTGCCCACGGTTTCGCTCTGGCGGCGCACCTCGAACGCGCCGGTTTCATCGGGTTCTCCGGCCTGCCAGGCGCCATCGGGGCCGAACGTTACGGTTTCCGACCAGCAGCCGCGTTCCAGCACGCGGTCCAGCGCCTCGGAGCGGGCTGGACGCACGATGCGGCCCGCGCCGGGAATGGTGCGCACCAGGTGGTGGAATTGCGTTTCGATGGCCGCCAGATCGGGAAAGATGTCGGCGTGATCGAATTCCAGGTTGTTCAGGATGGCGGTGCGCGGGCGGTAGTGCACGAACTTGGAACGCTTGTCGAAGAAAGCCGTGTCGTATTCGTCGGCCTCGATGACAAAGAGCGGGCGCGCCGGATCGTAGCGGGCCGAGACGCGCAGGTCCTGCGCCACGCCGCCGATCAGGAAATTGGGCGCCAGGCCGGCCGTTTCGAGTATCCAGGCCAGCATGGAGCTGGTGGTGGTCTTGCCGTGCGTGCCGGCCACGGCCAGCACGTGCGCGCCGGGCAGGATGTTGTCGCCCAGCCATTGCGGGCCCGACACATAGCGCGCGCCCGAGTCCAGAATGGCCTCCATCAGCGGGTTGCCGCGGCTGACCACGTTGCCGATCACGAACAGATCGGGCTCGAGCGCGAGCTGCTCCGGCCCGTAGCCTTCGATCAGCTCGATTCCCTGCTCGGCCAGTTGCGTGCTCATGGGCGGATAGACGCCCGCGTCGCAGCCGGTGACTTTGTGGCCGGCCGCCCGGGCAATGAGCGCCAGGCCGCCCATGAAGGTGCCGCAGATGCCAAGTATGTGCAGATGCATGAATCAATCTCCTGCCCGCATTGTATATATAGCGGCGCGCCCGCCCGACGGGCCAGGGTGGGCGAGGCGGGGCGCAGCGGTTATGATCGCGCCATGAACCGACGCCTATTCCTCTCCGCGGCGGCCGCCGGCGCGGCCGTGCTCGCAGCCGGCGCGCCCGGCCGCGCCGGCGCTTCCGACGACGCGGTCGCCACGCTGATGGCCCTCAGGCTGCCCGCGCTGGCGGGCGGCACGCATGCGCTGGCCGAGTTCAAGGGCCAGCCCATGGTGGTCAATTTCTGGGCAACGTGGTGCGCTCCCTGCGTGCGCGAAATGCCCGAACTCGATGCCCTGCAAAAAAAATACCCTCACGTGCGCTTTGTCGGCTTCGGCGTGGATCGCGAAGAGAACATGCGCAAATTCGTCGAGAAAGTGCAGGTTTCCTATCCGCTCTGGGTTGCCGGGGCCGGCGCCATCGATCTCTTGCGCAAGCTCGGAAATCCGGCTGGCGGCCTGCCTTTTACGGTGGTTTTCAATGCAGATGGCAGCATTAACCGCAAAATACTCGGGGAAATCAAAGTAGACGATCTCGACCGCACGCTGTCGGGCATCAAGGCGTGAAGTGGTTGGACAAATAGGCGGAATTGGCGTAAAAAGCTGGTTTATCGTCCGTTTTGCCCACATTTCGTAATTTTCGTCGGTTGGCAATCCACCCTTTGGCACGCGCATGGCGCAGAACATACTGGTACTGCATGGCCCGAATCTGAACCTGCTCGGCACCCGGGAACCGCATATCTATGGCAGCCTCACGCTGGCCCAGATCGATGAGCGGCTCGAAACGCTGGCAGGGGAACTGGGCGCCAGGCTGACGGCGTGGCAGGGCAATCACGAGGGCGCGCTGGTGGATCGCATCCAGGCGGCCCGCCAGGACGGAACCGACTTCATCATCATCAATGCGGCGGCGTACACGCACACCAGCGTTGCGATCCGCGACGCCCTGGCCGCGGTCGCCATCCCATTTATTGAAGTACATTTGTCCAATCTGTATAAGCGGGAGCCCTTCAGGCATCACTCTTATCTGTCCGATCTCGCGGTGGGCCTGATCTCCGGCCTGGGCGCGGACGGCTACGAGGCGGCCCTGCGCTACGCAGTGCGGCACTGACTCGCACCACTCAATCAAAGCATCTACATCTTCATGCGGCACGGACCCGACGCAGGGCCGTTGCCAAAGACACTTTCGGGAAGCAGCTTCTATGGATCTTCGAAAACTCAAAACCCTGATCGACCTGGTGGCTGAATCGGGAATCGCCGAGCTGGAAATCACCGAAGGCGAAGGCAAGGTTCGCATCGTCAAATTCTCGCAAGCCTTGCAGCCCGTGGCCTATCACCAGCCCGAAGCCGGCGTGCCCGCTGCTCCCGTGGCCGCGCCCGCGGCGCCGGCCGCGCCCGCGCCGGCCGCCGAGGCCGCGCCCGCCGTGCAGGGCCACGTCGTGAAGGCGCCCATGGTGGGCACCTTCTACCGCGCGCCCAATCCGGGCGCCGCGCCCTTCGTGGACGTGGGCCAGTCGGTCAAGGAAGGCGATCCGCTGTGCATCATCGAAGCCATGAAACTGCTCAACGAGATCGAAGCCGACAAGTCCGGCGTCATCAAGGAAATCCTGGTCGAGAACGGCGAACCCGTCGAATACGGTCAACCCCTGTTCGTCATTGGCTGATAGCTGAAAATGTTCGAGAAAATCCTGATCGCCAATCGGGGCGAAATCGCCTTGCGCATTCAGCGCGCCTGCCGCGAGCTGGGCATCAAGACCGTGGTGGTGCACTCCGAGGCAGACCGCGAAGCCAAGTACGTGCGCCTGGCCGATGAATCCGTTTGCATCGGGCCCGCGCCTTCGCGCGAAAGCTACCTGAACATGCCGGCCATCATCTCGGCGGCGGAGGTCACCGATTCCGAGGCCATCCACCCCGGTTACGGCTTCCTGTCCGAGAACGCCGATTTCGCCGACCGCGTCGAAAAGAGCGGATTCGTCTTCATCGGCCCGCGTTCCGACACCATCCGCCTCATGGGCGACAAGGTCAGCGCCAAGCGCGCCATGATCGAGGCCGGCGTGCCCGTGGTGCCGGGCTCGGAAGGCGCGTTGCCCGACGATCCCCAGGAAATCCTGCGCATTGCGCGCGAAGTCGGCTACCCGGTCATCATCAAGGCCGCCGGCGGCGGCGGCGGGCGCGGCATGCGCGTGGTCTATACCGAGGCCGCGCTGCTCAACGCCGTCACCATGACGCGCTCCGAGGCGGGCGCCGCGTTCAACAATCCGGAAGTCTATATGGAGAAGTTCCTCGAGAACCCTCGCCATATCGAAATCCAGGTGCTGGCCGACGGCGGGCGCAACGCGGTCTGGCTGGGCGAGCGCGACTGCTCCATGCAGCGCCGCCACCAGAAGGTCATCGAGGAAGCGCCGGCGCCCGGCATCCCGCGCCGCCTCATCGAGCGCATCGGCGACCGCTGCGCCGACGCCTGCCGCAAAATGGGCTATCGCGGCGCGGGCACGTTCGAATTCCTGTATGAAAACGGCGAGTTCTATTTCATCGAAATGAACACCCGCATCCAGGTCGAGCACCCCGTCACCGAGCTCATCACCGGCGTCGACCTGGTGCAGCAGCAGATCCTCATCGCCGCGGGCGAGAAGTTCACGCTGCGCCAGCGCGACATCGCTTTCAAGGGCCATGCGATCGAATGCCGCATCAACGCGGAAGATCCCTTCCGCTTCGTGCCCAGCCCCGGACGCATCACCAACTGGCACACGCCGGGCGGCCCGGGCGTGCGCATCGACTCGCATGCGTTCAACGGCTATTTCGTGCCGCCGAACTATGATTCCATGATCGCCAAGGTCATCACCTACGGCGACACGCGCGATCAGGCGCTGGCCCGCATGCGCATTGCGCTGTCGGAAATGGTGGTCGAAGGCATTTCCACCAACATCCCGCTGCACCGGGAAATGCTGCAGGATGCCCGCTTCATCGAAGGCGGCACCAGCATCCATTATCTGGAGCAGCGGCTGTCCCAGCGTCCCTGACGGGCGCTGGCGGGGCCCGGCCCCACTGCCGCCGCGCGGGGCGCGCGGCGCAACCCGATACACGGCCGAGCGGGCCGCGGCGCAAGCCGCGGCCCTTTGGCCGAATGGAAGAAGACTCATGCGTGAACTCGTGCTCCATTGCCAGGAGGCGCAGGCCGAAGCCCTCTCCGATGCCTTGCTGGAGGCGGGCGTGCTTTCCGTTTCCGTCGAGGACGCCGACTTCGGCACCGAAGACGAGCGTCCCCTCTTCGGCGAGCCGGGCACCGAGCCCGACGTGCAGGCCTGGGAGCGCAATCGCGTCGTGGCCCTGCTGCCCGACGGCGCCGATCCGGCGCAGATCGTCGAAGAAGCCGCGCAGGGCGCCGGGCTGGCCCCCGCGCTGTTCGCCGGCTGGACCCTGCGCGACGTGCCCGATGCCGACTGGGTGCGGCTGACCCAGTCGCAATTCGGCCCCATCCACATCGCCAAGCGGCTGTGGATCGTGCCGAGCTGGCACCGAGACGATCCCGGCGTGCCCGGCCTCGCCGCCGAAGACGGCGCCATCCACATCGAACTCGACCCCGGGCTGGCCTTCGGCACCGGCAGCCATCCCACCACGCATCTCTGCCTCGCCTGGCTGGAATCGGAACTGCCCGCGGGCGCGACCCTGCTCGATTATGGCTGCGGCTCCGGCATCCTGGCGATCGCCGCCCGCAAGCTGGGCGCCGGGCCCACGCTGGCCGTGGACATCGATCCGCAGGCCGTCCAGAGCACGCAATTCAACGCCGGGGTCAACGGCGTGGAGCTTCAGGCCATGCTGCCCGACGCGCTGCCGGCGGGCTCGTTCCAGGTGGTGGTGGCCAACATTCTCTCCAACCCCTTGAAGGTGCTGGCGCCCATGCTGGCCGGCCGCGTCGCCGGGGGCGGCGACCTGGTCCTGTCCGGTGTGCTGGAACGCCAGGCCGAGGAAGTCGCCGCCGCGTATGCGCCCTGGATGCGCATGTCGGTCTGGCGCGCGCTCGATGGCTGGGTCTGCCTGCATGGCCGCAAAGCCTGATTGCCGTCTCCGGGGGAGGGCGTCATGGCGCTGATCACCCGCTGCCCGCAATGCGGCGCTGCCTTCCGCGTGGTGCCCGACCAGCTTCGGGTGCGCAACGGGCTGGTGCGCTGCGGAGCATGCTCCACCGTGTTCGACGGCCGGGCCTGCCTGGTGTCCGGGCCCGGCGCGCTCGCATCCGGCTCCGTCACGCCGCCACCGCCGCCCGCATCCGCCCCGGTGTTGTCCGCGCCGCCCCGGCCGGCTCCGCCGCCCTGGGATGAAGACGAGGCCGCGCCCGCGCCGTCTCCGGCCGTGCTGCGCGGCCGCGAGGACATCCGCCGCCACGCGCCGGCCGAAGAAATCCTGCCCGAAGAAATCCTGCCCGAAGACCCATACCCGGACGAGGACGCCGACCGCGCCGAAGACGGCTGGCGGTCGCCCGCGATCGCGCCGGAGCCGGCGCCTGCGCCCGCTGTTTTCCGCCAGGGGCGCCGCGCCGAGCCCGGCCTGGGCGTGGCCGCTGCCGCGGCGGACCGCGACGCCGGGCCCCGCCTGTACGCCGGCGACGCGGAAGACGGGTACGAGGCCGGAGCGGCCGACGCCGGCCTGGAATCCGTCTATGGCGATGCGCGCACGCGCTACTCCAGCGCCACCGACGCGGGCCGGGCGCCGCCCGCCTTCCTGGACCAGGACCGCGAAGACCGCCGCGGCCTGCTGCGCCGGTTCTGGGGCGCCGGCTGCCTGCTGGCCCTGCTGGCGCTGGCGTTGCAGCTTTTGTACGTCTATCGCAGCGACGTGGCCATGGCGGCGCCGGCGCTGCGGCCCGTGCTGGAGGCGGCCTGCCGGCCGCTGGGCTGCGCCGTGGGCTATGCGCGCCGCCTGGAGCGCATTTCGATTTCCGACTCTTCGCTGCAGCCGCCGCGCGGCGCGGCCGCCGAAGAGGGCCGCGCCCGCCTGGTGCTGCGCCTCGCCTTGCGCAACCGCTACGACAAACCCCAGCACTGGCCGGCACTGGTGCTGGATCTGACCGATCTTTCGGACACGGTCGTTGTGCGCAAGGTGCTGATGCCCGAGGATTACCTCACGCCCGAACAGCTCCGCGGCCCGTTCGGCCCCGGCGGAGAAGTCCGGCTCTCCGTGCCGCTCGACGTGACGGGCGTACAGGTCAACGGCTACCAACTCGACAAGTTCTTTCCCTGAAGGATGACAGCATGACGGCTCCCGTATTGGTTTGCGGCTCCATGGCGTTCGACACCATCGCGGTGTTCGAAGGCCGTTTCAAAGAACACATCCTGGCCGACCGCATCCAGTCGCTGAGCGTATCGTTCCTCGTGCCCAGCATGCGCAAGGAATATGGCGGCTGCTCGGGCAACATCGCCTACAACATGAAGCTGCTGGGCGGCAATCCGGTGCCCGTGGCCACCGTGGGCGAAGACGCGGGCGAATACCTCGACCGCCTCAGGCAGCTCGGCATCGACGTCAGCCGGGTCAAGGTCGTGCCCGGCACCTTCACCGCGCAGTGCTTCATCACCACCGACCTGGACGACAGCCAGATCGCGGCCTTCCACCCCGGCGCCATGGCGTATGCCGCCGAGAACGACCTGAGCGGCGCCCAGGCCGCCTGGGCCATCGTGGCGCCCGACGCCAAGGAAGGCATGTTCGCCCATGCCGAGCGCCTGCGCGCCCAGGGCATTCCGTTCATCTTCGACCTGGGCCAGGCCATGCCGCTTTTCGACGGCGCCGACCTGGAGCGCATGCTGGGCATGGCCCATGCGCTGACCGTCAACGATTACGAGGCGGGCGTGGTGGAGCAGCGCACCGGCCGCTCCATGGCCGATATCGCCCGCGGCCTGCAAGCGGTGGTGGTGACGCGCGGCGCCGAGGGCGCGCTCCTCATGACCGGCGGCCAGACCTTCCACATCGAGCCGGTGCGCGCCGCCGCCGTGGTGGATCCCACCGGCTGCGGCGACGCCCAGCGCGCGGGGCTGCTCTATGGGCTGACCTGCGGCTGGAGCTGGGAAGACAGCTGCCGCCTGGGCAACGTCATGGGCGCCATCAAGATCGCCTCGCGCGGCCCGCAGAATCACCAGCCTTCCCGCGCCGAAATCGACGCGACGCTGCACGCCGCCTACGGTATCCGCCTGCCCGCCTGACATCCGGCGGCGCTTCCGGAACCGCGGACCCGGCCGGCGGTCCAAAGAAAAGCCGGTCCGCGGTTTTCATGGGTTTCGCATGAACGGGCCGGCCGCTTATCCGCCCGTGGCCGAGCGTTTCAGGTTGTTGCGCGGCCGCCGTCGCCCAGTCGGGCCGGGGTATGATGGGCAGTCGTCGGCAGTGCCGATCGAGGAGTCCAAATGAACCAGAGCAAATCTCTTTCCTTCGTGACGCCGCGCGCAGGCCGCTGGCTGGCGGTTGCCGCCGTGGCGACTTCCATGGCCGTGCTGGGCGGCTGCGCGAACCGCAGCGCCTCCAGCGGCGTCTACAGTTACGACCAGGCGCAGCGCGAGCAGATCGTGCGCACGGGCACGGTGACGGGCGTGCGTCCCATCGTGATCCAGAACGACAAGTCCAGCGGCGTGGGCATGGTGGCCGGCGGCGCGCTGGGCGGCGTGGCGGGCAACGCCATCGGCGGCGGCACGGGCCGCACCATCGCCACCGTGGGCGGCGCCATCCTCGGCGCGCTGGCGGGCAACGCGGTCGAGAACCAGGTCGGCAAGGCTTCCGGCCTCGAAATCACCGTGCGCCTGGACAACGGCGAAACCCGCGTCGTGGCCCAGGAAGCCGACGTGCCCATCAGCGTCGGGCAGCGCGTGCAGGTCATCAGCGGCGCCGGCCCGACCCGGGTCACGCCCATGTGACGGCGGGCGGCGCAGCCTCCGGCTGCGCCTTCCGGCCGTCCCGAAAACCCGCCCTTGCCGGCGGGTTTTTTCATGCCCGGCCGCCGCGGCCGCCGGCCGGTGTCGCGCCGCCGCAACGGCGCTTTCCTGGGGCTTACCCTGGACTTGCCCGGCATGGCGGGGTTTCGGCCGCTTTGCTGCGTAAATCCCGTGGCGCACGCGCGGCCGAAATGCCATGATTGCGCCGGCGCCGACCCCCTGGGCCGGCGCGCGCAGTGAAAATTTCAGTTGCCTTTCAGTTTGCGTCTGTATACTCGCCGCCTGAATCTCGGGGCGGGGGATGTTTTGCCTGACGAGGCAACATAACGCTGCATCAGCGGCACTACCTATGCATACCGAGCAAGAACTCCACACCCGGATTGGCGAGATCGTCGAATCCATCGTCCTGAAGAAAGTCACGCCTGACACCCAGCTCATCGCGACCGGCCTGGTCGATTCGCTGGCGGCCGTGGACATCACGCTTGCGGTCGAGGCCGAATACGGCTGCAGCATTCCGGCTCCCGAGATCGCGGAGCACCTACAGTCGGTTCGCACGCTTGCCGGCTATGTCGCTGCCCATACCGCGTAATCCCCGGCTGCTGTCGCACCTCGCGGCGGCCCTGACCGCGACGGCGCTTGCGGTAGGCGCTTACTTCGGCGCCGACGGCATCCTGAGCCGCATCGTCCATCCCGTTTCCACCGCGCCCGCGGCGAGCAACAACTACCTGCCCAACCTGGGGCCGGACTGGGGCACGCAGAACGTCAACCTGACGCGCCTGGGCAATGCGCTGAGCGACGGCACGCTGGTAGTGCTGGGTTCGTCCGAACTGTCCAGCCACGACCTGCGTTTCGTGCCGTACCGGTTCTTCCCCGAGGAGCTCAAGGTGCCCACGCTGGCCTATGGCCATGCCATGTTCCAGTCATACGGCATCGTCAGCGTGCTGGAATCGGTGGCCGATTCGCTCACGCCCAACACCCGGCTGGTCATCATGGTGTCGCCCGCCTGGTTCGCCTCGGGCGGCCAGTTGCCGCGCAGCGCTTTTGCCGAGCACGTTACCGGCCCGGTCTGGGACCGTCTCTGGGACCAGCCCAGCACGCGCGAGCAGATGCAGAACTGGATCAGCGACAACGCCAACTGGGGCCTGCTCTGGCTCATCGCCAACGGGCAGGTGGCCGAGCTGAAAGACAAGCTCTCGCTCTGGTGGCGCACGCGCAACGAGCGCGCGCCCGACAAGCCGCGCAGCAAGCTCGCGGTGCCGGCGCACCGCTACGTGGCATGGCCCTCCACCGCGCGGCTGGACCGCGGCCAGTGGGAGCGGATCCTGCACCAGGCGCGCGAAGTCGAGCGCGCGCTCGGCAGCCACAATCCGTACGACGTGCGCGACGACTACTACGAGAAGTTCCTGGCGCCGCTGTATTCGCCGGCGCGCAACGAGTTCGCCGACGTGGACCCGATTACCCGCGCCGAGCTGGGCGACCTGTCCCGCGTGATGGCGCTGCTGCAAAAGCGCAAGGTCAAGGCGTATTTCGTCATCCAGCCGTTCAACCCCAAGCTCATCCTGGACGTGGAGCGGTTCGACCCCGTGGTCGCCGCCATCACGGGCATGTGCCAGCGCTACCAGATGGGCTGCCTGGATCTGTACAGCATTCCTTTCGAGCCCGGCATGGTGCGCGACGATATGCACTTGGCCGAGCTGGGCTGGGCGCTGGCCGACCAGGGCATCGCGGAGTTCTTTTCACGATGAAGCGCTTCTTCTACCACCTGTGCCTCTATATCGGGGTGATCCTGGTCTTCGTGTTGCAGGCCCAGCCCCCCACGGGCGGCGGCGGGCCGATCAAGGTCGAATTCCAGTACCAGCAGTTCTGATCCCGGCATGGAATTGTTCGCAAGCCTGAGCTTCTTCGGCGGCGCCCTGTGCGGCGGCCTGGGCCTGCTCGCCTACCGCTTCTTCGGCATGCCGCTGCGCATCGGCTACCGGCACGTCATCGGCGTGATCTGCCTGGGCGTGTGGATGGCCGTGTTCTGGGCGCGCCCCTACCAGCCCGTGGCGTTGCTGGCGGTGTGCGGCGGCGCGCTGTGGGCCATGCGGCGGGGCTACATCCCGACCTGGCTGGCCGTGCTCGTCACCATGACGCCGCTGCTGCTCGTGAAGACGGGCGTTTCGCACCTGGCGTCCATGCTGGGGCTGTCGTTCGCCACCTTCCGCGCCATCGACGTGCTGCTCTTCGCGCAGCGCAACGAGCGCATTTCGCCGCTGGACTATTTCATCTACCTGTTCTTTCCGCTCACGCTGCTGGCCGGGCCGATGTACCGCTGGCGCAACTTTCAGGCCGACCTCAAGCGCGGCTACGAGGGCGTCAACCTGGACACCTGGCTGGCGGGGCTGGAATGCATCATGCTTGGCGTGATCCAGAAGTTCGGCGTGGCCGAGCTGATCTGGCGCTACGGCCTGGCCACCCTGGATGCGCACGACTACTCGCTGACGGGAGTCGCGCTGAATGCCTCGCTCTATAGCGCCTACCTGTTCTTCGATTTCGCGGGCTACTCCACCATGGCGGTCGGCATCGGCATGCTGTTCGGGTTCACGCTGCCCATCAACTTCCGCAACCCGCTGGCCACGGTCAACCCGCAGGATTTCTGGCGCCGCTGGCACATCAGTCTGTCCGAATGGCTGCGCGACGTGGTGTTCATGCCCATCTACAAGGCGCTGAGCAAGACGGCGTTCTTCGGCCGCCACCGGCTGGCCGCGCAGAACATCGGCATTTTCGCCACGCTGCTGGCCATGGGCGTCTGGAACGGCCTGTCGCTGCATTACATCGTCAGCGGGCTGATGTTCGGCGCTTATTCGGTGGGCCACAACCTGCTGGTCAACGCCGCGCGCACGCGGCCGGGCCTGCAGGCCGCCCTGGCGCGTCCGCTCGCGCGCTTCGCCGGGCGCGTCTTCACCCTGATCCTGGCGGCGCTGGCGCTCTACGTGTTCAGCGGCCGCAGCCCCATCTGACGCCGGGAGTTTCGGCATGCGTTTCGATCTCAAGTCCTTTGCGTTCGCCGACGAGGCGCACGCGCCCGGCGCGCTGGCGGTGGCCGGCGCCGACCGCAGCCTGAGCTGGGCCCAGCTGCGCGACGAGGCCCTGGCCTGGGCCGAGGCGGCCCGCGCCGCGGGCGCGCGCCCCGACGTGCCCGTCGTCATCTACGGCCACAAGCAGGCCGCTTTCTTCGTGGCCATGGCGGGCGCGTTGCTCATCGGCGCGCCCTTCGTGCCGGTGGACACCATCTATCCGCCCGAACGTCTGCGCCGCATCGCCGACATCGTGCGCCCCGCCGCCATCTACGACGCTGCCGCCGGCCGTTTCGAGGCGCGCGCCGGGCAGGAGCTGGCCGAGCGGGGGCTGGCCTACGTCATGTTCACCTCCGGCAGCACCGGCGACCCCAAGGGCGTGCAGATCGGCCGCGAGAGCGTGAGCCTGCTGGCCGACTGGATGCTGCAATGCTTCGGTCTGGGCGAGGCGCCCGTATTCATGAACCAGGCGCCGTTCAGCTTCGATCTTTCCATGTACGAGGTTTTCGCCACCCTGGCCTCGGGCGGCGCCTGCGTGATGAATGCGCGCGAGCAGATCGCGGCGGGCAGCCCATGGCTGGCGCGGCTGGCCGAGCACCGCGCCACGGTCTGGGTGTCCACGCCGTCGTTCGCGCACCAGCAACTGGTCAACCGCGAATTCTCGCCCGCCACGCTGCCGGCGCTGCGCACCTTCCTGTTCTGCGGCGAGCCGCTGCCTTCGGCGCTGGCGAAGAAGCTGCGCCAGCGCTTTCCGGACGCGGCCATTCTCAACACCTACGGCCCCACCGAGGCCACGGTGGCCACGACCTGGATCGAGATCACCGACGCGGTGCTGGCGGCGCACGACCCGCTGCCGGTCGGGCACGCCAAGCCGGCCTGCGAGCTGCTGGTGCGCGACGGCGAGATCTGCATCGTGGGCGACCACGTGATGCGCGGCTACCTGAACCGGCCCGACCTGAACGAAACCAAGCTTTTCCGGCACGTGGACGGCCGGCGCGGTTTCCGCACCGGCGACCTGGGCCAGATGGACAAGAGCGGCCTGCTGTTCTGCCGCGGGCGCATGGACGACCAGATCAAACTGAACGGCTACCGCATCGAGCTGGCCGAGATCGACGAGGCCCTGCACGGCCTGCCCGGCGTGCAGGGCGGCGCTTGCGCCGTGCTGCGCCGCCCGGACGGCGCAGCGGTGCGCCTGATCGGATTCGTGGCGGGAGCGGCGGCGGGCGAAAGCCCGGCGTTGCTGGACGCCGGCGCGCTTTCCGGCTGGAAGGAGCGGCTGGCGCGGCGCCTGCCGCCGTATATGGTGCCTTCGGAGCTGGTCGCCTGCCCGGCGCTGCCGATGTCCAGCAACCACAAGATCGACCGCAAGCGGTTGATCGACCTCTACGCCGGCATTCCGGCGTAGGGCGCAGGCATTCCTACATACCCATCATGCCGTAGCTCACCCGGGCGAGGATCATCAGCAGCACCTGCGCCACGATCAGCAGCACCAGCGGCGAGAAGTCGATGGCGCCGCGCGGCAGGAAGCGCCGGATGGGATCCAGCAGCGGAGCGGTGAGCGCCTGCAGCAGCGGCATCATGGGCGCCAGCGGGTTCACCCACGAGAGCACGGCCTGGATGAGGGTCAGCCACACCACCAGGTTGAGCGCCCACTTGAGCGCCATGAGCAGCGCGGAAATCATGGCGGCCGGCAGCAGTTGCGCCGGAATCAGCGCGCCCAGCGCGAGCAGCCACACGAGAACGAGGTAGATCAGCGCGGCCAGCCAGGTGGCCACCAGGCTGGTCCAGTCGATCTTGTTGCTGGCGGGAATGATCTTGCGCAAGGGGAGCACCAGCCAGTTCGTGCCCTGGTAGACGACCCGGGCCAGCGGGTTGAACGGGTGCAGCCGTATCGCGTGCATCCACGCGCGGGCGATGAGCGCCGCGCCGAAGAGCGTAAACACGATTTCGAGCAGGAAGCGGAGGATTTCACCGAGCATGGACACGATCTACCAAAAAAGGAGAGGCCAATTGTCGCACGGCCGGGCACGAAAAAGCCGCCCGGCCAAGGCCAGGCGGCTCTAGTACCGCTACGGTTGACAGCCGTCTGGATTAGGGACGGCCGCCGGTCGGGAACGGCCACGAAGCGGCCGGGTTCAGCGCGGTCTTGGCGCCCGGGGCGGCAGCCGTCGAGGGCGGCGTCACGGGCTTCTTGGGCGCAGCCTTCTTGGCCGCGGGCTTCTTGGCGGCCGGCTTCTTGGCGGCAGCGGGAGCCTTCTTGGCGGCAGGCGCCTTCTTGGCTACGGCTTTCTTGGCCGGGGCCTTCTTGGCAACCGCCTTCTTGGCGACGGCTTTCTTGGCCGGGGCCTTCTTGGCAACCGCCTTCTTGGCTACGGCTTTCTTGGCCGGGGCCTTTTTGGCGACAACCTTCTTGGCTACGGCTTTCTTGGCCGGGGCCTTTTTGGCGACCGCCTTCTTGGCGACGGCTTTCTTGGCCGGGGCCTTCTTGGCGACGGCCTTCTTGGCTACGGCTTTCTTGGCCGGGGCCTTCTTGGCGGCGGTCTTCTTGACGGCCGGCTTCTTGGCGGCAACCTTCTTCACCGCCGGCTTCTTGGCGGCGACCTTCTTCACGGCTGCGGTTTTCTTGACGGCAGCTTTCTTGGCCGGGGCGGCCTTCTTCGCTACTGCCTTCTTGGCGGCGGGCTTCTTCGCCGCCTTCTTAACGGCTTTCTTGGCTGTTGCCATGGTCATGCTCCTTAGGTTCAGGGGTCCCAGAACTTGGACCCGTGCTCCGGCGCGCCGGAAGGCGTACCGTGCCCGGGCCATTCATCGGCGCATGCCGCTGTTCTGTACGAGCAACAGCTACTACGGTTTGCGCTAATGAATTCGGCACAGCCATTTGATATGGCCCCCGCTCCTTTGGCGCGAGCCATTTCAAATGGCGCCGGTGGGCGTCTGGTTCCAGAACGCCCACCGCTAGTCTTGCGTGCTCGAGACACCCCGAACCGGGAGATCGCCGCCGGAGCCTGGCGCGGCGCGCATCGCCTTGCGGCAAGACGCGCCTGCGGCCGGTTCCGCGGCGTGCTGCGTTACTCCCAGCTCAGCGTGCCGCCGGTTTGGTATTCGATCACGCGGGTTTCGAAAAAGTTGCGTTCCTTCTTGAGGTCGATCATTTCCGCCATCCACGGGAAGGGGTTTTCTTCCTGCGGGAACAGCGGCTCGATTCCGATCTGCTGGCAACGGCGGTTGGCGATGAAGCGCAGGTAGGACTTGAACATGGGAGCGTTCAGGCCCAGCACGCCGCGCGGCATCGTGTCTTCGGCGTAAGCGTATTCGAGTTCGACCGCTTTGCGGAAGAGTTCACGAATTTCTTCGCGGAATTCCGGCGTCCAGAGATGCGGATTTTCCAGTTTGATGGTGTTGATGAGGTCGATGCCGAAATTGCAGTGCATGGATTCATCGCGCAGGATGTACATGTACTGCTCGGCCGCGCCGGTCATCTTGTTCTGGCGGCCCAGCGCCAGGATCTGCGTGAACCCCACGTAGAAGAACAGGCCTTCCATGAGGCACGCGAAGACGATCAGCGATTTCAGCAGCGTCTGGTCGGCTTCGGGCGTGCCCGTCTTGAAGTTGGGGTCCGCGATCACGTCGATGAACGGGATCAGGAATTCATCCTTGGCGCGGATGGACGGAACCTCGTTGTAGGCGTTGAAGATCTCGGCTTCGTCCAGGTCGAGGCTTTCGACGATGTATTGATAGGCGTGCGTGTGGATGGCTTCTTCGAAGGCCTGGCGCAGCAGGAACTGGCGGCATTCGGGCGCCGTGATGTGGCGGTAGGTGCCCAGCACGATGTTGTTCGCGGCCAGGGAGTCGGCCGTGACGAAGAAGCCCAGGTTGCGCTTGACGATGCGGCGCTCGTCCTCGGTGAGCCCGTTGGGGTTCTTCCAGAGGGCGATGTCGCGCGACATGTTGATTTCTTGCGGCATCCAGTGGTTGGCGCAAGTGGCCAGGTATTTTTCCCAGGCCCACTTGTACTTGAACGGCACCAGCTGGTTGACGTCCGTCTTGCCGTTGATGATGCGCTTGTCGGCAACCTTCACGCGCTGCGAGGTGGCGCTGCCGCTGGCCGCCAGGCCGGCCGCATGCTGCGGCGCGGCCGGGGTGGGCAGGGCGGCGTCGCCGAACACCCCCGTGGCCGGGCGCACGTCCGCGCCCGGCTGCCCGCCCGCGGCGGGCGCGGACGGCTGGACGGATTGCGTGGCGAGGTTGTCGTCTTCCCAATTAATCATGATTCATTCTCCGGAGCGGTTATTGGCAGGCTTCGCACTCTTCGAAGCCGGGATCGCCCGGCCGCATGGTGCAAACCGCCCCGAGAACTTCGGGTTCGGGCAAAACAGGCGCTGCGGCCACAGGCGAGGCGGCGGCATGGCCGCCGGCGCTGACGGCGTTCAGTTCGCCGCCGCGACCCGTGGATTTTTCGGCGCTGGTGGCGCCCAGGGTGCGCAGGTAGTAAGTGGTCTTGAGGCCACGCTTCCAGGCGAGCTTGTAGGTGTCGTCGAGTTTCTTGCCCGAGGCGCCGGCCATGTAGATGTTCAGCGATTGGGCCTGGTCGATCCACTTCTGCCGGCGCGACGCGCATTCCACCAGCCAGCGCGGTTCGACTTCGAACGCGGTGGCGTAGAGTTCGCGGAGTTCGGAAGGTACGCGATCGATGCGGGACAGGCTGCCGTCGAAGTACTTGAGGTCGGCGACCATGACTTCGTCCCAGAGACCGAGTTTCTTCAGGTCACGCACGAGATATTCGTTGACGACCGTGAACTCGCCGGAGAGATTCGATTTGACGTACAAGTTCTGGAATGTGGGTTCGATGCACGCAGATACGCCAATGATATTGGAAATCGTCGCCGTTGGGGCGATCGCAATGCAATTGGAGTTGCGCATGCCGTGCTCTTTGATGCGCGCGCGCAACGCGTCCCAATCGAGCGTGCTCGACGTATCGACTTCGACATTGCCGCCGCGTTCTTCGGCCAGCATCTTCAGCGTGTCCTGCGGCAGGATGCCGCGCGACCACAGCGAGCCTTCATACGACTGATAGCGGCCGCGTTCTTCGGCGAGTTCGCTCGAGGCCCAGTACGCGTGATAGCACACGGCTTCCATCGAGCGGTCGGCGAATTCCACGGCGGCCTGCGACGCATACGGCACGCGCATCATCTGCAGGCAGTCCTGGAAGCCCATGATGCCCATGCCCACCGGACGATGGCGCAGGTTGGAGTTGCGCGCCTTGTCGACGGCGTAATAGTTGATGTCGATCACGTTGTCGAGCATGCGCATGGCGATGCGCACCGTGCGCTTGATCTTGTCGTGGTCGAGCTCGAAGCCGCCGCCGGCCGCGGGCTTCATGTGCGCCACCAGGTTCACCGAACCCAGGTTGCACACCGCGATTTCCGACTCGTTGGTGTTGAGCGTGATCTCGGTGCACAGGTTGGAGCTGTGCACCACGCCCACGTGCTGCTGCGGCGAGCGGATATTGCACGGATCCTTGAACGTGATCCACGGGTGGCCGGTTTCGAACAGCATCGAGAGCATCTTGCGCCACAGCGTGACGGCCGGCATCTTCTTGTAGAGCTTGAGCTCGCCGCTGGCGACCTTGGCTTCGTAGCCCAGGTAGGCCGCTTCGAAGGCCTTGCCGTACTTGTCATGCAGGTCGGGGCAGTCGGACGGCGAGAACAGCGTCCATTCGCCGTTTTCCATGACGCGCTTCATGAACAGGTCGGGAATCCAGTTTGCCGTGTTCATGTCGTGCGTGCGGCGGCGCTCGTCGCCGGTGTTCTTGCGCAGCTCGAGGAATTCCTCGATGTCCAGGTGCCACGTTTCGAGGTACGTGCACACGGCGCCCTTGCGCTTGCCGCCCTGGTTCACCGCGACGGCAGTGTCGTTGACCACCTTCAGGAACGGCACCACGCCCTGGCTTTCGCCGTTGGTGCCCTTGATGTGGCTGCGCAGCGCGCGCACGGGCGTCCAGTCGTTGCCCAGGCCGCCGGCGTACTTGGCCAGCAGCGCGTTTTCCTTGATGGCGTCGTAGATGCCCTCGAGGTCGTCGGACACGGTGGTCAGGTAGCACGAGGAGAGCTGCGAGTGCAGCGTGCCCGAGTTGAACAGCGTGGGCGTGGAGCTCATGAAGTCGAACGAGGACAGGATCTCGTAGAACTCGATGGCGCGCGCCTCGCGGTCGGTTTCGCGCAGCGCCAGGCCCATGGCCACGCGCATGAAGAACACCTGGGGCAGTTCGATGCGGGTGCCCTTGATGTGCAGGAAGTAGCGGTCGTACAGGGTCTGCAGGCCGAGATAGCCGAACTGCAGGTCGCGGCGCGCGTCCAGCGCCTGGCCCAGCTTGGCCAGGTCGAACGAGGCCAGCTCGGGCGACAGCAGTCCGCCTTCGATGCCGCGCTGCACGAAGACCGGGAAGTAGGCGGCGTAGCGCGTGGCCATGTCGGCCTGCGAGACTTCCTCGCCCAGCACTTCCTTGCGGATCGTGTGCAGCAGCAGGCGGGCGGTGACCTGGCTATAGGCCGGGTCTTTCTCGACCAGGGCGCGCGCGGACAGGATGGCAGACTTGAAGACTTCGTCCACGGGAATGCCGTCGTACAGATTCTTGACGGTTTCCTTCAGGATGGTCTCGGTGTCGATGAACTCGGCCAGGCCTTCGCCGGCGGCTTCGATGGTGGCGCGCAGCGCGGCCTGGTCCAGCGGGCGGCGCTGGCCGTTCTCGGTCACGTGCAGGACGTGTTCCTGCGGCGCGGCGGCGGCCTTTTCCTGGCTTTCGGCGGCGGCCGCGGCGGCGCGCTCCTGCGCGCGCTTCTCGCGGTACAGCACGTAGGCGCGGGCCACGTCATGCTCGCCCGAGCGCATCAGCGCCAGTTCGACCTGGTCCTGCACGTCCTCGATGTGGAAGGTGCCGCCGTTGGGACGGTTGCGCACCAGCGCGTTGACGGCCTGGGCGGTCAGTTTTTCGACCAGTTCGCGCACGCGCGCGGAGGCGGCGCCCTGGCCGCCATTGACCGCCAGGAAGGCCTTGGTCATGGCAATGGCGATCTTGTTGGGCTCGAACGCCACCACCGACCCGTTGCGGCGGATGATGTTGTAGCTGGCCCATTGCCCGCCGTTGGAGGCGGCGGGAGAGTCGGTCTGAGAAGGCGGCACGGCGGAGGGCCGGGTCACAGAGGCGATCGTAGTCTGCATGGAAGCTCCTGTGCGAAGAAAGCGAAGGTGGCGGCACGGCGGATGGACGCCGTACACGTGCGAATGAGTCTGATCTTGATGCGAGGCACCGCGCTGGGAGCAATCGCGAAAGGCAAGGTCCGCCCAGGGGGCAGCGCCGGGAAAAACACAATATGTAGTGTAGCACCCCGTGTTAGGCACTAATTCTAGTGATCGAGTGCGACACCCACAAGAAGAAGATAAATTTTGCTCACAAAAGATTGTTACTAAATGCACTGGGCGCGCCAGCATTGGCGCGCCCAGGTAGAGACGGCGTAAAGCAAGCGTTTATGCGGTCTTCCGCAGGGGCTCGTCGCGCGGTGCAGGCGCCATATAGCTTTGCATGCGGCGCGCGAGTTCTTCACGGTATTTCCGCAGGCTGGCCGCCTTGACGTGACCGTAGCCCCGGATGGTTTCCGCAAGGCCGGCGATTGTAGCCGCTTGGCCGATCTTGTCGTGCTCCAGGCCGGCCAGCAACTGTTCCACCGTTTGCCGGTATTCCTGCACCAGCGCGCGCTCGGCGCGCCGCTCGGCGGTATGGCCGAAAGGATCGAGCCAGGTGCCGCGCAGCCCCTTCAGGCGGACCAGCACCTTCATGGCGCCCAGGGTCCACGGACCCAGCGTCATCTTGCGCGGCACGCCGGTGCGGGGATCCTTGCGGGCGAAGATGGGCGGGGCCATGTGAAAGCGCAGGCTGTAGTCGCCCTCGAACTGGCTCTCGAGCTGCGCCTTGAAGGCCGGGGCCGTGTACAGGCGGGCCACTTCGTACTCGTCCTTGTAGGCCATGAGCTTGTAAAGGCCGCGGGCCACGGCCAGGGCCAGCCGCGGGGTGCGGGCTTCGGGCGCCAGCTCGCGCTCGCGGGCGGCCACGCGGTCCACGAACACCCGGTACTCGCGGGCGTAGGCGGCGTTCTGGTAGGCGGTGAGATCTTCGACGCGGCGCGCCACGGCGCGTTCATAGGATTCGGGCACATGGAGCTGCACGACCTGGGCGCGCGGGCGCAGCACGCCTTCCAGCGCCTCGGGGTGCTGCGCGGCCAGCCGCCCGCTGTCGAACGCGGCGCGGTTGGCCGCCACGGCCACGCCGTTGAGCTCGATGGCGCGCACGATGGCGGCATGCGACAGCGGCACCGTGCCGCGCTGCCAGGCGTGGCCCAGCATGAACATATTGGACAGGATGCTGTCGCCGAACAGCGCCAGCGCCGCCTCGTGCGCGTCCAGCGCGGCGGTGTGGGCTTCGCCGGCGGCATGCCGGATCTTGGCCAGCAGCGCGTCGGGGTGCATGGCGGCATCGGGATTGCGGGTGAAATCGGACACCGGCGCCACGTAGGTGTTGACGGTGACGCGGGTGTGCCCGCGCCGCAGCGCGCCCAGCGAATCGGGGGCCACGGCGGCGACCGGGTCGCACAGAATGGCCGCGTCGGCCTGCTGCCAGTCCAGCCGCACGGGGCCGGCCGGCGCGCCCGGCGGCGCCAGGCGGATGTGGCTCACCACGGTGCCCCCTTTCTGCGCCAGGCCGGTCAGGTCGAGCACCGCGGCCGACAGTCCTTCGAGATGGGCGGCCATGGAAACGATGGCGCCGATGGTGATGACGCCGGTGCCTCCCATGCCGGCCACCAGCAGGCGGTAGGGCCGCTCCAGCGCGGGCAGCTCGGGCATGGGCAGGGCGGCGATCCGGGCCGCCAGCTTTTCCTGGTCGGGCCGGGGCGCGGCGCTCTTGCGCAGCTTGCCGCCCATGACCGAGACGAAGCTGGGGCAGAACCCTTCGGCGCAGGAATAGTCCTTGTTGCAGCTCGACTGGTCGATGGCGCGCTTGCGGCCGTAGGGCGTTTCCAGCGGCACCACCGACAGGCAGTTCGACTGCACGCCGCAGTCGCCGCAGCCTTCGCACACCGCGCTGTTGATCAGCATGCGGCGCGGCGGGTCGGGAAACTGGTTCTTCTTGCGGCGGCGGCGCTTCTCGGCCGCGCAGGTCTGGTCGTGGATCAGCACGGTCACGCCCGGGGTTGCGCGCAGCTCGCGCTGCAGGGCGTCCAGCTCGCGCCGGTGGTGCACCCGTATGCCGGGTCCCAGGTCCACGCCGCGGTATTTTTCGGGCTCGTCGCTGGTGACGACGATGCGCGCCACGTTCTCGCCGCGCAGCTGCTGGCAGATCTGCGGCACGGAAATGGGGCCGTCCACCGGCTGCCCGCCGGTCATGGCGACGGCGTCGTTGAACAGGATCTTGTAGGTGATGTTGGCGCCGGCGGCTACCGCCTGGCGTATGGCCAGGTAGCCGGAGTGGTAGTAGGTGCCTTCGCCCATGTTCTGGAACACGTGCTGCATGCGGGTGTAGCGCGACAGGCCGATCCAGTCCACGCCTTCGCCGCCCATCTGCGTCAGGCCGCCGGTGTCGCGGTCCATCCAGGCGGCCATGTAGTGGCATCCCACGCCCGACAGCGCCTGGCTGCCTTCGGGCACCCGCGTGGACGTGCTGTGCGGACAGCCCGAACAGAAATAGGGGCGGCGGCGCATGCCGTCGGCCTCGTTGGACAGCGGCGCCGGGCAGGCGAAGGCGGCCGGATCGGCCAGCGCGGTCAGGCCGGCCGTGCGCCGCAGCCAGCCGGCCAGCGGCGCGGCCAGCAGCGAGGGGCGCAGCTGGCCTGCCGCGGTCACCATGGGTTCGTCGTCAAGCCCCTTCTTGCCGCACACGGTGGGCCGCTGCGGCAGGTTGAACAGCAGGTCCTTGATCTGGGTTTCGACCACCGCGCCCTTTTCTTCGACGACGAGAATGTGCGAGAGGCCGCGCGCGAAGTCGAGCAGGCGGCCCGGGTCCAGCGGCCAGGTCAGGCCGGGTTTGTAGATGCGCACCGGGGCGTGGGCCGTCACGGTGTCCACGCCCAGCCGTTCGAGCGCTTCCATGGCGTCCAGGTGCGCCTTGCCCACGGTGACGATGCCTGCCGTGGCGCGGGGCGCCGGACAGACCAGGCGGTCGATGCTGTGGCGACGCGCGAAGGCGGCCACCGCCTTCATGCGCTGGTGCATGCGCGTCTCAATGGCCAGCGACAGGAACTCGCGCGCCGAGTATTCGAGCGATCCGGCGGGCTGCCCGGGGTCTTCGGGCATGTCGTAGCGTTCGGGCTCGGCGGGCAGGAAGGAATGCCCGCTTTCCACGGTTTCGGACACTGCCTTGAAGGCCACCCAGGTGCCGGCGTAGCGCGACAGCGCCCAGCCCCAGAGGCCGAAGGTTTCGTATTCCTCGATGGAGGCCGGGTGCACGATGGGCATCTGCCAGCCGATCAGCGAGGCCTCGCTCGCATGCGGAATGGACGACGAAACCGCGGTGTGGTCGTCGCCCACCACCACCAGCACGCCGCCGTAGCGCGACGCGCCCGCCGCGTTGCCGTGGTGCAGGGCGTCGCCGGCGCGGTCCACGCCGGGGCCCTTGCCGTACCACATGGCGAAGACGCCGTCGACCTTGCGGTCGGCCCGCACCCCGGCCTGCTGGGTGCCCATGACGGCGGTGGCCGCCATGTCTTCATTGATGCCGGGCAGGAAGCTGATCTGGTTGGCGTCCAGCGCCTTCTGGGCTTTCCACAGCGCCATATCCACGCCGCCCAGGGGCGAGCCCCGGTAGCCCGAGACGAAGCCCGCGGTGTTCAGGCCGCGTTCGCGGTCGAGCCGGCGCTGGGTGAGCAGCATGCGCACCAGCGCCTGCGTGCCGGTAAGAAAAATGCGGCCGTTCGCGCGGGTGAGGTTGTCGGCGAGCTGGTAATCCAGATCGAGCGGGTGCCCGGGGGTGCGCGTGCCGGCGGCGGGTGTACCGTCCATAGGGATGTCTCCTGGTTTGCACCATGATAGGTTCGCCAGGGCACGCTTTTATTGCGTTATTGGATCGTGCAATCCCTATAATACGAAACAGATATTTCGTTTGCGAGCAAACCCAAGCCGGAAACGCGCCAACAGCGCGCCGCCGCCCCGCGCGGCCCGCAAAACCGACGAGAAACGAGGAGACAACCGCCATGGACAAGACCGACATCGGCATCCTGAAAGCCCTGCAGGAAGACGGGCGCGCATCGGCGCAGCAACTGTCGGAAAAGGTGGGCCTGTCGGCCGCGCCGGTGTGGCGGCGGGTCAAGGCGCTGGAGGCCAGCGGCGTGATCCAGGGCTACAGCGCCCAGGTCGACCGCGCCAAGGTGGGGCTGGGTTGCATGTTCGCCCAGATCAGCCTGGAGCGGCATTCGGCCAGCACCGTGGAGAATTTCGAGCGCTCGGTGCGCGACGCGCCCGAAATCCTGGAATGCTATGCCGTCACGGGCGACTCGGACTTCCTGCTCAAGATCCTGGTGGAAAGTCCCGAAGCCTATGACCGCTTCCTGCACCGCTTCCTGTTCAACATGCCCGGCATCCGCCAGACCCGCACCATCGTCGCGCTGCGCGAGATCAAGCACGAGCAGCGGCTGCCGCTGTAGGCAGGCCCGCCGCGCCATCTCTATATATAGAGAGATGGCGCAATCTCATTGGGGCTGGATGCCGGAGATGCGAATCCACTCTTTCCAGCGCTGCGCGTCTTCCTTGACGAAGGCGTCGAAGCGCGCGACGTCCATGCCCTGGGGAGCCAGGCCGAGCGCGCGCAGCTTGCCGGCCGTGGTTTCGTCCTTCACGGCCGCCTGCAGGTAGCCGTTCATTTTTTCCACCACTTCTTGCGGCGTGCCCGCGGGCGCGGACAGGCCCAGCCACCCGGCGACCACGAAGCCCGGATAGTACGAGGCCATGGTGGGCACATCGGGCCAGGACGGCTGGCGCGTCTCGCCCGTAACGGCGATGGGCAGCAGGCCCTTGCCCTCCACCTGGCCCATGGCCGTGAGATAGTCCACGAAGGCAAATCCGATCTGCTTGCCGCGCAGGTCGGTGATGATCTGGGTGACGTTCTTGTAGGCCGCTCCGGTCACGTTGATGTCGGCGCGCTGTTTGAACAGCTCGGCCGGCACCTGGGACGACGAACTGTAATAGCCGAAGAACACCGCGCCCGGATGCGCCTTGGCGTAGGCCACCAGCTCGGGCACGCTGCGGTAGGGACTGTCCGGCGCCACGATGCCGACGGAGCCGAAGGTGCCCAGCAGGCCGACCTGGGCGAAGTCCTTCTGCGCATCGTAGGGCAGGCTCTTATAGAGGTATTGGTTGGCGGCGTGGGTGGAATTGGTCGAGATCAGAAAGGTGTAGCCGTCGGGCGCGGCATTCTTGGCGGCGTGCGTGCCCACAATGCCGCCCGCGCCGGGTCGGTCTTCCACCACCACGGTCTGTCCGGTCTGCCGGCCCAGGAACTGGGCGAACGTGCGCGCGGTGAGATCCGCCGCGCCGCCCGCTGCCGAGGGCACGAGAATGGTGACGGGCCGCTCGGGCCAGCCGGCGGCCTGCGCCGCCGCGGAAAGCGCCAGCGCGGCGCCGAGCAGGGGGATGCGAGGGATGAAAGAGGCGGGCATGCTTGTCTCCTGTGGCGCCGGACGCGCCGAATGGTCTTGTAAATGTCAGCGGAAGCGGCCGCGCAGCCATGCCAGGATCGCCGCGGCGCTTTCTTCCCACTGGTCCGAATACATCATGCAGTGCGGCTGGCGCGGCAGCACGGCATGGTCGAAGCCGAAGCGCCGCGCGATGGCGGCGTCCTGGCCGGGCGGATGCCGGTCATGCGTGTCCAGGCCCGCCTCCAGGCACAGGCCCGGCGCGCGGACGGCGTCCGCCGGCACCGGCACGCGCAGCAGGTAGCGGTCGTTGAGCACTGCCGGGCTTTCGGCGCACAGCCGCGCCTCCACGGCGGAAACGTCGCGGTCGCGGGGCGCGGCCAGGAAACGGGCCTGGATTTCCCCGCGCCCCGGCGGCCGCCGGGGCGTGTCCGGCGGGACGGGCGGCAGGGCCTGCGCGCCCGGCAAGTCTCCCGGCGGCGAAGGCGCCATGAGCACCACGCCGGCCACCGGGCGGCGGCTGGCGGCCAGCATGGCGGGCAGCGCACCCATGCTGTGGCCCACGACCACCGCGGGCGCGGCCCAGGCGTCCAGGGCCGCGACGGCATCGTCGGCAAGGTCTTCCACGGTCAGCCGGGCATAGGAGGCGTCCTGCGGCAGGCCGCCGTGCCCGGCGTAGTCGAGGGCCGCGCAGCCGACACCGTGCCGCGCGAAGTAATCCAGGAAATGCGCATAGCACCACGCGCCGTGGTATGCCCCGGGAAGCAGCAGCAGGCCGGGAGGGCCCGCGAGCGGGCCTGCGCCGATGCGCAGCCTGGCCCGGCCGATGGCGCGGGCGGGCAGGCGGTCGGCGAGGCTGAAATCCAGGGAGGCGGCGTAGGGAGGGGCGGCGGCAATCATCATGCGAGAGGATGTTAAGCGCCTCCCATTAATGAGAAAATTTTATTTTTCATATGTCTGAATAAGTTCAGCAAATGGAGCAAGCATGAGCGGCCTGCCCGACCTGTCCATTGCGCACTACCGTCATTTCCTGCTGGTGGCCGAGCTGGGCAGCTTCAGCGCGGCGGCGGCGAAGGCGTGCCGCTCGCAGCCGGCGCTTTCGCTTTCCATCCGAGAAATGGAGCAGCGGCTGGGGCAGCCGCTGTTCGAGCCCGGCAACCGGGGCACGCTGACCCGCTTCGGACAGGAATGCCTGCCCCTGGCGCGCGAACTGGTGGAGCACCACGAGCGCGTCGCGGGGGCGCTGGCCGGCCTGGCGAGCAACCAGGCCGGCACGCTCAGCATGGCTTCGGTCGCCACGGTGGCCACGCATTGGCTGCCCGAGCTGGTGGCGCGCTACCGCGATCGTTATCCCTCGGTGTCGCTGCGCCTGTACGACGACAACTCCGAGGGCGTGGAGCGCATGGTGCTGGCCGGCGAAGCGGAACTGGGTGTCTGCAGCCCCGTGCTGCGCGACCGCCGCCTCGCGTTCGAGCCCCTGCTGCGCGATGCCTTCGGACTGGTCTGCCACCGGTCGCACCCCATGGCGCGGCGCGCCAGCGTGACGTGGCGCGAGATCGCCGGCCTGCCGCTGGTGGGCACGGTGGCGCACCGCCAGCTCGCCGGCCATCCGCAGGCCGCCTTCATGCTGGAGCGGCAGGTGTTCGTGTCCAACATGATGTCGCTGCTGGCAATGCTCGAACAGGGCGTGGGCGTCACGGTGCTGGCGCGCCTGGGCGTGCCGCCGGATTCCCCGGGGCTGGCCTTCGTGCCGCTGGTGCGCCCGCGCATCGAGCGGACGCTGGGCATCACCCGGCTCGCCGGGCGCAGCCTGACGCCGGCGGCCGCCTCCATGCGCGACATGCTGCGCGACAAGGCGCACGGCGCTCGCGGTGTCGTGTGAATCCAACGCATTTTTGCGGGGTCCGGCCATAAACCCGCGCCCGGCGCCGCGCGGCTGTTGCGCAAATGCACCAGCCGCGCGCGGCCGTTGATTCTTCTCGATTGCCTCTTTAGAGTGCCTGGTGTTTGCAGCGCGAGGGGCGTGCCGGCGTGGCCGGCGCGGCGCGTCGTCAGACGTGTTGAGGAATTCATGAGCAGTGTGTATTTGCGTACGGCCGGCCTCGTGTGCGCCGGCCTGATCCTGGCAGGGTGCGCCGCCAGGAAAACCGCCTCGATCACCGAGGCGCAGCCGGAACCGCCGGCCAAACCGATGGCCTGCACGCCCGCCAGGCCGGGCGATCCCATGATAGGCACCTGGTATTCCACCTCCCGCCCGCGCGGCGTGAGCGGCGATTTCCAGGCGCTGACCGTCCTGTCGGCCGACGGCACCATGCGCTACGAAACCCAGCTCAAGATCGGCCGCCGGACGCGGCCCGCCTTGCGCGAGTCCGGCTGCTGGAGTGTGGCCGACGGCATCTACACGCAGCAGACCACGCAATCGAACGGCGAGCCCGTGGACGGCAGCGACCCCATCTACCGCAACCGGTACCGCATCGAAAAGCTCGACCAGAAGCAGGTCACGCTGCGCGAACTGAAGCAGGGCGGCCAGGTCGTGGTGGCGCGCCGCATGCAGCCCGGGTACCGGTTGCCCTAGTGGTCGAGGCGCCCGCTCGGCGAGCGGCACGCAATTCCAGAAACGCCTGCCGGCAGGCCTCGGAGGTGTAACCGCTGCCGTCGTCGGTCATCAGGATCGACATTTGGCAATGGGGAAGTCGCGGGAGCCTGGGGCCGCCGATGCGCTGATTGCTGTCGGCTTTGCTTTTGCGGGTTGGTCGATTCTCAACGGCATCAAGAATCCGGCGCGATTTTGCAAATTGACGATCGATGCATCCAGTGACAACGACCTGAATGAAGCAGCCAAGCGGTTCGTCCAAGGCGTCACGGCGATGGGTGTCGGAGCCGTCATCGCCATACTGGCTCCGAAAATGGCGGAAACATCGTCGTCACCATGCTTTGTCGAGGAGAATAATGAATACCTGGCTATGCCCAGAGGCAGTCCAACGCGTAGAACAGGCTTGCGCTGCGTTCTTGTCCCACGATGCCACTATTGAACAAGTGCAGGCGGCGCTACGCCGGTCCGAGCAGGAAATCGTGGCGCTCGATGAAAAATGGCTGCGATCCCTGCTGTTAGACGCCGAGAACAAGCTCGAGGAGATCTTGTACACCGTCTCCGACGACCGGCAGGCTCAGGCTGCAAGCGAAGTCATCCGGCATATATTGCACAGCATTCAGGCGCCGCGCTCCGCTTGAGGCGATCAGCATGCCCCGGAACGCCCCGTCAAGGCCGCGCCGATACGCGGCATCGTGTATGCCACGGCATCGACACGCCGCTTCCGCCGGCCGCGCCGTTGATATCCCGACATTCGCTTCGCGTGCCGGCAGCCTGATTAGAGATCGCACACCGTATCGCAATTCCAGCGCCAATAGTGAGTGATGCCGATCCTCGGCGCGGCAAGCGCCACGTTGCGCGGCACGGTCCCCCGCCCCTGCGGGCGCGCCGCATCGGCGCGGGCTGAGGTAAGGTGCGGGTTTCGCCGTTCAACCCAAGTATCGTCCCATGCCCTCCCTGTCTTCCGAAGCGCGCGCCATCGCGCTGCTCGCCCTGGCCGCCTTCGTCAGCGCCAGCGCCTTCCGTATCTGCGATCCCATGCTGCCGCAATTGGCGGCCGAGTTCGGCACCACCACCGGGCAGGCCGCCTACGTGGTGACGGCCTTTGCCGTGGCCTATGGCGTGCTGCAGATGTTCTTCGGGCCGGTGGGCGACCGCTATGGCAAGTATCGCGTGGTGACGGTGGCCACTTTCGCCTGTGCGCTGGGCAGCGCCGGCGCGATCATGGCCGATTCGCTGGATGTGCTGGTGGCGTGCCGCGCCCTGTCGGGCGCGGCGGGGGCCGGCATCGTGCCGCTTTCCATGGCCTGGATCGGCGACAACGTGCCGTATGAGCGGCGCCAGGCCACACTGGCGCGTTTCCTGACGGGCACCATCCTCGGCATGGCGGCGGGCCAGCTCATCGGCGGGCTGTTCGCCGACACCGTGGGCTGGCGCTGGGCGTTCGCCGCGCTGGTCGCCGGCTATCTCGGGGTCGGCGTGCTGCTGCAGCTCGAAGTGCGGCGCCAGCGGGCGTCGCGCGCGGCCGCCGCCGCGCCGGCCGTGCAGGGATTCGCAGCCCAGGCCCGCCTCGTGCTGGGCACGCCCTGGGCGCGGGTGGTGCTCCTGACGGTATTCATCGAAGGGCTGCTGGTCTTCGGCGCGCTGGCCTTCGCGCCGTCCTACCTGCATGCGCGCTTCGGCATCTCGCTGACGGCGGCGGGCGCGCTGGTGGCGGTATACGCCGTGGGCGGGCTGCTCTATACACTGGTGGCCGGGCGGGTGCTCCGGCTGCTGGGCGAGCGCGGGCTGGCGGTGTCGGGCGGGCTGGTGCTGGGCCTGGCGTTCCTGTCGTATCTGCTGGGCCCGGTCTGGGCATGGAGCCTGCTTGCCAGCATGCTTGCCGGTTTCGGCTATTACCTGCTGCACGCCACGCTGCAGACCAACGCCACGCAAATGGTGCCCTCGGCCCGCGGCACGGCGGTGGCCTGGTTCGCCTCGTGCCTGTTCATGGGGCAGGCGGCCGGCGTGGCGCTGGCCGGGGTCGTGGTGGACAGCGTGGGCGTGGCCGCGCTGTTCGGCGGCTCGGCCGCCATGTTGCCGCTGCTGGGCGCGGGTTTTGCGCGGGCGCTCAAGCGCCGCGCGGCGCCGGCCGCCGTCTGAGGCGGCCAGGCCCGGCGCGCCAGGCAGCGGGGCCGGGGCCCGTCGGCGCTTACCGGGAGCCCTGCGCGGCCTCCAGGCGCGCCAGCACGGTTTCCTTGCCCAGCAGGGCCAGCACGGCGTCGACCGCCGGCGTCTGCGCCTGGCCGGTGACGGCCACGCGCAGCGGGATGCCGAGCTGCGGCATCTTCAGGCCGCGGTCGGCCAGCACGGCCTTGATGAGGGCGGAAATGCTCTCGCGCGTCCAGTCGGCGTCGCGCGCCCGCGCGGCGAAGTCGGCCAGCGCCTCGCGCGCGCGCTCGGTGAGGTGCTGGGCGGCCAGCTCGGGCGAGGCGGGCTTGAACTCCCCGCAGAAGAGCATGGCGCCGTCGGCGAGCTGCTCCAGCGTTTCGGCGCGGTCTTTCAGCAGCGCCATCACGCCCGGCAGATCGGTCTTTTCGGGCCGGCCGCCGCGCGCGGCGATGCGGCGCGCCACCCGTCGGGCCAGCTCGGCCGGGTCCATCTGCTTGATGTAGTGGGCGTTGACCCAGTTCAGCTTCTTGGGGTCCCACTGCGAAGCCGACTTGGACAGGTGGAGGGTGTCGAACCACTCCACCAGCTGCTCGCGGCTGAAGATCTCGTCGTCGCCGTGGCTCCAGCCCAGGCGGGCCAGGTAGTTGATCATGGCCTCGGGCAGATAGCCTTCGCGGTCGTATTCCATGACGTTGACCGCGCCGTGGCGCTTGGACAGCTTCTCGCCATCCGGGCCCAGGATCATGGGCACGTGGCCGTATTCCGGCAGCGTGGCGCCCAGCGCGCGCAGGATGTTGATCTGGCGGGGCGTGTTGTTGACGTGGTCGTCGCCGCGCAGCACGTGGGTGATGCCCATGTCCCAGTCGTCGACCACCACGCAGAAGTTGTAGGTGGGAGTGCCGTCCGGGCGCGCGATGATGAGGTCGTCCAGTTCGCCGTTGTCGAAGCTGATGGGGCCCTTGACCAGGTCGTTCCAGGCCGTGGCGCCGGTCTGGGGGTTCTTGAAGCGCACCACGGGCTTGCGGCCTTCCGGGACGGGGGGCAGCGTCTTGCCGGGCTCGGGGCGCCAGGTGCCGTCGTAGCGCGGCTTGTCGCCGCGCGCGCGCGCGGCCTCGCGCATGGCCTCGACTTCCTCGGGCGTGCTGTAGCAGTGATAGGCCGTGCCGGCCGCCAGCATCTGCGCGATGACTTCGCGGTAGCGGTCCATGCGCTGCATCTGGTAGAAGGGGCCTTCGTCGGGCTGCATGCCCAGCCAGTCCATGCTGTCCAGAATGGCCTGCACCGCCTCCGGGGTGGAGCGCTCCACGTCGGTGTCTTCGATGCGCAGCACGAAGGTGCCCTGGTGATGGCGGGCGAAAGCCCACGAGAAGAGGGCGGTGCGCGCGCCGCCCAGGTGCAGGAAGCCGGTGGGCGACGGGGCGAAACGGGTGCGGACGGGAGAAGAAGCGTTGGCTGTCATGGCGGCGGAATCGGCGGCCGGGGCTGGCCTTGGACGGAAACCCGAGGCAAGCCCACGGCGGGGTTGTCTTGTTACGATGGGGGGTATTTTAGATTAGGGCCCGGCGCCCGCCATTTCCATGCTGCGACACGCACTCGCTCCCCTGTTCGAACCCCGTTCGCTGGTGATCGTCGCCGACCGGCCGCTGCCGGCCGAAAGCTCGCTCTCGCCGTCGCTGCAGGCCCGGACCACCGTGGTCCGCTGCGAGGTGGGGGCGGCGCCCGAGCTGCCCGGTTCGCTGTCGGGCCTGGGCGCGGGCGAACGTCCGGACCTGGCCCTGGTCTGCGTTTCCCCGGCCGTGCTGCCCGAGACGCTGCGCAGGCTGGCGCCCGTGGCTCCGCGCGCGGTCATCCTGCTGCCGCACGAGATTCCCGATCCCTACCCGCGCGGCACGCTGGCGCTGTGCCGCGCCTGGGCCGAGGAAAACCGCTGCGAACTGCTGGGCCCGCGCTCGTTCGGCGCGCAGCGTCCGCATGCCGGGCTCAACCTCAGCCAGCACCCGGTGCTGGCCCGTTCGGGCCGGGTGGCGTTGCTGGCGCAGTCGCGTTCCATCATGGCCGCCGT
>Ga0164243_10000431_pt1 | contig 79906 bp, 63 predicted proteins | sample OricompcompostOP_FD_108781 | JGI IMG/M metagenome (GOLD analysis project Ga0164243, IMG submission 108781) | Organic Plus compost microbial communities from Emeryville, California, USA - Original compost - Organic plus compost (OP) | ecosystem: Engineered > Solid waste > Mixed feedstock >... | reverse complement strand
CCGGCCGGGGATAACCGGCCGGGGATAACCGGCCGGGAAAGCATGAAGGGGTACGGAGCTTTATTTTATAGCGTTGAATAACCTTTTCCAGCGGATCTTGCCATTTCCATAGCTCATCCATATGATCCAGGCCTTGCCTACCAGGTGATCCTCGGGCAGAAATCCCCAGTAGCGGGAGTCCATGGAGTTATCGCGGTTATCTCCCATTACCCAGTAGTAGTTCATTTTAAAGGTATAGCTATTGCTTTCCTTGCCGTTGATGAATATTTTCCCATCCTTTACTTCCAGCCTGTTATGCTCATACGTTACGATCACCCTTCTGTAAAGCGGCAGCGTAAGGCTATCCAGCCTAACGGTTGCCCCTTTTTGGGGAATGTATATCGGGCCGTAATTATGCGCATTCCAGGGATAATGCACAGGATCGTGCGGAAAGGCGCTGGCGTCCGGCTCTGTTTCGTTGGCGGGCTCGATCATCCGGAGGTTAAGATCGCTTAATGCCTTCACAGCATCCGGCGTAAGGTTATAGGAAAACACGCCGGGCCGGGTGCCCTGGTAGTAATCCTGGTCAATCTGCAGGTCTTCCAGCCTCATGGGGTTGATGGCAGATCCGTCGCTGGTCTCTACCCAGTACCTTCTTTCGGAGTGGGGCGGTACAGGAGCGGCCTTGCCATTCACATATACCCGGCCGTTCACGACCCTGAGGGAATCGCCTCCTATTGCCAGGCATCGCTTGATCCAGTTCTCCCGTTTATCTACAGGGCGTACCATCATGGGAGGATAGGTTTCCACGGCTCTTTCATATCCCAGTTCCTGCACGGCGGTGTAATAGTCAACATCCTGGCCCTTGCTGTCCTTCAATACTGTATCGCCTGCGGGATAGTTAAAAACGATTACGTCGTTCCGCTTTACATCGGTAAAGCCGGGCAGTCTTCTGTAAGGCCATTTGATGGCTTCGGAATAGGCCTTGGTCATTTTGGTGAAGGGTAAGGTATGGTGAGTAAAAGGCAGTGCCAGCGGTGTCATGGGAAGCCGCGGTCCATAGCTTATTTTACTAACAAATAAATAGTCATTTACCAGTAAGGTCTTTTCCATGGAGGGGGTAGGGATCACATAGGCTTCAAATATAAAGGTTCTTATAAGCGTTGCTGCGATAACAGCAAAAATTGCGGCATCCAGCCATTCCCTTAGTTTAGATTTACGCTTTTTCTCTTCCTCGCCTTTCTTCTTTTTGAATTTAAAGATCATTATATTTAAACTGTTTCTTTATGAAGAAATATTTCTGAGATTTGTTTGGCAGATTAAAGATATTCTTTATATAGTTTCGAGCGCCAGGCGCCAGCCGAATTTTCAATAACCATTCGTATACGAAAAGTAGTAAAGATACCTTTTTTACAGAAACCGGGAAACCGATCTGTAAATTCCCGGTGTATTCCCCGGACAGCCAACTAGTTAATGAATGCTTTGTTAAAATAATGTTAATAGTAAGAGGGTGTTTTGTAAACGTTGTTGTAGAAGGAAGCCCTGCCAACGCCCATTTGACTTTACTTTGAAATAACCGTAAGGGTAAGGATGAGTAGCCCTTTATACGATTTGTTAACTGAGCTGAAGAAAGCGCATGTGTTTATTTGGTGTGAAGAACAGAAATATCTAAAATACAGCGCCCCGCAGGAGCCAGTACCGCCTTTAATGGGTAAGCGCGCGTTAACGCATCCATGAATCCCGGATAATACATGCAGCTGCGCTTCCAATACCAATGGCATAATTATTCAGGTTTTCATACTCCTTCCACCTGCTTTGGCCGGCATGCCAGGCCACCACGTTGAAAGGGACCAGTTGCGTGATAGCGCCGTTCCTGCCTATGACGATATGGGCAGATACTTTGCTGGCAGGATCTGCCAGTCTTCTGACAGCCGCTTCACAGGTATCCATGGCCGTGTAGTGAATGATGACAAGCGCGGGGCGCAGGGGCCCGCCATGATTGGGGCTGCGGATAAAGGCGCAGCAATGGCCCGCATCATCCGATAACAAGTGCCTGGTTACTTTCATACCGGTTGTTTCAGTAATGAAGTAAAAATAAAGCGTAACCACTAATTCTCTATCTTAGTTATACAAATTCTGAGTGCGGTATGCGCAAATACTTCCTGCCGGCCATACTACTGCTGGCCTTTCTGCCTGGCTTTACACAATCGCTTCCTGCGCCGGACCAATTCCTGGGCTATCGTTTAGGCACGCATTTCACTCCCCACTATAAAGTGCTGGAATATTTCCGGGCGGTAGCTGCAGCCACACCCAACATGCAGCTGCAGGAGTATGGTACCACGTATGAAGGCCGCCCGCTGGTAATGGCCGTGATCGCTTCACCGGAAAACTTTGCCAGGCTGCAGGACATCCGGCAGCAGCACCTGGCGCTGGCCAGGGGGAAGGGAAGCAGCGGCGCGCAGCAGCCGGTGATCGTATGGCTCAGCTATAACGTGCACGGGAACGAGGCCGCATCTACCGAAGCGGCCATGCGCACCCTGTACCTGCTGGCCGACAAGAGAAATGCGCAAACGCAGGCATGGCTGCGCAATACCGTTGTGATCATTGATCCCTGCCTGAACCCCGACGGGCGGGAGCGCTATGTAAGCTTCTATAACCAGGTGCAGAACCGGCCGCCCAACCCTGTGCGCTATGCCTGGGAGCATCATGAGCCCTGGCCCGGTGGCCGTGCCAATCATTATTATTTTGACCTGAACCGCGACTGGGCCTGGCAAACACAAAGGGAGTCACGGCAGCGGGTGGCCGTGTATAACCAGTGGATGCCCCAGGTGCATGTGGATTTTCATGAGCAGGGCATTGACGAGCCTTACTACTTTGCGCCGGCTGCGGAGCCTTTCCACGAGGTGATCAAGCCCTGGCAGCGCGAAATGCAGACCCTTATCGGAAAGAACAACGCGAAATATTTTGACAGGCAAGGATGGCTGTACTTTACCAAAGAACGCTTTGATCTTTTCTATCCCAGCTACGGCGATACCTACCCTACCTATAACGGCGCCATTGGCATGACCTACGAGCAGGGCGGCAGCGGCCGCGCAGGACTGGCCGTGCTGAAGGAGGACAATGACACGCTTACGCTGGCAGATCGTATTGCCCACCACGTTACCACGGCCCTGTCCACGATCGAAGTGGCGGCGCAGCAATCGGAGCAGATAACGGAGGCGTTTGCCCGGTATTTCCGGGATGCTGTTTCCGCTCCCGGCGGGCCGTATAAAACCTACGTGATAAAGGCGGCGGGTAATGCCGGCAAGCTGGTGGCGCTGGCAGACCTGCTGCGCAGGAACGACATCATTTTCGGTTACGGAGCGGGCAGGTCCAGGGCCAGCGGGCTGAATTACTTTACCGGCAAAACGGAAAGCTTTGAAATAGCAGAGGAAGATATGGTGATCAGCGCTTTCCAGCCCCGTTCCAACCTGCTGCAGGTGCTTTTTGAGCCCCAGTCCCGTTTAACCGACTCCGTTACTTATGATATTACAGCCTGGGCCCTGCCTTATGCCTACGGGCTGCCCGCCTATGCGCTGCGCCAGCAACTGTTGCCTGCGGCAGATTCAGTGGCGGCAGCCGGCGAAGAGGTGCCACCTGTAAACCGCCCTTATGCTTACCTGGCTCCCTGGAATACCGTGCAGGATGTGAAGCTGCTGGCCGCCCTGCTGCAACGGCACATCAAGGTGCGGTACGCAGAAACCCCTTTTACCATGGGCGGGCACCATTACCCGCAGGGCACCCTCATTATTCCCAGGGCCGGCAACGGGGAGCTGGGCAGCCGCTTTGACGCTTATGTAAAGGCAGCGGCCAAAGCAGCCGGGGTGCGCCTGGAAGCAGCTGTGACCGGCTTTGTAGATAAAGGCACGGATTTCGGATCGGACAAGGTGCGCTACATCCGGCCCCCGCATGTAGCCATGCTGGTGGGGAATGGCGTATCTTCCCTGTGCGCCGGCGAAATATGGCATTTCTTTGAGCAGCAGGTAGGCTACCCCCTCACCCTGGTCAACCAGCAGGATATAAAACGGATAGACTGGAAAACAGTGAACGTGCTCATTCTGCCCGACGGGCATTATGACTGCCTGGAAGATAAAACGACCCTCAGCCGCCTGAAGGAATGGGTGACTGGCGGCGGCCGCCTGATAGCCCTGCAGGATGCGCTGGCCCAGCTGGCCGAAGGCAACTGGGGTTTCCGGCTGAAGAAAGGAGAGGAGGAGCAGGACAGTACAAAAACAGACGTGTATGCGGCGCTAAAGCCCTATGCCAACCGGGAAAGGGAGCGCGTGAAGCAGTTCATTCCCGGCGCTATCTACAAGGTGCAGCTGGATAATACCCACCCGCTGGCATTCGGGTACCCGGATACGTATTATACCCTGAAGCAGGACGATCATATCTATGAATTCCTGGAGGACAACGGCTGGAACGTGGGCGTACTGAAAAAGGACAACTACCTGAGCGGCTTTGTAGGTACGGATACCCGCGCCCGCCTGAAGGATGGCCTGCTGTTCGGCGTAAAGGAAATAGGCAGCGGGCATCTCATTATGCTGGCAGACGACCCGCTGTTCCGCAGCTTCTGGGAAAACGGCAAACTGCTGTTCAGCAACGCGGTGTTCCTGGTAAACTAGAACCTTTTGATATTGCAGCCCAGCGCAGAAGTGGTATGCACCTTTACCGGCTGGCCGGCCAGCATTTCATTGATGGCGTTGTGCAGGTGCTGCGTTTTTACCGCGGCTGCATTCCCGGGGCTGTCGTCAATAGCGCCTTTGTAGGCCAGCCGCCCGTTCCTGTCAAACAGGTAGCACTCCGGTATATGCCCTGCGTCAAAAGCAGCTGCTATCACCGCTTTCTTGTCCATTACATAAAACCAGCTGTACTGCTGCGACGCAGCATAGGCTTTCATGGCCGCCAGTGATTCCTCGCCATCGTGCAGCGTAGTGTTGGAATTGACCAGGATCACGCCGATCTCGTGCTTTAACGCATATCTGCAAACAGCCACTGTTCTGGCCTGGTTACGCTGTATATAAGGGCAATGGTTGCCGGCGAACATTACCAGCAGGCCATTGCTGCCCCTGGCCCCGTTCAGGGATATTTCCCGGCCGCTGATATCCGGCAGCTTCACATCAGCGCTGGGAATGGGCGCGCCTATTTCCAGGGAGGTTTCCCCGGGATAGAAGGCGGTAAGCAGGGTACAGGCTAGCAGTACGGATGGCCAGATGGAACCTCGCATATGCTGGCAGCGTTGCGGGAAGTTTCTCATGCTCGGTTTCATGTTGCAGGTTTTTGGGTGGACAGGTATAGGTTAATGATTTAATATTTAAAATAAAGATAATGTAATATTGGTGAATGTGCAAACGGGTCAATGTGCGGATGTGCAAATATGCGGCTGGAGGCGGAAAGTATACATTTGCACACCTGTTCATCCGCGCATCAGGAAAGCCCCTGTACCTCAATAGGCTCGTCCTCCATCCGGGAAGCGGCGATCTCTTTGAGGGTGCTGATGCTGGCATTCAGCTCAAACCCGATGAGCAATATGAAGGAGTTGAAGTAGATGAACAGCATGAGGATGAGGATGGTGCCGATAGAGCCGTATATCTGGTTGTAGTTCACAAAGTTGTTCACAAAAAAGGAGAAGCCCAGGGTAACCAGTATCATCAGTATGGTGGCAAAGGTGGAGCCGGCGTTGATGAACTTCCACTTTTTTTCGGTGGCGGGCGCAAAGCGGTAAATGACTGCCAGCATGGAAAAGAAGAGCATAATAATGAGCAGCCAGCGCACCAGCTGCACGCTTTTTCTCACGAACTCGCTTTCTACATCCAGCAGGTTGAAAATGTAGCGCAATACCGTGCCCTGTGCAATGATCAGCACTACGGTGATCAGCAGCAGGAATACCAGTACCGCGGTCAGCTGCAGGGCCAGCAGCCGGGTTTGCCACCATTTGCGCTGTATAAAGCCGGGCTGTATCTTGTTGAAGGAGCGCATAATGCCCATCAACCCGTTGGAGGAATAGAAAAAGGCCATCAGGAAGGCAATGGACAGCAGGCCGGTACGGTTGGTATACAGGAAATCATGGATCATGTTCCGCACGATCATGTAGGTATTGTAGTTGGGCGTTACATCCTGCGCCAGCCGGTACAGCGTGGGCTCCACGTTCTTCATGGGAATGAAGGGCACCAGGGTAAACAGGAAGATGAAAAAAGGCGGTATGGCCAGCAGGAAGTTGAAGGAGATGGCTGCCGCGCGGTCTGCCAGGCTTTTACTTTTGGTTTCCCGGAAAAAGAATGTCAGCACATCATACAGTGGTAATCCCTCAAAGCCTGGCAGCACCCATACCTTGCTTTTGTCCACCAGCTTCTGGAACAACGTTATATTATGTAGCCTTGTTTTGAGATTGAGCATGACGAAAGGTAAATAGTGACTGGTGAAAAGTGAATGGTGAAAGACCGCATTTTATTCCATTCCCTGCCCGTTCACTATTCATCATTCACTTTCACTGATTAATATCCCAAACGGTTCAGTGCTGCCTGGTATTGACGGGCATTCCGCAAATGCTCCCGATAGGTGGCGGCAAATGCGTGATACCCCGAGAAATCAGACCGCGCACAAAAATACATATAATCTGTTTCCGGGGTATTGAGCACGGCATCCAGGGTTTTGGGCGATGGTGTGCAGATAGGGCCCGGCGGCAGGCCGGCATAACGGTAAGTATTATACGGAGAGTCAAACTGCGTATGGCCTTTCAGTATCCTCTTCAATGCAAAATCCTGCAGGGCGAATTTCACGGTGGGATCTGCCTGCAGGAGCATGCCTTTGCGGTAGCGGTTCAGGTACACGCTGGATATCAACGGTTTCTCGTCATGCTTGTTGGTCTCTTCTTCCACAATGGCGGCCAGTATGGTCACCTCGTTGATGCTCAGTCCCAGGCGCCGGGCCTTGGCCTTCCGCTCTTCGGTCCAGAACTGTTCCCTGGCTTTTTCCAGCTTGGCAAAAGCGCCTTCTGCGGAAGTGTTCCAGTAATATTCATAGGTGTTGGGCATTACGGCGCACATTACGGTATTGGAGTCCAGCCCGAACTGGCGCAGGTATACCTGGTCGCGCAGCAGCATCCGCAGGGCATTGGAGTCAGCCTCCAGGTTGCTGCAGATCTTCTTTACCAGGTCGTTGCGGGTGCGCAGCTTGGTGATTACCAGCTTTACCGGTACCTGGCGCCCGGACCGCAGCAGTCTTACGATCTCGAAGTTGCTCATCCCTTTCCGGATCTGGTACCGGCCGGCTTTTACCCGGGTGGGGTAGTCCAGTTCCCGCGCCACCCAGTCAAAGCTGTTGCGGCTGCGGATAACGCCCTGTTCCTCCAGCCCTTCCAGCACGTCCTGGTAGGTGCTGCCGGTGCGTATGTAAAAATATTTCTTGTCGCCAAATGCTTTCGTGTTAGGGCCAAATACGCGATAGGCCACGTATACCGCTGCGCCTGCTGCCAGTGCGCATACAATAACTGCAATACGCCTGATCCATATGGTCCTGCCGGAGCTTTTAGCAGTGCTGTGTCTTTTGTTTGCCATAGCAATAGTATTCGCCGGCAGGGAGCTGAGGTCTGCCAGCCGGATATCGGTTACATAAAAAAACCTCGCTTTTTAACGGCGAGGTGCTGCAAATAGTTTTAAGGAACTGATTATTTGTTTTCAGCCGGCTGTTGCTGCTGCGGTGCCGGTTGCTGCTGAGCCGGCGTTGCATTTGGCAGGGTAGTGGTATTACCGGCCGGGGCAGGCAAGCTCCTGCTAACATTCCGCTCCATTACGCCAGGCGCCTGCTGGGGGCCTGCATTCTTATCCACAAAAAAGGAGGAGGTCAGGCAAAGCACTGCAATGATGGCAGCCAGTATCCAGGTACCTTTTTCCAATACATCTGTTGTCTGGCGCACGCCTATCACCTGGGTGCCGATACCGCCAAAGGAGCTGGATAGCCCGCCGCCTTTTGGATTCTGCACCAGCACAAAAAAGCCCAGTAACACACATGCCAGAATGATCAGTATACCAAAGAATAATAACATAATATTTTCTGTTAATTTTTATCTGTTTCGGACTGCTGCAGTTGCTGCATTTGCAGTTCCTGAATCTTTTGCGCAAAATAAGCGCTTTTGTCGGGATTAAGCAAACTTAATTTTTGATAGATCTGGATGGCGGTCTGGTACTGCTGCTGCCTGGCCCAGATCTCCGCCAGGGTTTCGGAAACAATGTCGTCATTCAGCGTAATGGACTCCATGGCCATCTTTTCCACGGCTTCCGATACTTCCGGCTCGTCATCCTCGTAGAGCCGGTGTAATTGCTGGTGGTACCAGTCCTTATTGGCCTTTTTGGAGAAGCTTTGCTTCATTTCCCGCAGCCAGTCGGTAAAACTCCTCATTTCTGCCTTGCCTTTTGCACTCATTTCTTCCGCATTTTCAGGTTCTTTCAATCTTTTGTATGCAAAATAGTCATCGGTATAGAGGGGTTGGAAAGTGAGGGTGGTCTCCTCTTTTTCCGGTATTTCCAGGGGGAATATCCTGATCGGCTCTTCCTCCGCTGCTTCAGGGGCAGGAGCGGCCGTTTCTTCCGTTTCGTGTGTGTGGATGGCAATATCCTCATCTTCCTCTGTTAAGGTCACAGCCGCCGGCGCTGCTTCCGCATTAACAGGCGCAGGGGTTTCCTCTGTTACGGGAGCAGGCGTTGCTGCCTCCGTTGCCGGTATTGCGGCCTCCGCTGCTTCCTCTTCCGGCGCCTCGTGCTCCGGTGCTCCTGTTTCAGCTGGTGTGGCTGCTATGGCATCACTGAAGGAGAAAGTTTCCGCAGCGGTTGCTTCCGGTACTGTTTCCCCACTTACCGCAACAGCGTCCTCCGTTTCCGTTGCTGCAGCTGTTACCGTAGGTGCTGCTGCTATGCTGGTATCCGGTACAGCGGAGGTATAGGTATCTGCAGGCGCGTTCTCCGGCAGGCCGGTCCCGGTTGCTGTATGGGGGGCCGTATCCTGGGAAAAAGCTGCAGTGGGCTGGGGCTCCGGCTGCACCGGCGGGGGCGCTGCCACAACCGCCGCTTTTTCCAGCTCACCGGTTACAAACTGGTAGAAATAATGCGGGTTATCACTGTACAGCTGCGCCTTTTTTACAGCGGGCGCATGCAGGCTGGGATATTGTTCATAATTTTTGCGGGCCAGCAGCAGGCGGGCGGTGGTAAAGTACGGGTATTCCGCCACCAGCTGATCCAATGCAGCTTCTGTTACCTGCGATAACGCCGGTTGCTGAAAAATATGCTGGATGATCCTGTTTGCGGTCATAAGCTGCTAAAGTATGAAAAATATATATATCTGAGGGTTACCAGTTTGCAAAAGCCCGGTTAAATATAGCGTCTGTGATCTGCGGTATAATGGTCTCGTCTAACAGACTGTTCTCCACCTGGCTGGGAAGCTGGCTGGCCTGGAAGTCGGCAGACTGGGAAAATGACTGCGTCCAGCCTTTTTTATCGCCCACTCTTTTTACAAAGATCACATTCATTGTAACGGTGAGGCGGGAGGTGGCGGCCTGGTCCACATTGGTAACCGCGGCATTGGAAAAGGAATACCCGGTAACGGTGGCCCGGAATTCATAGTGGGCATTGTCGTCGTTCACCTGGGTCAGCTTTGTCTGCGACTGTATTTTCTGGCGCAGCCTTTCCGTAAGCCGCTGTGCCAGCGTCGGGTTGTTGATGGGCGCCCTGTTCTCTACAAAACGGATGTTCACGGTCTGGGCTCCCTGATCTATACTGGCGCCGGTGGCGGAATATTTAACGGTGCAGCTACCCAGCGACAACAGCAGGACCGCAGCGGCAGCTCCTTTTAATAATCTGAACATTATAATAAAAAATTAAAGTTAATCCCCGATATTATACTCTTTCAGCTTGCGGTATAAGGTCCTTTCTGAAATGCCAAGGTCCAGCGCGGCATCCTTGCGCTTGCCTTTATGTTTTTTGAGTGCCTTTACGATCAGCTCTTTCTCCTTGTCGGCAATAGATAGGGTTTCTTCCACTTCTTCGTGATGGTCTATTTTATGGTCGTGCAGGATAATGGGCTGCGGTGGCGCCAGTATATTGCCGGGTTTGCCGCTTTCTGAAGGCGTATAGCCATGATGCAGCATATGGTCATGGTTCTCCTCCTGGTAAGCAGCGGCGTGCGCCAGGTTGGGATTCTGCAGGATGTCGAAGAACATTTTCTTCAGCTCCGTCACGTCCTTTTTCATGTCAAAGAACAACTTGTACAGGATGTCCCTTTCGCTGGAAAAATCACTGCTGCCTTGCGGCTGCGGTGCTGCCAGCATTGGCAGGCGGGAGGCGTGCGGTATGTCCGGCAGAAAGCGTCTTAACTCCTGCGCGGTTACCAGCTTGTCCTGCGCCAGCACGGATATTTGCTCCGCCATGTTCTTCAGCTCGCGCACATTGCCGGGCCAGGGATAAGACACCAGCAGGTTGCGTGCCTCGTCATCCAGCTGTATGGACGGGGTTTTGTACCGTTCGGAAAAATCCACGCAGAACTTGCGGAACAGCAGGGGAATGTCCTCCTGACGGTCGCGCAGGGAGGGAACCCTGATGGGTACTGTGTTCAGCCTGTAATACAGGTCCTCGCGGAACTTGCCATGCTGGGTATGGGTCAGCAGGTCGCGGTTGGTGGCCCCTATTACGCGCACATCTGTTTTCTGTACTTTGGAAGAACCTACGCGGATGAATTCCCCGGTCTCCAGCACCCGCAGCAGGCGGGCCTGGGTGCCCATGGGCATTTCCCCGATCTCGTCGAGGAAGATGGTGCCGCCGTTCACAGTCTCGAAATAACCTTTGCGGTTGTCTACCGCGCCGGTAAAAGAGCCTTTTTCATGGCCAAACAATTCAGAGTCAATAGTTCCTTCGGGGATGGCGCCGCAGTTCACCGCAATAAAGGGGTTGTGCTTGCGGGCGCTTAATGCATGTATGATCGTGGAAAACACTTCTTTACCTACACCGCTCTCGCCAAAGATCATGACCGTCAGGTCTGTATTTGCCACCTGTGCGGCTACCTGCAGGGCATAATTCAGTGCAGGTGAATTTCCTATAATGCCAAATCTGTTCTTAATGGACTGTATTTCCATAGCGTCAACCTCCGGCTTAATGTTTTTGATATCAGGTTTGCGCAACTACCTTCCCTATCAAGGTAGCGGCGGTACAATCTTCTACCTTTACGTACACGTACTGTCCTTTCTGATAGTGCTCCCTCGGGAATACGATCACCTTGTTCTGATCGTTCCTGCCAAACAGGTCGGCCTCGGAACGCCTGGAGGTGCCTTCTATCAGCACCCGGAACGTTTTGCCGACATCTTTTTGCATGCTTTCCAGGGCGTGACGGCGGTGCAGCTCCACCACTTCGGCCAGCCTTTGCTTTTTCACTGCTTCGGGCACATCGTCCTGGTAACGGCGGGCGGCCAGGGTGCCGGGCCTTTCGGAATAAAAGAACATATAGGCCAGGTCATACCGGGCATATTCCATCATGCTGAGGGTATCCTGGTGGTCTTCTTCCGTTTCCGTGCAGAAGCCGGTGATAATATCCGTAGAAAGGCCGCAGTCCGGCAGTATCTCGCGGATACGGTCCACCTTTTTCATATACCATTCCCGGGTGTAGGTACGGTTCATCAGCTGCAGTATACGGGTGCTGCCGCTTTGTACGGGCAGGTGTATGTAGTTGCAGATGTTATCGTACCGGGCCATGGTATATAATACCTCGTCGGTGATATCCTTGGGATGGGAGGTGCTGAACCGCACCCGCAGCAAGGGACTGATCTGCGCCACCCTTTCCAGCAGCCCGGCAAAGGTGATGGTCTCTTCGCGGCCATCTGCCGCTGAGGGGCCTACCCAATAGTAGGAGTCTACGTTCTGGCCCAGCAGGGTTACTTCCCGGTAGCCGTTGTTGAAAAGGGCAGCGGCTTCCTGTACAATGGAGTACGGGTCGCGGCTGCGCTCGCGTCCGCGGGTGAAGGGCACCACGCAGAAGGTGCACATATTGTTGCAGCCCCGCATGATGGATACAAAGGCGGTAACGCCGTTGCTGTCCAGCCTTACGGGGTTGATGTTCGCATAGGTCTCTTCCCGGCTCAGGAGCACGTTTACGGCTTTCTGACCGGTTTCTGCCTCCTCTACCAGGGCAGGCAGGGTACGGTAGGCATCCGGGCCCACTACCAGGTCTACCAGCTTTTCTTCTTCCAGCAACTTGGATTTGAGACGTTCCGCCATGCAGCCCAGCACGCCTACCAGCATACCGGGATTGCTCTGCTTTACCTTGCGGAACTCCTGCAGGCGCTTGCGCACGGTCTGCTCCGCCTTCTCCCGTATGGAGCAGGTATTGAGCAGCACCAGGTCGGCTTCTTCGTAATTGCGGGTAGCGCCAAAGCCTTCCTGGTTCAGTATGGAAGCCACAATCTCGCTATCGTTGAAGTTCATCTGGCAACCATAGCTTTCTATATAAAATTTCTTGTTATATGTCCGGGCATTTGCTGCAGCCGGGGCGTATGCTTCACCCTGGCGGCTTTCATCATGCACTTTGGTAACCTCATCCAGCATGTCCTGTCAAAAAAATTTTAGAAAAGCAAAAGTAATGAATTAAATGGAAAAATGACAGAATGGCAGCAATAAGGGAGGCGGCAATTTATTTTAGTTTGCTGGGGTTTATATGTGGATCTACTAGCAATGAGCGGAAAACGGGACTCGAACCCGCCGCCTACAGCTTGGGAAGCTGTCGCTCTACCAGATGAGCTATTTCCGCTTGTCCGGACCATCCCTTAACAGGATCATCCGGGCACCAAATGTAAAGAATATTTTAAAAATATTACACTGTTACCTTTTTCATCACCCAGCTGTTCTTTACGGGTACCAGCCAGCGCTGCTCCATTTCCTGTTTGGTGAGCACGGTATTGTCCAGGTAGTGGGTATCTTCGTTAATAAACCCTTTTTCAAAGGCATAGGCCACCTGCGCCATGGGCAGCAGTTCCAGCCTGTCTTTTACTATAAAGGCCAGCAGCAGGCGGTCAAAAAGGTTCACCTCGTACTGCCGCTCCAGGCTCTTGATAATACGCACGGAGCTGTCTGTACTGCAGCCGCTTACGCCGGTAGCGCTCTCATCGGCCATCAGCACAATTACCTGGTTAAAGAGCAGTTGTCCCCAGCCTTTTACCGGTGTGCCATGAGAATGCCACTGGGAGGCAAACTGGTGCAATTGCTCATTGATCTCAAGGGTTTCCCGCTCGTTGAACGGGCGGTTGCTCTGGTATATCCATACGCGTGACGACGGCGAGAAGCCGGCAGGCAGTAATTGTTGTATCGTGTTTGTTGTGATCATCATGCTGCAAAATTACGATATTCTGATATCATCTTTCGCCCTGGACACCCATTGCGGGGCTTCATCGGTCGCTTGCCGTAACAGCAGATTCAATTGGGCTGCATGATGCTGCACATGCCTTAGATTGTAGAGCAGGATCTCCAGCAAGGAATAATTCATGGCGCCGGGATCATCTATTGTTTCTATCCACCTTTCCTCCAGCTTTTCCGGGGTCAGGGACGCTACCAGGTCCTGGCATTTTCTACGGCCGTACGCCAGGTAATCCAGCAGCTCTTTTTTATTGTAGATCCTGTCGGGCCTGACATCATCCACCAAACCCTCAACGGTATTCTCCGGCTCAATAAGCGTGAAGGGCAGGGGGGAAACAAAGTTTACGGGCGGCGGCATGGTCAGGTAATAATCCAGGAACACCAGGCAATGGTAAGCAATATAAAAGAACCTGGGCCGGGATGCCCAGTATTCCTCCGGCCAGAGCGCAATGGCATTCCCGAGCATATCGATACTTGCCCCGAATTGCTTCCACAGACTTTCTTTCAATTCGTTGATCATGATCCCAGTTGTTTAGCGATGATCTCTGCAATATCCAGCACCTGCACACTGTCTTCCTTACCTTCCTCCTTTACCCCGTCTGTGAGCATGGTCATACAAAAGGGGCAGTTGGAGGCAATTACGGAGGCGCCTGTGGCCACTGCTTCCCGGCTGCGTTCAAAGTTAACGCGGGTATCGCCTTTCTCCTCTTCCTTGAACATCTGCGAGCCGCCTGCCCCGCAGCACAGGCCATTGGTGCGGCAGCGCTTCATTTCTACCAGCTCCGCATCCAGCGCTTCCAGCACCTTGCGTGGCGCCTCATAGATATTATTGGCCCTGCCCAGGTAGCAGGAATCGTGGTAGGTGATACGGCGGCCTTTGAAGGCACCTCCTTCCTGCAGCCGTATCCTGCCTTCGTCTATCAGCTGCTGCAGGAAAGTAGTATGGTGCATCACTTCATAGTTACCGCCCAGTTCGGGATAGTCGTTACGCAATATATTGAAGCAGTGCGGGCAGGCTGTTACGATCTTTTTTACACCGTAGCCATCCAGCAGCTGTATATTGTTCTGGGCCATCATCTGGAAAATGAATTCATTGCCGGCCCTGCGTGCAGGATCACCGGTACAGCTTTCCTCCTTGCCCAATATGGCAAAGCGGATGCCTGCCTTGTCCAGTATGGTGGCAAATGCCCTGGTGATCCTCTGTGCGCGCTGGTCAAAGCTGCCGGCGCAGCCCACCCAGAAGAGCACTTCCGGGGTTTCGCCGCTGGCGGCGTATTCCGCCATTGTTTTTATCGTCATAGACTATTGCTTTATATCCTGTATCATGCCTCCTGCCTGCTACATCATGCCTCCTGCGTCCACTTATCCCGGTCGTCCGGCGAGAACTTCCAGGGGGCCATATTGTTCTCAATGTTGCTGAACATCATGTTCCATTCCGCCGGCGCATTGGACTCTTCCATCACCAGGTACCGGCGCAGCTGCAGGATGATGTGCAGGGGATTGATGCCTACCGGGCATTCTTCCACGCAGGCATTGCAGGTGGTGCAGGCCCACAGCTCTTCGGTAGTGATATGTGCATGCAGGAGGGTTTTGCCATCGTCTTCAAATTTGCCCTGCTGTTTGATAATGCGGCCGATCTCCTCCGCACGGTCCCGTGTTTCCATCATGATCTTGCGGGGAGAGAGCTTTTTGCCGGTGATGTTGGCCGGGCAGGCGGCCGTGCAGCGCCCGCATTCCGTGCAGCTGTAGGCATCCAGCAGGTTCTTCCAGGTAAGGTCCGGCACGTCTTTGGCCCCAAATTTCGGGATGCCGTTGGCAGGCGGTTCGCTGCCGGCCTGTTCCGGCTGCAGCATCAGCTGCACTTCCCTTTGCACGGAGGGCATATTCTCCATTTTGCCTTTGGGCCGTACATCGGTATAATACGTGTTGGGAAAAGCCAGTACAATATGCAAATGCTTGGAGTAAGGCAGGTAGTTCAGGAAGGCCAGCACGCCCAGTATGTGCAGCCACCAGCAGGTGCGCTCCAGCATCATCAGACTGCTGCTGGACATCCCGTCCAGCAGCGGGGTGAACAGGCCGGATATCCAGAAGGAGCCGGTGGCAATGTAATGTTCCTCGCCCCGGGATTGCAACACCTGGTCTGAGGCGTTCATGGTCAGGAACAGCAGCATGAGCGCAATTTCCGTGACCAGTATGTAATTGGCGTCTGAACGGGGCCATCCATCCAGGTCATGGCTCATAAAGCGCCTTATCTTCAGCGCGTTGCGGCGTACCAGGAAGACGGCGCAGCCAATGATCACCAGCACGGCCAGTATCTCGAAGCAGCCGATCAGCACCGGGTACAGCCCGCCCAGCACAGGGGCAAAAAGGCGGTGGCTGCCCAGCGCGCCGTCCAGTATGATCTCCAGTATCTCTATATTGATAATGATAAAGCCCGCATATACGAAAAAATGCAGCACTCCCACCAGCGGCTTCCTGAACATCGTTTTTTGTCCCAGCGCAAACAGCCATGTATTGCGCCAGCGTTCGGCAGGGGTGCCGGCCGGGATAAAATCCCGCCCCAGCAATATATTGCGCCTGATGTCCCGCACTTTGCGGGCAAACAGGTACACGGCGGCTATCAGAACAATGATAAATAAAAGCTGCTGTAACAGATGCATATACCAGGTTTGACTTTTCTAATTTACGGTTATTTGGCAATGTAAGTAAATATCGTATTATTTTTACCACCTCAAAGCATTCATATGGGTACAAAGAATGTGATCCTTAACGCGGACGTCATACAAAAGAAACTGGAGCGCATTGCTTATGAAATATATGAGCATAACAGCGAGGAGACCGAGATCATCCTGGCCGGTATCTGGGACCGGGGCGTGATACTTTCTCACCGCATTGCGGAAATACTCCGGAAGATCGCGCCGTTTAACATCCGGCTGATGGAGCTGCGCCTGGACAAGCAGCATCCGCTGGATGTACAGCTGTCCGAAACAACAGACCTTACCGGCAAGGTGGTTGTAGTGGTAGATGATGTGGCTAATTCGGGAAGGACCATGTTATACGCCCTCAAACCTTTCCTGCAATACCTGCCTAAAAAGATACAGACGGCGGTGCTCGTAGACCGCCAGCATAAATCATTCCCCCTGCTGGTGGACTTTGTAGGCTTTTCCCTGGCCACTACGCTGCAGGAGATGGTGATGGTGGATGTAGAAGGGGAGGAGATCCGGTCGGCGTATCTGGTATAAAAGGTGAAAGGTGAATAGTGAAGGGTGAATGACTGCACTATATTATTCCATTTCCAGCCCATTCACTATTCACCATTCACTATTCACCTTTCACTATTCACCTTTCCCCCCTACTTCAGCTTCATATCCTTTATGATCTGCTGTATGCGTTCGTCCAGCAGGCTGTTCACGCGCTCAAAGTCCGCAGCCCGGGGCAGCGGCGCCTGCACGCTGAAATAGAACTTGATCTTGGGCTCTGTGCCGGAAGGCCGGGCAGATATCTTGCTGCCGTCTTCCAGGATGAACTGCAGCACATTGGACCGGGGCAGCTCAATCGGCTGTACGCTGCCGGTCTTCAGGTCCTTTACCTGCTGCAGCTGGTAGTCATATAGCTTTATCACCGGGGAGCCATTGATGGTGGCGGGCGGCGCATCGCGGTAGCCGCGCATCATTTCGGCAATTTCATCAGCCCCGCGCATGCCTTTCTTGGTGATGGAGATCAGCTGTTCCTTGTAGAATCCATACTTCAGGTAGATATCGATCAGCTGTTCGTATAGCGATCTGCCCTCGTTCCGTGCATAGGCGGCCATTTCGCAGATCATGGCTACGGAGGCAATGGCGTCCTTGTCGCGCACATTATCGCCTATCATGTAGCCATAGGATTCCTCCCCGCCGCAAATGAACTTTTCCTTGCCTTCTTTCAATCGTATCAGGTCCGCTATCCATTTAAAGCCGGTAAGCACATTGTAGCAGCGCACGCCGTTCTTTTCTGCAAATACGTCTATCAGGTCCGAGGTTACCACGGTTTTGCCTACAAAGTCGGTGGGGCCGGCCAGCCCTTTTCTTTTACGGCCTTCAATAATATAATTGAACAGCAGCACGGCGGTCTGGTTGCCGTTCAGCAGTATCCACTCGCCTTTCAGGTCTTTTACGGCTATGCCTACACGGTCGGAGTCGGGGTCGGTACCCAGCAGGATGGCGGCATCCAGCTCTTTTGCCTTTTTAAGCCCGATGCTCATGGCCTCAGATTCTTCCGGGTTGGGATACACTACGGTGGGGAAGTTGCCGTCTGGTGTGGCCTGCTCTTCCACTATGTGCACATTGGTGAAGCCGAAGCGTTGCAGTATTTCCGGCACCAGGGTAATGCCGGTGCCATGGATGGGGGTGTACACGATCTTCATGTCGTGCTGGGCAGCAATGGCGTCGGGGTTAATGGAGAGGCTCTTCAGCATCTGCAGGTAGGCTTCGTCCGCTTCCTTTCCAATAAGGGTAATGTTGGCCTCGCCGCCGCTCCATTTCACCTCATCAATGGAGGAGATGTTCTCCACTTCGCGTATCACATTCGCATCATGCGGGGGCACCAGCTGCCCGCCGTCCTCCCAGTAGGCCTTGTAGCCATTATATTCCCGGGGATTATGGGAGGCGGTAAGCACCACGCCGCCCTGGCATTTGAGGTGGCGGATGGTGAAGGATAACTCCGGCGTAGGGCGGAGGTCTTCAAAGAGGAACACTTTTATGCCGTTGGCGGCCATTACATTGGCCGTTACTTCTGCAAAGTAGCGGCTGTTATTACGGCTGTCGTGAGCAATGGCTATTTTTATCTCTCCGGTAAATGCTTTTTTCAGGTAGTTGGCAAAGCCCTGGGTAGCCATGCCTACAGTATATTTGTTCATGCGGTTGGTGCCTACGCCCATAATGCCGCGCAGGCCGCCGGTGCCGAACTCCAGGTTGCGGTAAAATGCGTCAGCCAGCTCATCGGGATTGTCCTGCTGCAGTTTTTGCACGGCCGCCACGGTCTCGGGGTCAAACCCGCCTTTGAGCCATTGTGTTACTTTGTTTTCAATAATAGTATCCATGGTCCTGATTTATTTGTGGTCAAATATAAAGAGTTAAAAACGTTTTTCCTTTTCCCCGTTGCTCCTAATGTTAGTAAAACAAGTAATCCACATATCATTGAAAATTGAGGGTAATGGTTAATTTTGCGGCTATGAGGCGGTACGAAGATTCTTACAGGCAAAAAGGATTACGCAGACAATTGGTAGATAATATTCGCCAGAAGGGCATTACGGATGAGAAGGTACTTGCGGCCATAAACAACATTCCCAGGCATTATTTCCTTGATACAGCTTTTGAAGGCATTGCATACGAAGACCGGGCTTTCCCGATAGGGGAGGATCAGACCATCTCCCAACCCTACACGGTAGCTTATCAAACCCAGTTGCTGGAGGTAAAACCTTTTGAGAAAGTGCTGGAAATAGGCACAGGCAGCGCCTACCAGGCTTGCGTGCTGGCAGAGCTGAAGGCCAATGTATTTACCATTGAGCGGCAGAAGAAGCTGTTTGATCAGGTAAGGCAATTCCCCTTTAAATCCCGTTATCCCACCATCCGCTTCTTTTATGGCGACGGCTACGAGGGCCTGCCCACCTTTGCCCCTTTTGACAAGATACTGGTAACGGCAGCTGCGCCGGAGATACCGGAAAAGCTGCTGAAACAGCTGAAAATAGGCGGTAAAATGGTGATCCCTGTTGGCGGGCAGGACGTGCAGCGGATGCTCCGCATTACCCGTACCGGCGAAGACGACTATGAAAAGGAAACTTTTGACAACTTCTCCTTTGTGCCCATGCTGGCAGGGAAACGGTCGTAGGCTTGCCGCCTACAACCGTTGCATTCCTTCCTGACCGGGCATTTCCTCCTCCGGCTCGTCCGATTGTCTTTTCTTCTTAAAGAGGTCCGGGTCCATTTTCCCGAAGCGGTAGCGCAGGTTCAGCCTGATAAAACGGGTGGCCCGTTTGCGGTCATAGTCCTGTATGAAAGCGGCCGTTTCATAGTGGGTGCTGAACTGCTGGGTATTAAGTATGTCCGATACGTTCAGGGAAATGGCCAGGGCGTTGTTCTTCAGCATTTCCTTGCGAATGCCCAGGTCCATCCCGTTCATGGCCCGGAAAGTGCCCTGGGGCAGCACCCTGGGAGAACGGTAGTGTCCCTGCAGCTGCACGTTGAACCGGGCCGGCAGGCGCAGGTTGCTGTTCACCCGTACGCCATAGGTCACGTATTCATTGGACAGGTTGCTGTTATCACCGGCGCCGGTAAGACGGCTGTATTCCACGTTGAAGTTGCTGGTAATGTTCCACCACCTGAAAATATGCAGCTGGTAGGTAAAGTTGCCGCCCCAGTCCTGGTCCGTTGCCAGGTTCATGGGTCGGGTGGTAGTAACCCCGGTAGTGGTGTCCAGCGTGCTGATGCGGTCTATATCGTCATTGGCCTGCGAGTAATACACGCCGGTGTTCAGGAAGTCGCGGGACTCGGGGTAGTAGCAGGAGTAATTCACTTCAAACTTGTGGGTGAGGGAGGGCTGCAGCTCCGGGTTGCCCACGCGTATGTTCTGCGGGTCCGAGTTGTTGACGTAGGGCAGCAGCTGGTCAAAGTTGGGCCGGTCTACCCGCGTGGCGTAGTTGAATATCAGGCTCTGGTCCTCATTATTGGGCAGGTTGTATTTGAGGAACACGCTGGGGAAGATGTTAAAGAAGCGGTTGTCTACCGAGGTATCCCTGCTGTAGGAGTAGCCTTTCAGGCTGGCCTGCTCTATGCGGGCGCCTACCTGGTAGCCCAGGTTGCCCAGCGCGCCGGCCATGTTGGCATAGCCGGCATAGATGTTCTCCTTGTACTCGTAGCTGTTGGAGAGCTGCTCGCTCTTTTCATATGCCTGGTTGTCCCAGTTATAGAGCAGCGCATTGTAATCATTTTCATTCTTGCGGGCAGTGGCTTTGAAGCCGGCCTCCAGCTTGCCCTTTTTACCCAGGGGCCTGGTGTAGTCCGCCTGCGCGTTCAGGAACTGGTTGTGGCTGCGGCCGGTGTTGGACTGCTGGTCCGGATTATCCGCGCCACCGTTGCCCGGCTTTTCGTACAGCGTATAGTAGTAGCTGTTATTATTGCCGTGGTTATTGCTGTAGCTAACATAAGCGGTCAGTTCCTCGTTTTCCGTATCGGTGGTGTGGCGGAAATGGAGGTTGGTATAAGTGTTCGGGTTATAGTAATCGCTGGTGTTGTTGCGGTTGCCGTATCTCAGCGGCTGTTTGTCCGCATCCAGGTAGCTCAGCAGGATGTTGTCCTCTCCGCTGCCGTTGCCAAAGTTGACGCCCTGCACCAGGGTAATGGTATTATGCTCGTCCAGGTAATAGTCCAGGCCCAGGCGGCCGCCGTGGGAGCTGTTCCGGTTGTTGTTGCGGCTTACCTGTGTAAAGTAGGAAGTGTTGCTGCTGTCGGGCACGAGGTTCTGCCGGTTGCTGTAGCCGCTGCCGTTCCGGTTGTCGTAGCGGCCGTAGTAATTGCCAAAGAAGTTGAACCGGCGCATACGCAGGTTGGCGTTGAGGCTGCCGTAGTATTGTCCGCGGGTGGCTGCCCCGGCATTCACCATTACGTTGTAGCCAATGGCCTTGTCCTTTTTCAGCACGATGTTGATAATGCCGCCGCCGCCCTGGGCCTCAAACTTGGCGGAAGGGTTATTGATCACTTCCACGCGCTCTATGGTTTCGGCGGGTATCATCTGCAGGGCGGTTTTCGGATCGCCGAAGGGGGAGGGCTTGCCATCTACATAAATGGTAACGCTCTTGCCCCGCAGGGATATGTTGTCGTCAATATCCACTTCCACGCTGGGAATATTTTTTAGTATATCCGTTCCCGTGCCGCCGTCTGCTGTTACCAGGCTGCCGGCATCAAACACCTGGCGGTCTATCTTCATGGAGAAGGCGGGCTTTTCCGCTTTCACCTCTACGGTAGAGAGCACCTTGCCGGCGCCCTGCATCCGCAGCGTGCCGAGGGCCAGCGCAGGCCTGGCCGCAGTTACCTGCAGGTTTTTTTCCAGCTTGTCGTACCCCATGAAGGTAATGCGCAGCAGATACCGGCCGGGTGCTACGCCTGCAAAGCTGAAGTTGCCGTCGGGCCTGGTATACATGCCATGGGCTACGGTGGAATCCGGTAAATGCAGCAATACTACGGAGGCGTACTCTACGGGTTTACTGGTGGCAGCATCCAGCGCCTTGCCGGAGAGCCTGACAGTTGATGGATCGTTCTTGCTTTGGGCCATGCTGTAGCAATAGCTGCACAGCAGGGTGCAAACAAACAGTAAGCGCCTGTACATCATCAGTAGAATAATAGATTTGGTCAACCATAAAAGTATCGCAATAGGCATTAAACCGCTTCTATTTATGATGAAAGGCAATAATCGGCTATTAGCCGTTAGCTATCAGCTATCAGCAGTTAGCAAGCAGGGGCTGCTTGCCGGCTAACCGCTGATAGCTGGCAGCTACATGGTCTGGCTGGGATCGCCCTGCATGTTCTGCATATTCTCCCGTTCCGCTTTCATGTTCTTGCGCTTGAATATCTGCGAATCGAACTTGCCGAAACGGTAAGAGAAGGTGAGGCGCAGAATGCGCGATTCCCGCTTGCGGATATAGTCCTGTGCAAAGGCCGGCGCTACCTGATTCAGCTCGTACTGGCGGGTATTGAACACATCTGAAAGGCTGAGGGTGAGCGAGGCGGCCTTGTTCTTCAGGAAATCTTTCTTCAGGCCGGCGTCCACGCTGCTCATGCCTTTGATGGTGCCCTGGGCGGAAGCCGGTATCATCATAAAGCCCCGGCCGCTGCTGCTGTTATTGGGCAGCGCAATGGTAGGCGCCTGGTAGTTGCCGCTGATCTGCAGGGTGAAGTTGGCCGGCAGCTTCAGCTCGGAATTGATCTTGGCATTCCAGCTGAAATCGCTGTTCTTAAAGGTCTCCTTGTCCTGCGTGGTGGTTATTTCCATGTGGTACAGGTTGGTATTGGCGGTAATGTCCCAGATGCCGAAAAGGGTTTTCTTCAGGGTCAGCTCCGCGCCGTAGGAGTTGTTGTGGTCCGCATTCACAAAGGTGGTGAGCAGGGTATCTTTGCCCAGCGGCGTGCTGATGGTAGACAGCAGGTTGTTGGTGTTCCGGAAATAGGCGGTGCCCAGGAAATTGCTGTTCTTCCAGTTCTTTACATAAGAGAACTCAATGCTGTTGGTATATTCCGGTTGCAGGTTGGGATTTCCTTCGCGCTGGTTCAGCGGGTCTGTATAGTCCCGGTAAGGGATCAGCTGGAAGAAGTTGGGCCGGGTTACGCGGCGGGAATAATTCAGCTGCAGCTCCTGGTCGTGCTCCATCTTGCGGGAAAGGTATACGCTGGGAAACAGGCCCGGCCTGGCTTTGGTGGGCTTGAACTCCTTGCTTTCACTGGGTATCTCGCCGGAGTACACGTACTGCTCTACGCGCAGGCCGCCCTGGTAGCCCCACTGGCCAATGGTGCCTGCATAATTCACATAACCCGCGTAGATCTGCTCCTTGTACTTATAATCATTGGACAGGAGGTCATTGAACACGTACTGGCCGGTAGCGGTATCCTGGTCAAATACATCATAGATGCTGCTGTAGTTGCGCAGGGTGGTTTTCAGGCCCAGCTCCAGCTTGCCTTTTTCACCGATAGGATCTGTGTAGTCCGTCTGGATGGTGATGAAAGTGGTCTTGCCGTCGGAATGGTTGTGCTGCAGTATGGGCTGGCCGGTAGCATTGCCCGCAGGCGTAAGCGGCTGGGTGGTAAAGCTGCCGTTGCGGTTATTGGTGCTGCGGTTGTAGCTGAAGTCTGCCGTCCATTCCTTGTTAGGCTCTGCAAAGGTATGCTTGAAGCCCAGTTGGGTAGTATAGTTGCGGAAACCGAACTTGTTGTTGTTGACACGGCTGCTCAAAGAGTCGCCTTTATTGAAGGTGCTGCGCAGGTCTTCGTAGCTCCTGAAGCTGCCGTCCACGATATTCTGGGAAATCGAGAGGGTGTTCCGGTTGTCCAGATAATAATCCAGCCCTATGCGGCCAAACTGGAACCGGGGGGTATTGCGGCTGTCGCTGTGCTGGTAGAGAAAGCTGGTATCGCCGTTAATAAAGTTGGTACGGTCGGTGGTGCCGTCTCCCCAGTTGCGCATGGCGTTGATCATGTAGTTGGCAAACAGGTTCACCTTGCCCTGGCGCACATTGATGTTGCCGCCGCCGTTGTATTTATCGCCGGTGCCGGCGCCTGCCATGATCATGCCGTTGATACCGGCCTTCTTGTTCTTCTTCAGCACAATGTTGATGATGCCGGACATGCCTTCCGCGTCGTATTTGGCGGAGGGGTTGGTGATCAGCTCCACGCTTTCAATAGCGTCTGCCGGTATCTGGTCCAGGGTAAGGGTAGAGGGTTTGCCGTCTACAAATATGGTGGGGGAGGCGTTGCGCACAGTTACGTTACCGTCAATATCCACGTTCACGGCCGGCACGTTTTTCAGCACATCCTGGGCGGTGCCGCCCACGCTTACCAGGTTACGGTCCACGTTGAACACCTTTTTGTCGATGCCCATGGTAAAGGCGCTTTTCTGGCCTGTAACCTCCACGGTGCCCAGCAGTTTGGCATCAGCGCGGAGGGGAATGTTGCCCAGGTCCTGGTCAATGGACTTGGGACTGATGGTTACCCGCTTGTAAATGGTTTCGTAGCCCATGAACGTAATGCGCATATTGAAGGTGCCGAAGGGCAGCTTTTCCAGGCTGAACTCCCCATTCTCCCTGGTGAGCATGCCATTTACCACACTGGAGTCGCGGAGCTTCAGCAGCGCAACGGAGGCGTAGGGAACGGGTTTCCTGGTGGAGGCATCCACCAGCTTGCCATACAGGTGGCCGATCTGCGGCAGGTTCCGGGGGGGCTGCCCGCCTGCGCCCTGTCTGGCTCCTGTGCCCGGCGCCGGGGTTATCTGTGCAAATAAAGGGGCTTGCCCAAGCAGGATGGCAGCCAGTAGTAAATACCATTTGTTCATCTGTGTTTTCTTCTATTTGTTGTTAACTGCAGGCAAAAATATCAGTCCCTCTTATAGGTTGCAGGGCATTATGACGAGTGGGCAAAATGTGCCGCGGAAACAGGGAAAAAACGCGGTAAAAGGTCTTAACACTAGTTAACAGTCGGGGTGAAGAGTGAAGGGTGAAGGGACGGGTTGTATAATAGCACACACTCCTTTCACCTTTCACTTTTCACCCTTCACCTTTCACTTAAACGGCTGTGTCATCAGCAGCTGCATCAGGCCTATCGCGAAGCCCAGCACACCGCCTATCAGCTCCACGAAGCGGAACTCCCTGGACATGATGCCCTGGAGGATCTGCTCCAGCTTGTCGGAGGAAAACCCGGCCACTTTTTCCGTAACGATGCGTTCCAGGTCCAGCTCGTCTTTAGTATTCTGGAGGTATTTGTCGATCATGACGGGGAACAGGCTGTCCAGCTCGGCCACCAGGACTTCCTTGATCTGCTTGATGGTATTGTCGCCTATGAACATGGAGAGCACGGGCATGGCGTCCGGCAGTTTTTTCCGGAGAAAATGCTCCAGGTGGTCCTCCACCACGGGAATAATGCTTTTGATCTTCTGCGGGTCTGTAAGCTTCTGGCGGATATCTTCAAAAGACAGCAGTTCATCGGCTACCAGCTTGCCCAGCTTTTCGGCAAACTGCCGCTGCCGTTTGGGGAAGATGCCCTGCACGGTAATAAAGCCCAGCTTACGGGGCTCCCGGGGGTGAAACAACATCTTAATGGCGATCCAGTTGGTAAACCAGCCTATGAAGGCGGAAATGAATGGTATCAGGTATATCGTCATCAATCTTCATCTTTTAGAGAGGGCAAAGAAAGGGAAAAAAGTGCTTAGTAGCTACTTGTTGATGAGAGGGCGGCAGGTGGCAGGAAATTTTTTGTTCACATTTGGAAATTGCAAATGAATTGCTTTATCTTTGCAGTCCTGAAAAATCGAGACGGTGGCTGTAGCTCAGTTGGTTAGAGCACCAGATTGTGGTTCTGGGGGTCGTGGGTTCGAGCCCCATCAGCCACCCCACGCAAAACTTCCAGGAAAGGGCTTCTGTAAAAAGAAGCCCTTTTTTTATGCGCAGTTCCCTATTTTGTATTGCTATTGCCTTAATCTACGCTTATGCATGAAAACCGACAAACCTTCTGGCGCCGTACCGGGAAGCGGCTGCAGCAAGCCCTCTCCGTTATCACCCCCTCCCCGGCTACCCTGAAAGCTGCCGGTAGCGGGATCATCATGGCCGCTTTGCTGTTTTTGATCCTTACCCTGGCAGATGGCTCCCTGCGCAAGGGGGTAGGGTTCGGCTATTACCTGCTGATACTGCTTACCCGCGTTATTCCGGCTTTGCTGGTAGCCTGGCTGATAAGCGGGGCCGTGTTCCTGGCCGGGAGAACACCCCGTTATTTCAGGATCGGGGTGGCCTTTACCATCTTTTGCATTTTTTATTTTTACCGGCTCAGCTCCGCCGGCTGGATACTGATCACGATGCTGATCCTGTTCCCGGCGCTGATTGCGGGAGCGCTGTCTTACTGGCGCAGGCGGCGGGGCATGGAATGGTCCCAGCCGCAAAAGCTCCTTACCCTGCTTTCACTGTTCACCGGGCTGGCCGGCGCTATCACCGGCCTGTATCTTTTCCTGTATCCCGGCAGCCCGGTTGCGCCGGTAAAGAACTATAAAATGGCGGCCCCGCTGCCGCCGGTTATTGTGGCAGGTGATCCTTCCCGGCCGGGAAATTATAAAGTGTCCTTTCTTACTTACGGTTCCGGCAATGACAAGCGCCGGCCCTTGTACAATAAAGCCGTGGAGATAAAAACGCCTGCAGTGGATGCCTCCCTGCTGCTCAAGTCCTGGAGCGGTATCTATGGTAAATTGCGGACCTGGTACTTTGGTTTTGATGCCACCCGGTTGCCCCTGAACGCCATGGTATGGTACCCGCAAAACCTGCAAAAGCCTGCGCCGCTGGTGCTGATAGTGCATGGCAACCACCTGGCGCAGGACTGGTCCGAGCGGGGCTACGACTACCTGGCGGAGCTGCTGGCCAGCCGGGGATATATTGTAGCCTCTGTGGATGAGAACTTTATGAATACCAGCTTTACAGACATGCCCTGGGGCGGACTAAAAAATGAGAACGGCGTCAGGGGATGGCTTATGCTGAAGCACCTGGAGCTATGGCGGAAATGGAACCGGGAACCCGGTAACCCTTTTTACCACCGGGCAGACATGGACCGCATTGCTCTGATAGGACATTCCAGGGGAGGGGAGGCCATGTCCCATGCGGCCTTGTTTAATACCCTGCCCTGCCACCCGGACAATGCCAGCGAGGTGTTCGATTTTAACTTCAACATCAGGGCCTATGTGGCCATTGCACCGGTAGACGGGCAGTACAAACCTGCCGGCATACTGGCGCCGCTCAGGAACATCAACTACTTTGTGATACAAGGCACGCATGATATGGATATGAAATCATATGGCGGCCTGGGCACCTGGCACCGTATCCGGTACGATGATGGTTACAATGGCTTTAAAGCCGGCCTGTATGTACATCATGCCAACCACGGGCAGTTCAATACCTCCTGGGGAAAGTATGACGGCAGCAGTCCTTACGCCAACCTGTATAACATTACCAGCCTGATGCCCGCTAAAGACCAGGAGCAGATCGCGAAAGTGTATATCAGCGCTTTCCTGGACGTGCACCTGAAAGGGATCTCCGCCTACAAGCCGCTTTTTGCGGACTACCGTTACGGGCGGCACTGGCTGCCGGAGCAGATCTGCTTCAACCAGTTCGAGGACAGCCGGTCCTCCTTCCTGGCCCGTTACGAAGAAGACCTGGACCTGCACACCGCCACCATGCGCGGCGTGTCCATTACTGCGGGGCACCTGAGCGTTTGGCGGGAGGCCCGGCACAAGCTGATGTGGGGGGATCATATCAGCCGCGCCGCCTATATTGGCTGGAGCAGGGAAGGGGCCGACACGCTGCCCGGCCGGTATACCTTTACCCTGCCGGACAGCGCCAACCTGCAGCTGGCAGGCCGGTCGCTGGTGTTCAGCCTTGCAGAAAGCAGGGAAAGCGCCCATCATGTTAAGAAAGGGAAGCTGGCAAAAGATGAAAAGCGGGCTGACAGGGAAGAAAGGCAGGCGATCGACTTTACCGTGGAATTAACGGACCGGCAGGGCCGCCAGGTCCGCTTTCCTTTAAGCGCCTGTGCGCCTTTACAGCCGCAGATACAGAAGCATCTGGCAAAATTTGCTTTTCTGAGCCGGGATGATGATGCGGAGTCCATCCCGGACCTTTTTTACTTTAACCTGGATACGCTGCAAAAGCAGCACCCGGATTTTATGATGCACCGCCTGCATAGCATCGGCTTTGTCTTTGACCGGTCGGCATCAGGCGTGGTGATACTGGATGATGTGGGGTTGATGGCGCTGCATTAAAACTCATTCCGCCACATCATGCTCTCCACCGGCTTTACGGTACGGCTGTTATATTTCGCGTTGCCTTTCTTGTTGTAAAAGGTAGCCACTTCCCCTTCCACTACAAAATATATCAGCTGTCCAATGGGCATGCCGGCGTATATACGTACCGGTTGCGCACAGGAAATTTCCAGGGTCCAGGTATTGCAGAAGCCTACGTCACCCTTGCCGGCAGTAGCATGTATGTCTATTCCCAGGCGGCCGGTGCTGCTTTTGCCTTCCAGAAAAGGCACGTGGGCATGGGTTTCGGTATATTCTTCCGTAACGCCCAGGTACAGGGTGCCGGGTTGCAGCACATAACCCTCTTCCGGTATCTCGAAATGTTCGATCTCGTTATGCCGGCGGGCGTCCAGCACACGGTCCCTATAGGTGGCCATATGCCTGCCCAGGTGCACATCATAGGAATTGGTGCCCAGGTATTTCCGGTCAAAGGGTGAGATCACAATGGTCCCTTTTTCAATTTCTTCGAGGATGCGGGTATCAGACAGGATCATGTGTTAGTTATTTTTGTATTAATTTGGCAAGATATGCCATTAATACGTACCATACAAATGGATCAGGGCACCAGGCTGGGAGTGTGGAAAATAGGTGAACAAGAGGACTTTTTTCGTAACAGGGTCAACATATCCCCGGAAATACATCACCCCCATAAGCGCCTGCAGCATTTTGCGGGCCGCTACCTCCTGCTGGAGCTGTTCCCCGATTTTCCGGTACCGGAAATACGTATCATGGACAGCCGCAAGCCGTATCTTCAATGCAACAGCTTTCACTTTTCCATTTCCCACTGCCGCGACTACGTAGCCGCAATTGTAAGCAGGGTCAGGCCTGTGGGCATTGACATAGAGGCCATTCAGCCCAAGATAGAAAAGGTGTCCCATAAATTCCTGGGACCTGCGGAGCAGGCCTTTATGGACCCCCGGCAGGGCCTGGCGCACAAAACCGTATGCTGGAGCGCCAAAGAAGCGGTGTACAAATGGTACGGGCTTGGAAGCATTGATTTTAAGGAACATATACAGCTGGAGCCCTTCCTTTTTCACCCTGCCGGCTTTATATCCTGTAATTTTAACAGGTTGGATACAATTGCACGGCTATATTTGCAATATTATGTGATGGAAAGCGAAGAAGGGATGGTGCTTGCCTGGACGGCGAATTAGTTTGGCAACCTATAAAAACTAGACAGCTTGAAGATATTCTTAATCGGTTTTATGGGCGCCGGCAAGACCTATTGGGGGAAACAGCTGGCAGAACACTGGGAATTGCCCTATTACGACCTGGATGAAGTGATCGTGGCAGAGGAAGCCATGGCGGTCAGCGACATTTTCGCTACCAAAGGGGAGGACTATTTCCGGGAAAAGGAAAGCGCCCTGCTGCGGCAACTGGGCAAACAGGAGCGTTTCCTGATCTCCTGCGGGGGCGGTACGCCCTGCTTCCAGGACAATATGGACTTTATGAACGAGAACGGCGTCACCATCTGGCTGAACCCTTCCGTACCCGTGATGGTGGAGCGCCTGCAGCGGAAAAAGTACAAGCGCCCGCTGATACAGGACCTCCCGGACGAAGACCTGACCGCTTTCATAGAGAAGAAACTGGCGGAGCGGCTGCCCTTCTACCAGCAGTCGCAGCATATTATTGACTCGGATCATATCTCCTTGGAAACATTTGAAATCGTAAAGCATGCATAAGGGTTTTTTAGTTTGGGCGGCCGTGCTGGGCGGGCTGGCCGTAATATTGGGGGCATTTGGGGCGCATAAGCTCAAGGAGCTGGTGCCGCCGGAAACCGTGAGCACCTTCCAGACAGGCGTTACTTACCAGTTCTACCACGTATTTGCCCTGCTGGCAGCAGGCATTTTATACGCACATATACCCGGGCCTCAACTATTGTGGGCCGGCAGGTGTTTCATTGTGGGCATCCTGCTCTTTTCCGGATCACTCTACCTGTTAACGGCGCTCAAAATGACCAGCACCGTGGGACTAAGGGGAGCAGGCATTATTACGCCCATTGGTGGAGTTGTTTTTATTGCAGGATGGATCAACCTGCTATTGGGAGTTTTAAAGATCAAATGATGGTAAAAGTAAGATACTGGCTGCTGACCATGCTGCTGTGCATGGGCCAGGTGGGAGCGGTATGCGCCCAGGAACTGGAGCATGACATTTCCGGTACCTGGTACGGCATATTCAGCAACTACATGGGCGAAAAACAGCGTCTGCTGGTAGTGCTGGAAAAGGATAAGCATGGTTACCACGGGCAGCTCAAAAGCCCGGACAAAACCGACGTAGCGCTGAACCTGGACAGCGTGACCTATACCCGCGGCGTATTACGCTTCCGGGTAAACGAAATAGGGCTGGCCTACAAAGGCGGCTGGGATGCGGCCAACCACCGGTTCAACGGCGAGTTGCAGCAGAGCGGCGATGCGTTCCCGCTGAATATCTCCAGGGACGAGATCCGGCGGGAAGACCTGTACCGCCGCCCGCAGGACCCGCAGCCGCCCTTTGACTACCGGCAGGAGGAAGTGATGTTCAGCAGCCTGGACCCCGGGATAGCGCTGGCCGGCGCCTTTACCCGCCCGGCAGACAGTGCGCAGCGCTACCCGGCCGTGATCCTGCTCAGCGATGCCGGCCCCCAGAACAGGAACGAGGAAATGCTGGGCCACAAGCCCTTTGCCGTGCTGGCCGACTATCTCACCCGCAAGGGCATAGCGGTGCTGCGCTACGACGACCGCGGCACCGGGGGCAGCTCCGGCAATTACGAGGCTGCCACCCTGGAAGACCAGGCAGCAGACGCGCGCGCAGCCATTGCCTACCTGCGCACCCGGAAAGATGTGGATGCGCAGCATATTGGCTTGCTGGGCCAGGGCGAAGGCGCAGCCGTAGCCCAGATCGCAGCAGCGGGCAATGACAGCGTGGCTTTTGTTGTGTCCATGGCCGGCCCCGGCCTGAGCGGCCGGCAGCTACAGGAAATTCAGCTGATGCAGGTGCTGCATGCCGTCCAGGAGAATGCGCCGGACTCCGTCATACAGCAAAACCTGCGCTACGCCCGTCCCTGGTTTGACCTGCTTGCTTCCGAAACAGATCCGGCAGCAGTGGCAGAGAAAGGGCCCGCGATCCTGAAGGAGCTGTACCGGCACATTCCCAACCTGTATGCCCTCATGAGCGAGCAACGCTTTGTGGAAGCATCGCTGGCGGCGCACGCCACACCGCACCGCCTGTCTGTGATCCGGCACCGGCCGGCCGGTTACCTGGCCAACATACGCTGCCCTTTCCTGGCCCTTAACGGTGCTGCAGATGTGCAGCTGGATGCCGGCAGCAACCTGGATGCCATAGAGCAGGCCCTGCTGAAAGGCGGTAACCAGCAGGTAACGGTGCGCAGCTTTGAAGGGCTGAACCACCTTTTCCAGCGCTGCAAAACCTGCCGCATAGATGAATATAGCTCCCTTGACCAGACAATAGATCCTGCCGTGCTGGAGTTTATTACCAGGTGGATGGTTGCGATCAGCAGTTTATAATTTGCTGATGTGCTGATATGCTAATATGCTGATGAAAATGCGGTGATTATGTAAATCCTATTACTCGCTTGGGAAATCAGCACATTGGCATATCAGCATATCAGCACATCAATAAAAATATCTTTCCTATTTTTGACACCATATTATGTCAAAAAATAAACTGAAATCAGAAAAACCGGAGAGCAAAAAGTTACGTAATAGCACACCTGACGTGAATACGCTGAAGAAAGACAAGGAAGCGGAAGTGAAGGTGAAAGAGCTGGTAAAGGACGAGCGCACGCATAAGGTATTGGGGATGATATGTTTGTTGTTGTCCGTGTACTTTTTTATCGCCTTTACCTCCTACCTGTTCACCTGGCAGGAAGACCAGGATAAGGTGTTCCGTTATTCCGCCAACGTATTGTTCATGACCGACCTCAAGGTAGACAACCTGCTGGGCAGGCTGGGTGCCTTTGTTTCCCACTGGTTTTTTTACAGGGGGGTGGGCGTGGCCTCCTATTTCTTTTGTTACCTGTTCTTTATCCTGGGCATTAATTTCATTGTAGGCCGGCGGGTATTCCGTATCTGGCGCAATATCAAGCATATACTGTTCGGACTGTTGTTCGTCAGCACCGGCATGGCCTTTATTGCCATTCATGACGGCTTTCCCTGGGGCGGCGCGCTGGGCGACGCCATTAACCGCTGGAGCATCGGTTTTATCGGTAAAACGGGCACCGCCCTTTTGCTGCTGGTGGCTGGTCTTTCCTGGCTCATCTGGAAGTTCAATTTCGATTTCAAATGGCCGGAGCGCAAGCCCCGACCGCCCAAACCGGTACCGGAGCCGGCGCCTGCTGCTGCCCCCGCGGCCGTGGCCGCTGCCGGCGCTGATACGGCATCGCCCTCCAGGCGCAAAAATGCGCTGAAAGGAGACGGCGGCGTGATGGTGATCCCGCCCAATGCGGACAGCGAGCAGGAAGAAGATACCGACATGCAGCTGGTGGAGCGGGAACAGGAGCCGGCCGCCCCTGCCATCACTTATATTCCGCCGGCCCCGGACATTCCGCAGGAGGAAACCGTTGCGGAGGACGAGACAGAAGAGGAAGCCACCGACGCCGGGCCTTTATTATATATAGAGGAAACCGTAGAGCCTACGCCTAAGAAGAAACGTACCGCCCCGGAAGAAGTGGCCTTCGAGATCAAGGAGCTGAAAGATGCGGAGGAGGACCTGCCGGAAGATGTGGAGCTGGTGCGGGAACCGGTACATGCAGATCCCTATGACCCGATGCTGGACCTGCGCGATTACCAGTACCCCGGCCTGGAGCTGCTGGAATCGCATGTGAATGAGAAAGTGGTGCAGGACGCCGGGGAGCTGGAAAAGAACAAAAACCAGATCATTGATACGCTGAAGAACTATGATATTTCCATTCAGAAGATCAGCGCCACTGTAGGGCCTACCGTTACCCTGTACGAGATAGTGCCCGCCGCCGGCGTGCGCATATCCCGTATCAAGAACCTGGAAGACGATATTGCACTGAGCCTGGCCGCCCTGGGCATCCGTATCATTGCGCCCATACCGGGCAAGGGCACTATCGGTATTGAGGTGCCCAATGTAAAGAAGAGCATTGTGTCCCTGAAGGCGCTGCTGGCCTCCGAAAAGTTCCAGCACAACAACATGGACCTGCCTATAGCCATTGGCAAAAAGATAGACAACGAGAACTTTATTGCGGACCTGGCCAAAATGCCGCACCTGCTGATGGCAGGCGCCACCGGCCAGGGTAAATCCGTAGGTATCAATACGCTGCTGGTATCCCTGCTGTACAAGAAGCATCCTTCCCAGCTCAAATTCGTGCTGGTAGACCCGAAAAAAGTGGAGCTGAGCCTGTACAAGCTGATAGAGAAGCATTTCCTGGCCAAGCTGCCGGGAGAGGAGGACGCCATTATCACCGATACCAAAAAAGTGATTCATACCCTCAATGCCCTGTGTATCGAGATGGATGTGCGTTACGACCTGCTGAAAGAGGCCGGCACCCGCAACATCCGGGAGTATAATCACAAGTTTGTGCAGCGCCGGCTCAATCCCCAGAAGGGGCACCGGTACCTGCCTTTCATTGTGCTGGTGATAGACGAGTTTGCCGACCTGATTATGACGGCCGGCAAGGAAGTGGAAATGCCCATTGCCCGCCTGGCCCAGCTGGCCCGCGCCGTGGGCATTCACCTGATCATTGCCACGCAGCGCCCGTCCGTGAATATCATAACAGGTACCATCAAGGCCAATTTCCCGGCTCGTATTGCCTTCAAGGTATCTTCCAAGATAGACTCCCGCACCATCCTGGATATTGGCGGCGCCGAGCAGCTGATAGGCCAGGGCGACATGCTGGTGTCCTTTAACGGGGAGCTGGTACGCCTCCAATGCGCTTTTGTGGATACGCCGGAAGTGGAAAAGGTGGCTGAGTTCATTGGCGACCAGCGGGGCTATCCCGAAGCCTTTATGCTGCCGGAGTACGTAGACGAGAAAGAGCTGGAAGGCAAGGAGTTCAGCCTGCAGGACCGCGATCCGCTATTCGAGGAAGCTGCCCGCGTGATCGTACAGAACCAGCAGGGCTCCACCTCGCTGCTGCAGCGCCGGATGAAGCTGGGCTACAACCGGGCCGGCCGGCTGATGGATCAGCTGGAACAGGCCGGCATTGTAGGGCCCAACATGGGCAGCAAGGCCCGCGACGTAATGGTAAAAACAGAGGCCGACCTGGAAGAGATACTGAACGACCTGGGATGAGGAAGCCGGAAACAGGGGAAATTACCATAGCGGTCCCTTGCTTACGGAAACCGGCATAACATTTGTCTATTGCTGAGTAGAAACAGAAAACCAAAATATACTTAACCGATGAAGAAAATTGTATTAATGGGCATGTTGATGGGGAGCGTGGTATTTAACAGTGTGGCACAGTCCGGGGGGCAAAATGATCCAAAGGCCAAGTCGATACTGGATAACGTGAGCAAAAAATTCAAATCCCTTAAATCCGTAGCAGCCGATTTTGTGCTGAAGGTGCATGGCGCCAATAACAGCGTGGCGGATTCCCGGAAAGGTACCGTATACCTGAAAGGACCCAAATATAAAGTGACCATGGAAGGGCAGGAGATCATCAGTGACAATAAAACCTCCTGGACCTATTCCAAAGACGTGAACGAGGTGACGATCAATAATGTGGACCAGGGCGCCACCACCATTACGCCCGCCAAGCTGTTCACCAACTTCTATGACAAGGACTTCCTGTACCGCATGGCCGGGGAAACCACCGAAAAAGGCAAAACCCTGCAGAACATAGAAATGACCCCGGTGGACAAATCCAAAAGCATTTTCAAGGTCATCCTTTCCGTAGATAAGAAACAGCAGAACATTGCCCGAATGAAGGTGTTCGAGAAGAACGGCAATCAATATACTTACGAGATCACCAATTTCAAGCCTAACGCCAATGTGTCAGACGCTACCTTTACTTTCGATCCCAAAAAATACCCGGGAGTGGAAGTGGTGGACCTGCGATAATGTACTGATTTGCTGATATGCTGATGTGCTGATAGTTGATTGCAGCGATTATCAGGGGCATATATATGACCCGCTTTAATAATCTGCTGCATTTTCACCAGCACATCAGCATATTGGCATATTAGCATATCAACACATTATTACCTATCTTTGGCAAGTTTTTAATTAAAATTAAGCAATATGGCATACGACGTAATCGTAATTGGTAGCGGCCCCGGTGGATATGTGGCTGCTATCCGTGCTTCTCAGCTGGGATTTAAAACAGCCGTTGTAGAGCGGGAGAGCCTGGGCGGTATCTGTTTGAACTGGGGATGTATCCCTACCAAGGCATTACTGAAATCGGCGCAGGTATTTGAATATATACAGCATTCCAAGGATTACGGCATCAGCGTGAGCAAGGCGGAAGCGGATTTCGAGGCCATCATCAAGCGCAGCCGCGGCTCTGCCGAAAAAATGAGCAAGGGTGTGCAGTTCCTGATGAAGAAGAACAAGATAGACGTGCTGATGGGTACTGCCAGGCTCAAAGGCAAAGGCCAGGTGGAGATTACGGATAAGGACGGTAAGACCTCCATACAGGATGCCAAACATATCATTATGGCTACCGGCGCCCGCTCCCGTGAGCTGCCCAACCTGAAGATAGACGGCAAGAAAGTGATCGGCTACCGTGATGCCATGGTGCTGCCCAAGCAGCCCAAATCCATGATCGTGGTAGGTTCCGGCGCTATCGGCGTTGAGTTTGCCTACTTCTATCACAGCCTGGGCACCAAAGTGACCATCGTTGAGTTCATGCCGCGCATTGTACCCGTAGAGGACGAAGATATTTCCAAAGAGCTGGAAAAGATATACAAGAAAAAAGGCCTGGAGATCATGACCAACTCCTCCGTGGAGAGCGTGGATACCAGCGGCAGCGGCGTAAAGGCCAAAGTAAAGACCGAGAAAGGCGAGGTGACCCTGGAAGCAGACGTAGTGCTGAGCGCCGTGGGCATTACCGCCAACATCGAGAACCTGGGCCTGGAAGCCCTGGGCATTAAAACCGACAAGGGCAAGGTACTGGTGGACAAATACTACCAGACCAATGTGCCGGGTGTATACGCCATCGGCGACATGGTGCCTGGACAGGCCCTGGCCCACGTGGCTTCCAAGGAAGGCATTGTTTGCGTAGAGGCCATCGCCTATAACGAAAAGAAATATGCGCACAAACCGGAGCCGATCGACTATATGAATATCCCCGGCTGTACCTACTGCGCACCGGAGATAGCTTCTGTAGGCTATACGGAAAAGGCCGCCAGGGAAGCCGGCTATGAAGTAAAAGTGGGCAAGTTCCCCTTCACCGCTTCCGGTAAAGCTACTGCTGCCGGCGCCACGGAAGGTTTCATAAAAGTGATCTTTGATGCCAAGTATGGCGAATGGCTGGGCACCCACATGATAGGCGCCAACGTAACAGAGATGATTGTACAGACCGTTACCGCCCGCAAGCTGGAAACCACTTACCAGGAAGTGCTGGACTCCATCCACCCGCACCCCACCATGAGCGAATCCGTGAAGGATGCCATCGAGGTAGCGTACGGAGAGGCAATACACCTGTAGCGAATGCGCTAATGTGCGCTAATGTACCAATATGCTGATGTGCTAATGGATAGCCAGTATCCGTTAGCACATTTTTTTTATGATATCCGCCTCAATCCATCAGCACATCAGAGTTTTACGAATTTCTCCACAAACACCCGCTTCCCTTCTTCATATACAGCTACAACATATACACCGGGCGTTAGCTGCGTTATGTCTATGCTTTCCTGCATATTGCTGACCACATAGGTCCTTACCAGCCGGCCGCTGATGTCGCTGATCTGTACCTGTCGCATTTGCGGCGCACGGCTGAGCAGCTGAAGCGTATTGCCTGCCGGGTTGGGATACAGCAGGAAAGTATTACCCGGGCCTGTCATGGCCACGGATACGCTGTCGGAGTACAGCATGCGCCCGTTCGTAGTTTCCAGACGTACCCGGTAATAATTGGTGCCGGCATGCGGCGCATTGTCCTCTATGGTATAGCTGGTATTCCCGTCAACAGGGGAAGACTGGAATGCCGTAAAGCCAGTGGCGGTCAGCTTTTCCCACCAGATGGTCTGCAGGTTGTACAGGCTGCCCAGGGTGAGGGTAAGCCTCACCTGTGTATCGTTTACCGGGTCTGCCAGCAGGCCGGCCACATAGCAGCTCAGGCCCTGGTTGCGGTAGTCCAGGGAATAGCTTTTGATCCCGGTCCAGCCATCAGCATGCGCCGCGCTGACGGCAAACCAGGCAGCGCCTGGATGCTGTTTGGGTATGACCACAAAGGTATCACGGGTACGGGTATACACTTCCAAGTACTGGTTCCCGAGCGCATATACCGTGTAGCTGTCTGCACCCGGCAGCGCGGCCCAGTACAGCAGCAGGGAGTCCGTGCAGTCAAAGCCCACGCCCGGCTCCGGGGCAGGGGAAATAAAAAAGGAAGGACTGATGTAGGCCGTATCGGCCGTTTCCATGCGCAGCCAGGCTTTGTCAAACACCCCGGGCACGGTCCAGCTGTAGCTGCCGCTGGCCAGCGGCTGTCCCTGGGTAATGGTTTGCCAGGTAGCCCCACTATCGAGGCTATACGAAATATCGCCATTGCCGTCCAGGGAGGTGGCCCAGCGCAGCGGCACCTTACTGCCGGCCGCCAGCAGGCTTTGGGGACCGGGATGGTCCCAGCTGAAATAACGGGCAGGTATGTATTCATACACGATGTAGTATGCCTGGGTGCCGCCGGCCATGTTACTACCGCTTACGTGTATACGTATTTCGCCGGAGGGGTGGTCTACGGTTACCTGCTCGGTATTGTTCAGTGTATCCCGGCCGCGGCGGGCGGGCGCCCGCAGGGAGTCGGCATCCGGGTAGGCGCTCAGTACCCAGGGATCGTAGCGGTTGCCGGCAGCATCCGTTACCCAGAGGTCCAGGTCATTTACCAGGGCTTTGGGCGCATTGGCAGCAGCAGGAGGGTCATTCCACCCTATGCTGACCTTCAGCTGCTGCGTGCCTGCCGGTACGCTAAGGGAAAAGGACCGGCTGCTGTCCGGGGTGGCGGTGCCGGACAGGAAACGCTCTTCCTGCACCGTTTGCACGGCGCGGAGCGCATTTACCGCCCCGAAGCCGCTGCTGTAGTCCACATGCGGGGTGCCGGCATCGTCCGCGCTGTTGATCAGCAAAGTTCTCAGCAGGGCAGTGGAGGGGGCACGGCCATACCGTTGTATATAGGCATCCTGCACCAGGGTGGCAATGCCGCTGGTAAGCGCAGCGGCGTTGGAAGTGCCGTCTATGCCATAGGCTACCAGCTCGGGCTTTACCCGGCCGTCGTAGGCAGGGCCTTTGGAGCTGGAGGCAGGCACATTGTTGCTGCCGTCTGTAGCGCCGGCCACCAGCACGTTCTTGGCCTGCTTGTAGGTGCCGGATAAATTGGCCAGACCAGGTATGCCGCTGTAGATGCCACTGCCTGAAACCAGGTCGCCGTCGTTACCGGAAGAGAACACGTGCAGCAGCGTATCCATGGCAGCGGTCTGTTCATCATAGGCAATGGATTCCGTGCCGTAGTAGTTCTCTATGCCGGTGCCGTAGGAATGGTTCTGCAGCCGGATGCCCAGGGCCTGGTATACGACGGGATCGTCCGGCAGCAGCCTGTTGTCCGTACTGGTGCTGTTAAAGTCGGAGGAGCTGAGGAAAGCCTGCATGGCTACGCCCTGTCCTTCGGGGGCGGAGTTGGCTGCGCCGGCTATCAGGGTGGCCATAATGGTGGCATGTGCATCCACGCTGGTAGCAGCCACGCCGGATGCTGCATACCGGCCCTGTATATCTGCATCAGTGGTGTCAAACAGGTTCTCCTTCAGGGACACTACCATGTTGCGGCCCTGCAGCTGGGGGTACTGCCGGTGCACGGCAGTAACACGGTTCAGCGTAAGGTCATTGTTGCTGATCACGGTTTCGGTTTTCGGGCGGCGCAGGGCATCTGCAAAGCGCAGCGCCGGCTGGGCAATGAAAGCTGTCCAGTCGCTTTTCCTGACCCGCATAATAGCGATGCTGCGGGTCACCTGCCGGTATATGCGGCACCAGGCCGGCAGCGCCAGGCTGGTATCCAGGCTGGCCTGTACGGTAATGCTGTCCGTATCGAGCAGCGGTTCCAGCTGACGGAGCAGCGCTGTTGTGCTTTTCCAGTTACTGTTGGCCGCATAGGTATACACCACCTGGCGCAGCAGCGCGGTATCTGTTACCGGTTGCTGCAGAATGTAATGGTAGCGCGTAAGGGCCTTTACCAGCCCATAAGGTTGGAGTGCGCTTTTACCGGGATAGGCGCGGAATTCTACCAGGTAAAGAACGGATTTATTCCGGCCGGGTTGCGTAGTGCCGCTATCCGTTAAAATACCGTAGCGTTGTAATATGGTGTCCTTGCCAGGCTGTTGCCGGGCGGGGAGCTGCAGGGAAACAAACAGGAACAGCAGCGCCAGTAGTGATCTTGCGACGATGAGTTGCATGCAGGAAAATATCATTGTAGTGCGCATATTAAAGCTACAGCAAATCAGTTGTACCTCCCAATTTTTTATATTGGATAAGAAAAATGTTTTTTTTAAATTATTTGAATGTTGTAATATTGAAACCGGAAAATGAACGAGCGACCCAACAGACCAAGATCTAATTGAAAACAAGCAAAATCTAAATCCGAACTGTTTTAGCAGAGCACAGGTTACAGCGCAGCGCACTATTTCTGACGTTTAAATTCAGAACATTTTTTACGGCTTACTGGTGAAAAAATGAAAGGTGGAACGCCCCGTTTCATGCTGGCGGCATTTTGTCCGTTGCCTTCCCTTTTGCCGTGATCATGCCATCCTTTCTGACGCCCGCCACCCGGGCGCCACTGCCCTGCATATGGCCTTACTTATCCTAAACACACATATACTATGCAAGAGCAAATCAAGTCAATTTCCCAACTTTCAAAACCCACAAGTATGATCAGACAAGTAACCCTATCGCTGGCCGGCTGCCTGCTGGCTGGCGCCCTGTTCATCTCCTGCCAGAAAGAGAGCAGCGAAACGGCGCAGCAACCGGAAGCCGTTTCACAGAATGTATTGCAGGCTATCAGCAACAAAGGCTTCAGCACCGCCGGCGTAAGAAAAGTAGAAGGCGGCTACCTGGTAGAAGGCGATATACTGCTGGACGAAAAGGAACTGGCTTCCACATCTACCTCGCCCAACCTGCGTATTGCAGAAGTGGAGCAGTACCGCACCAATAACCTGGTAACCGGCCTGCCCCGCGTAATCACCGTTCGCGTGAGCGGCTTGAGCCAGGCCTATATTGACGGCACTGACCTGGCTATTGCACGTTACAATGCACTGGGCCTGCGCATCACTTTCCAGCGGGTAACCAGCGGTAATGCCAACATTACCATACAGGGCTTTTACCAGGGACCCAGCGGTGGCTTCATTACCCTGGGCTCTGCCGGTTTCCCCACCAGCAACGGCAACCCTTACAACACCATCCGCATGAACACGCATCCACAGGCTTACGGCTCTAACCCGAATGTAAACTATGTTGGGTCTGTAATACAACATGAGATGGGACATTGCATCGGCTTCCGCCATACGGATTACATGAACCGCGCCTACAGCTGTGGCAGCGGTGGCAACGAGGGGTCTGCAGGGGTGGGCGCCATACATATCCCCGGTACGCCCACCGGCCCGGATGCAGGTTCCTGGATGCTGGCCTGCTCCAACGGCGGTAACCGCACGTTTAATGCAAACGACCGGGTAGCGCTGAATTACCTGTATTAATGTGCTGATGTGCTGATATGCTAATGTGCTGATGAAAATGCAGCGGATGATTTCGCGCTAATCCATTGGCACATTAGCATATCAGCACATTAGCACATTAGCACATTACATCAGCTTGCACTCATACACAATGGAACTGCAGCGGTCCGTTTCCTTCAGCCCTTTGCGATAGGAGCGGAAACCGTGCCAGGCGCCGGCCAGCATACGCTGATGGCCCGTTTTGTATTTTTCGCTCAGCAGGCTTACATAAAAGGCGTCGAACACCATGGGATGTTTTTTCACGATCTTCAGCCGGTGCTGCTGCAGCAACTGTTCCATAGCGGAAGGGGAGAAGTGGTACAGGTGGCGGGGGACGTCATAGGCGGCCCAGTATTCACCGTAATATTCCGCATCAGGGGAGGTATAGTTAGGCACTGCTATCAGCAGCGCGCCTCCGGGTTTCAGCAAGGCATGTATCTGCTGGAGGTAGGCATGTATTTCATGCACATGCTCCAGCACATGCCACATGGTAATGGCATCATAAGCGCCGGCAGGCAGGGAGAACAGCTCCTCCACCGGCCGTGCTTCCACCTTGTATATTTTCTGCGCGTTCTGCCGGGCCTGTTCATCCGGTTCCAGACCGGTGGCCTGCCATCCGTTCTGCCGCATGTAATGCAGGAAGGCGCCGGTGCCTGCGCCTATGTCCAGCAGGTTGCCCTGTTTAAGACCGGTAGCGGCCTTTACCCAGTTCTGCTTGGAGCGAAGGGTGATCTTTCTAACGCTATGGTATAAACGATTGATGATGCCCTTTTTCGTTTCGGAATGACTGATGTATTCCTGGGACTGGTAGTAGCGTCCGATGTGGCTGCTGCCGGGTACATTCTGCGTGAACCGGCCGGTGCAATGGCCGCAATGCCAGATATCAAACTTTTCCGCGGATACCGTATGGTCCTGTGCCGTAAGTGCCTTTCGTATGTTGGATGACCCGCAGAGCGGGCAGGTGTTGTAGTAGATAAGATGCATGTTGTAAAAATAGTGAAAAGTGGAGTGAATTCACCATTCACCATTCACGTGTATTCCCCCCAGACTTTCCGCAGCGTATCTGCAATTTCTCCCAGCGTACAGTAGTTCTCCACGGCCGTTACCACCAGCGGCATCAGGTTCTCTTCCGTGCGGGCGCCTGCTTCCAGCTGCTGCAGCAATGCCTGCACCTGCCGGTTGTCCCTCCTGGCGCGCAGTGATTGCAGGCGTTCTGCCTGTACCTTGCGGATGCTGTCGTCTATACGGAATACGTCCGGTGCGGCCTGTTCTTCCATTGTGAACTTGTTCACCCCTACAATGATCTTTTCGCCATCCTCCACCTGCTGCTGGTATTTGTAAGCGCTGCGGGCTATCTCTTCCTGTACAAAGCCCTGCTCTATGGCGCTCACCGCGCCGCCCATGGCGTCTATCCGGGCTATCAGGTCCCAGGCTTTTGCCTCTACCTCGTTGGTGAGGGCTTCCACATAGTAGGAGCCGGCCAGGGGGTCTACAGTGTCTGCTATCCCGCTTTCGTAACCGATGATCTGCTGGGTGCGCAGTGCAATACGGGCTGCTTCTTCCGTGGGCAGGGAAAGGGCTTCGTCATACCCGTTGGTATGCAGGGACTGGGTGCCGCCCAGTGTGGCGGCCAGCGTTTGTACGGCTACCCGTACAATGTTGTTGTGCGGCTGTTGGGCAGTGAGAGTGCTGCCCCCGGTCTGCGTATGAAAGCGCAGCATCTGCGCTTTGGCATCCGTAGCGCCCAGGGAGCGGGTAATGTTGGCCCACATGCGCCGGGCGGCCCTGAACTTGGCCACCTCTTCAAAGAGGTGGTTATGGGCATTGAAGAAAAAGGAGAGGCGCCGTGCAAACACATTTATATCCAGTCCTTTGTCCAGCGCAGCTTTCAGGTAGGCCTTGCCGTTAGAGAGGGTAAAGGCCAGCTCCTGCACGGCATTGGCGCCTGCCTCCCGTATGTGGTAGCCGCTGATAGAAATGGTGTTCCAGCGGGGCACTTCCCGGCTGCACCAGGCAAAGATGTCGGTAATGAGCCGCATGGAAGGCTGCGGGGGATAAATAAAGGTGCCCCTGGCAGCATATTCTTTCAGTATGTCGTTCTGGATAGTGCCCGAAAGTTTTTTCAGGTCCGCCCCCTGCTTTTTGGCCAGGGCCACATACAACGCCAGCAGGATGAACGCCGTGGCATTGATGGTCATGGAGGTGGAGATGTCTTCCAGCGTAATGCCTTTGAACAGCCGCTCCATATCTTCCAGGGAATCAATGGCTACGCCTACCTTGCCAACCTCGCCCTCTGCCATGGAATGGTCGGAATCATAGCCTATCTGTGTAGGCAGGTCAAACGCTACGCTCAGCCCCATTACGCCCTGCCGCAGCAGATAGTGGTATCTTTCATTGGATGCTTCCGCCGTGCTGAAACCGGCGTACTGCCGCATGGTCCACAGCTTGTCGCGGTACATGGTAGCATGTATGCCCCGGGTGTAGGGAAACTGGCCCGGCAGCTCCGTTAAAGGCACCGGCTGTGTATATACCGGTTGTATCACAATGCCGGCATCTGTTGCATGTTTTTCCATAAACAATGTTACATAATTTTGTTCTTTTGCATATGGTTAATGTGCTCGTGTGCTGATATGCCAATGTGCTGATGTATTAGGAACAGTCTGCAATAATATATTCAAACGCCTCTACTTATCAGCACATGAGCGCATTAGCATATTAGCACAATATTTTTATGTTCATTTACGGCATTTTATTCCTTACACTGGCATTGGCGTTACTGAGCCTGGTCCTTATGCTTACAGCCACCGGCAAACCGTTCCGGTACGGCTGGTCCCGTTTATTGCTGGCCCTTACCCTGGGCGTATTCGTATACCTGTACGGCACCTGGGTGTACCTCACGGTGCATGCCAAATATGTATTCGGCATCTGCCTGCTGCTGTGCATGGTGTCCGGTTTTTTCCGCAAAAGGAAGGGAGCGGCGCCGCGCGCCTGGAAGCGGGTATTGTCATTGGTATGGGCAGGGATATTCATCCTCCTGTGCATCGGTTATTTTACCGGCACCACCGGCCTGCGGCAGCAACGCATAGAGCTGGCCTTCCCGCTGAAAACGGGCCGCTATTTCGTACTGCAGGGGGGCAAGGGGCTACCTACCAATCTTTTCCATTTCAGCTTGCGGGGCGCCATCTACGCCATGGACATCGTAAAGCTGAATAACTGGGGCGGCCGGGCAGACAAGATATTCAGCAGCAGGCTGGAAGATTACGAGATATTCAACGATACCATTTATGCGCCCTGCAGCGGCCGTGTTGCACGGGCCTACAGCGACAACCCCGACAATATCCCGCCCAACATGGACCGGGGGCCACAGAACACTAACCAGGTGCTGCTGGAAACGGATTCCAGCTACGTATTCCTGGCGCATATGAAAAAGGGTAGCGTAGTGGTGCATGAAGGCCAGTGGGTACAGCAGGGCCAGGCGCTGGGCTGCGTAGGCAATTCCGGCTTCAGCTCGGAGCCGCATCTACATATACAGGCACATGCCAAAACCACTCCCGGCTCGCCCTGGTACATGGGAGAGCCCCTGTATATTTCCTTTAACGGCAGGGGCTACCTGCTGTATGAAGTGATCCGGCCTAAAAGGGTGAAGATGATGAATTGATGATGTGCATATTGGCACATTACCGCATTATCTTCTTCGCTTCCGCGTTCAGTATCTGCGCGGCCAGGTCGGAAGGGGATTCGCCGGACTGCAGGAAAGTTTCCAGTATCTGTTTGTTCAGTTCCTTGGCCGGCGCATCGGCCGGCAGCTGGGTGGCTATCTGGTTAATAAGGGTAATGGTCTGCTCCTTCAGCGTTTTTACGGTTTCCCATGCTGCAGGCGATACATAGATCTGCTGGGAAATATTATGGTCAAACTCCGCTTTGATGGTCTGCACCAGGGATATCTGCATGTCCACTACCGTCAGTTCCGGCTGGTATACCCGGCTGATGAGGCTTTGCGGGTTGATGCGCTCTACCAGCAGCACCAGCCGCTCATAGGCCTGTAACTGTAACGGCAGTACGGCGGCGCTCTGCGCGCTTTTGCCGCCGCTGTCGGCCGCGTTATTGTCCTGTTTTCCCGGCTTGCGTATCAGGTCCTTAATGGTCATATATACCAGTGCTATAGCGCCTATCGTGATGACAATGTAAAGTAGTGTTTGACTGGAGGGCATGGATTGCTAGTAATTTTCACGCAAATATATATAATTAATTTGCAAATGTGCAGATATGCAAATGTGCAAATGAAAGGCGGCAGCCGGTCAGGCAGCGCCCGTCATCTGCACATCTGCACCGTTGCAAATCACCATATTACTGCAGTGCTGCCAGCGCCTTCTGCAGCCTTTTTACGCCTTCTTCCAGCTTTTCCATGGAGTTGGCGTAGGACAGGCGGATACAGTTGGGCGCCTGGAAGGCGGCACCAGACACCATGGATACATGGCCTTTGTTCAGCAGGTACATGCAGAGGTCGTCGGCATTGTTAATGGTAGTGCCATCGGCAGACTTACCGAAGAAGGAGCTGGCATCCGGGAAGAGGTAGAAAGCGCCTTCCGGCTCTGTTACTTTCAGGCCGGGCGTTTCAGAGAGCGCTTTGTACACGAAGGCGCGCCTTTTCCTGAACTCCTCCACCATGGCCCGGGTAGGGGCCAGGTCGCCGGTAAGGGCGGTGATGGTGGCCCTTTGTGTAATGGAGCAGGTGCCGGAGGTGAACTGGCTCTGGATCTTGTCCGCTCCTTTGGCCACTTCCACGGGAGCAGCCAGGTAGCCCAGGCGCCAGCCGGTCATGGCAAAGCCCTTGCTCAGGCCGTTGATGATAATGGTGCGCTCCTGCATGCCCGGGAACTGGGCAATGCTTTCATGCCGGCCCACGTAATTGATATATTCATAGATCTCATCGGAGATCACGTATACCTGGGGATGGCGGCTGAATACGGCAGCCAGCGCTTCCAGCTCCGCCCTGGAATACACAGCGCCGGAGGGATTGCAGGGGCTGGAGAACATGAACAGCTTTGTTTTGGGCGTGATGGCCGCTTCCAGCTGCTCCGGCGTTATTTTGAACCCGTTCTCCAGGCTGCAGGGCACAAATACTATTTTGCCCTCGCACAGCTTCACCTGCTCGGAATAGGTGACCCAGTAGGGGGTGGGGATGATCACCTCGTCTCCGGGGTCTACAACGCTCATGATGGCGTTGATCAGGCTTTGCTTGGCACCGGTGGACAGCACGATCTGTTCCGGCTTATAATCCAGGCCGTTGTCCCGTTTCAGTTTCTGCACCACTGCCTGCCGTACATCCAGGTAGCCGGCTACTGGCGTATAGTGGGTATAGCCTTCGTCTATGGCCTTTTTGGCCGCTTCTTTGATATGGTCCGGGGTATCAAAGTCCGGCTCCCCGATGCTCAGGTCTATAACATCTATGCCTTGCGCTTTCAGCTCCCGGCTGAGTTTAGACATTTTGATCGTTTCTGGCTCCGAAATACGTGATAGTCTTTCTGCAATTTTTGTCATGGAATGAAGGATTGAGCGGAGACAAACCTACAGTTAATCAAGTTAAAATCAAAGAAAAAACAAAAGCTGCCATGAACATTCATGGCAGCTCTGCGCCGTCGCCGGCTATCATGCTGTTAAGCGGCTGTAATTGCCTAGAAATAACTGATCACAGAGTTTACCGTGGGCTTGTAGTCGCCGGTAGTGCCCTTCAATCCTGCGTAGTAGATGGTAAATACGCCGGCAGTTTGCAAGGGGGAGAACGGGCTGGTATTTTCCGCCAATACGGAATCCGTGCCGGCTGCCTTTACCGTTAGCCGGGAAGTGGCAACAGTATTGGGGTCCAGCTGCAGGAAACCGGTTCTCAGGTTCCCGCCGTCGTAGGTACGCATGCTGTCCACCTTCTTGCCGTCTATATACAGGTCTACTGCGCCGGAATTGGGGCTCAGCTGGTAGAAACGGTAGTTGATCTTGGTGTTGCTGGCATTGGAGAAGTCATTTTCCAGCACCCTTACCTGCGGCTCTTCGCCGTAGATCACCATAGTGTAATACTTCAGGGAGTCAAACTGGGCCACTATGCTGCCCACGGTGCTGTCTTTGCCACCGGCTTTGAACACAAATTCCTGGGTGCCCCGGTAGGTATAATAATCGTCTATCGCCCCGAACTTGAAAGCGCCATTGTTGGTAAGCTTGGCGCTGTTGTGGAAAATGTCCACCCCAGCGCTGTAGGTAGATGCATTCAGAAACAGGTATGCTGCCTGCGGCCGCTGGGGTTCAGGATCATCCGATTTCAAACATGCGGTAAACCCGGTTACAGTTACTGCAAGGGCGGCGGCCCAAAGGCGATACTTTTTAGTCCTCATCACACTGATTTTTTTTATTGATTTGATAGATTTAATGTGCATATATGCCCATGTGCAGATGACCGCATAGCTGCACATCCGCACATTTACTTATAACGTGAAAGATCTGGCAGGTATTTCCTTTTACGCTGTAATTCATATTCATACAGCACCTGTCCCAACGCTTTCAGGAATGGTTTGCCGGTTTCCCGGTATTCGTAACCGTTGCCTATCACCCCGTTCCTGTTTACATACACCGTGGCTGATACCATGAACTCTACCTGGTGGGTAAAGTCTGCAATATAGGCTACATCCGTTAAAAACCCATAAGCCCATCCCGGTTTGTTAAAAATGCGGATGTAAGGCGGCATCCGGGCATTTCTTTCTCCGCCGAACAACAGGAATTTTACATATGCCGGGTAAAATTCCGCGGGATCGTAGGCCGGGTGGCCTGTTGCTGTAGGCAGCCGGGACATGCAGCGGTACAAAAACCGGTAGTCATTCTCCGTTAAACGGAAACGGCGCCGTTTTGTTACAGCTTCGGGAAAAATTATGCTGCGCAGCATGTCATGTACGGCGGTGAGCGGCAGGCGGTTACGCTCCGAAAAGTCCATGGGCCGCTGCACCAGTACCCGCTGTGGAGTATAATGGGCCCTGCCCGCGCTGTCGTGCCGGGGGGCAAAGGCCAGGGGGCTGTAGCGGGCCGGCTGGCGGTACAGCACTTTCCCGCCCTGCTCAAACCGTACCGCATTGGTATGGCGTTCAGCGTCGGCGGGGAGGCGCAGGCCGGTGCGGTGCCGGATCTGTACCCGGGCGTACCCCATTTCCCATAAGCGCCGGTTCAGCTCTTCCTGGCCTATAAATTCATACAGGCGGTTAAAAGCGTCGTTATCGCTTACCAGGAATATTTTCCGGATATAATGGGCTATGCTGGCGAGGCCGTTGGCTGCTGTGCTGTCCTGTAGCACGGCCGGGGTAATGCCCGGCAGGCTGTCCGAATACATCGGCGTGTTCCGGTCCAGGCCGGGAATGGCCAGGTTGTTCAGCTTTTCCAGCGCCAGCACAGCCCCCGGCAGCTTTACCGTAGAGGCCGGGTAGAAGTAACGGTCCGGGTCCACCCGGTAATAATAGTCCCGGAAATGCGGGCGGTTACGGGCATCACGGTCTATGCGGGTATAAATGACCTGTACATGGAAGGAGTCCGGGTAGTGGAACACTGGCCCCAGCCGCCGGGCATGTGCCCGCAGCAGGGAGTCCAGAAAATTATCTGTAGCGGGATAATGGCGGGTTTGTATATATTTGCCGGTGTTGCATGCAGATAGCAGGACCAGCAAAAAAACAGGATAGCGCATAACGGACAGATTGGATAAAAAATAGCACAAAAAGCCCATTCCAGGCAGGGCTTTAATATATCAATTTAAATTCTATCTTTGCAACTCTTAAAAAAAATTTATAAACCCGTACGAATATGCAACTAAAGGGACTGGTTAGACTTTTTGCCGCGGCGTTGATCCTTATATCGCTGTACCAATTGTCCTTTACCTTTTTGGTGCGCAACTATGACAAGAAAGTAGCGCAGCAGGCCAAAAACGATGTAACCAAGAAATATCCTACACCTGAACAGAAATATCCGGACAGTAAGGAGCTGCGGGCTTTTTACCAGGATACCCTGAACGACCTCGTTAAGCTGAGAAAGCAGGAAATACTGGACAGCGTGGGCAATAAGCAGATTGCCGGTTTCCCCTGGTATGTAACCTACGCCAAAGCCAAGGAAAGAGAGCTGAACCTGGGCCTTGACCTGCAGGGCGGTATGAACGTGGTGCTGGATGTAAGTGTGGAGGACGTGATCCGGGCCCTGAGCGGCCAGTCCAAAGACCCGGCCTTTAACAAGGCCCTGGAGCTGGCCCGCCAGCGCAAGAAATCCAGCCAGTCCGATTTTGTGACCCTGTTCGGGCAGGCATACGAGGAAGTGCAGCCCAACGGCCGCCTGGCTACCATCTTTGCCAATGCATACCAGAAAGATATCAATTTCAACTCCTCCAACCAGGAGGTGCTCAGCGCCATCCGCCGCGAGGCCAGCGCTGCCATCAAGAATACCTACCTGGTACTCCAGAAGCGTATTGACAAGTTTGGCGTAGCCCAGCCCAATATCAGCCTGGACGAGAATAAAGGCATTATCTCCGTGGAACTGGCCGGCGTAGACAACCCGGACAGGGTAAGAAGATACCTGCAGGCCAGCGCCAACCTGGAGTTCCGTGAAACCTACAAGAACGACCAGAATTTCGTGGTGGGCATCCTGCAGCCGGCCAACGAGGCCCTGCGGAACGCCCTGGGCGGCAGCACGCCCAAAGCAGATACGGCGGCGCAAGAGGCGCAGGCTGCTCCTGCTGATACCGCTCAGGCAGATACCTCCACCACCGGCAGCCTGGAAAGTTACCTGGCCCGGGACAGCGGCAAAGGCGGCAAGGCCGACTCCCTGAAATCCCAGGCCGAGCTGGACCAGGATTTTGCCAGGGCTAACCCGCTGTTTTCCGTACTGCGCCCTTATATTTCACAGGACGGGCAGATCATTCCCGGTCCGGTAGTAGGCGTTATCCTGCCCAAGGATACTGCCACCTTCCACCGTTACCTGCAGATGCCGGCTGTAAAGAGCATTTTGCCCAAAGACCTGGTATTTGCCTACGGACAGGAAAATAAGGAAGACCGCAACGGCGCCATAGAGGTATACGCACTGAAGGTGAACCCGGCCAACCCGGCTCCCCCGGTAAGCGGCGAAAGAGTGGTAGACGCCCGCCAGGATTATGACCAGAACGGTAACCCCGAGATCAGCATGACCATGGACAATATCGGCGCCCGGGAATGGAGAAAGCTCACCGGCGAACTGGCCCCCACCAACCCGGACGACCGTTCCACCTATAATTATGTAGCCATTGTGCTGGACGATATCGTGTATTCCGCTCCGTCCATCCTGGGCGAGATCTCCGGCGGCCGCTCCTCCATCACCGGCAGCTTTACCGTGGAAGAGGCCAAGGATATGGCCAACATCCTGAAATCCGGTAAAATGCCGGCCCCTGCCCAGATCGTGCAGGAGCAGATCGTAGGTCCTACGCTGGGCGCGGAAGCCATTGCAGCCGGCGCCAAGTCATTCGCTATTTCCTTTGCTATCATATTCATTCTAATGCTGGTGTACTACAACACCGGCGGCTGGGTAGCCAATATTGCGCTGATCCTCAACCTGCTGTTCACCGTTGGCATCCTGGCGTCCCTGGGCGCTACGCTCACCATGCCGGGCATTGCCGGCCTGGTGCTCACCATCGGTATGGCCGTGGATACGAACGTGATCATATTTGAAAGGATCAAGGATGAGCTGAGCCGGGGCAAAACCTACCAGCAGGCGGTGGAAGACGGTTACAAACGTTCCTATGCACCGGTGCTGGACGGCCACATCACCTCCCTGCTTACCGCCATCATCCTGTTCTACTTCGGTCTGGGCCCCGTGCTGGGCTTTGCCACCACGCAGATCATCGGTTTGCTGCTGTCGCTGTTCTGCGGCATCCTGGTATCCCGCATGGTGACCGACTGGTGGACCAACAAGAAAAGGCACTTTGAGTACTTTACGCCCATTTCCCGCAGCATATTCAAGCACGCCAGCTTTGACTTTGTAGGCAAAAGAAAGATCGCGTATGTGATCTCCGCCTTTGTAATGGTAATGGGCGTGGCTTCCTTCTTCCACGGCTTTAACCACGGCATCGACTTTTCCGGTGGCCGCAGCTTTACCGTGCGCTTCGAGCAGCCGGTAAACGAAGAGGATGTGCGGAACGAGCTGGAACAAGCCTTTGGCTCAGAGCCTTACGTGAAGACTATTGGCGGCAGCAGCAACCAGCTGAACATCACCACTGCCTATAAAGTGGAGGAGCAGGGCATTGCCGTAGACAAGGAAGTTACCCAGAAGCTGTTTCAGGGGCTGAAGAAACATTATGACGCATCCGTAACCTATGATGCATTTGTATCCCGCTATATCGTAGGATCACAGACCGTGTCGCCCACCATTTCGGACGACCTGCGGGCCGGCGCCGTAAAGGCTACGGTGCTGTCGCTGATAGTGATCTTCCTGTACATACTGCTGCGCTTCAGCAAATGGCAGTATTCCATCGGTACCATTTTCTCCCTGATGCACGACGTGCTGGTAACGCTGGCCGTGTTCTCCTTCTGTAAGGACATTGTGCCCTTTACCCTGGAGATAGACCAGCACTTCATTGCGGCCATCCTGACGGTGATAGGCTTCTCCATGAACGATACCGTGATCGTGTTTGACCGGATACGCGAGCATTTCCGGGAAGACAAGGGAATGGACCGGAATACTGTTATCAACCGCGCGATCAATGATACGCTGACCCGTACCATTATGACTTCGCTCACAGTGTTCCTCACCATCCTGATCCTGTTCATCTTCGGTGGTGAAGTAACCCGTGGTTTCGCCTTCGCCATGCTCATAGGCGTGATCACCGGCACCTACTCTTCCATCTTCGTGGCAGCGCCGGTACTGGCGGATTTTGACCGGAAGAACCAGCTTTCCAACGAAAGCGAGGCAGTACCTGCCCGGAAAGTAGCAGCACCTGCTACCGCAAAAAAATAAACGGCAACTGAATGTTTGATACCAGGTAAAAGTCCACCTTCTACGGTGGACTTTTGCTATTTCAGCCATTTCATCCCCCTGGAAATGTGCCATTAGCCCCCGGGTTTCGCTATATCTGACGCATCCAGCTACAGTTAAAAAGTCAGCGGGCGCCTGTTCCGCATAGGAATGTCTGATAGGGGCAGGTGAAGGTCCGGACGGAGGACCTTTTAAATCGAGAATGGCTTTCCTTTGCAGGAGATCAGGCATTCAATGACGAGGCTGCCGGAAATGACCGGTAGCCGGTAATTTAAACCTATGCAAAGCCCCAATTTTAATGTTAGCTACCGGATCGAATGATCATGATATACCAAAGCTATGAAGCAGGAGGACCAGCGGCAAGCAGGCGTTGCTCCAATTAGTTTTACAAGTTACGGCAGCCTATGAAAAGAATGGACTTTGGGGACCGTGCTGCTGAAGCAGCAGACGTGTTTAGCGGTCTTGTATTGAAGCAACAGCAGGATTATACGGATAAACGCCGGTTATGCTGATGGATATTGATTTGATGCGCGAAAACTATGTGGAGTGTAAATAGGGTTATACGAGTTGTAATGTGCGGGGGAATTTGCCTGTTATTGTTATGCAGTCAGCCCGGGAGAGCGCAGTTCCCTTATTTTGAATCTTTCAAGAACAATATAGCGCCTGGAATGGTATTGGGAGGGGCGGCACAACTAACATCCGGGAACCAGGACCCCGTTGGGAAAGGCTACCTGCGATTGACAACGGAGGATAATGGACAATTGGGCTATTGCTTTAACGATATCGACTATTTCCCTACTGACTACGGCCTGGAAGTTTCATTTGAATATTATTCCTGGGGATTGGATGGAAGTGCGGCAGATGGAATTGTGTTCTTTCTGATGGATGCTTCGGTTACACAAGCCACATTTAAACCGGGCGCTGCAGGCGGTGGGTTAGGGTATGCCCAGAATTGCAAGACCCCGGGGATCAGCAAAGGGTATATGGCTATAGGGCTGGATGAATATGGCAATTTTACCGGGTCCGAACAAGGCTGCAGAACAACCGGATCTCCTGACAGGGAGCCCCATACCATTGCGATCCGTGGGCCTGGCAGTTCAAAAGCAGGGTCGGATTATCCACTGCTTAAGTTCGGGAAATTTGACAGGCTGGTGAACGAAACCAGGAATGATACAACTGCATCAGGTCCGGGATACCGGAGAGTTTATCTGAAGCTTGAGCCACGGGAGGCAGGTGGATTTCTGGTAACCGTGGAGGTGCAGGTAGCGAAAAAGGTGTTTACCGTTATAAACAAGGCGGTTTTTGAAAGCAAGCCCTTTCCCCGGCTTAAGTTTGGATTGGCAGCCAGCACCGGCGCTGCCAGCAATTACCACGAAGTGCGTAACCTGCGCGTGGACGTGCATACGCCAGCTGCGCCTCCTCCTGTTGCCCGCGATACCAGTGGAGGAAATGTTTGTACCGCTAAAGAGGCCATTGTAGATATCCATGATCTTTTCCAGAGCAACCTTTCGGGAGGGGCGCTTAACCCCAGAAGCATAGACCTGGACCCTTCAACAGAGGCTATAGAAACGTCAATGGTCAATGATGCAGGGAGATGGGTCGTCAATACTGCTACCGGCGAGCTGACCTTTACCCCGGATGAGCATTATAACGGTGTAGCTGCTATTCAGTACAGGGCGAAAGACAGCTATGGAGTGCACTGGTCCAATATAGCCACTGTTACCTATAATGTGGTGTGGGCGAAGTCTGTTGCCGGGGTAGATATATTTCAGTGTGAAAATCCGGATTTTACGATGGCAGCCAATCCTCCCAGGTATGGTAATGCTGAATGGCACCTGCTGTCCTGGGGGGCCAGCGCCACAATTGCAGATGCTGCTGCTCCCACCACTACGGTCACGGGGGTTGCAGCAGGAAGCAGTGTCAGGATGCGCTGGACCGTCACCAACGGTGTGTGTGCAGATTCCTCGGAAGTGACGCTGTATAATGATCACGCAGCCAGGGCAATTGCAGGCGAGGACCAGCGGCAATGTAACAACAGCACTTTCAGCATGCGGGCGGAGGCCCCTGCTGCGGGCCGGGGCAGGTGGAAGCTGGTGTCCGGCAAAGCCACAATAGTTGATGCTGCTGCTCCCACCACTACGGTCACAGGGGTTGCAGCAGGAAGTAGTGTCAGACTGCGCTGGATCGTCACTGGCAGGGTGTGCGCAGATTCCTCGGAAGTGAGGCTGTACAATGACCAGCCGGTGGAATCCGAAGCGGGTGAGGACCAGCGGCAATGTAACAACAGCACCTTCAGCATGCAGGCAGAAGCCCCTGTGGTGGGCCGGGGCAGGTGGGAACTGGTATCCGGCAAGGCCACAATAGTTGATCCTGCTGCTCCCACCACTACGGTCACAGGGGTTGCGGCAGGGAGCAGTGTCAGGTTGCGCTGGATGGTTACCAACGGCGGATGTGCTGCTACTTCGGAAGTAGGGCTGTATAATGACCAGCTGGTGGTGTCCAAAGCGGGCGAGGACCAGCGGCAATGTAACAACGGCACCTTCAGCATGCAGGCAGAAATCCCTGTGGCGGGCCGGGGCAGGTGGGAGCTGGTGTCCGGCAAGGCCACAATAGTTGATCCTGCTGCTCCCACCACTATTGTAAAGGATGTTGCGGAAGGGAACAGCGTCAGGCTGCGCTGGACCGTGCGCAACGGAGCATGTGCAGCTTCTTCGGAAGTGGTATTGTCTAATAATAGCGCAATTTCGGCGCTCAGGGTAGCAACAGCAGATGCAAGCTGTTTGGAGAACAAGGATGGGGAGATCCGGGTATCACCTGTGGGAGGAACACCTGCCTATATGTACAGCATAGATAGCTGGACAAGCGCCCAGGCCATACCGGATTTCCGCGGACTCGGCGCTGGTGCCTACAGGGTAGCTGCCCGGGATATGAATGGTTGTGAGAAAGACACCACTGTCATCATTCATGCGCCGCCCGGATTGAATATAACTGCCAGTTCCGTACCTGTACGGTGCTTCGGGGATAAAACAGGTGAGATACACGCAGTAGCCAGCGGAGGTACGCCGCCCTATGCCTATAGTATTAACAACTGGTCGGGCGCTCAGGAGTCTCCGGATTTTAAGGGGCTTGGGAGCGGCGCCTACATCCTCGCTGTCCGGGACAGGAACGGCTGCCAGCAACAGCGAGCAGTGAATGTTGAACAGCCGCCGGAATTGCAGGGGAAGCTGGAAACTGTCAGGAATGCCTGTGCTCCCGGCATGACCGGTGCAATTCATGTTAGCGCTGCCGGCGGGGTGGGGACCTATGAATATTCCATTGCCGGCAACGGTATGACCAATAATAATGGTATGTTCAACCAGCTGCCGGAAGGCACCTATCACATCACTATAGCGGATGGCAACCACTGTACGGTTGGTCTTGGCCCCATCGTTGTGCATGCTTCCCCTCCGTTGGAGTTATATCTGGAAAGAAAGGAAGATATAAGATGTAAGGATGTTGATAAAGGAATGGCAATAATGGGTGTAAAGGGAGGGAGCCCGCCGTATCAATTCCGGATAAACGGCGGGGCGCCTCAGGCATCCGGGGTATTTAAAGAACTGGATGAAGGAGAATATACGGTAGCTGTAACAGATGCGAACAGCTGCTCATTTGCACTCAGCTTTAATATAGCGGCTATCAGCAATGAATGCGAACTTTTTATGCCCAATGCCTTTTCTCCCAATGGAGATGGCAGGAATGACGTATTCCGTCCGGTTAATTATGGAAAGATCACCAATTATTCCCTGAAGATATTCAATCGCTGGGGAACGCTCCTGTTCCAGTCCAGCGACCCGCGGACCGGCTGGGATGGCATGTATAAAGGACAGCCTCAGCCAGTAGCTGCCTATACATGGATACTGGAGTATATGGATAAGCGATCCGTTTGGATCAGGCGCAGCGGAGCCTGTATACTTGCCAGGTAGGCGGCTGAAGCGATTGCTATTATCTATTATTAATATTATTGTAAATATGTTTCCCGAGTTCGTAACGCAATACCAGCTTCCTTCCTGTGTTGTTGGAACAGCTGTGCCCGATCCCTGGCCCTGGTCCAAGCATGGAATAGTTTATGCAGAAGGAAAGGGGATGGAAGCCGTAAAGTGCAATACTAACGTAATATTATCGTTAGCCTTTGCCGCCGCAGAAAGAAGTGACCTGGTCTGGGACTATCCCAGGCGTAACATGTTTGAAAGGATCTTTAACTCCGCAACCAGGGGAAATAGCACTAACGGCATTGCACATTCCTGCCTGGTAAACGGGTGTGAGTGGTATCTGGATGTTAAGCTCCGCTATAAGGAAAATGATTTTTGCCAGCTTTTCTTCCGTGAGGAGGAAACGCTTTTTTTGAATCGGAAGTATGATCTGATATTGCCTCAGCGTTTCAAGACCACAACATTAAGCAGTATACTGAGTGATCTGGTTATGCACCCTGAAACAAGGGAACGGTACGAGAAAATTGTTGTGGTAGCTGGCCGCGGGGAACAATGGTCCTGACCAGCCCCCGGGCAGGGGAGGCGCCTTTGCTTGCTTTTCGGCCGGAATTTGCTATATTTGCATTTCGCAAACCTACTTACTAGCTCGGCGAATTGCTGGGCTTTTCTATTTATCTGGGACACCCATTCTACTTACTACCCGATACTTTGGACAGACTGGCGCTGCCGGTTAGCTAACCTGTTGATCATTAATATCATAGATATACTGATCAATGCGGACATTTTGTCCGGGGGAATTTATTTACAAATAAAAACAAATCAATATATGGACCAGCTAAAACTGAAGTTGCAGGAATATTACCAGCGTTACAGGCAATTGGATCAACGGGTAAAGCCCGGAAAAGAGGAGGTGGGGGACATGGAGAACGATATCCTTTCGCAATTCGGACTGCCCGCTTCCAAGCGTTTTGTGCAGATCCTGCATGATTTCGTGAACCATGCCCAGGTAAATGACCACCTGCTGGATTATGTGAGCAAAAAGCTGCGTTCGGCAGCCCGAACATATTTATTATCACCTGTTATGTCTGACGTTGAAGTGTTGAACCATGCGCGCAACCAGAAAAGGAGCCCGTATGATGTGCTGCCCGAGCTGGGCTATACCGTGCATGAGTATGCCCTGTTCCTGGTAGGGGAGCTGCTGTACCGCCGCAATATGGCGCCTGTGGATGTGCTGGACGAGCTGAAGAAAGTGCAGCATTTTGACAGCTGGAACGAGCTGCAGCTGCTGAGCAGGATCAGCGATTACAATACCCATGAGCTGTATGCCCGGCTCAAAAAGCAGGAGCTGCGCTTTGTGGACGACTTTATCCAGTACAGCCGCCGCCAGGAATCCGCCAAAGCGCCTGCCCAGCGGGCCACGCCGGAGGCGCAGGGCTACACGCCCAACTACCGCACCATCAGCAAGCTGCAGGTGGAGGATATTGTGCTGGACCAGCATGCGTCTCCCTGCCTGTATGGCAAGATACGGTCCGGCAACCGCTATACCCGCATCAGCATTGGGCTGGAGTTTTCCGAGCTGAACCAGCTGCTGATGAGCAGCGGGGAAATGGGTGCTGCCGTAAGCGACCTGATCAAAAAGAAACTGGCGAACCCTGCGGCAGAGAAGCCAACGGTAATAGACATACGTACCGAGTTTGGCAAGATGCTGCGCCTGGAAAACTGCTACCTGGAAGTGTACAAGCCCCAGCACCGCGAGGGCCGGGAATGGATCGAGGACAAGGACAACTTTTATTTCGTGGACAAGATCCTGACCCGGAAAGAGTTTGAGAAGCGCGCCAAGGAAACCGAGATCAAGGAGAAGATCCAGGAGTGCCTGGAGCTGATAGGCGGTTCCTATGTACATTACCAGCGCCTGCGCCGTTTAGGCATTACCGATGAGGAGGCCAAGCTGCGGGCAGGCCTGCAGGACGAGCTGCTGTTTAAGCTATCTTTTTTCCTGCATAAGCTGAAAGACTAGCATAGCCGGTTGACAGCCTGCAGACCACTGCCTGTTATTGTGATAATGATGCAGGAAGCGGCAGCGGTCTGTAGTCTGTAGACTATGGTTATGAACTGTTAAAGTGAAAAGGCTGTTTCAGGTTGCTGAAGCAGCCTTTTCTTTTACACCTCCCTTTATAAAATAAAGGGCCGCCTCCTTACCGAGACGGCCCCTTTGCGCCCTGATTGATGATGCTCTCTTCCCTTTCCCGGGTCGAGTATACTGTGAAACGAAAAAACTCTTTCAACCTTTCCCTGCAAACTTAGTATATAAAAATTCTTTATTCGTTAATCTGATGTTAAGCCAACCCGGTTTTTTTAGCCTGGCAGGTAATTGTTGGTAACTGGTCGTTAAAAAATACAGGTTCATCGGTAAAACCGGCTGATGCCTCGTTTTTTTTCCGCGGCTGCGAAGGTTCTGTCCTGCTTTGTCGTCCAATAAGGTAGCATGTTCAACTATGATACAATGATACAACGCACCGCCTTACTGGCATTGTTTATGCTGGCCGCAGCATCCGTGCTGCAGGCGCAGGAGCTGTCGTTAAAAGGGGTACTGCAGGACGGGCAGGAAAAGTTTCCCCTGCCCGGTGCCACGGTAAAGCTTAGGGCCGCAGGAGATACCGGCCGGGTGACCGGCGTGGTGACCGATACCCGGGGCGCATTTACCTTTGAGCACCTGCAACCGCAGGTATACCAGCTTACCATCTCCTTCCTGGGCTATAAGGAAATGACCCGGACCATACGCCTGGAGCCGGGAACACAGGACGCCGGCATACTGTACCTGGAAAGGGGATCTACTACCCTGAAAAGCGTAACGGTGGAAGGCATTATCCCGCCGGTGCAGCAGAAAGGTGATACGCTTTCGTATAATGCCAGCGCGTACAAGACCAACCCCGACGCCACTGCCGAGGACCTGGTGAAGAAGATGCCGGGCATTACCGTAGAAGGCGGTACTGTAAAGGCCCAGGGCGAGGATGTAAAGAAAGTGCTGCTGGACGGCAAGGAGTATTTCGGGGAAGATGCCACCCTGGCCCTGCGCAACCTGCCCTCGGAAGTGATAGACAAGATAGAGGTGTTTGACAAGCTGAGCGACCAGGCGCAGTTTACCGGCTTTGACGACGGTAATACCTCCAAGACCATTAACATTGTAACGCGGGGGGGCATACGAAATTCGCAGTTCGGGAAAGTATTTGCCGGCTACGGCACGGACGACCGTTATATGGCAGGTGGTAACATCAGCCTGTTTAACGGGGACCGGCGTATTTCCATCATAGGGCTGGCAAACAACGTTAACCAGCAGAACTTTGCCACCCAGGACCTGCTGGGCGTGATCGGCAACAGCAGTGGCGGCCGGCGCAGGGGGGGCGGTGGCCGTGGTGGCCGCGGCGGCGGCTTTGGCGGCGGCGCAGCAGGCAATTTCCTGGTAGGGCAGCAGGATGGTATTACCAAAACCAACTCCTTTGGCATCAACTTTTCCGACCAGTGGGGCGAAAAGGTGTCTGTGAGCGGCAGCTACTTTTTTAACAACACCAATAACCAGAACGACCAGCTGACCAACCGGGAAACCTTTCTCTCCGCCGACTCCAGCCAGTTCTACGATGAAAAGCAGCTGACAGACAATACCAACTACAACCACCGCATCAACCTGCGGGTTGAATACAAGATAGACTCTGCCAATATGTTGATCTTTACACCCGGCGTGAGCTTTCAGAAATATGACGCTTTCTCGCAGACCAGCGGCATCAATTCCTTTGCAGACGGCAGCCTGCTGAGCCGGTCAGACAACCTGCAGACCAGCAATACCTCCGGCTTCAACACCAATAACGGCATTCTGTTCCGCCATGCCTTCCCCAAAAGGGGCAGGACCATTTCCGTGGGGCTGAACTTCAGCGCCAATGACAAGGACGGGCAGCGCAACATAGAGGCATTCAACACCTACTATAAAGGGCAGACCGGCCTGGATGATTCCACCCGGCAGCAGTCCAGCCCGCAAAGCAACGGCTACCAGCTGTCTGCCAACATAGCCTACACAGAGCCGGTGGGCAAAAACGGGCAGCTGCAGCTGAACTACAACCCGACCTGGTCAAAGAACAATGCAGACCAGCAAACCTTTTTGCTGGACGAGGCCAGCGGCAAGTACGTAATACCGGACACCAGCCTGTCCAATGTGTTTGACAACACCTACCAGACGCAGCGGGCCGGCCTTACTTACCGGGTGGGTAACCGGGACAAGATGCTGGCCCTGGGGCTGTCCTACCAGTATGCGGAGCTGAACAGCAACCAGGTGTTCCCGCTCACCACTACCGTGCACCGTACCTTCAGCAACCTGCTGCCCAATGCCATGATGCATTACAGGTTCTCTACCAACAGCCGCCTGCGCCTGATCTACCGGGCCTCCACCAGCGAGCCCTCCATCAGCCAGCTGCAGAATGTGATCAACAACAGCAACCCGCTGTTCATCTCCACCGGCAACCCCGACCTGCAGCAGCAGTCCACGCACCTGCTGATCAGCCGTTACAGCTTTACCAATCCTGCCAGGGGGCTGAGCTTCTTTGCCAACGTATTCCTGCAGAACACGCAGGATTATGTGAGCAACGCTACCTATGTGGCTTCCCAGGATTCGGTACTAACGCCAACGGTTACCCTGTACCGCGGATCACAGCTGTCCAAGCCGGTGAACGTAGACGGCTACTGGAGCGTGCGCTCCTTCCTGACCTTTGGCATGCCCCTGCAGTTCATCAAGACCAACCTGAACTGGAATGCCGGCTTTACCTGGTCGCGCACGCCGGGCATCATCAATAATGTGATGAACACGGCCAACAGCTACAACTATAACCTGGGCGCCGTGTTTTCCAGCAACATCAGTGAGTACGTAGATTTTACCCTTTCCTATTCCGCCAGTTTCAATGAGCTGAAGAACACCATACAGCCTACGCTGAACAATACCTATTTCTCCCAGGCCGCCGGCCTCCGGCTGAACTTATTGTCGAAGAACGGCTGGGTGTTCTCCAACGACCTTACCAACCAGCTGTACAGCGGCCTTACAGACGGGTACAACCAGCAGTACTGGCTGTGGAATGTAAGCGCCGGCAAGAAGTTCCTGAAAGGGCAGCGGGGAGAGCTGCGGGTGAGCGTGTTTGACCTGCTGAACCAGAACCGCAGCATTACGCGCACCAACACCGAAACCTATGTGGAGGACGTGCAGACGCAGGTATTGCAACAATACTTTATGCTTACATTTACCTATAAGATAAAGAATTTCAAGACCAATAAAGCAGCTTCGCAGCCGGAAGAGGACCGGGACATGATGAGGCGTCCTGACGGGCTGTTCCGCAGGCCGCCGGGTGGCGCGCCTCCTCCCGGCATGATGAGACCGGGCGGTGGACCGGGAATGCCATAAAATAGCCAAAAGCTGAAAAGTGCCTTCACTTTTCACTATTGACTATTCACTTATTTAAATTGAATAATTTGAACAGGTTCACGGATCAGCATTTAACGGAAGCGCTAAAACAGGGTAATGCAGCTGCTTTCAAGGAGCTGGTGGAAACCTTTAAGGACATGGTGTACAATACAGCGCTGGGCATTATCCAGCATGAAGCGGACGCCGAAGATGTGGCGCAGGAGGTATTTGTACAGGTGTACCGGTCCATCGGCACTTTCCGGGGAGAAGCAAAGCTGTCCACCTGGCTGTACCGCATTGCGGTGACCAGGGCGCTGGATTATGTGAAGAAGAGGAACCGGAAAAGGCGCTGGGCAGTGGTATACAGCCTGTTCGGCGAGCAGCAGGAAACCGCTGCCGCTGCTGCGGACTTTCATCATCCCGGCGTATTGCTGGACAATAAGGAAAGGGCTGCGGTATTGTTCAAAGCCCTGGAGCAGCTGCCGAACCGGCAAAAGGCTGTGTTTGTGCTGCATAAGCTGGAAGGGCTGCCCGCAAAGGAGATCGGTGAGGTAATGCACATGAGCCAGGCCACTATAGAAGGCCTGCTGCACCGGGCGCGGAACAACCTGCGGAAGCTGCTGGAAAAATATTACAGGAATGAGCAGGAATAGCAAAGGTTTTGATAAGAAAGAACGTCTAATGAAGAGGAGGAAGGAAGTAAGGAACAGGAGACAGGATGATGGGGAATGATAAAAATGATAAGCTGTGAAAAAGCAAGCAAAACAACAGGAGATAGATGCCATTATGCGCAGCCTGGATGGCGCGGGCAGGGCCAGCGCGGGAGATTTCTTTTTTACCCGCCTGCAGGCCCGCTTGCAGCAGCAAGGCAGCAGCGCCTGGGAGCGCGCCACCGGGTGGATAGCCCGTCCTGCAGTGGCCATTACCGGGCTTCTGCTTATCCTGCTGCTGAACAGCATTATTGTGGTGCGGCAGGTGGAAAAGCTGGCGGACGGCACAGACCAGGCATCGCTGCAGGCATTTGCAGAGGAATACCGGCTGCAGGTACCCACCTTTTATGATAATACTGATAAAACAGAGTAACAATGGCCATAGCTAAAAACAAGGTATTACTGATCATTGTGGGCGTGCTGCTGCTTACCAATATCGGCATGCTGCTGTTCTTCCTGAACCTGAAAACGCCCGGCGGCCGTTTTGTGCGCAACATCAAGGGCAGGCAGGGCTTTGTGGAGATACTGGAGAAAAGGGTAGGGTTCTCCCCCCGGCAGCTAAGCGCGTACCAGGAGCTGCGCAGCCAGCACTGGACCAGAATGCGGCCGCTGATGACAGATATGCGCAATGCCAAGGACAGCTTTTACCGGATGCTGTACCTGCCGGAAGTGCCGGATTCCGCACTGCAGCAGGCAGCGGCGGTCATCGGGCGCAGGCAGGTAGCCATTGACCTGCAGACGTTCCGCCACTTTCAGCAGGTGCGCAACCTGTGCAACTCCTCCCAGCGGCCGGCATTTGACTCGCTGATACACCAGGTGGTGTATAAAATGTCCGCACCGTTCCGCCGGGACCGTGACAGCCTGCGCATCCGGCGGCTGCGCAGGTAGCGCCTCACCCATGTTTTCCGTCATTTTTTTACAATAAACCATTACAATCATGAAAAACAGGATCTTGTTAGCACTGGCCTTTTTACTGGCAGGCCATATGACCATTCAGGCGCAGGGCGGTATGCAGCGCCGTACCGTGGAAGAAAGGGTAAAGATGACCATGGACAAAATGACGCCTCAACTGTCCCTGAAGGAGGACCAGCAGTCCAGGTTCAGCGAAGCCTACACCGAATTTTATAAAGGCATGGACAAAATGCGGCAGGAAGCGCGCCAGAGCGGCAACCGCCCTGACCGTTCCGCTTTCAGGAAGCTGATGGAGGACCGTGATGCGAAGATCAAGGGCATCCTGAGCGAAGAGCAGTACGCAAAGTACACGGCAGCGGTGGAAGAGATGAGGAAGAACCGTGGCGGCCGCGGGCGGCAGCGGTAATGTGATGTGCGGGTGTGCAGATGTGCAGATGAATGAATAGAGATGTTCATTCGCTGCATTTCATCTGCACATCTGCACATTAATCAATCCTGTATTGTTGTTTCAGCAGGTACACATAGGGCGGGAACATATGATGCACAAATACGTTCTTCCCGTCGTAAGGGAACTTTTCATCATAGCCCTGGCCGGGGTAGAGGATGATCGGTGAGCCGGCCGGTATGTAATGATGGCTGTTCACAAAATCCGGCCTTGTATAACCCGGTATGGTCTTGTGCACCTGTTTATAGGCCAGTTTCCCCAATATCCGCTGCATGCGGCGGCTGGCCCTCCTGGAAGCGCGGTTGAGCCGCCCATACATATAGTTGATGGCTAGGCGCGCCATCAGCTTTTGCTTCCGGGTGCGTTTCCTTACATCCTTGAACGGATTGACCGCTGTAAAATCGCTGGTGGTTTGCAGTGAAAAAGGTGTTTCCGGCACCCAGTCCCGGGTGCTTACGATCCTGAAACCCCATCCTCCCCGGGTAATATAATCGAAGTCATATGCATAGTACTGGTTTCCCGGCTTGGGCGCTGCGCTGCAATAGGTCTTGAAGACAATATCCTTCGGGAAAGCGGGATCGTTGATGTATTGCAGGTAGGAGCGCAGCAGGAAGGCAATGGCGCCGCCCTGGCTATGCCCGATAATGATGAACCCGCGTATGCCTTTGGCATAGTATTCCTTTATTTTAGCCACGATGTCCGGCGCCATGGAGGCCAGGCCCAGGGTCCAGCCGGCGTGCACATACGCATTGCTGTCCTGCGCCAGCTTGTAATGGAAAATGGTGCTGTCGTTCAGGTGCAGCTCGCCCCGGGAGGGAATCATGCCGGCGTAGAAATTTTCCAGCCAGGATTCCGCTTTGGCTACGGTGCCGCGTATGCTGATGATGCCGGTTTGTTCGTGCTGCAGCCAGAGGTCCCAGCGGTTCATCAGGCCGGTCACCGGCGAGCGGTACACCAGCCGGCAATCATCCGGCCGGGGCACTATTACATGGGTCCACGGGGTATCTGCGTGATGGGCGGATATCCGCAGCAGCTGTTCATATTCCCCGGGGTCAAAGCCGGGCCGGAGCTGCCGGGCCGCCAGGGGCAGGCAGCCCAGCAGCCAGCCGGCCATACAGGTGGCCACAAGGCATTTGGGTAAGCGCATAACTCATTCTCAATTATAAGAGTTTTTCCGCCGCATCTTCCCAGTCCAGGATACGGTCATAGCCTTCTATGTGCACGTTATGGTGGCCCGTGAACAGGTAGGGCTTTCCCCTGAAGTGCGTGAAGTTGCGGGTAAGGTCGTCTATCATGATATCCGTTTGCACCAGGCTTTTATCGCCGCACAGGCAGAGCTGCCGCCAGGTGAGGAAAGGGAAGTGCTCCATCAGCCACTCGTACTTATCCTTCAGGGAATTGGGAAATTCCATGGCAGCGGAAACAATATACAGCCTGTACTTTTTGTTCAGCTCCTCCAGCACCCGCTGCGCGTGCGGGAACACGGGCAGGTCGCGGAAAAAGCCGGGCGTGTTCAGGTATTCCAGCACTTTCCCCTTATGATCCACGGGCAATGCTTCTGAAAGGGTTTTGCCCCACAGCTCTTCCTCGGAGAATACCCTGCCGTAATCACGGTAATACCATTCCCGCGCCTTGGTGATCGGGTCTGCAATGGTTTCGTCCATGTCTATGGCGATAGACAGTGGTGAATGATCCGTCATAATATAAACAGCTGTTGGTGATTAATAAACCTGTTCCAGTCTTCCCACGCTGCCATCGGCGCCAATGCCTTCCACCACTACGCGGAAGCGGGTGGAAAAGTCGTTGTTGTAAAAAGATATTTTGGCCGTGTGTGAGATCGTGTCCACCGGCAGGTTGGGATTCCAGTACAGCGTGAGCCGCTTGTCCGGCAGGGAATGCACTTCCTTGTGCACCGCGTAGTCCGGCGAGTAGAATTCCTTCACTACCGCGTAACCCGGCTTCCGGTACAGCTCAAAGCCCCGCATGCTGTCGTCGCCGCCTTCGCCGCCTTTCTTCGTGTATACGGCAATAGCGCCGTTAGCGCCGCCAAATCCGCCCATGAATGGAGGCCGGAACACCTTCACCATCGCAATATCCGTTACCGGTATATTGCTCAGCATGGTCGCGTCTGAAGGCATTTCGTTCAGGTACAGGGCCGGGCGGCCGCCGCGCCAGGAGAGGGTAGGGTTATTCAGGTTGCCGGTGATCTGCAGGCCGGCTACCCGGGACTGCAGGTACTGGAAAATGTTCATGTAGCTGTTGTTCTCCTTTGTCATGTCGAACGTATAGCCGTCGCCGCCGGCAAACAGGCCGGTGGCATAGCGTTTTTCCAGAGATTCTTCCTGCGTTATTCTTTGCCCGGTAACATTTACCTGTTTCAGGAGAATGGCCCGGCTCCTGATGGAGCGCCTTACCCGGTTGCCGTCATTGGCCACGGAGAGGTAGTCCTGGAGCACGCTGTTGTCCAGCTTGGGCGGCAGGCGCAGCGGGTACGCCACAGTAACCGGCGCCTTGTTCTCAAAGAAGTGGGTATTGAACCTGACGGTAACGTCCTTCCAGCGCTTCTGCTGGTCATTGCCCTGGTAGTAGATCAGGGCCGTGTCCTGGAAGGACAGGTTAGGGATGGAAAATTCGCCCATGGCGTTCGTAGGTGCGGAAGCGATCACCGTGGAGCTGTCCGTTACCTGCTTGATGATGAAATCCACCTTGCCGTTCATGAGCTGGTACCGGCCATTGTTGGTAAAGGCGGTGCCTTTGAGCATGATGCCCTGCTCGTACTCGAAGGGCGTGCTGGGAAACTGGTTATTGAGTATCTTCTGCCAGCTGAAGCGCCGCCAGCCGTTCGTCATCATCACCAGGTCCAGGGCCTGCAGGGTGGCCTGCGTGGTATCCCTGAAATACCAGGCCGGGTTGTGGATGTATCCTTTCAGGTCAGAAGTAAGCAGCAGGTTGGAAACAATGTTGTTCTGGTCCGGGTCCTGCTGCACCAGGTCCGCATCCGTTACCGATACGGACAGGATAGTGGAGAGGGAGTCCGGCACCTTCAGTATCAGCGTGTTCCTGGTACGCCCTTCCTTGTCCAGGTCCGTTTCTTCAATGTGCAGGGGCAGCAGGTCCATTTTACGGACAAATGCCAGCCTTTCTGCCAGGGGCTCACCCCGCTTGCTGAACAGGGTGAGCTGCATGATGCCGGAGGGCATGTACTGCGTGGGCACAAAGCCGCTGATGCGGCCTTCGGACACCTTCAGCGGCGCCTTGTACACCAGTTGCTGCCCCATCTGCCCGATGATCACCAGGTCGTCATAGGCTGTATCCTCCGGGTTGGCGATCAGCGCCTGGTAGAACACGCGCAGCCCGCGGTTGTATATCTTCAGCCCTACGCCGGTGGTTTTCACGGCCGGAAGGTCAAAGGTCTTTTCCTGGCCGTTGGCGGCTTTTACCTGCGCCCGGTAAGCAGCGCCGGCCGGTGGCGTCAGGTCAAAAGCGCCCATGCCATCATGGATGGTCGCTATCTCCGCTATCTTTTCACCCTTGCTGTTCTGCACAGTACCGCTTACGGCTATAGGATAGCCGTTCTGGTCCACTGCCTTGAAGGCCACCCGGTTGGGCTGTCCTTTGATCAGGTCACCGCCTTCGGGAAAGAACTGCACGGAGAAGTCCGTTACCGTGGCGCTGTCGCGCGGGGTGGGATTGCTCTTTCTCGGGTCAAACACTTCTATGGTGCGGTAGAAGAGGAAATTGTGGTCAAAGTTCAGCATCCAGGCGGTATAGGCCCGGATCTGGTACATGCCGGGCTTCTGTGTTTCCGGCAGGTCGATATTACCGGCAGCGCCGGCATTGCTGATGGCAAAGAGCTTTTTTTGCACAAGGGCGCCGTTCTTGTCCAGCAGTTCCACGTACAGGTTGGCGGCCTGTGTATCCGGCAGGCCCTGCAGGGTTACGTAGGCTTTGAACCACACGGTTTCCCCCGCGGCATAGTAATCTTTATCCAGGTGCAGGTATACCTTTTGCTGCGGGTAACGGCCCGCAAATTCCTCCAGCGCCTGCACGATCCTGTCGGACCAGTGGCCGGCGGGTTTAAATGTAAAGGCGCACAAAATGATCAGTACACAGGCAGGGAGCCACCACTGCAAACGCAACAGCTTTAGAATGGTGCGTAGATGTTGCATGAAAAAAAATTTAATTCTCGATGTTTAGCAAATAATGCTGCACAATTTATACAATATAAGAATACGAGGGGTTTACTTATTATTGCGGACGGTAAATATAATGTGCGGATGTGGGGATATGCAGATGTGCAGATGGATTGGAGCGAATATGTAATTAATTCATCCGCTGTATTTTCATCTGCACATCTGCATATCCCCACATCCGCACATTTACCCGTTTGCCATCAAACACTTCTATGAGTAAGAGATTTATCGTAATCGGCGGGGGCGCGGCAGGCTGTTTCTGCGCCGTGAATGCGGCCCGTATGTGCCCGCAGCTGGAGGTGCTGCTGCTGGAGAAAACCGGCAAGCTGCTGTCCAAGGTAAAGATATCGGGCGGCGGGCGCTGTAATGTGACCCATGCTGCGCCGGACATTCCCTACATGGCCCGGCATTATCCCCGCGGACAGCATTTTGTAAAAAAGGCCTTCGGGCATTTCTTTGTGCCGGACACCATTGCCTGGTTTGCAGAAAGGGGCGTGGCGCTGAAAACAGAGGCCGATGGCCGCATGTTCCCGGTAACGGACAGCTCCCAGACCATTATTGACTGCTTGCTGCGGGAAGCCGACCAGCATAAGGTAAAAGTGGCCCTGCACCAGGAGGTGACCGCGCTGGCACCATTGCCCGGCGGGCGCTGGCAGGTGCGCCTGCAGCAGGGGGAGCCTCTGGAGGCGGATTACCTCTGTGTGGCGGCAGGCGGCTATGCGCAGGCAGCAAAGTTTGACTGGCTGCGATCTGTTGGTCACCAGGTAATAGCGCCTGCGCCTTCCCTGTTCACCTTCAATATACCGGGCCATCCTGTTACTGCGCTGATGGGTGTGAGCGTACCGGCAGCGCAGGTAAGGGTTGCCGGCACCAGGCTGCAGGAGCGGGGGCCGGTGCTGATCACGCACTGGGGGCTGAGCGGGCCGGCCGTGCTGCGGCTTTCTGCCTGGGGCGCCCGGGAGCTGCAGGGATTGCAGTACCGGTTTACCGCCCTGGTAAACTGGGTGCCGGCCTATCACGAGCACAGCTTGCGCGAAACGCTACAGGAGCTGCGCTTTTCCCAGGGCAGGCAGAAAATGTACCTCCGCAACCCTTTTGAGCTGCCGCAGCGCCTGTGGCAGTTCCTGTTGCAGCAATCCGGCGTGGAGGAGGAAACACGCTGGGCAGACCTGCCGGCAAAGGCCCAGCACCTGCTGGTAAAGCACCTGGCAGGCATGGAACTGGCCGTACAGGGCAAAACCACGTTTAAAGAAGAATTTGTGACCTGTGGGGGAATAGCCCTGCCTGAGATCAACCCGGCCACCATGGAAAGCAAAATAGCGCCAAACCTGTACTTTGCCGGAGAGGTGATGGATGTGGACGGGATCACCGGCGGCTTCAATTTCCAGCACGCCTGGACAAGCGGGTGGATCGTTGCAAATAGTGTACAGGTGAAGATGGGGTGATGTGCTGATGTGCTAATGTGCTGATGTGCTGATGAAAAAATGAAGCGAATGGAGATCATAATAACCGCTTCAATCCATCAGCACATTAGCACATTATTTCCAGGTAATGCACGCCCGGGGTATAATCTTTTTCCAGTGCCTGCAGCAATTGCTGGAAGTGGGCTGGCTCTCCCAGGAAGTCCGTTCTGGTGGTATCTATCATCAGGGTGCGCAGGGCGTGCTGTTTGAGGTATTGGGTGTACATGCCCTGCACTTTTTCCAGGTAGTCGTCACCGATCTGCTGCTCGTAGGAGCGGTTGCGCTTCCGGATGTTCTCCTGCAGCCTGGAAACGGGCGCGTTCAGGAAGATCAGCAGGTCTGGCTGCACCAGCTGGGGGTTAATGATGTCGAACAGCTTCTGGTAAAGGTTGTACTCTTCTTCCGGCAGGTTGATCTTGGCAAACAGCAGGCTTTTTATGAACAGATAGTCGGATACTATCAGGTTGCTGAACAGGTCCTGTGTCTGCAGCATTTCCTTTAACTGCTTGTAGCGCTCCGCCATAAAGAAAAGCTCCAGCGGGAAAGCATACTCGCGTGGGTTTTCATAGAATTTCGGCAGAAAGGGATTGTCGGCAAACGCTTCCAGGATCAGCTTTGCATTAAAATGACGGGCCAGCATCTGCGCCAGGGTGGTTTTGCCGGCCCCTATGTTCCCTTCTATGGTAATAAACCGGTAGTTCATCTGTAAAATTAGCGATTAGCTGTTAGCTTTTAGTCATTAGCAATTGCTTCTATGCTAATAGCTAACGGCTGATGGCCAATCGCTTTACGGGGCTTTCATCCTTACAATTGGCCAGCAGGGTGCGGACGGTCTGGTGCAGCACGGGATGCTCCCAGTCCGGCAGTATTTCGTTGAGCGGCACCAGCACAAACTGCCGGTGCTGCATGCGCGGGTGCGGCAGCTTCAGCTCCGGCAGGGAAATGACCTGGTCGTCATAAAAGATGATGTCAATGTCTATTACGCGGGCCCCCCATTTTTCCTGGCGGATGCGGCCAATGTCCCGTTCTATTTTCAGCAGGGTGTGCAAAAGGGGCAGGGGCTCCAGTGAAGTGCTGATCTGCAGTGCCTGGTTCAGGTAGTCCGGTTGCTGTACATTTCCCCAGGGAGCGGTCTCGTAAAGCGCGGATGCTTTTATCACTTTACCGGCCTGCTGATCGATCAGCCGTGCCGCCTGTTGCAGGTGTTGGGAGCGGTTCCCCAAATTGCCACCTATAAGTAATATTGCTGTATTCATGTATATTTATCGGCGCAAAAGTAGCCATATTCCTTATTTTTGAAAAACTAATCAACCCAACAATACATCCGTTTATATGCGTAGTTTTTTTAAATTCTTTCTGGCTTCCTTCCTGGCATTGGTGATCTTCTCCGTTATCGGCTTCCTGATCCTGCTCGGGATGATAGGCCGGGCCGTTTCGCCGGAGAAGGTAGTGATAGACCCCAACGGGGTGCTGGTGATTGAAACCAGCCAGCCTTATGCGGAGCAAAAAATAGCGAACCCGTTCAATACCCTGCTCCACGGGGAGGCCAACGAGATACCCGGGTTGTACGATGTGGTGCGCCTGATAGAGCATGCCGCCACAGACGATAATATTAAAGGCATTTACCTGAAAACGAACGGCAATCCCAACGGCTTTGCCACCAGCGAGGAATTGCGCAATGCCCTGCTGGAGTTTAAGAAATCCAAAAAGTTCGTATATGCATACGGGGAAGGTATCAGCCAGCAGGCGTACTACCTGGCCTCCACGGCAGACAAAATCTTCCTGCACCCGCAGGGAGGACTGGACTTTGCGGGGTTTTCCACCCAGATCATGTACGTGAAGGGCACCCTGGAAAAGCTGGAGATACAGCCGCAGATCTTCTATGACGGCAAGTTCAAGAGCGCTACGGAACCTTTCCGTGAAACCAAAATGACGGAGCCCAACCGCATACAGACCAGCGCTTTCCTGGGCGACCTGTACGGGCATTACCTGTCCGGCATCAGCGCCATGCGCAAGCTGGATACCGCTACCCTGCACCGCTATGCAGACCAGGGCCTGATACAGAACGCACAAGACGCATTGAAATACAAGCTGGTAGACGGGCTGAAGTATGACGACCAGGTGATGGAAGTGCTCCGGGCAAAGCTGGGCCTGAAGAAAGATGCGGACATCAACTTCGTGTCCCTGGCCAAATATGAAAGCGCGGCAGATTACCGCTCCGTTTCCGGCGATAACAAGATCGCCGTATTATATGCACAGGGCAGCATTGTAAGCAATGAGGGTAATGAAGATGTGCTGATCAGCAGCGAAAAATACCTGCAGGAGATCCGCAAGCTGCGCGAGGACAAGAGCATTAAGGCTATTGTATTTCGTGTAAACTCTCCCGGCGGCAGCGCCCTGGCTTCCGAAACCATCTGGCGGGAGCTGGAGCTGGCCAAAAAGGCAAAGCCTGTAGTGGTATCCATGGGCGACTATGCTGCCAGCGGCGGGTATTATATTTCCTGCATGGCAGACTCTATTTTCGCGCAGCCCAATACGCTTACGGGCTCCATTGGAGTGTTTGCCCTGCTACCCAACCTGCAGAACTTTTTCAAGAACAAGCTGGGCATCACCTTTGACGGGGTGAAGACCGGGCAGTATGCGGACCTGGGCAATGCTGCCCGTCCGCTGACAGAAACAGAAAGGAAATTTGTACAGAACGCCATAGACAGCATTTACAGCACCTTTAAGGCCAGGGTGATAGCCGGCCGCAAGCTCAGCGCCGCCGTAGTGGACAGCATTGCGCAGGGGCGTGTATGGAGCGGCGTGCAGGCGCAGCAGTTAGGCCTGGTGGACCGGCTGGGAGGCGTGAAGGATGCCATTGCCTGCGCCGCCCGTATGGCGAAAGTATCCTCCTCTTACCGCCTGCGCGAGTACCCGGCCGTAAAGGAGCCGCTGGAGAAGCTGATGAAAACCCTGGGCAGCGATGTGCGCAACAGCATGGTAAAGCAGGAGCTGGGCGAGCAATACGCCCTGTACCGCCAGGTAAAGCGCCTGCAGGAAATGTGCGGGGAAGTGCAGGCCCGGCTGCCGTTTGATATGATTGTGAAATAATGTGCGGATGTGCTAATATGCTAATGTGCTGATTGATTGGAGAGATGCTAGGATGTACCATTCGCTGCATTCTCATCAGCACATTAACACATTTGCACATCCGCACATTACTCCTTAGCTTTACGCTATTTTTCTAAAAGCAGATCATATTTATGGCGGTGCAGTACAGTCAGTGGAGGGCCACGCTGGCCATTACAAAGGCCAGCCTGCGGTCAATCTTCAGAAGCCCCTCCACAGTGGCGTTCAGTATAGGTTTTCCCCTGGTATTTATCCTGGTATTCGGCTTTATCGGAAAGAGCAGCGTAACGGTAAGGGTGGGAGTAGCTCCCGGGGCGGATACCAGCAGCTATATATACAGGGGGCTGGCGGCGGTTAGCACCATCAGGCTGGTACAGGAGCCGCCGGCCGAGATGGAGGATGATATGATCAAGGGGCGCATTACCGCCATTGTAGATATTACTGACAGGCCGGTCCAGGGCGCCATACCTGCTTACGACGTGACCGTACGTTCCTCCACTGCCGGGGTGGACAAGATACACGTGTTCCGCTCTATCCTGACGGATGTGATCAACCGCATAGACGACCGCTTCTACCAGCGTCCTTCCGTGGCGCACCTGAGCAGCGTGGTAGTGCCGGGCCGTGCTTACAAGACCATTGATTTTATATTGCCCGGTATGCTGGGCTTTTCCCTGCTGAGCGCCGCTGTATTCGGCACGGCTTTCCTTTTCTTCAGCCTGCGGCAAACGCTGGTATTGAAACGTTTTTTTGCCACCCCGGTAAAACGCACGCACATTATACTGGGCGAAACCTTTTCCCGTCTGCTGTTCCAGCTCTTCGGCGCCATTGTGATCATCGGGCTCGGGCATTTTGCCTTCGGTTTCACGCTGGTGCATGGTTTTGCCACATTCGTGGAAATGCTGATCCTGTCGCTGTTCGGGCTGGTGGTGTTCATGGGCTTCGGCTTCCTGGTAAGCAGCGTAGCCCGCAATGAAAGCACCATACCACCAATTGCCAACGTGATCAGTATGCCACAGTTCCTGCTGGCTGGCACCTTTTTCTCTGTAGACGCGCTGCCCTCCTGGCTGCAGCCGGTATGCCGCATGATGCCGCTCACCTACCTGAATGACGCTTTCCGCAAGGTGGCCTTTGAAGGGCAGCACTTATGGAACGTAGGGCTGGAGCTGGGCGTGCTTACGCTCTGGGGCGTGATTATCTATGCCGTTACTGTCCGGGTGTTCAAGTGGGAGTAGTGAAAAGTGAAGAGTGAAGGGTGAAAGGAGAAAGATTGCGTTATGTTCCATTGCCAGCTCATTCACCCTTCACCTTTCACTTTTTTTACTTAATTTGGCTGCATGCAAGTCCTGTACATTATCCTGGGTGCTTTGGCTATGCTGATACTGGGCCTCTTCGTTTTTTCCCTTTACCTGCCCTCCCGCTTAAAGATCGAAAGAGCGTTACTGATGGTTGCACGGCCCGAAGTGATCTTCCGGGAAGTGGATACGATCCGCAACTGGGAACGGTGGTCGCCCTGGTACCAGCTGGACCCCGAGATGAAAATAGTGTATGGCGAAAAGGAAAGCGGAGCCGGCGCCAGCTACAGCTGGGAAAGCAAGAAGCGCAATGTGGGGCGTGGCAGCCTTATCATTACAGAATCCCGTCCTTACGAATATATTGGCCTGCATATCAATTTTATGGAGCAGGGGCCCAGCAAGGGATATTTCCGGTTTGAGCCCGCAGGCGACAATACCCGTGTTACCTGGGGCATGGAAGTGACCATCGGGCAGCACCCGGCCCGCAAGTTTATGGGGCTGATGATGGATAAATGGATAGGGCGTGATTTTGAGCGGGGGCTGCAGAAGCTGGAAGAGGCTTCCCGGATCTAGATTCCCCGATTCCAGTGCCCGGCTTCCAGGCGGTGGTAGGCACCAGCCCGGGGCGATCCGCCAGGTAGTGCCGGGATATGCGCCAATTTTGGATCTTGTTTTTTTTCATTATGCGGTTTATAAAACTATTACTGGCCAGTATTATTACATTTGCCATCCTTATTTTCCTGCTCTCGCTGTTGTTCCCGTCCAAAGCAGTGGTGGACCGCTCCGGCGTTATTGATGCGCCGGTAGCAGTAGTGTACAGCCAGATCAGTGAATTGAGAACCTGGCCCCAATGGAATCCCTGGACCCGGCAGGTCAGGCAATCCCTGCAGTTCTCCGAGCCCTCGCATGGCGCCGGCGCCTGGTATACCTGGAAAAACCCGGCTGACAACCGCTCTTCCGGCAGGCTGACGATACAGCGCAGCGATCCTGCCAAAGGGGTGTACTACAAAATGATCTTCAAGGAAATGAAGCCGGTATTTTCCGGTCTGGAAATAAAACCCTCCCGGGATGGGAAAAGCACCGTGATCCACTGGTACCTGGAAACGAGGCTGGGGTGGCTGCCCTGGTGGAAATTCCGCGGTTTTATGGCAGACCGGCTGATGGGGCCGCAGGTAGAGCAGGGGCTTACCGAGCTGAAAGCCCGTTGTGAAAGCATGCGTTAGCCGTAGTGTGTATGACCGTAAAATTGTATGAACGGTACAGGCAGTTCAGTTGAATAGCTGTAATTTTCTGTTGAAACAAATTTTAACGGATGAAACCGGGCACAAAACTTATCTCCTGCACAGGCAGGCGTTAAAAATGCCAGGTGCCATCTGGCAAAAAAGTAAACCATCTACAGATGAAACAGATCTTCTTATTCCTGGCTATACTGGCTACCACCGGCAGTATAGCGTACGCACAGCAGGTGAAAAGCCCGCGGGTGACAGCAGAAGGCGAGAACGTAAAAGTAAGCTACGGACAGCCTTCCAAAAGGGGCCGTGTTATTTTCGGCGGACTGGAACAATATGGCAAGGTATGGCGCACGGGGGCTAACGAAGCCACCGAGATCACCTTTGCCAAAGACGCCACTTTCGGCGGGAAGCCCATCAAGGCAGGTACTTATACCCTGTTTACCATCCCCGGCGAAAAGGAATGGACCTTTATCCTGAACAGCGAATTAAAACAATGGGGTGCTTATAAGTATGAGCAGATCAAGGACAAGGATGTGCTGAAAGTAAAAGTACCTGCTACTACCATCAGCGGAGAGCCAGTGGAAAAGCTGACCATTACCCTGCCTCCCGGCAAGCTGGTGCTGGAATGGGACAAAACCCATGTAGAAGTACCCATAAAATCCTGATGCGCGGATATGCGGATATGAAAATGTGCAGGTACAGCTGCACATTTTCATATCTGCATATCCGCACATTCGATAATGCTCTCATACACCTGCCCCAGCTCCTCGTCTGTAATACAATATGGCGGCATAATGTACAGCGTGTTCCCCAATGGCCGCAGCATGATCCTTCTTTCCCGGAAAAAACGGTGCAGCTGGTCGGCCAGCTGGTTGGTATAGTTATCCTGCCCCGGCGTTACCATTTCAAAAGCCAGTATGGTGCCTTGTAACCGTATATTTTTCACTGTTTTATAGGTAGACAGCCGTTGCGCAAACTGTTTGTGCTGCGCGTGTATCCGTTCCCGGTGCTGCGCACAGGCGGGGTCCAGGAACAGGTCCAGGCTGGCCAGCGCCACGCTGCAAGCCAGCGGGTTGGCCGTAAAGGAGTGGCCGTGGAAGAGTGTTTTCAGCTTGTCGTCCGAGAGGAAGGCATCGTAGATGTCGGAGGTGCAGGTAGTAACGCCCAGCGCTATGCTGCCGCCGGTAAGCCCTTTGGACAGGCAGATCATATCCGGCCCGGTAGACACGTTTTCCATGGCAAAGTTCTTTCCCGTTCTGCCAAACCCTGTCATGATCTCGTCTGCGATCAACAGGATGCCCTGCTGGCGGCAATATTGCAGCAGCTGCTCCAGCGCGGCGGCCTCATACATGCGCATGCCGCCTGCGCCCTGTACCAGCGGCTCAAATATAATGGCTGCAATGGTATCCGGTTGCAGCTGTTGTATAGCGGCCTGCAGCGCGGGAATATTATCTGCTGCCGGCGGGTCTACAAAATGCACTTCAAACAGCAGATCGTTGAAGGGAGCGGTAAAAATGCTGCGGCTGCTTACGCTCATGGCCCCGAAGGTGTCCCCGTGATAGGCGTGATGAAAGGCCAGTATCTTGTGCCGGCGGCTGCCCTGGTTGTGCCAGTACTGCAGCGCCATTTTCAGCGCCACTTCCACGGCGGTGGAGCCATTGTCGGAATAGAACACGCGGCTTTGCCGGCCGGGCAGTATGGGCAGCAGCCTTTCCGCCAGGTTAACGGCCGGGGCATGGGTGTAGCCGGCAAAGATACAGTGCTGCAGCTCCATGGCCTGCGCTGCCAGCTGCTGAGCGATGTGGGGATGGGCGTGCCCGTGTATGTTTACCCACCAGCTGGAGGTGGCGTCCAGGTAGCTGTTGCCGGCTTCGTCAAACAGCAGTGCGCCTGCACCGCGCACAATGCCCACGGGGGCCGGTGCTGTCTGCATTTGCGTGTACGGATGCCATATCACCCGCAGATCGCGTTCACTTAATGATTCAGACATAGGTGTTATGATCGTTGAAGGTGCAAAGGTAGCAGATAGTTTTTAGTTTGTGATACCTGCCAGCCTGCAGAGTATTCTGTACAGCGCGGAAGCGTCGTAGGGCTTGTGCAGGATCGCATTTACCTGCAGGCGCTGCAGCTTTTCCTTTACTTCAGGGATCACGTCGGCGGTGAGGGCAATGATGAAGGCGTGCGGCTGTATTTTCCTGATGAAGGGAATGGTGTCATAGCCATCCATTTCCGGCATGTGCAGGTCCAGTATGATGCCGTCAAAATGGTGCTGCTGCATTTTTTCCACGGCTTCCTTGCCATTGGTGGCGGTAATGGTGGCGGCGCCCGTTCTTTGCAGCTGGAAGCCCAGCACCATTGCGTTGATGGAATTGTCCTCCACAATCAGCAGCTGCTTATGCTTCAGCCAGTCCTGTAGTTCCGGCTGGTGGTACGGGGGGCAAGGCTTGCCGGCTGTGCGCAGCAGGCCGAAGGCAATATTAAAGTGGAAAGCGGTGCCCTGCCCCGGCTCACTTTCCACAGTGATATGGCTGTTATGCAGTTCCACCAGGCTTTTGGTGATGGCCAGGCCCAGTCCGGTGCCGCCATGCTGGCGGCTGGTGGTAGCGTGCTGCGCCTGCACAAAGCTTTCAAATATCCTGTCCTGCATGGCTTTTTCAATGCCGATGCCGGTATCTCTTACACAGAACTGAACGGTAGCGGTGCTGCTGTCCTGGTTTACCAGGTGGGCTTCAATGAAAACGCCGCCGTGGTGGGTGAACTTGATGGCGTTGTTGATAAGGTTGTTCAGTATCTGTCCCAGCCGCACCGGGTCGCCGCAGATGGCGGGCGGGAGGTCCGGGTCGATGGAGGTGTAGAGCCGGATATGCTTTGACCTGGCCAGGGGCTGGTAATTGCTTTCAATGTCCTTGATCAGGGTTTTCAGATCGAGCGGGATATGCTCCAGCTCCACCTTGCCGGCTTCTATTTTGCTGAAATCCAGTATGTCGTTGATCAGTGTAAGCAGGTGTTGTGCGGAGTACCTGAGGCTGTGCACCAGCGAGGCGTGCTGGGTGGTTTCTTCCAGTAGGTTGGCAATGCCGATGATGCCGTTGAGGGGCGTGCGTATCTCGTGGCTCATGATGGAGAGGAATTCGGAGCGTGCCCTGGCGGCTTTTTCTGCGGTCTCCTTGGCGTTGATCAGTTCCTGCTGGGCGTTTTTATAATGCGTGATGTCCTTGATAACCACCATGATGCAACGGCCGCTGTAATGCCAGCCGCGTTTGATGAGGGAGATGCGCAGGCGGAACCATTTGTTCACTTCCGGCCGGTGGTCCTGGTACTCCAGTTCCTGTGGAATGCCTGTTTCCAGCAGCTTGTCCATAAGTGCTGAAAAAACGGCGCTCTGCGGGCCTAGTACGGCAGGAAGGCTGCGGCCAATGATCTGATCGCGTGGAATGAACAGCAGGGAGTCGTCATTGCACCATACGCGTGTAAAGATCTTTTCCTCGTTCAGCTCGAACACAATATCATCCAGGGAAGTTAACAGCGCTTCCAGGTCGCTTGCCAGCCAATGTTCTTCCGTTTCCTCTTCCTGCTTGTCATAGGCCACCGGATTGCCTGCCGGATGTAAATGGTTGGACCTCATGTCTTACTATCTTTTAGGGGTAAAACGATAATATGCATGTTTCCGCCGGGTGATTGTGTCTTGGTTGATGATTAACGCAGGAAACTAAATTTACTAAATTAAACGATAAAAGTGTGGGATGTGCATAACTTGTTATGGCTAACGTGTAAAAAGCACATCATCGATCCGTTGTTTTTGCCTGCCGTGATGGCGTAAATGCATTTCTGCGAATTGCAGCCACTCCATTGCATTGAAAAAACGGAATCCCGGATGTTCGGTTTTGCCGGTGGATGTGGAAAAATCAAATGCCGTGTACAGCCGGTTCACTTTTTCGCGGATGGCGGCCAGCTCCTGCAAAAGCGCTGCTTTGCTTTGGGACTGCAGCATGCCGGCATTGGCCGGGTTTTCCAGCTGCCTGTCGGGAAAGCCATTGTTCCGGAAGATGGCTTTGGTATTCTCGTGCATTTCTTCTTCGCTGTTTGCATCATATAGCAGGCTGGTTTCCATCTGCACCACAAACCAGGCGGTATCCCTTATGATATGCATGTATACCTGGCCCAGGGACCAGGAGTCGGGGTGTGGCTGCCGGAGGAGCATGTCCAACGTATATTCGTCCAGGTAATCGATCCACTGGCTGATAGTGCCGTTGAATTGGCGGAGTAAGGTAGCAGGAGAGGCTGTTGTCATGAGCTTTGTATTAACACGGTCATAAAAGTAGCTGATCTCGCAAGCGGTGTTGTAGAAAATGTTAGCGTTGTGCGTCTCTTCTATGGCAACCTTATGGAAAGACACCCAAAAGGCCTTATTCCATGGGCCGGCCAAGGCTTTAATAACACGAGAAAGGCTGTAAGCTTTAATAGTTATTGTTTTTTTGAAATATTTAAGGTGTTGAATTTTAAAATTATACCATACTATTCAGATGTATGTATTATGTAAATATAATATATGTATGAAAAATTGGTAATAAATAAAAAACCTTCTTACATTTGCAATCCCTTATGAGGGAACGGGATGTAGCGCAGCCCGGTAGCGCGCTTCGTTCGGGACGAAGAGGCCGCTGGTTCGAATCCAGTCATCCCGACTTGACAGGACAAAGTGGAAATTTCACCATTTTGTCCTGTTTTATTTTCGCCCAAAGCCTTGTCCAGCGTGTATATTATGCGCACCGCTTCATTGATGCGGGAAGTTCGAAATGTAAAACCGTCAAAACTTAATTTTTCCGGGTACATCGAACTAATGATCTCCCGTTTTCTGTCTATCTCGCCGCTTTCATACGCATAATCCAGTTTTAAAAGGTTATTCAGCCCCTTGCCTAACAGGTCGGTTATGTTCACTTGGTCATGGTCATACGCGCTTAGTTTGGCTTCTAGCTTTTCCAGTTTTGTGCTATACTCGGTTTTCATTTCCCGGAAGTCGGAAGGCTCAATTTGCTTTGAAGAAAGCAATTCCCGTATATAAGACAGCTTCCCTTCCAGTTCCTTTATTTGCCATTGTAACTGCCTTTGGTCGTTCTGTAAATGGTCGGTTTGGTCGTTCCATGCTTCAACAAGGGTGATCCTGTAAAGGTCGGCCATTTCCGCGCGTGGCATGTATTTTTTGAGTTCACAAACAAATAAACTGTTTACATTATCTGCCCTGAACCGGCAAGTACACCCGGTTGTGCAATGGTAATAGCTGTAATAT
>Ga0164243_10000430_pt1 | contig 80118 bp, 73 predicted proteins | sample OricompcompostOP_FD_108781 | JGI IMG/M metagenome (GOLD analysis project Ga0164243, IMG submission 108781) | Organic Plus compost microbial communities from Emeryville, California, USA - Original compost - Organic plus compost (OP) | ecosystem: Engineered > Solid waste > Mixed feedstock >... | reverse complement strand
TGGTGTCGCGCAGCGCCACGCTACTCTCCCGTCAGGACTCCCACCTCCCTGCCCCTCACTCCCCACGCTATCGGTGGAGTCGGGAGCTGGGATGCGAGTGACCCGAGGCCGGTGGCGTCGCGCAGCGCCACGCTACTCTCCCGTCAGGACCCCCACCGCCCTGCGCCAGACTCACCACTAAGTGGTCGGGAGTCGGGAGCTGGGAGGTGGGAGTGACCCGAGGCCGATGGCGCCGCGCAGCGCGCCCGCAAGCACTCCCACCCCCCTGCCCCTCACTCCCCACTCTATCTGTATCCCAGTCCCACCGACAGACTCACGAACTGGAAGCGCTGATGTCCCGTGTTGAACAGACCGGGCGTCGACGCCGGCAGATGATAACGCAGCGCGATGATGCCCCCTGTCCCGAACCACGCCGGGAACATCCAGCCGACCTCCGGCATCATCACCATTCGCCAGTTCGTCCGCCGTTCGTCGAACAGGCCGATCTGAAATTTCTGCTGCACGTACTCCACGCCGGCTCCGCCGCCCACGTACCACCGCGGGTTGTTCCGGTCCGTGTCGAAGTACCACGCCGCCGTGAAGAGCAGCGGCGCCGCGAGCACATACCGATACTGATCGCCCGTGATCGCACCGTGCTCGAAATTCTCCGTGCCGAACTTGCTGCGATGAAATTCGTTGAAGCCGACGAGAAAGCCGAGCGACGTGTGTGGACGGTCCATCCACCGCGACTCCCACGCCGCGCCGCTCCAGCTGAAGTCGGGAATGAAGTCGTGCGTGTCGCCGATCGGCTGGGCCACGCTGTACTGCAGCGACGAGAAGTAGCGATGCGGCTGAGCCGCGAGCGGCGCCGCGACCGAGAGCACGGCGACCGCCCCGAACGCCGCGGCGAAAAGGGATGGCTGCGTCATGGCCGCACCAGATAGGGGGACTGCACGAACGCCTGATCGATCCCGATCAGCGCGCCGTCGACCGCCGCAACCGTGAGCACGCCGTTGACCGCGGCCACCCACAAGGCGGGAATCCGCCGCCCGCCCGCATCGGCGTCGTTCACGTCCAGCATCGTGATGATCAACGTCCCGGTGGCATATGTGAACTCGAATTCAGTTCCTGGTACGCCCCAGATCCAGTCGGAGCCATAGGCGGTCGGCCAGCCGGGCCAGTAGCCCCACGGCCCCCACCAGGCCGTCGAGACCGTCCCCGTGTGCTCCTGCGCGAGCGCCGACGTCAGGACCACGACGTCCGGCCGGATCCGTCGCGGGTCGACCTCGATCCAACCGGCCGCGATGAACTTCGACCGGATGCGCGCGAGAATCTCCGAGTCGTGCGCATGGGTGAGGATGTCCATGCCTCGGATGACGACGATCGTGTCCGGCATCGCGAAAGTCCGCGCCGCCCGCAGCGGAGCCTGGCTGTCGACGAGCGTGACGACCGTCCCGAAGCTCCTGATGTTGTCGATGCGATCGGTGTAGCACGCCGCGCCGAGCGCGACCAGCGCACCCAGCACCAGCAGACGCGATGAGATGACGTGCCGCATGGATACATCTTGCCGTGCCGCATCGGCCGTCTCTGTTGGACCAGAGACGTACGCCGCAAAGAAGCTGGCGGGTCCGCGTTCGGCCGCGAGCGCTCAGCCCTTTCGCAGCGTACGCACCTCGACGCGGTGTACGAGCACGCCCGGTGGCGTATCGATCACCGACGCGACCGCGTCCGCCACGTCCTCGGGACGCAGCTTCCACGACTGATTCCCACCCGAGCCGGAAAAGTCGGTCGCGACGCCGCCCGGGTTCACCACCGACACCTTGATCCCGTAATCGCGCAGCTCGAGCATCAGACTCTCGCTGAACGCGTTCACCGCGGCCTTGGTCGACGCATAGTTCGTCGCGCCGACGAACGCGCTGCGCCCCGCGATGGAGCCGATGACCACCACGTGCCCGCCCTTGCGCCGAACCATCGCCGGCAGGACCGCGCGGGTCACGTCGTAGAGCGCGTTCACGTTGAGATCCATCATGGCGCGCCATTCCTCGCGCGTCATCTCGAGAAACGGCTTGATCACGCCAACGCCGGCGTTGTTCACCAGCACGCTGGCGTCGACGCCCGCGAGCGCCCGCGCGACTGCGTCGCCGTCGGTGATGTCGATCGCCAGCGCACGGCACTCACCCCCCATGCTCTCGATCTCGCGCGCCAGGTCGTCGAGCTGTCTCCGCGACCGCGCCACGGCCACGATGCCGTGCGTCGGCGCGAGTCGCAACGCGATCGCACGGCCGATTCCGCGCGACGCTCCAGTGATCACCGCAATGGGTCTGGCCATGCGTCGGAATTTATCCAACCTGCCGTCGCGCGCCCGGTGCCGCTGGCACAAACCGCCTCCGCATGCGTAGTCCCCTCCAGCTCGCCTGCGCCGCACGCATGGCCCCGCCATGGCAATCGGCCTACCTTCGAGTCCATCGAATTCCTGGTCTCTCGAAATGCACATTCATCTTCGCTCACAGCTCGCGCTCGGCACGCTCGTCATGGTCGTGACGCACGCCGCGGGGGCGCAATCGGCGTCCGAGTGGTCCGCATACGGCCGCGACGCCGGCGGCCAGCGCTTCTCCCCGCTCACCCAGATCGATCGGAGCAACGTCTCGCGACTGACGGTCGCGTGGACCTTCCGAACGGGGGAGATGGATCAGTCTCATGCGACGCGTCTCGAGACGACGCCGCTCATGATCGACGGCACGCTGTTTCTCTCGACCCCCTTCGGCCAGGCGATCGCGCTCGATCCCGCGACCGGACGTGAGCGCTGGCGCTACGACGCCAGAGCCGACCGCCACGCCGGCTGGGGCGACTTTGCGACGCGAGGCGTGTCGACCTGGGTCGATCCGACCGTGCCCGCCGGGCGCCTCTGCCACCGGCGCATCTTCCTGCCGACGATCGAGGCGCGGATCATCGCCCTCGACGCCGCCACGGGCAAACCGTGCGCGGGCTTCGCCGCTGGCGGAACGCTCGATCTGCGCCGGCCGTTGCGCAACGAGCCGTATGCGAAGGCCGAGTATGAGTTGACGTCGCCGCCGGCCGTGATCAACGGGTTGGTGGTGACCGGATCGGCCGTCGCCGACAACAATCGCACGAACGCGGCGAGCGGCGAGGTCCGCGCATTCGACGCACGCACCGGCGCGCTCCGCTGGACGTGGGATCCGGTCCCGCGCGACTCGACCGACCCGCAGTGGGACAGTTGGCGCGGCTCGATGGCGCACACCACCGGCGCCGCGAACGCGTGGTCGGTGATCGCCTCCGACCCCGCCCGCGATCTCGTCTTCGTGCCCACCGGCAGCGCCAGCCCCGACTACTTCGGCGGCGAACGCCTCGGCGACAATCGCTACGCGAATTCGATCGTCGCGCTCCGAGCGTCGACCGGCAAGGTCGTCTGGCACTTCCAGACGGTGCACCACGACATCTGGGACTACGACAACGCGTCGCCGCCGCTGCTGACCACGATCACGCACGACGGCCGGCGCGTGGACGTCGTTCTGCAGGCGACCAAGACCGGCCAGCTCTTCGTTCTCGACCGCGAGACCGGCAAGCCTGTCTTCCCCGTCGAGGAGCGTCCCGTTCCGGCCAGCACGGTGCCGGGCGAGCGGGCGTCGCCGACGCAGCCGTTCAACACGGTGATTCCCGCGCTCAGCCCGCAGCGCCTTGCGCTCGACAGCATCTGGAGCGCGGGCGACGCCGATCGCAACGCCTGCCTCGAGCAGATCCGCCCGCTCCGCAACGACGGCCCGTTCACCCCGCCGAGCCTCGAGGGATCGCTCGTGCTCCCGTCGAACGTGGGCGGCGCTCACTGGGGCGGCGTCGCGGTCGACGCGTCACGGCAGATCGCCGTGGTCCCGGTGAATCGCCTGGCTGCCATGGTGCAGCTCATTCCACTCGACCGGTTCGACACCGCATCCGCACGGGAAACCGAATCGCGGCTGGACGATCAGTATACTCGAATGCACGGCACGCCCTACGTCATGCGGCGACGGCTGCTCCGCAGCCCGCTCGGCGCCCCGTGCGCGCCGTCGCCGTGGGGGAGCCTCGTCGCCATCGACCTCCAGACCGGCGCGAAGAAATGGGATGTTCCACTCGGCGATCCGGCGGCGTTCACGCCGGCGCTCGGCGCGCTGCCCAATCGCCCGGCGGGACTTCCGAACCTCGGCGGTCCGATCGTGACGGCAGGGGGCGTCGCCTTCATCGGCGCGTCCTTCGATCCCTTCCTCCGCGCGTTCGACATCGAGTCGGGGCGAGAGCTCTGGCGCGGACCGCTCCCTGCGGGAGCGCGCGCGACGCCGATGACCTACGAGATCGGGGGACGGCAGTTCGTGGCGATCGCCGTGGGCGGGAGCGACGAGTGGGGCGCGGGAGACTACATCGTAGCTTTCGCCCTGCCTCGCTGATCGCACATCGACGACGCCCCTGGCTCTCTCCATTCCACATCACTCATGTCGAAGCCCCGCTCCCTGACCCTCGCCGCGCTGGCGACACTCACCGCTGCGCTGCCCCTCACAGCCCAGGCCCGTCGCGCGGACCTCGTGAGAACGATCGACTCGATCGGCGGCGCCCCGGTCAAGGCCGGACGCGTCGCGGCGATGGCGGTCGCCGTCGTGAAGGGGCGCGACACGCTGCTGTACAAGGCGTATGGCTTCGCCGACCTCGAGAATCGCGTCGCCGCGACGCCGCAGAGCGTCTTTCGCATCGGATCCGTCACCAAGCAGTTCACGTCGGCCGCGGTGATGCAACTCGTCGAACAGGGCAAGCTCTCGCTCGACGACGACATCACGAAGTATCTGCCGCAGGTGCCCACGCACGGCCGCAAGGTCCTCGTTCGACATCTGCTCAATCACACGTCGGGCATTCCGAGCTACACCGACGTCCCGGAGTTCGGCCGCGTGAGCCGGCTCGATCTCCCGCATGATTCGCTGCTCGCGGTGATCGCGAAGGACTCGCTGCAGTTCGAGCCGGGGAGCCACGTGTACTACAACAACACGGGCTACTTCATCCTCGGCATGTTGATCGAGAAGATCACCGGAAAGACCTACGGCGATTACCTCGCGGAGAACATCTTCAGGCCGAACGGGCTCGCGGCCACGACGTACTGCGATACGCGTCGCATCATTCCGCATCGCGCACAGGGCTACCAGATGGGACAGCGCGGCCTCGAGAACGCGCCGTTCCTCAGCATGGACCTGCCCTACGCCGCGGGCTCGCTTTGCTCGACGATCGGCGATCTCGTCGCGTGGACGAAACTCCTCAACGACGGGCGCATCGTGAGCGCGGCGTCGTTTCGCGAGATGATCACGTCGGCGCGACTCACGAGCGGCCGCCCGATGAACTACGGGTTCGGCCTCATGCCCGACACGCTCGGCGGGCATCGCGTGATCCAGCACGGCGGCGGCATCAATGGGTTCATCTCGCACGTCATGTACTTGCCGCAGGACACGCTCACGGTCGTCGTGCTCGCCAACACCTCGCCCGCGCCGTCGGAGCCGGTCGCGACGGCGATCGCTCGGGCGGTGCTCGGCCTGCCCGCCGCGACTCCCACGCCGCCGAAGGATCTTCCACTCTCGGCGGCCGACCGGGCGAAGTACGTCGGCAACTACGCGCTCACCTTTCCGGACGGCGCCCCGCGCCACGTGAAGGTCGTCGACGAGAACGATGCGCTGTGGCTCACCATGACCGGCGCGCGCGCGAAGCTGCAGAGCCAGGGCGGCGACGTGTTCGTCGCGCCGGGGCAGGGGCGTCTCGTGTTCGACGTCGTGAATGGCCGCGCGACGGGTTTTCAGCTCGGCGCCGGCGGTGTGCGTCCGCTCGAGGCCGTGCGAGAGCCGTAAGCATGGGCGCGGGTCCGCGCGTAGTTTTTTTGTCTACGCCGCTCTCACCCGCGCCGCCTCGGACGTGCCGTTTCGCGTACTCCACCGCTCCCGCACTCGCTCTCGTCGGGTCGTTCACTTCGCGTCGACGCTGGTCGCCGCGGCGTTCACGATCGCGCTGGTCGGCTTCACCGGCATGCGCTCCGCCGAGTGGTCGCCGCGGGAGGTCGAGGTCATCCGGTCAATGTGGATCGGCAGCGCCGGAAACCTCCCTCGCGATCCATCGAACCGCTTCGCCGACGACTCCGCGGCGTCGGAGTTCGGGAAGGCTCTCTTCTTCGACCGGCGGTTGAGCACCGTCGGAATCTCGTGCGGCGACTGTCACGAACCGGGACGCGTGTTCCAGGACGGCACGCCGCTCGGGCACGGCGCGGGCACGACCGCCCGGCGCACGATGCCGATCGCAAGCACGGCCTACAGCTCCTGGTTCTTCTGGGACGGCCGCGCCGACAGCCAGTGGTCGCAGGCCCTGGGCCCGCTCGAGAGCTCGGTGGAGCACGCGGGAACGCGGTCGCTCTATGCCCGATTCATCGTGCGAGAGTACGGCCGACAGTACGCCGCGATCTTCGGCGCGCCGCCGAGCCTCGGCAGCATTCCGGAGGCGGGCGGCCCGCTCGGCACCGCCGCCGAACGTGCGACGTGGAACACCCTGTCGCGCGCGACGCAGGACAGCATCACGCGGGTCTTCGTCAACATCGGCAAGGCGATCGCCGCGTTCGAGCGGCGCGTCCAGTATCGCGAGTCGCGCTTCGATCGCTACGCCGCGCGCGTGGCCGGCGCCGAGCCGCAGACATCGGCCGAGCTGTCACCCACTGAGGCGCTCGGGTTGCGGCTGTTCATCGGCAAGGGCAACTGCGTGAGCTGCCACAGCGGCCCGATGCTGACGGATTTCTCGTTTCACAACGTCGGCGTGTCGGGCACGGTCGACGCTCGGCCGGATTCCGGCCGTAAGACGGGACTCGACCAACTGTACGCGAGCGAATTCAACTGCCTCGGCGCGTACAGCGACGCGCGTCCACAGGACTGCGCGCTCTCGAAGGTCGACCCGTCGCGAAATGACGGAACGGTGCAGGCCTTCCGCACGCCGTCGCTTCGCGCACTGCCGCGTCGCGCGCCGTACGGCCACACCGGGGAGTTTGCGACGTTGGCGGCGATCCTCGATCACCACAACCGAGCGCCGAACGGCACCGCGGGGACGACGGAACTGAAGCCGCTCGGACTGACCAGGGTCGAGCTGGACGCGATCGAAGCCTTCCTTCGCACGCTCGACAGCCGCGCGGTGGTCGAGGGCGGGACTCCGCTGGTTCGCGGTCCGCGCTGAGCGGCCCTCTCCCCGCCCTCGCGCCCTGTTACGAGATCATCCTTTCGACCGCACGCACCAGCGGCGCGAACGACAGCGACTTGCCGGCGATTCGCGCGGCCTGCTCGTGCGCGAGCTCGCGCTGGCCTTCGCCGAACATCGCCGCGACCATCCACGGGCCCGCGCGCGGATTGCGCCACCAGTCGACGTCGTACCGTTCGACCAGCGTCTCGGTCAGCAGCGACTGGAGCTGCCAGGCGCGGAGATAGCGCGCCGCGTAGTACCGCGGATCCACGTCGACGAACGCATCAGCGCGCCCGTACTTGAACGTCGTCGCGCCAGTGAGCCGCTCGACGTAGAGATCCGGCAGCGAATCCCAGCGCACGTCGCTGCCATAGAGATCCGTCTCGTAGATGAGCTTCGCCGAATAACGCCGCAGAAAGTGCAGCTCCGAGAAGCCGACCGCCCGCGTGAACCCGCGCAGGTCGTTCGCGCCGAGCGATGTGTAGCGCTTCAGCCAGCCCGCGTCCTGAAGCAGGTGGTCGAACAGCATCGCGTACCCTTCGGTGATCGAGTTGTCGCCCATCCAGCGATACTCGAACGCCAGCTCGGGATTCATGTACGCGAAATGAAGCGCGTGACCCAGCTCGTGGAGGAAGGTCGTCCAGTCCGACTGGCCGCCGTGGGGGCGCAGCACGAGGTACACCTCGTCGGGCACGCGCACCGGCGCGCAGAATGCGCGCGACCGCTTTCCTTCGCGCTCGCCCGTGTCGAGGATGATGCGGCCGTTCGCGAGTGGGTCGATGCCCATCTCCTTCACCTGACGGCGAATCGCGCCTTCCATCTCGGCGGCGGGGAAGCCCGCGTCGAACTCGCGCGCGCGGAACATCGCGAGGGCGTCGGCGCGCGTCGCTTCGCCGACCTTCATTCCGAGCACGCGCTTGGTGAACTCGGGAAGCACGTCGTCCCACATCGCCTGGGTGTCGCGCAGGAACTGCTCGCACTCGGCGCGGAGATCGGTCAGTGAGATGCCGCTCAGCAGCTCGAACGTCGCGTTGAAGCTGGGCGCGAGCTCGAGCGATTCGGTGATCTCCTTCTCGCGCTGAAAGCGCTCGCGGCGGAGCGGCGCGAGCTCCGCTTCGATCAGCCTGGCGCGCGCGTCCTCGAGGAGGTGTCGATCGTTGGCGTCGGGGTTGTTCGCGATCGCGATCGGCAGCGCCTCGAACATCAGCTCCCGGCCATCGCTGACGCGGACCACCGCCGAGCTCTCCCAGGCGATCTCGCGTTCGTCCAGCGGCGCGAGCTGCCGGCTGCTCTGCGCTTCGGCCTGCCAGTCGAGCAGGAGCCGCGCTGAACGCTGTTCCTCGCTCCCCTCGGGCGCCGATCGAAACGCGTCGAGGGTGAGTCCGAGCGCCTCCTCGTTGAGCAGACCGGCGTGCCGCGCGTAGATCGGCTGCAGTTCGGCCGTTCCTTTCTGTCCGGAGTGCGCCAGGTAGTACTCGCGCGAGATCTCCTGCATGAACGACTCGCCGCCTTCGCGTAGCGAGTCGAGCGACAGCGCGCGGTTGGTCGGTGTCATTGTGCCAGGCGCTCCCGGATGATGGAGGCGACGCGATCGGCCGCGATGCGCTCCTGCTGGAGCGTGTCACGATCGCGCAGCGTGACGGTGCCGTCTTCGGCGGTCTGGCCGTCGACGGTGATGCAGTACGGCGTGCCGACTTCGTCCTGGCGGCGATAGCGCCGGCCGATCGCGCCCGACTCGTCGTAGAACACGGGGAACGACGCGCGCAGGTCGGCGGCGAGCTTCGTCGCGAACTCGGGCATGCCATCCTTCTTCACGAGCGGAAACACGCCCGCCTTGATCGGCGCGATCGCCGGATGCAGCGCGAGCACCGTGCGGCCCTCGTCCTCGCCTTCGACCTTCTCTTCCTTGTACGCGTTCACGAGCACCGCGAGCGCCGTGCGGTCCGCCCCGACCGACGTCTCGACGACGAATGGCACGTAACGCCGGTTGTTCGGCTGATCGAAGTACTCGAGCTTCTTGCCGGAGAACTCCTGGTGCCGCGTGAGGTCGAAGTCGCCGCGGTTGTGGACGCCCTCGATCTCCTGGAAGTCGAGCGTGCCGCCGAAATCGAACTGGATGTCGAACGCCGCGCGGGCGTAGTGGGCCAGCTCGTCCGGCGTGTGCTGGTGGAAGAGCAGCCGGTTGGGATCGAGACCGAGCGACAGATGCCACTTCATCCGCTGCTCTTTCCAGTACTCGAACCACTGCATGTCGGTGCCCGGCTCGACGAAGAATTGCATCTCCATCTGCTCGAACTCGCGCGTGCGGAAGATGAAGTTGCCGGGCGTGATCTCGTTGCGGAACGCCTTGCCGATCTGCGCGATGCCGAACGGCACCTTCTGGCGCGTCGACTGCTGGACGTTCAGAAAGTTCACATAGATGCCCTGGGCCGTCTCCGGCCGCAGGTACGCGATCGACGCGCTGTCCTCGACCGGCCCGATGTACGTCTTGAACATCAGATTGAACATGCGCGGCTCGGAGAGCGTGCCCTTCATGCCGCAGGCGGGGCACTGCGCGTCCGGCGTGCCCGGCGTGCCCTTGATGCGCGGATCGTCGGCGCGAAAACGCTTCTTGCAGTTCTTGCAATCGACCAGCGGGTCGGTGAACCCGGCGACGTGGCCGCTCGCCTCCCACACCCGCGGATGCATGAGGATGGCCGCGTCGAGCCCCTCGATGTCGTCGCGAGCGCGAACCATCGCGTTCCACCACCGGTCCTTGAGGTTCTTCTTCAGCTCGACTCCGAGCGGACCGTAGTCCCACACCGATCCGGCGCCGCCGTAGATCTCCGACGACTGGAAGATGAACCCACGGCGCTTGCAGAGGGAAACGAGCTTTTCGAGAACGTCGGGCTGGTTCGGCATGTCGTGACGCAGTTTGTCGAGCGAGAGGGCGGTTGGCGATCAGTTAACGATCGCTAAACGTGAGTCACGGAAGATAGCCAGCTAGTAGGGCGGAAGGGGCTGGGGGCAGGGGCGGAACTGCGTGCATGGATCGGGGAGAGGTAGGGTTGCCTCTCCCACCCCCCGCCTCCCCACTCCCTGTCACTACGTGTCCAGCTCCGCGCTCAACTTCGGCTCCGGCGGCTTCGCCCGCCCCTGCAGGCGCGCGACGATCTGGTCCCCGTGGAACCGGCCGTTCTCGATGAACACCTTGTTCGCATCGAAACCGGCCACGACCACCCCCGCGATGAACAGGTTGGGCACGGTCGTCTCCAGGGTGTCCGGATCGTGCGCCGGAATCCCCGTCGTCCCGTCGATCGGCACCCCGGCCGCGCGCAGCAGATCCGTGTTCGGCGCGAAGCCTGTCATCACGTAGACCTGGTCGGCCTCCAACTGCGACGTTCCGGCGCCCTCGGTCGCGATCGTCACCCCGCCGCGCTCGATCGACGTCACCCGCGAGTTCCAGCGGGTCGCGATGCTCCCCTCCTTCTCACGGTTCAGGAAATCCGGCCCGACCCACGGTTTGATCTTCTTGTCGAACGTCGGGCCGAAGTGCACCAGCGTCACCCGCGCCCCGCACCGCCAGAGATCCAGCGCCGCCTCGGCCGCCGAGTTGCCGCCGCCGACGACTACCACGTCCTGGTCGAACGCCTCGTGGCCTTCGCGGTAGACGTGCGTGACGTGCGGCAGATCCTCGCCCGGCACGCGCAGGTAGTTCGGCGACCCGAAGTAGCCCGTCGCCACGACCACGGCGCGCGCATCGGTTCGCCGCTTGCCCTCGTTCCGCGCCTCGGAATGGACGACGAACCCGTCCCCCGCGCGCTCGATCGACGTCACCAGCTCGTATTGCCGAATCGGAATGTCGAAATGCTTGACGACCGCCCGGTAGTACGCGAGTCCGTCGCGTCGCGTGGGCTTCTCCGTCGCGATGATGAATGGCAGCCCGCCCAGCGCGAGCTTCTCCGCGGTGGAGAAGAACCGGACGTACGTCGGATACTGCGTGATCGTGCTGACCACCGAGTGCGCCTCGAGAATCTCCACGGACAGCCCGGCCCGCTGCGCCGAGATGGCCGTCGCGAGACCGCAGGGCCCGCCACCGATGATCAGCAGATCCAGCATGCGTCAGAGCCCGATGATCTGATCGCGCCGGGTGCCGACGCTCACGTAGCTCACCCGCGTCTCGACCAGCTCCTGGAGACGGGCGACGTACTCGCGCGCCGCCGTCGGCAGCTCCTCGAGCCGCCGCGCGTTGGCCGTCGACTGCTGCCAGCCGTTCATCCACTCGTACCGCGGCGTGATGCGGTCGAGCAGCGAGATGTCGCCCGGGAATTCGGTGTGCAGCTCGCCGTCGTACTCGTAGCCCGTGCAGATCGCGACCTTCTCGAGCGTGTCCAGCACGTCGAGCTTGGTCACCGCGATGTCGGTGAGCCCGTTGATCCGGGCCGCGTAGCGCACGACCACGGCGTCGAACCAGCCGCAGCGCCGCGCGCGCCCCGTCGTGGCGCCGAATTCGTTCCCGAGCTCGCGCACGCGCTCGCCCATCGCTTCGTCCATCTCGGTCGGAAGCGGCCCCGTCCCCACGCGGGTCGTGTACGCCTTCACGACGCCGAGCACCGAGTCGATCGACGTGGGCGCGATGCCGACGCCCGTCGCCGCGCCGCCCGACGTCGTGCTGCTCGACGTCACGAACGGATAGGTGCCGTGATCGACGTCGAGCAGCGACCCCTGCGCGCCCTCGAGGAGCACCGCGGCGCCGTTCTTCTGCGCGCGGTGGACCATCAGCCCGACATCCTCCGCGAGCGGCAGCAGGCGGTCCGCCAGTCGGCCGAGCCGGTCCAGCGTCAGTTCGACGTCAGCTCGCTTCGTGCTGCCGAAGCCCGCGAGCTGTGCATTCGCCCGTTCGACGGCGACCGAGACCAGCTCGCGGAGGCGCGACGGGTTGCGGAGGTCGAGCACGCGCACGCCGCGCCGCGCGATCTTGTCCTCGTACGCCGGTCCGATTCCCCGTCCGGTCGTGCCCAGGGACTGCGAGTGGGCGCTCTCGGCGTCGATCAGCTTGTGATAGGGCATCACGAGGTGGGCCCGGTCGCTGACGTAGAGCCGCCCGGCGACGTCCACACCGTCCGCGACGAGCTCGTCCACCTCGGTGAACAGCGTTTCCGGGTCGAGTACCACGCCGTTGCCGATCGCGCAGCGCACGCCGGAGTGGAGGATGCCGCTCGGGATCTGGTGCAGGATGAACGACTTGTCGCCGATGTGCACCGTGTGGCCGGCATTCGCGCCGCCCTGATAGCGCACGACCCAGTCGGCGCGCTCGGCGAGGACGTCGACCAGCTTGCCTTTGCCCTCGTCTCCCCACTGAGCTCCGACGACGACGACCGTGCGACTGGTGTTGCTGAACATGCGTGATGGCGAGGCGAAGGGGTGTAGACAAAAAAATACGCCCCGCGGCAGTGCCCGGGGCGTTGACTGAATCTACGACCTCGTCAGCCCGAGTCAACGCGCGCGCGAACTCCCGATCGACATGGGTAGTGCTCCGACCGTCACCTATACCGACGCCAGAGCAACAGCATCCCGCAGTCCGAGCCCGTCTGATTGAACCGCGACGGCGCCGTCGCTCCGCTCGGGTAATACTCGATCGCCGCGAAATCCTCGGACTTGAGCTGCGTGAAATCCGTCGGATTCTGATTGCTCACGCCCGACACGTAGTCCGACACGCCGTCGATGTACACCGACACCATGCAGCCCTCCGCGCCGGTGCACTGGAACGCCGGCTTGTTGCACGCCTTCCGCCCGGATTTCAGATAGACGGACGAGCCAACGCGCTGCATCGACAGTCCCGGCACCGACGACACCACGAAATCCACGAAGCTCTTGTTGTCCGCCGACCGCACCTTCTTTTCGTCGATGAACCGCCCGAACCCGAGCTTCCGGCGCTCCTCGAACTCCCGCAGATACGGCGCGCCGGCCACGGACTCCGCGACCACACGCTGCGAGTCGAGCTGCACGGGCTGCGGCTTCATGATGAATTCCTCATCGACCACCTGCCCCGCGGTCACGGTGATCGTATCCGCCCTCGGCGAGAACCCCACCCGACGGAACGTCACCACATACGTCCCGGCCTGGAGCCCGTCGAGACGGAACTCCCCCATGAAATTCGTGCGCACCGATCGGTCGAGCGCCGCGATCGTCGCCGTCACCTCGCCGAGCGCGGCTCCCGACGAATCTCGCACCACCGTGCCGGCGATGATCGCCGTCTGCGCGGCCAGCGCGCGCATCGGCAATGCCGCGGCCGCCGCCACCACAACCGACGCCGCCACGCGCCGAGCGCCCCGTCCTTTCACGAAGGACGACGCCAGCATGAACCGTCTCGCAATCGACATCGAAATCCTCCCGTGATCGTCTATCGTGTCCAGATCACGATCGACCCGCACGTCGATCCCAGATTGACCGGCGGCTGGCGAAAGCGGACCGGCGCATCGGCGCCGGTCGGATAGATCTCCATCCCTTCGATGTGATCGACGGTCGGCAGCGCCGCCCCGACCATCTCGAACCCGTTGATGAAATACGTCGGCGTGCAGTAGATCGCGCCGCCATTCGGCGCCGCGGCCTGCATCTCGATCGCGCACGCGTCGCCCAGCGCCGACTTGAAGTCGATCGAATTGCGGTTGATGTTCGTCACGCCCAGCGGCGCCTGCGCCGCGAATGCCGGCTTGCAGTTGCGATGCGTGCCGGGCACCCGTTGGAGCTGGTCCATCACGCCTTCCGTCGGACGCCGGTCGAGATCCGCCCGCCCGAGGCACGAGACACCCATCTCGCAGCGATGGAAGAAACCGGCGTGCGTCCCTTCATCGGTCGCGATCGTCGCCCTGGCGGTCGTCACGACGGCGGGGAGCACGTTGCCGCTCCCCGGCGCGACCGGATCGAGATCGATGAGAAATTCCTCACCGACGCTCTCGTCGATGGCGACGCGTCGCGGGAGATAGCCCTCGCGCCGGATCTCGAGCAGATACATGCCGAAGACCGGCTTCAGCACATTGAGCGTGGCGACGCCGCCGCGCGACGTGCGCGTCTCGTTGCCCAGCGTGTCGCGCACGGTCGCGCGGTCGATCCACTCACCGGTCTCGCGGTTGTACACACCGAGCAGCTTGAGGCCGAGGGCTTCTGCCTCTCGCGCCGACCTGGGCTGGACGACGACCGACGAGTCGATGGTCTGCGCCGAAAGGGGACCACGACCGCCTGCTGACACCAACGCCAACATGACCGCACAGCCCGCAACGCCACGCCGCATCGGGACCCCATGGATCGTGATTTTCCAATTATGAGGGACTGCACTGCGGATGGCAATTACAAGAGAACACTCCCTGCGCCCTGCTCCAGACTCCCTGCTCTCTCAGACGCGAGTCACGCCAACGCCGCAAACAGCAGCCAGACGCCCATCACCAGGCCGATCCCCACCTTCATCGCCGCGGCGACGACCCGGCCGATGAACGCGCCCCACGCCACGCGCGTCGCTGCCCCATGGTCCGCCGCGCGGCTGAACTCGAACGCGAACGCGCCCACGAACGCCCCAACGAACGCCCCGATCACCGACCCGACGACCGGCACCGGCACGCCCATGAACGCGCCGATCATGCCGCCGATGATCGCCCCCCAGGTGGCGCGCCGCGACCCGCCGTACTTCTTCGTGAACCGCGCGGTCAGCACCCACTCGAGCCCCTCGGCGAGAATCATCAACGCCGCGAGCACGCCTACGGTGAACCAGCTGATGCCGCCTACCGGAACGAGCACCTTGTAACCGATCGCTCCGCAGAGCATCACCAGCGTGCCGGGCAGCCCGAACGGAATCAGAATCAGGCTGAGCAGAATGATCGCCACGAGCGCGAGTATCGCCATCAACGAAGCTCCAGTGTCGTCTGCGCGAGCAGGCGGGCCGCCCCGGCGATCCCGCGTCCGTCCATCGTCGACAGCGAATCGCGCGACGTATGGATGCGGCTCAACGTACGCATGGTACCCCGGCTGAGTGTCACCGTTCGCCATCCCGCGCGGTCGAGTACCACGCTGTCGGTGAGGATCCCCGGGATCAGGCGCAACACCCGGAGATCCGCGCCGTCACGCAGCGCCGCGCGATCGATCGCCGAGATCACCTCGGCGGGAACCGTGCCCGTGTACATCGCGACCAGCGCGCCGTCGTCGTCCACCGAGTCGCAGTTGATCGCGATCCCCGGAGCGCGACCGCGCGCCCACGCCGCGGCGCCGGCCAACGCGAGTTCCTCCGCGTCGGTGATCAGTACGCCGACCGGCGCGTCGTCAGGCAACCGTTCGGCCGCCTCCAGCACCGCCGCGACGCCGCTCGCGTTGTCGAGGGTTCCGAGATTTCGCGCGCCGACGACCGACAGCATCAACGGGATGGATCCGACCCAGAGCGTCGTGAGAATCCCGTTTACGGATCTGGCCCCCAGCGCAAGCGCGATGAGGAGCGCGAACAGGCTCAGTGCGACGATCACGACGCCCGCCACGCGCATCAACATCGACACCGGCTGCCACTTCGAGTCGAGATGTGCCACGAGCCACACTGCCGGCTCGCCGCGGGTCGCCTGGAGATTCACGCCGCGGGCGCGCGCAAACGGCAGATCGAGGACGCCACGGCGCGCGATCCAGACCGCCGCCCCCGCACCCCCCAGCGCGAGGATCAGCGCGACCCACGGCCACGCCTCGAACCGTCCCCGGAGCGCGGCGATTGCACTGGCCACCGCCGGAATGGCGACCCCGGCCGCGGGGGTCGCCCACCGGCCGGGGAATTGAGAGTACTCGAATGGGACTTCCGTCACGACGAATCCGCGATCCTGCAACACGCCGGTGCAGTAGCGGCGCGCGTCGGCAATGGCCTCGCTTCCCGTAGGACGCGACGCGCCGCCGATCCGCGCGAGATGCGCTGAGGCCGCCGTCACCCGGCCGCGACGAGCTCCGCGCGCAGCAGTTCGTCCACCGCCGCCAACTGCGTCTCGCTGATCGGAATGAGCGGCAGCCGCAGCGGACCGCCCGAGAGTCCGACGCGATCCAGCGCCGCCTTCACTCCCGGAACGCCGAGTTCTCCGACGATCCGCGCGCCGATCGGGTGCAACTTGGCCTGCGCGGCGTCGGCCGCGGCCATGTCGCCGCGACGGTGCGCGTCGTAGATCTCGAGCGCGAGCGCCGGCGCGATCATCCCCGCGGCGAGGATGCCGCCCGTCGCGCCGGTCATCAGCGCGTGATGGAAGATCTGCGCGTTGCCGACCAGCACCGAGAAGCTCTCGGACTTCGCCTTCATGAATCCGGCGAGAAGCTCCTTGTTGCCCGAGCTGTCCTTGATCCCGATCACGTTCTCGTGCTCCGCGAGCTCGGCGACGAGGGTCTCCGGCAGCGAGAAGTGCATGTACTTCGGAATGCTGTAGAGGATCACCGGCACCGGGCTCTCGTCGGCGATGCGGCCGTAGTGCAGGCGCAGCGCTTCCTCGGTCATCGCGTTCGCGTAGTAGTGCGGCGCGACGACCAGCACCGCGTCGGCGCCGCGGCGCGCGGCATCCTTCGTCTGCGCGAGACAGGTGCGCGTCGACTCCGCGCCCGTGCCCACCAGTAGCCACTTGTCAGCGGGCGTGCTCTCGCGCGCCGCGTCGACCAGCGCCGAACGCTCGGCGGCGTCCAGAAGCGCCGCCTCGCCGGTGGAACCCGTGACCAGCACACCGTGCAGTCCCGCCTCGAGATGTCCGCGAACGTTCGAGGCGAACGCCGCGAGATCCAGCTCGCCGTCGTCGGCGCGAAACGTCGTGACGACCGGCGCGAACAACCCTTCGAGTTTTTTCATCATTGCCCCAGGAAATCGAGCCCGCTGCTCTGCAGTCCATCCAGTTGCGGCACCGCGGGCTGTTGCTCGGCGGGCGCCGCCTCCTCTGGAATGTCGTTCGTCGGCTCGGGTTGCGACAGCCGGGAGAACATCTTCAGCTTGAGCTCGAAGTCCGACGGGTTGCTCGCCGCCGCCTTCGCCGTCTCGAACGTGACCTCGCCGCTCTGCACGAGATCGGTGAGACACTGATCGAACGTCTGCATTCCGTACTGCTCGCGCCCTTCGGCGATGAAGTCGCGGATCTCGCCGATGCGCGTGCCGTCGAGGATCATGTCCTTGATCGCCGGGGTCATCACGAGAATCTCCGCGGCGACCGCGCGCCCCTTGCCGTTCCGCTTCGGCAGCAGCCGCTGCGAGATCACGGCCGTGAGCGACTCGGCGAGGCGGATGCGCACCACCTCCTGCTCTTCCGGCGGGAACATCGCCATCATGCGCATGATCGTGCTCTGTGCGTCCGGCGTGTGCAGCGTCGACATCAGCACGTGCCCCGTCTCGGCGGCCTTGATCGCCGTGTCGATGGTCTCCGCGTCGCGCAATTCGCCGATCATGATGACGTCAGGATCCTGACGGAGCGCGGCCCGCAGTCCCATCTTGAAGTCCGACGTGTCGGACCCCACCTCGCGCTGCGTGACCGAGCAGTTGATGTCGGTGTGCAGGAACTCGATGGGATTCTCGAGCGTGAGAATGTGGCCGTTCTCGCGCCGGTTGATGTAGTTGATCAGCGCCGCCATCGTGCTCGACTTGCCCGAGCCCGTCACGCCGGTGACGAGCACCATGCCGCGCTCCGCCTCCGCGATTTTGCCGAGGACCGGCGGCAGCCCGAGCTTCTCGAACGTCGGGATCTCCCACGGGATCACGCGCATGATGATCGAGAACGAGCTGCGCTGCTTCATGATGTTCACGCGGAAGCGCCCGATCCCCGACGCCGACCACGAGCAGTCGTAGTCCAGCAGGTCGTCGATGCGCGCCTTGTCTGCCTCGTTGCGCATCAGATGCAGCGCGATCGCGCGCGTCTGCTCGGGGGTGAGCGCCTGCTTCGTGAGCGGCACGAGGTCGCCGTGAATGCGCGCGCGGAATACGTCGCCCGCCTTGATGTGCAGGTCCGACGCGCCGCGATCGACTGCCGCTTTGATGATCTTTTCCACGAGTGCTGTCCGGGTGAGTAGCGAACGGTCCGTTCGCTCTCAGTATCGGCTTGCTGGTCCGCCAACCCAACTGCTCCGCCCATCATCGGACGGATCGCTTCGCGGGCTACTCGGTCGTCATGCTGATGACGTTCGGGTTCGTGCGCAGGCGGTGCAGCACGACGTCGAGCTGCCGGGCCGAGCCGAGCAGCTCGAGCTCGAACGCACGATCGGTGCTGTGATCGTACGTGTGCTGCGACGCGATGTGAATGCCCGATTCACGAATGATGGCCGCGAAGGGGTCGAAGCTACAGTCCAGTTTCACGCGCAGCGTGGCATGAACCCGCCGACGGCGCGCCAGAAGAGCGCGCTCCATGGGGCGCAGCCCCACGAGCACCAGCATGATCAGCGCGGTGGTGCCAAGCGCGTCGACGTAGGCGCCGGAGCCCACCGCGGCGCCGATTGCCGCGACGACCCAGATCGTCGCCGCCGTCGTGAGCCCGACGACCGCCCCCTGCGAATGGAGGATCGCCCCGGCGCCGAGGAAGCCGATGCCCGACACGATCTGCGCGGCGATGCGCGTCGTGTCCCCGAATGGATGACCGTCCGGCGAGAAGCCCACCTGCGCGATGTCGATCGAGAGCTGCGTGAACAGCGCCGCTCCCACGCAGATCAGGATGTTCGTGCGCAGTCCCGCCGGCTTGCCCGCGTACTCGCGCTCGACGCCGATCGCTCCGCCAAGGAGTGTCGCGAGCAGCAGCTTGGCGAGGACGCTCAGCCGCAGCGCGGCGACGACGGCGTCGAAGGTGGTGGCGTGGCCGACGGCGGCTCCGACCTGCTCGAAGATGGCGGTCTCCCGAAACGTTTGCGCGCGTAAGCTACACGGCGCTCGAAGCGCGGCCAGGGTGCGGCCCGGTCGTCTTGCGCCCCCGATCACATTCCGAGCGATGACCGCCGATCCCGCACGCCGCCACCGATGCCGCTGGGCCGAGAGCGACCCGCTCCTGCAGGAGTATCACGATGCCGAATGGGGCGTTCCGGAGCACGACGCGCGCGCCCTCTGGGAGAAGCTCACGCTCGACGGCTTTCAGGCGGGCCTCGCCTGGATCACCATCCTCCGCAAGCGCGAGACGATGCGGCGCGCGTTCGCCGGCTTCGATCCCGCGAAGGTCGCGCGCTTCGGTGCGCGCGACGTCGAACGACTGCTCGCCGATCCGGGGATCATCCGCTCGCGCGCCAAGATCGACGCGGCGATCGGCGGCGCGCGGATCTACAACGAGATGATGGCCGCCGGCGACGACTTTGGAGAATTCTGCTGGTCGTTCACCGATGGCAAGGTCCTGAAGGGCGACGGAAGGACGGTGCCCGCGTCCACCCCGCTCTCGGCGACCATCTCGAAGGAGCTCAAGCGGCGCGGCTTCAAGTTCGTCGGCCCGACCATCGTCTACGCGTGGATGCAGGCCGTCGGCATCGTGAACGACCACGCGGCGAGCTGCTTTCGGCGCAAGCAGGTCTGAGCGCGCCGCGCGCGCCGCCGCTCAGCGCGTATCGAGGTCCCTGACGTCGCCGACGTCCGTGTCCGGCGACGAATCGCCATAGGAAATACTGCGCGCCTGCTCCTCGGCGGCCGCGATCGCCGCATCGTCCGGCTGCGTCGGCGTGGCGAACGACCGAAACACCGTGCCGCCGCACTTTTCGCAGGTCACGGCGTCGGGTACCGCCTTGTCGAAGTACAACTCGTTGCCGCAGGTCAGACAGACGAGAGTGATGAGGCCGATCGGACCATCGTTGTTCGCCACGTGAACGCTCGCGTTTTCGGGTCGCGCCCAGGCTGTGCAAGACCCATGCGGCGCGGGCGGCCTCAGCGACCCGGCGCCGCGCTTGGCCGGCGCAGGCCGGTCGCATAGATGAGCGCGCCCGCGGCCAGCACGCCCAGGTCCACGACCCAGACCAACACGGGACGATCGTAGAGATTGAGCCCCACCCACGGACCGCCCGGCCACGTGGGCTTCGTGCCGGTGATGTAGTCGGCGGGCCAGTGGAGCACGTACGTCACCCAGATGGCGACCGCCGCGCGCCGGTCGCGCCGCTCCGAGAAGAAGCCCAGCGCGAGGATGGTCGCGCCGAGGCCGACCGCGATGAGAGAATGCGAAAGGGCGCGGTTGAACAGCCCGAACACCCGCAGCGCGACCTCGAGGATGTCCGGCCCGTAGGCCGCGGCGACGAGCAACCAGAGCGGAGCCGTCGGCGCCACGCGCTTCGCCGCGAGCGCGACGCCGGCATGTCCGACGCGCATGTCAGCGCCGCCGTCGGCGCGCCCGGGCGCCCGGCGCGCGTCGGCCCGGCGCGTCCCCGACGGCCAATCCCGATAGGCGCGTGCTCAGAAGGGTCGAGCGGGACGGCTGCGCTTCTGCGCGCACTCGTCGCACAGCGTCGCGCTGGCCTGCAAGCGCGCGCCGCAATCGCCACAGAGACTGTAGACCTGTACCCCCGTCGACGTCACCTCGCGATGGATCGGCGGCGCATACGGGGGAATCGTGAAGAGCATGATCGGCGAGGGCATCCTCGCCAGCCGCCGGCGCTGTGCTACCCAGGCGCGGACGCGTGCTGCGATACGGCGAAGAGACTGCATGGGAAGTGTCCCGAAAGACGCGTGAAACGGTGCGAGGTCCACCTCCCTTTAAAGCACGGCTCATGCCGAATGCGGCTCCGGCGCGAAGCCCATCCGCTCGCGCACTTCGCCGATCGTCTCGCGCGCCAGCCCGCGACAGCGCGCCCCGCCCGTGGCGAGTGCATCGTTGATCGCGTCCGGATTCGCGGCCAGTTCCGCCGCCCGGCGACGGATCGGCACGAGCTCGACCTCCATCGACTCGGCGAGCACCTTCTTGCAGTCGATGCATCCCCACCCGGCGCCGCGGCACTGCTCCGCGACGTGCTCGACGGTCGCGGGCGGACTGAACGCCTTGTGCAGGTGATAGATGTTGCACACTTCCGGCGTGCCTGGATCCGTCTTCCGGATGCGTTTGGGATCGGTGACGGCCGGCCGGAGCTTGGCCCAGATGGATTTAGGCGACTCGAGCAGCGCGATGGTATTGCCCATCGACTTCGACATCTTCGCCTGGCCGTCGAGCCCCATGATCCGGCGCGTCGGCGTCAGCAGCGCCTGCGGTTCCGGGAAGTACGCCTCGCGCTCGTCGTTCCCGTCTTCGGCGGTGCGCCCCGTCTTGCGGCCGAACTGCGAGTTCCACCGCCGCGCGATCACGCGCGACAGCTCGAGGTGCTGGATCTGATCTTCACCGACCGGAACGGTGTCGGCGCGGTAGAGCAGAATGTCGGCGGCCTGGAGCACCGGATAGTTCAGGAGTCCGGCGTTGATGCTCTCCTGCTTCGCCGACTTCTCCTTGAACTGCGTCTGCCGCTCCAACTCGCCGAGCGGCGTGATGGTGTTGAAGAACCACGCCAGCTCGGTATGTTCCGGCACCGCGGACTGCGCGAACACCGAGCACACGTTCGGGTCGAGGCCGGCCGCGAGCAGACCGATCGCCATGTCCCGCCGGCGTTCACGAAGCACGTCGGGATCGTACGCGACGGTGATCGCGTGGTAATCGACAATGCAGAAGATCGCTTCGTATTCGTGCTGCAGGCGGACCCAGTTCTTGACGGCGCCGAGGTAGTTGCCGATATGCAGCTCGCCCGACGGCTGAATTCCACTGAAGATCCGTGACATCCAGCGAAAATAACAGGAATCGCACGCTGCTTGCGACGTGCGTCGCCGCCGCCGCCCGCGGCGCCGAGATCGTCCGCGCCGGCGCGGAGCGGCGCGCGTCGCTCGACTGGGAGGAGAAGACCCCCGGCGACTTCGTGAGCGAAGTCGATCTCGCATCCGAAGCGGCCATCACCGCCATCGTCAACGAACGGCACCCCGACGCACGCCTCCTCGCCGAGGAGATGGCGTCGGACACCGCGCCCGATCGCGCGGGCCTGCTGTTCGTCGCCGATCCGCTCGACGGCACGACGAACTTCCTCCACGGCTTTCCGTGGTACGCCGTCTCCATCGCCGCGCTCATCGACGGCGAACCGGTCGCCGGCGCGGTGCTCAACGTCGCGAACGGCGAGCTGTTCACCGCCACGCTCGGCGGCGGTGCGCGGAAGAACGGCCAGTCAATAGCCGTCTCGAAGATCGCCGAGCCGATTCGCTCGCTCGTGGCCACCGGCTTTCCCTTCAAGGAGAACTCGCCGGTCGACGACTACATCGGCGTGCTGCCGCGGATCATGCGGCAGACGAGCGGCGTTCGCCGCCCCGGCGCCGCCGCGCTCGATCTCGCCGACGTCGCATGCGGACGATTCGAGGCCTTCTGGGAGCTGACCCTCGCGCCCTGGGACATCGCCGCGGGATTGCTGCTGATTCGCGAAGCCGGCGGTATCACGACGGACCTCACGGGAGCGCCCGCCGAGGTGAAACACACCGGGTTGGTCGTCGGCAATCCGGCGATGCACGCCTGGTTGCTCGATATCGTCCGGAGCGGACGGTAGGAGTCGGGGAGCAGGGGGGAGGGCGAGACTGCGCAGGCTGACGCTTTCCGTGTTTCCTACCTTTGCCCCCCGACTCCCCGCAGGAGGGCTGCTTTTTCCTAGATTCCGGTCACTCCACCTCCCTGCTTTCTGCCCTTCACCAGCACAAAAGTGAAACTCGTCGAGTGCGTCCCGAACTTCTCTGAGGCTCGTCGTCCGGAAATCGTCGCGCGGATTCGCGACGCCATCGCCGCGGTCGAGGGCGTGACGGTGCTCGACGTCTCGTCCGACCAGTCGCACAACCGCACGGTCGTCACCCTCGTCGTTCCCGTCGAGCATGCGGTCGACGCGGCCTTCGCCGGCATTCAGAAGGCCCGCGAGCTGATCGACCTCAACGTCCACACCGGCGAGCATCCCCGGATGGGCGCGACCGACGTCGTGCCGTTCATTCCGCTCGAAGGCACGACGATGGAGGACTGCATCGTGCTCGCGCGAACGCTCGGCGAGCGCGTGGGACGCGAGTTGGAGATCCCCGTCTTCCTGTACGAGCGCGCGGCGACGACCCCCGCGCGCGAGAACCTTGCCGACGTTCGCCGTGGCGAGTTCGAGGGCATTCGCGACGAGATGAAGGCGGGCGCCGCGACTCGCAAGCCCGACTTCGGACCGTCGACGATCCATCCGACTGCGGGGGCGGTCGCGATCGGCGCGCGGCCGTTCCTCGTCGCGTACAACGTCTATCTCGGCCCCGCGACGAACCTGGCCGTCGCGAAGAACGTCGCCAAGGCCGTGCGCGGCTCGAGCGGCGGCCTGCGGTTCGTGAAGGGGCTCGGCCTCGAGGTCGACGGACAGGCGCAGGTGTCGATGAACCTCGTCGACACCGAGAAGACTCCGCTGTACCGCGCGTACGACATGGTGAAGATGGAAGCCGAGGCGCAGGGTGTGTCGCCGACCTGGAGTGAGATCGTCGGGCTGGTGCCCGAAAAGGCGCTCTTCGAGACCGCCGCGCGGCACATCCAGCTTCGCGACTTCAAGCCGGAGATGGTGCTGGAGAAGAAGGTGCGCGAGGCCGTACAAGGAGGCGAGTCGATGACGGCGTTCGTGGCGAGCGTCGCCGCGCCGACGCCGGCGCCGGGCGGCGGCAGCGTCGCCGCGCACGTCGGCGCCCTCGGCGCCGCGCTCGCGCAGATGGTCGCTGGGCTCACCGCCGGGAAGAAGAAGTACGCGGCCGTCGACGCGGAGATGCGCGAGCTCGCGCTGAAGGCGGCAGGGCTCGTGAACACCCTGTCCGCGCTCGTCGCGCGCGACGCCGCGGCCTACACGCTCGTGACGGACGCCTACAAGCTGCCGAACGAACCCGAGGAGAACGCGGCGAAGCGCCGCGCGGCGATCGAGGACGCGTTGATCGGTGCCGCGCAGGTGCCGCTCGAGACGGCCCGCGCCTGCGCCGACGTCGCCGCGCTCGCCGCCACCTGCGCGAAGAAGGGCAACACGAACGCCGTGTCCGACGCGGGCGTCGCCGCGCTCCTGGCCGAGGCGGCGTGCCGCGGCGCGATTTACAATGTCAAGATCAACGTTTCCTCATTGAGCGACAAGGCGCGCGGCGCCGGCCTGATCGAGGAGACCGGCCAGCTGCTCGCGCAGACCCGCCGGTACGTCGAGGAAGCGACGTCCGCCGTCGAAGCGGCGATCGGATGAGCCGTCGGTCCCGCTGATGCCAGTCCTTCGCTTCGCGAAGCGGTACACCTACGCCGCGGCCGGCGCGCTGTACGCCTTCACCGCGGGCGTTCGGCATGCCCGGCACCGTGGCTGGATTCACCGTGCGGCGGAGCACTTCGGGTACGACGATCATCCCCCGCGGCTGTTGCCGACCGTCGCCGTCGACGAGCTGACGTCGCCGTCGACGGTGGTGTCGCTCCCCGAACCGGTCGGCGTCGACGGCAACGTCACGCTGCTCGAGATGCTCGTGCTGAACCGGCTCGTCCGCGAACGGGCGCCGCGCGCGATCTTCGAGATCGGCACGTTCGACGGCCGCACGACGTTGAACCTCGCCGTCAACGCCGGTGCGGACGCACGCGTGTACACGCTCGACCTGCCGCGCGCGACGCCGACTCGGCTCGATCTGAGCGCCGACGACCGCGCCTACGTGGAGAAGGACGTGTCGGGCGCCCGCTTCGCCGGCACACCGGCGGCCGATCGCATCACGCAGCTCTATGGCGATTCGGCGGCGTTCGATTTTTCGCCCTATCCGTCCGACTTCGTCTTCGTGGATGGTGCGCACACGGAGGCGTACGTGCGAAGCGACGCGAAAGCCGCGGCAGGCCTGCTTCCCGGCGGGCGCGGCACGATCGCATTTCATGATTACGGCGTGTGGCCCGGCGTGACGATGGCGCTCAATGCGCTCAGAACGTCGGATGCGCGCTTCGCCGGACTGCGGTGGGTGGCGGGCACGACGTTGGCCGTGGCGACCTTGGTCGGCTGATCCCACCCCTGCGCCCTGCTCGACGCCCGGAAGGAAGCTTGCCTTCCCCCTCCGGAGGCGCAAAGTTCAACGCGCTCTCCATCCTCGAGGCAGGTATGGCATCCCCGGAACTCAGCCGCCGCCGGTTCGTGACGGGCGTCGCCGGCGCCGTTGGACTTCTCACCGCGGCATCGCCGCTCGACCTCCTGGCCGCGGCACCCTCGCCGGAATCGGAGGCACGGCGGCTCCGCGCCCGGCGCCCGGCGGAAGATCCGTATGACCTCCTCGCGAAGCTGAGCTTCAACGAGAATCCGTACGGGCCGCCCAAGTCCGTGCTCGAGGCCATGACCACCGCGTTCAAGTACGCGAACCGGTACGGGTATCCCGACGGCAACATCACCGAGGAGATCGCGAAGCACCACGGCGTTCCGGCGAGCCATGTGCTGCTGGCCGCCGGTTCGGGTGAGATTCTCGACGTCGTCGGCACCGCGTTCGCGACGACCAAGAAGGTGGTCGGCGTGGAGCCGTCGTACGGCTTCGTTTACTCGCACGTCGCGAGCGTCAAGGGTGGATCGATCACGCTGCCGCTGACGGCGGACTATCGGCAGGACATCGACGCGCTGATCCGGACGACGAAGAAGCACTATCGGGACGTCGGCTTCGTCTATCTGTGCAATCCCAACAATCCGACGGGGCGGATCGTCACGAGGCGCGAGGTGCAGCAGCTGCTGGACGGGCTTCCCGAGGACATGCCGGTGCTGATCGACGAGGCCTACTATCACTTCGTCGAGGATCCGGAATACGCGACGGCGGTGCCGTACGTGCTCGAGGGGCGTCCGGTGATCGTGACGCGGACGTTCTCGAAGATCGCCGCGCTGGCCGGGATGCGTCTGGGATATGCGATCGCGTCGCCGGAGCTGATCGCGCAGATGCGGCCCTTCGTGAGCGATTCGATCAACGCCGTGGTGAAGTGGGGCGGCGTGGCCGCGCTGAAGGACACCGAGGCTCAGGCGCGGGTCAGGAAGGTGACGCTCGAGCTGCGGAAGAAGGCGACGGCGGACCTCGAGTCGCTTGGTTATAAGGTGATTCCGTCCGAGACGAACTTCTTCATGGTCGATCTGCGCCGGCCGGTGCAGCCGGTGATCGCGGCGTTCGAGAAGCGCGGCGTGCTGGTGGGGCGTCCGTTCCCGCCGATGACGCAGCATCTGCGGGTGTCGGTCGGCACCGCGGATGAGATGAAGCGTTTTGCCGCGGCGTTCCGCGAGATCATGCAGTCGGGAGAGAAGACCGCCGGCGCCTGAGGGACGGCGCCGGCGCAGACGGCGGACGCGCCCTTTCCCACCCGCCCCGCCCCGCGACCGCGCCCGTGAGCTACAAAGGATTTTGCACGCGCCGAGTTCGAAGTGACCTCCGGCGCCGGTCGTGAAGTTGGACATTCACGGCCCATCTCACGGGCTTGCCGGTCAGTCGTGAATCAGATTCGTAACGTTGACAGCCTATTTCCCAGCGGGTACGTTCGCCAAACGGGAAATAGGTGAGCCATGGCGTGTTCACGGCGCGTGCGTACCACCTCGTCCGCGCACTTTGCAGGTCCGCTACCACTCCCGTTTCGTCCAGTGCAGCGACTCCCGCCGTCGCCGCGCTGATCACCAACCCATACGCAGTACGCACCACGCCGTAGCCACACTGGCTACGGTTGTTGTTCCACGCTCCACCCTGCCTTGGGAGAAAATCGCTATGCGATGGGGTCGGCCCTCCTTGTTGTCAGCATCCACCACTCAAACCGCCGTGTGGCGACGCTGGGGTGTAACGGCGCTCGCTGCGATCGGTCTCTTTGCGTCGAGTGCGCGCCTGTCCGCGCAGGGCGCGGGCGGCACGATCACCGGCACCGTGACCGACGCGGCCGCGGGTGCACCGCTCGCCGGTGCTTCCGTCCGTATCGGCACCTCGCAGCTCGGCACGCAAACCACCGATGACGGCAAGTTCACGATCCGCGGCGTCCCTGCCGGAACCGTCGAACTCCAGATCAACCGTATCGGCTACGAAGCCAAGAAGCAGTCCGTCGTCGTGACCGCAGGTGGAACCGTCACTGCCGACATCAAGCTCAGTCAGGCCGCATTTTCGCTGTCCGAAGTCGTCGTGACCGTCACCGGCGCGCAGAAGAAGGCTGAAATCTCCAACACCGTCGCGTCGGTCGACGTGGCCGCCAAGGCCGAAGAGACCACCGCGAACAGCCTCGGCCAGCTCCTTTCCGGCCAGGCGGCGGGCGTGCAGATCGTCTCGGCCGGTGCGGCCGGCGGCGGTTCGCGCATCCGTATTCGCGGCCAGTCGTCGCTCTCGCTCTCGAACGCGCCGGTCGTCTACGTGGACGGCATCAAGGTGACGTCGACGGCGACCGACGGCAGCTCGACGAACGCCTCGCGCTTCGACGACCTGAACCCGGACGAGATCGAAACGATCGACATCCTCAAGGGTCCCGCGGCCGCGACGCTCTACGGCACCGAAGCCGCCAACGGCGTGATCAACATCACGACCAAGAAGGGCCGCGCGGGTGCCACCCGCTGGAACTTCTTCGGCGAGACCGGCACGTCGCACGATCCCAGCGCGGGCAACTACCGCGACCTGTGGGTGTCGTTCCAGCTCAACCCCGATGGAACGGTCAACCGCGAGTGCCTCCTCACGGCCGTCGCCTCGGGTGCGTGTCACATCGACAGCACCTACCATGGCAACGTGTTGAACAACCCCGGCCTCACCCCGATCGTGAACGGCAGCGTCAACAAGATCGGCATGCAGGTGAGCGGCGGCGCGGACCGCATCCAGTACTTCGTCTCCGGCGAGTACAACAAGGAGATGGGTCCGTACAAGATGCCCCAGGCCGAGATCTCGCGCCTCGAGCAGGAGCGCGGCCAGTCGGTTCCCTACACCCAGATCTACCCGAGCGCCAACGCCCTCACGAACCTGCGCACGAACCTCTCGACGCAGCTCGGCTCGAAGGCGGACTTCAACGTCTCGCTCGGCTATATCCAGCGCGCGTATCGCAAGCCCGCCAACGAGGACAACTCGACGGGCCTCATGGTCGACGCGATCGCCGGCTCGGCCCGCACCGATCAGAAGGATCGCCGCGGCGTCGCGCTGAACGGCTATCGCAGCTATCCGATGGGCGACATCTTCGGCCAGGAGTATCGGTCGGACGTCAACCGCTTCGTCAACTCGATCAACGCCCGGTACTATCCGCTGAGCTGGCTGAACGTCCGCGCGAACATCGGCGCCGACTGGGCGATGGACAACACCAAGCAGCTCGTCCAGTTCAACCAGGGCCCGTTCGGCGAGACCAGCCGCCAGGGTGACATCACCGACACGCGCACCGAGACCGGCCAGTACACCGTCGACCTCGGCGCCACCGCCAACGCCGGCTTCTGGGGACGCTTCAACTCGAAGTCGTCGCTGGGCGTGCAGTACTATCGCACGTACTCCGACAACGTCTCGGGCCGCGGCCGCATCCTTCCGCCGGGCGCCACGCAGATCTCCGCCGGCGCGACGCAGACGACGAGCGAAGGCACGAACACCACGATCACCCTCGGTGAGTACGCCGAGCAGGTGCTCTCGTACGCCGATCGCGTCTTCCTGACGGGCGGTCTCCGCTACGACGGCAACAGCTCGTTCGGTGAGTCGTTCAGCGGCGTGTTCTACCCGAAGGTCGGTATGTCGTGGCTGATGTCGGAGGAGAGCTTCTTCCCCCGCTACGACTGGCTGAACTCGTTCCGTCTCCGCGCGACCTACGGTACGTCGGGCGTTCAGCCGGGCACGATCGACGCGGTGCGCTACTACTCGTCGACCACCGGCACGATCAACGGCGTCGACAACCCGGGCGTGCAGCTCGGATCGCTCGGCAACCCGAAGCTCAAGCCGGAGTACTCGGGCGAGTTCGAGACGGGCTTCGACATGTCGCTCTTCAACAGCAAGACGACCGCCGAGTTCACGTACTACAACAAGAAGACGAAGGACGCGCTCATCGCCCGTCCGCTGGCGCCGTCGCTTGCCGGTATCTCGACGCTGTTCGACAACCTGGGCTCGATCCGCAACCAGGGCATGGAGCTCACGCTCAACAACCGCCTCATCGACAACAACGAATACGGTCTCGACATCCAGATCACCGGATCGACGAACAAGAACCGCATTCTGACGCTCGGTGACGGCGTGACGCCGGTGTACACGGGCAACCGCCAGACGCAGTACAACGCGCCGGGCTACCCGCTCTACGGCATGTGGGGCAAGGTCGTCACGTGGAACGACGCGAACAACGACGGACTCCTTGCCGTCAACGAGGTCTGTCAGACGGCTGGTGGCTGCACTCTCGCCGACACCAACGTCTACTACGGTCCGTCGTACCCGACGAAGGAATTCGCCGTCAATCCGCGCTTCGAGCTCCTCAAGCGCAAGCTCGCGATCTCGGCGCAGTTCGATCACAAGCAGGGCATGCTGAAGTTCAACAACACGCTCCGCCACCAGTCGCAGGGTGGTCAGTCGGCCCAGGGCTACTGGGATCCGAATGCGACCCTCGAGCAGCAGGCCTGCACGATCGCCGCGAATAACTACGCCACGTACTCCTGCATGTACGAGAACGGCCGGTTCACGCGTCTGCGCGAAGTGGCGGTCTCGTACCAGGTGCCGGATCGTCTGGCGGGCCGCCTCCGCGCGAGCCGCGCGACGATCGTGGCGGCCGGCCGCAATCTCCACGTGTGGACCCCGTACAGCGGCGTGGATCCGGAAGCGACCGTCGGCAACGGCGACCAGCGCGGCAACGAGGAGTACTTCTCGACGCCGCCCCTCCGTTACTTCACGGTCCGCCTCAACCTCACCTTCTGAGCGAGGCGACCCAATCCATGTCTCATTCCACGAAAAATCGGAGTCTGATGTCTGTCTTCTCGAAGGCACGATCCCGTGCCTATGCGGCTGCCGCTCTCGCCATCGGGGCGGCGGCGGTCGGGTGTAACAAGGACGCCATCACCCAGGTCACCGACCCCGACATCTTCAACACGGCCGACTACAACACGCCGGCCGGCGCCACCCCGCTCCGTATCGGCGTCATCGCCAACTTCACGACGGCGTTCGACGGTGGCACCGACTCCTACGTGACGATGAGCGGCAATCTCGCGGACGAGATGCTCGCCAGCGACACGTTCGACGGCCGCCTCACGATCAACGCCCGCAACTCGGCGGAAGTGAACAGCGAGATGGAGGCGGTCTACCGCAACATGCAGCGCGCCCGGTCGGGCGCTGCACGCGCGGCCGCCATCATCGCGACGACGACCCCGGATTCGACGGTCAACCGCGGCGAGTTGTACATGTATCTCGGCTACTCCGAGATGCTGCTCGGCGAAGGCTGGTGCTCGGGCGTTCCATTCTCGTCGGAAGACGGTCAGACGCAGACCTTCGGCGATCCGCTGCCGACCGACGAGATCATGGCGCGGGCCGCGGCGCACTTCGACACGGCGCTGACGCTCGTCGGCGCCGCGACGACGCCGGCCGCGCTGCGCGTGAAGTACGGCGCGCAGATCGGCAAGGGGCGCGCGCTGCTCAACCGTGGCCAGTTCGCGCAGGCGGCGACGGCGGTCAGCGGCGTTCCGACGTCGTACCTGCTCAACACCGGCCACTCGGCGAACAGCAGCACGAACGGCCAGTGGAGCGGTACGACGAGCGGCAACTCGCGCTACAAGCTGGTGAGCGGTGAGGGCGGAAACGGCCTGCCGTTCCTCGGCCAGACGTTCGCGCAGGATGCACGCATCGAGTGGTCGGCGTCGACTCGCGTCGGCTTCAGCGGTCAGTTCACCCAGCTGCCGAACCAGAACAAGTTCTCGCAGTACGGTGACGGTGTCGTCACGACGGGCGCGGAAGCGCGGTTGATCGAGCTGGAAGCGCAGCTCCAGACCGACGACCAGCCGACGCGCGACGCGGTGTTTGCGTCGCTCAACACCCTCCGGACCAGCGGTGCACCGATCGGTGGCCGGACGGGCGCGACCGCGGTCACCGTTCCCGCGATGGGCGGTTCGGCGCCGACGACCAAGGCGGCGGCGATCGACCTGCTCTACAAGGAGCGCGGCTTCTGGTTCTGGATCACCGGCCATCGCCTCGGCGACATGCGCCGCCTGATCACCGTGTACCAGCGCGATGCGGAAACCGTGTTCCCGACCGGCCCGATGGCTACCGCCACCTCGCCGATCCCGGGCAACTACGGCACGAGCACGTCGGTCACGATTCCGTTCTCGGAGCGGAACAACCCGAAGTTCCAGGGCTGCCTCGACTAGGCGTTCGAGACGGTCTCTGAACGGCGAAGGGCCCAGGAGAGGCGACTCTCCTGGGCCCTTTGTCGTTTCGTCTCACAATGCGGCCGACTCGTCAGCGAATTCCCCGACGACCCCGTACAGGTTGAGGTGGTCACAACGTCGCGGCATACGTCTGTTGAACGGACAAAATGCCAGCCCCTTGCCGACGACGTGACGTTCTGCCAAGATCGCGCAGTTGATCTTTTCGGCCTGCTCGTACCTGATGTGAAGTCCGTGCTCTAATCAGACCGACGCCATGCGCATCCGTCCGATGTCGGCGGATGTCGCTTGATGCATACCGGTTCGTCGTTTCGCGCGTGAGTAAGCCGCGCATTTCGTAGGTCGCAGCCACAAATCCCGCTCTCAGCGATGCCGCGGACGTCCTCGCGACATCGATGCTACACCCAGGCGCAGTACCCACCCGACCGTAGCTACCCCCGGCTACGGTTTGCTTCCACGCAGCACCTGCCTTGGGAGGTTTTACCATGCGACGGGATCGACCCGGGTTGTTCGCCGTGCCCACCACTCGACCTGCCAGTTGGCGGCGATGGAGTATCGCCGCCTTCGCGGCGGTCGCGTTACTCGCTCCCCCTGCGCGCCTCGCCGCACAGGGCGCGCTCGGAACGATCACCGGCCGGGTCACGGATGCCGGCAGCGGTATCCCGGTCAGCGGCGCCGCCGTGCGTATCGGCACCACGCCGCTCGGCGCGCAGACCGATCAGGATGGCCGATACACGATTCGTGGGGTTTCCCCCGGGACCGTCGAGGTCCAGGTGAATCGCATCGGCTACGAAGCGAAGAAGGGCACGACCACGGTCACGGCCAACGGCACGGCCACGCTCGACCTCACGCTGACGCAGGCGGCGTTCACTCTGTCCGACGTCGTCGTCACCGTCACCGGAGCACAGCGCAAGGCGGAGATCACCAACACCGTCGCCTCGATCGACGTCGCGGCGAAGGCCGAGGAAACGACGGCCAATAGCCTCAGCCAGTTGCTCGGCGGACAGGCGGCGGGCGTGCAGATCGTGTCGTCCGGCGCCGCCGGCGCCGGATCGCGCATCCGCATCCGCGGCCAGTCCAGCGTCTCGCGGAGCAACGCGCCGGTCGTGTACATCGACGGCGTCAAGGTCAACTCCTCCGCCAACGCGAGCGGCAACAGCGGCCCGTCGCGATTCGACGATCTCAATCCAGATGAGATCGAGAATATCGATATTCTAAAAGGCCCCGCCGCCGCCACGCTCTACGGCACGGAGGCCGCCAACGGCGTCATCAACATCACGACGAAGAAGGGACGCGCCGGCTCCACCCGCTGGTCGTTCTTCGGCGAGACCGGCAACTCGCGCGACCCGCAGAAGGGCCACTACCGCGACCTCTGGGTCTCGTTCGACAAGACGACCACCCCGGGAACGCTGAACGAGTGTCTCCTCACGCAGGTCGCCCTCGGCGCGTGCCAGATCGACAGCACCTACCACGGCAACGTGCTCAATCAGGACGGGCTCACGCCGCTCGTGAACGGTGCGACCAACCGTATCGGCCTGCAGGTCTCGGGCGGAACGGAGCGCAACCAGTACTTCCTCTCCGGCGAATTCCAGAAGGAGCTCGGCCCCTACAAGATGCCGCAGGCGGAGATCACCCGCCTCGAGAAGGAGCGCGGTGCGTCGGTGCCGTACACGCAGATCTATCCGAATGCCGATGCCCGCACCAACCTGCGCTCCAACCTGAACTCCCAGCTCGGGTCGAAGGCGGACTTCAATCTCTCGATCGGCTACCTGCAGCGCGCCAACCGCCAGGTGCCCAACGAGGACAACTCGACCGGTCTGATGGTCGACGCGATCGCCGGGTCGGCGCGGACGGACCTCTGCGACCGGCGCGACAACATCTCGCGCAACGGTGATCCGGGGTGCGTCGGCGTCCCTCTCAACGGGTATCGCAGCTATCCCATGGGCGACATCCTCGGCCAGGAAAGCGTCTCCAACGTCAACCGCTTCACCTCGTCATTCGGCGCCCGCTACTACCCGCTCTCGTGGCTCTCGACGCGCGCCAACCTCGGCTTCGACTTCATCATCAACAACTCGAAGTCGCTCCGCCGGTATCACCAGGGCCCCTACGGCGGCACGGCGTATCTCGGCACCGTCAGCAACAACCGCGATGAGAGCGACCAGTACACCGTCGACCTCGGCGCCACCGCGACGTTCAACCCGTGGTCCCGGATCGGCACGAAGACGTCGGTCGGCCTGCAGTACTATCGCACCGCGTCGTACGGCACCGGTGCGTCCGGTTCGAGCCTGACGCCCGGCGCCACGCTCGTGAGCGCGGCCGCGATTCAGTCGTCGAGTGAATCGTCGTCGCTGACCGTCACCCTGGGCGACTACATCGAGGAAGTCATCTCGTACGCGGACCGCATCTTCCTCAACGGCGGCATCCGGTACGACGGCAACAGCTCCTTCGGCAAATCGTTCAAGGGCGTCGCCTATCCGCACGTCGGCGTGTCCTACCTGATCTCCGACGAGGGCTTCTTCCCGAAGACCGACTGGGTCAACTCGCTCCGGATTCGCAGCGCCTACGGCGCGTCCGGCGTGCAGCCCAGCACCACGGCTGCCTCGCGCTACTTCTCGTCGACCTCCGCGACGATCAACGGCACCGACGTCCCGGGCGTGGTCCTCGGCGCGCTGGGCAACGCGCACCTCAAGCCGGAGTACTCCGGCGAGATCGAGATGGGCCTCGACGCGACGGTACTGAAGAACAAGAGCACGATTGAATTCACGTACTATAACAAAAAGACGAAGGACGCGATCATCTCGCGGCCGATCGCGCCGTCGATCTCCGGTCTCACCAGCATCTCCGACAACCTCGGCTCCGTCCGCAACCAGGGGCTCGAGCTGACGCTGAACAACCGGCTGATCGACAACAACAACTACGGCCTCGACCTGCAGCTCACCGGATCGACGAACAAGAACCGCGTGCTCACGCTCGGCGAGGGCGTCACGCCGATCTCCGACGGCAATCGCGAGACGCTGCGCCAGGTGCCGGGCTATCCGCTGTACGGCATGTGGGGCAAGCAGGTCTCGTGGAACGAGCCGGGTGCCAGCGGCTATCTGCGGGTCGACGACGTCTGCCAGGCGGTGAACTCCTGCCGCGCGGCCGATACGGCGATCTACATCGGGCCCTCCTACCCGACGAAGGAGTTCTCGATCATCCCGCGCTTCGAGATGCTGCACCGCAAGCTCGCGATCGGCGCGCAGATCGATCACAAGCAGGGGCTGAACAAGTTCAACAACACGCTCCGCCACCAGTCGCAGGGCGGCATGTCGGCCCAGGGCTTCTGGGATCCGAACGCCACGCTCGAGCAGCAGGCGTGCACCATTGCCGTCAACAACTACTCGACGTACACGTGCATGTACGAGAACGGCATGTTCACCCGCCTGCGTGAGATCACGGTCTCCTACCAGCTGCCCGACAAGGTGACGCGCCGCATTCGCTCGAGCCGCGCGACGGTCGTCATGGCCGGACGCAACCTGCACGTCTGGACGCCGTACAGCGGCGTCGATCCCGAAGGCACTGCGGGTAACAGCGACAGCCGCGGCAACGAGGAGTACTTCATCACGCCGCCGCTCCGCTATTACACGATCCGCCTCAACCTGAACTTCTGAGGCGAACCCACCCATGCCACATACACCAAGGACTCAGCGTCGGATGTCTCTCATCTCGAAAACGCGTTCTCGCGGCTACGGCATCGCGGCCCTCGCGCTCGCGGCGCTCGGCGCCGCGGGCTGCAACAAGGACAAGCTGCTCGAGGTGACCGTCCCCAGCATTCTCAACATCGAGGACTACTCCACTCCGGACGGCGCCGAGCCGCTCCGCGTGGGCGTGATCGCTCGGTTCAATACCGCGTTCGACGGTTCGGGCGATTCGTTCATCACGATGACCGGCAACATGTCGGACGAGATGCTGACGAGTGACACCTTCGACGGCCGCCTCACCATCAACGCGCGCCGCTCGGCCGAGCTGAACTCGGAGATGTCCGGGATCTACAACAACGTGCAACGCACCCGGGCGTTCGCGACGATGGCCCTCGGCATCCTCGCCCAGTCGGCACCGGAGCCAGCCTCCAACCGAGGACAGATCTACGCCTACCTCGGGTACTCGGAGCTGATGCTCGGCGAAGGCTGGTGCCCGGGCGTTCCGTTCTCGAGTGAGGACGGTGTGACCACGACCTACGGCGATCCGCTCACGACCCAGCAGATCTTCGAGAAGGCCGTCGCGCACTTCGACACCGCCATCACGCTCGCCGGCACGACGACGGCCGTGCGGTACTTCGCGGAGATCGGCAAGGGCCGCGCGCTGCTCAGCCTCGGCCGGTATGCCGATGCGGCTGCCGCCGTCGCCGACGTGCCGCAGAGCTTCAAGGTCGTGGCCTCGCACTCCAGCAACAGCACCAGCAACGGAATGTGGAGCGCCATCACCAACGGCCAGACTCGCTACCGCCTGGCCAGCGGCGAGGGCACGAATGGCCTCAAGTATCTCGACACGCTGTCGTCCGACCCGCGCATCGCGTGGGCGCGCTCCGGTCGAATCGGGTTCAGCAGCCAGTTCCTCAACCAGCCGGATCAGAAGAAGTACGGCCGGTATGACGACGGCATCGTGGCCAACGGCATCGAGGCCAAGCTGATGATCATCGAGGCGCAGCTGCAGAATGCCGCGAACGATCAGGCAGTGTTCGATGCGCTCAACGCGCTGCGCGCCAGCGGTCCGCCGGTGGTCCCGGCGATGGCCGCGGGCACGAAGCCGGCGACGCACGACGGGATGGTGGATCTCTTCTTCAAGGAACGCGCATTCTGGCTCTGGCTCACGGGCCATCGCCTCGGCGACATGCGCCGCCTGGTGCGGAACTACGGTCGTCCCGTCGAGTCGGTCTATCCGACGGGCGCGCTGGGAATCCCGTACATGATGACGACGATCCCGATCTCCGGTGAGTTTGGGCCGAGCACCGCGGTATCGATCCCCTTCCAGGAGCGCAACAACCCGAAGTTCTCGGGGTGCCTGGACGGCGTCTGACCTGAAAGCCCTGTGACGAGAAGCGCCGCGGAGCAATCCGCGGCGCTTTTTGTTTCATCGAACCAGTGGCGGTCGGCGCGCTATGCGAAGCGCTTCAATGACCGCTCTTTCGCCTTTCGCGCCTCCTCGTCCCGATTTTTCGGCGGCGCGGTCGTCTGCAGACCGAACACGAGCTTGCGCGCAGCCGCCGTCACTTCAGCGACAGCCTCGTTGAAGACGGCTTCGTTCGCCTTCGACGGCTTCGTCGTACCGCTCAGTTTGCGGACGAACTGCAGCGCCGAAGCGTAGATCTCGTCATTGGTCGCGGGCGGTTCGAAGTTCGCGAGCGTCTTGATGTTCCGGCACATGGCCGCTCCTCGTTGGCAGGGCGATCGGAGAGAACGATACGAAAACTACCGTCTCGGGCCAGCATCGTTCCACGGCCTCGACAGCACGACGACGCTAGGTTTTTCGTTCACGGATCCGTCCGCCGCGCCCGCCGCGAATCTTCTCACCAGCGAACATGCCACGCCTGCCGACTCTCGCGCCGCTCGCCCTGTCGATCGCCCTGCTCTCGCTCACCCCCATCGCCCAGCCGGTCCATGCGCAGTCAGCGCCGGCGCCCCGGCTGCATCACGTGGGGCTCAACTCGGTGGATCCGGAGCGCGCGATCGCCTGGTACCTCGCGCTGTGGCCAGCGGCCCGCCGCGACACCATCGCGGGGTTTCCCGCGGTTCAGGGCGAGATGGCGCTCCTCTTCAACAGGGTCGAGGCCCCGCCCAAAGGTGCCTGGCGCGACGACCTGCATCGCGCCGACGACCAGAGCGCCTTCTGGCACATCGGCGCCAACACCAACTCCACGACGACCCGCGACCGCCTCGCCCCCCTCGGCATCGAGCATCTGCCGCTCTTTCTCTATCCGGGAGATACGGTCCACACCGTGTGGCGATCGGGGCTCGCTCCCTACGCGGGGACGCCCGATGCGAGGCAGCTCGCGACGATCGCCGAATCCGCGCCGCGCGACGGCGGGTTCAGCTACGTCGTGGCGCCGGACGGCGTGCTCTTCGAGCTCACCGGAGGTGCCACGACTCGCGACGCGTTCTCGCACATCCATTTCTACCACGAGCACCCGCTATGCGCGGCGAACTGGTACGTCGAGCACCTGGGGATGGAGCTTCCGCCCGTGCGCGATTCCGCGGGAATGGAGGCGCGGCGCACGCCGTGGAATCCATGCGAGGTCGCGTACGGCGCGGCGGGCTGGCCGGCGCTCGAGCCGGCCGGGACGATCCGGCAGCCGCAGGGCACCGTGCGCTTCGCGAATGGCTCGATGTCGTGGTATCCGCGCCAGTGCGTCGACACGCGCTGCGGCACCCCCAAGAAGCTCGTCCCGTCGCGCGGGCAGGTCCTGGACCACGTGGCGTTCAGCGTCGAGGGATTCGACGCGCTCTACGATCGTCTCCGTCGCGCCGGTGTGAAGATCCTCGAGGCGCCCCACGCGTTCGGCGATACGCGGGCGTTCATGATCGAGGATCCGGACGGCCTGTCGATTGAACTGGTCGAGCGTCGGGGCTGAGAACGAAAGGACAGGACGAACGCGGAGGCGCACAGAGGACGACGGAAGCGAAAACGAACGCAGAGGACGCGGAGGCGCGCAGAGGACTACAGTCATGAAAACCGATGCATGCGGCCGGTGGCAATTACGTGTCCTCGCGACTTCCGGGTTTTCTCATGCTGCTCGGCGATCGCCACGGGATCACTTCGACAAGGCCAGAGTCAAGGCCGTTCCGCGCAGTGAGGTCGATCGACACCGGCGGCGAGTGTCTCGCCGGGCCACGCATGCGGTCAGTCCGTTGTAAACGATGCGTTCGGCGTTCTTGTGCAGTCCTCTGCGGCCCTCTGCGTCCTTCGCGTTCGGCGTTCTCGTGCAGTCCTCTGCGGCCCTCTGCGTCCTTCGCGTTCGGCGTTCCGTAGCGGCCCCGCGTTCGTCTCTCCTGAGAATCAGGGAATCGCCCCGAAGCCGCCAGGCAGCTTGCCATCGAGCTCGTCGTACACTCGACGGACCGCGGTCTCCACCTGGCTCGAGTACAGCGTCCAGGTCGTGAGATCCCCCCAGTTGCCCTTCTGAACCGCCTCGCACGGCTGACGTGCCGCCGGTGCGCCCCCGCTCGCCGTCGCGCGCCCGCCGCCGCCGGCCCCGCCCGCGGCCGCGACACCGCGCCCTGCGGCTGGACACGGAACTCTCGCGTCGTGCAGGCGCGTCGCTTCGGCGACCACCTGCTCCAGCGCGTGTCGGTACGCGGGCAGATCCGCCTTCAGCGTTTTCGCATCGTCGACGAAGCCGTGCCCCGGCACGTACCACGTCGCATCCATCGCCTCGGCGTTCTTCAGCGTCTGGATCCACTCCGTGCCGTACGCCGAGCGCATCGCCGGGAAGAGCCAGTGGAGGTAGACCTCGCTCATGAAGAGGATCTTCTCCTTCGGCAGATAAACCTCGAGATCCCCGCCGGTGTGAGCGCGGCCCAGGAACAGGACCTCGACGTCCGTGCGCCCGAGGTGGATCACGCGGCGGTGCGGCACCGTCTCCGTCACGAAGGGCGGCTTGCCCCCATCGTCCAGCACCTTCTTGGACGTCGGATGCGCGACGAACGTGACGCCCTCTGGGAACGCCGCGTTCCCGGCCGTGTGATCGCCGTGATCGGAGCACACGATGACGTACTTGATCGGCTGGGTCGTGGTCTTCCGGATCCAGTCGACCATCTCCTTCGTCTGCGCGACGTTCCCTTGCCCGTCGGCGACGAGGACGCCGTCGTCGCTGATCACGATCAGGCTGACGGTCGTCATCTGGCCGCCGGGGTCGCCGGCGCGCAGCGCCTCGTACGAGTAGACGCCCGGCGCGAGCTGTTTCGTGCGCGGGAAGTCGGCGGCCGTGAGACCGCGCTTGGCGACGTCGCCGGTTTTCTGCTGCTGCGCCAGTGCCGGGGTTGTGCCGAGCGCCACCAACGCCAGCGCCGAGATCACCCGCCTGCTGAATTCCTGACCGAACACGCGACCGTCCTCAATCGTTGGGGTGGTCCATCATACGACGAATCCCGCCGGACGCGAAAGCCCAGGGCGGTTCGACGGTGCCCAAAGAAAAGCCGCCCGTGCCGGATGGGCGCGGGCGGCTTCACTTCACATCAGGCCGTGCGGTTTACGGAACCACGCTCGGCGCGACGTTGGTCGGCGCGTAGATGCCGTTGAACAGGAGCTTGAACGTTCCGTGCGGCTGCGCGCGGAAGGTGATCTCCGGTCCGAACATGTAGAGCCGGCCCTTGCCGATGTCCGCCTGCAGCATGGTCGTGCCGCCCTGCAGGTAGTTCTGGCCCCACGCCCAGCCCGAGCGCAGCGGCGTTTCCGTCTCGAACCACGCGAGCGGCTTCACGCCCTTCGCCTGAGCATCCGGCTCGAGGCGGAAGACCGGGCTGTTGTTGAAGAACACGTCGACCTTGCTCTCCATGCCCGCCGTCACCGGCTGCGTGTTGTCCATCGCGACCTGGAGGACCGAGCCCGGGATGTAGTACTCCTCACCCGTCAGCGGACGATCTTCCTTGCCCGGCGCGCGAACGACCATGTAGTTCGAGATCGGCAGGTTGAGATCGTAGCCGAGGCTCGTCGCCGTGCCGACCGTGACGACGATGCCGCCGTCGTTCATGAACTGCTTCAGCGCCGGCAGCGACTTCTCGGTCGTGAGCTGGCCGAGCATGTGCTGGTACTCCTGCGGAATCGACGCGGGGTTCGCGGCGCCACCGCGGCCGCCGAAGCCGCCGGCGCCGGCCGCGCCGCCGCGAATCTGCGCGCCGCTCGGCAGGACGATGACGTCGTACTGCGCCTTCAGGTTGCCCTTATCGATGTCCTGCGGGTAGATGACCTTGTACGGGATTTCAGAGTTCTCGAAGATGAGTCTCGTCCATCCGGACGGCATCGAGCCGCCGTACTGGTCGAACAGCGCGATGCGCTTCTCCGTGACCTTCACCGCGTCGCCCGGCCGCGAGGTCATGCCGGTGAAGGAGACGCCGAGGTCCGACGCCGCCTTCGTGGCGATGGCGTTGATGCCGTTGCCCGTGACGAAATACGTGCCGGCCGGCCAGGTCTTGCCGCCCGCCGTCACCGGCGACTTGAGCCAGTACACCTCGCCACCAGCCTTTATCACGCGATTGATCACCGTCACCGCGTCGTTCTCGGCGTGCGAAACGAGGAAGCCCGTCGCGCCGTTCGCGGCGACGATCGCGCCGGCCGTCGGCGTCGCGAGGTCGCGCCCACGGATCTGCTTCGTGTTCGGGACCTCGAAGCCTTCCATGACGCGATCGAACTTCACGCCCATCTCATAGGCGAGCGTCCAACCGGCGTTGTCGTACGGCCGGTTCGGCGGTCCGCCCGGATACGCGAAGTCGTTCGGGTGATCCTGCGGCTCCATCATGTCGAGCACGTGCGCGCGCGCCGCCTGGTTCAGCTTGATCACGAACGAATTGGCCGGATACTGCTTGCCCGCGACCGTGAACGGCTGCGTCGCCTGGTCGACGTACACGCCGACGTGGCGGAGGCGGTTCACGAACTTCACCGCGGTCGGGAAGTCCGGCTGGTCGGACGGGATGACGTAGCCGCGCGGATCGCGCTTGTCCTTCGCATGGAGGACGTTGTTGTACACCTCCATCTGCGTCTCGGCGCTGGCGCCGCCGCCACGTCCACCGCGGCCGCCGCCCGCCGCACCACGCGCACCGCCGGCCTGCGTCGCACCGTTCGAGAGCGCCGCCTGCGCCGCGGCGATGTCCTGGCCGCTGATCGTCCAGTGATCCTTGTTGCCGTTCTCGATGGCGCGCTTCGCCATCAGGTACTTGTTGTAGAGGAACGTCTCACGGTAGCGGCTGATGAGATCGAACTGCGAGTAGTTCGCCGTCACCGAGTAGTCGATCGACTGCCGGAAGTGCCAGACGCCCGGCGTCACCGGCGCGGGGAGATCGCCGCGCGGAAGCTGCTGTTCGGGCAGGAACGGGATCCGCTCCGGCGTCGGGTTGCCGATCGCCTCGGTCAGAATGCCGATGATGCCCTGGAAGTAGCCGATCGTGCGGAGACCGCCGTTCCACCACGTCGAGTAGTTGGAGCCGGAACGGCTCGTGAAGCCCGTCTTCCCCTCGGCGAGGAAGCGCTGGTGCATCGCGGCGCCGACCATGTCGAGCCCCATCGGGATCATGGGGTCGAAGTTGTAGTTGAACGGGTCGCGGAAGGGCGGCGTGAAGATCACCGTGCCGGCCGGGCCGGTCTGGTGGTGATTGTACATGATCTGCGGATGCCACTCCCAGAACATGAAGTGGTTGATGTTCCGCGTCTCCGCCAGGTTCGACATGAACGAATCACGATTATCGTCGTGGCCCGCGTACTTGTTGTAGAGCACGGGGATGTTCATGTTCCGCGCGAGCGTGTCCTTGTCCTTCATGTACCAGTCCGCGACGAGCTGCATGCCGTCGGGATTGGCGTGGACGAGGAGAATGATGTCGTCGCGAAGGATGCGCTTCGTCTCGTCGTCGTCGCGCGAGAGGAGCTGGAAGCTGGTCTCGATCAGCTGGTTGGCGCCGAGCACTTCGGTCGCGTGCAGGCCGCCGTCGATCCAGATGACCGCCTTGCCTTCCTTCGCGAGCGCGCGCGCCTGATCATCGGTCAGGCCCTCGCCCTTGGCCAGCTTCATCGAGATGTCCTTGTACTTCTGGAGGCTCTTGAAGTTGGCCGGATCGGTGACGATCGCGGCGAGATGCGGACGGCCTTCGCTCGTCTTGCCGATCTCCACGACCTGCATGCGGTCCGACTCGGCGTCGATCTTCTTCCAGTACGCCATGAACTGGTCGTAGTTCGGAAGGAAGTAGTCGTCGCCGATGTTGTGGCCGAAGAACTCCTTCGGCGTCGTGATATGACCCTGAGCGCCGGCCGTGCTTGCCGCGAACACCAGCGGCAAAAGCGCGGCTGCATGCCAGGTGCGGAATCTCCGCGTTGACATCCAGAACCTCCGGAAGGTGGGAGCGTGTGGTAAGGGCAGCCTTAAGAGTACCCTCTGGGACTACGCGCCAGAAGGGGATCTGCTGCGGGTCGTCCGGCAGAAATCCGGGATGAGGGAGTTCTGTCGCCCGGAGTTCCGCTTACGGAAAATCGCGCGATTTCAGCGTTCGCGCACGGGGGCCGCGCGTCCGAAAAACCGGATGGCGCGCGGCGTCAGGCGCGCGTCAGGACCAGCGGTCCGTCGTCCGTGATCGCGACGGTATGCTCGAAGTGCGCCGAGAGCGACCCGTCGACCGTGACGATCGTCCAGCGATCCGACAGCGTTCGCGTCGCCGGACCGCCGAGGTTCACCATCGGCTCGATCGCGATGGTGAGCCCCGGAACCAGCTTCTCGCGCCGCTTGGGCTTTCCGTAATTCGGGACCTGAGGTTCCTCGTGAAACTCCACGCCGATCCCGTGGCCGACGAGATCCCGCACCACGCTGAACCCCGCCGCCTCGACCACCTTCTGCACGGCGTGGCCGATGTCCCCGATGTGGTTCCCGACCGTCGCCGCCGCGATCCCCGCCTCGAGCGACTCCTGCGTCACGTCGAGCAGGCGCTGCGCTTCCGCCGAGATGCGTCCGACGCCGACGGTCGTCGCGCTGTCCGTGAAGTAGCCCTTGTAGCCCACCCCGACGTCGATCGATACGATGTCCCCGTCCTTGAGCGTCCGTTTCCGGGACGGGATGCCGTGCACGATCTCGTGATTCACGGATGAGCAGATGCTGCCGGGGAAGCCGTACAATCCTTTGAAGGCCGGCACCGCCCCTTCGTGGCCGCGGATGAACGCCTCGGCGATCTCGTCGAGATCGGCGGTCGTCATCCCCGGCTTGACCGCGGCGCGAAGATGCTCGACCGTCGCGCCGAGGATCTTGCCGCCCTCCGCCATCAGGGCGATCTCGCGCGCCGATTTGAGCTGAATCACTGCCTGAGTCCCGCGATGGCCCGTTTCGTAATGTCTTCCACCGCGCCGATCGCGTTCACGACCACCACGCGGTCCCCGTTCTTGCGATACCAGTCGAGCACCGGCGCCGTCTCCGCGTCGTAGACGCGCAGCCGCGTGCGGATCGCTTCGGGGTCGTCGTCCTTGCGCCGGACGAGCGCGCCTCCGCACTTGTCGCAGACGTCGCCGACCTTGCGCCCCGTGTACGGGGTCTGGCAGTTCTCGCACACCGTGCGATCACCAAGGCGACGGACGATCTCGTCGTTGTCGATGTCGAAGGCGAGCACCGCGTCGAGACGGCGGCCGAGGCCCGCGAGCATTTTCTGAAGGCCTTCCGCCTGCGGGACCGTGCGCACCGCGCCGTCGAGGATCACCCCGTTGGCGTACTGCGGCTGCGCCAGCTCCTCACCGAGGATGCCGAGGATCACGGAGTCCGGGACGAGCTCGCCGCGGTCCATGAATCCCTTCGCCTCGAGTCCGAGCTTGGTGCCGGCACGCTTGGCCGCGCGGAGGACGTCCCCCGTCGCGAGCGTCGGGACGCCGAGCTCCTTCGCGAGCAGCGGAGCCTGAGTGCCCTTGCCCGCGCCGGGCTTACCGAAGAGAACGATGATCATGGCAATGAAAAGGTACGTGTGATCAGAGCGGTTGCTCGAATATTCGTCGGAGGAAGAAACGTCGAACGCAAAGGACGCGGAGAACGCAGAGGAAACCATGAAGCGTGAAGCGCTCAATGCTCTCAGCGGAGACGTCGTTGACGCCGCGATCCGTGTTCACTCGACACTTGGCCCCGGCCTGCTCGAAAGTGCCTACAAGGCATGCCTCGCTCACGAGCTGCGCACTCGCGGGCGCTTCGTGCAAACCGAAGTACTGCTTCCCGTCTACTACGACAACATCAGGGTCGACGCCGCCTACCGCATTGATCTCCTGGTGGAGCATGAACTGGTGGTCGAGCTCAAGTCGATCGCGCGACTCGGCGACGTTCACGCCGCGCAGTTGCTCTCACATCTTCGACTCTCGCAGCGTCGCCTCGGCCTGCTGATCAACTTCAATGTGGTGCACCTGCGAGACGGCATCAAACGCATCGTAAACAACCTCGACTGAGCGAACGAGGATCCAGACGCGCTGCCCTTTGCGTTCCTCCGCGTCCTCCGCGTTCGATTTTTTTTCGCGTCGCCCCGGAAAAGCAAAGGACCCGACGACGCGCGCCGGGCCCTGAACTCTCCTACCGGGCGCCGAGGCTCAGTACGACCCTGGCACTCCCTGGCCGCCGCGGAACTTGATCCGGCCCTTCTTCATGAAGCCGTCGTACTTCCGCAGGAGCAAATGCTGATTCATCTGCTGGATGGTATCGAGCGCCACGCCGACGACGATCAGCAGCGACGTGCCGCCGAAGTTGAACTGCACGTGCAGCAGGTTCGCCGAGATCCAGATCGGCAGCAACGCGACCGCCGTCAGGAAGAGCGCACCCGGCAGCGTGATCTTCGAGACCACGTCGTCGATGTACTCCGCCGTCTTGGCGCCCGGCTTCACGCCGGGGATGAACCCGCCCTGCTTCTTCAGGTTCTCCGCCAGATCGACCGGATTGAAGATGATCGACGTGTAGAAGTACGTGAAGAACAGGATCAGGATGCCCATCAGCACGTAGTACAGCGACGCGCCCGGCTGCATGTACTCGGCGAAGTCGCGCATCTTCTGGTTGCCCAGGAACTGCGCGGCCGCTCCGGGGATCACGATCACCGACTGCGCGAACACGATCGGCATCACGCCCGACGAGTTGAGCCGCAGCGGAATGAAGCTCCGGCTCGCCTCGCGCATCCGCCCCCGCGCCATCGTGCGCTGCGGGATCTGGATCAGGATGCGACGCGCCGCCATCGTCACGCCGACGACGCCCGCCACCACCAGCACCATCACCACGACGAGCACGAGCAGCGAGAACGCGCCCACCGCGCCGGTGCTCACGTACTGGAACGCCGACACGATGCCCGGCCAGATCCGCTCGACGATCGAGAAGAAGATCATCAAGCTCGCGCCGTTGCCGACGCCGCGCTCGGTGATCTGCTCGCCCAGCCACATCACGAAGATCGCGCCGACCGTGAGGAAGAACGTCATCTGGATGCGGAACGCGAGCCCCGGCGTCGCGACGGCGCCCTGGATCGACTCGGCGAAGACCGCGAAACCGTACCCCTGCACCGCGGCGAGCAACAGCGTCGCGTACCGCGAGTACTGGTTCAGCTTCTTCCGGCCTTCCTCGTCCTTCGACATCTTCTCGGCCTGCGGGATCACCGCCTGCGCGATCTGCTGGAAGATGCTCGCCGAGATGTACGGCATGATGCCCAACGCGAACACCGTGGCGCGCGCGAGCTGGCCGCCGGTGAACAGGTTGTAGAGCCCGAGCAGGCCGCCGCCATTCGACTGCGTGTTGATGAAATCCTGAATGGCGATCGGATTGATGCCCGGCGCCGTCACCGCCGCTCCGATCCGGTACACGACCAGACAGAGCAGGGTGAAGAGGATCTTGTCCTTCAACTCGGGGGTCCGGAACAGATTCTGGACCGCCGAGGCGGCAGCGTTCGATTGCGCCATGGGAGTGCTACTCCTCGACGCGGCCTCCGGCCGCGACAATCTTCTCGCGAGCGCCGGCGCTCACCTTGAGCCCCTTGAGCGTTACCGCCGACGTGATCTGGCCGTTGGCCAGCACCTTCACCTGTCCCTTCGCGGCGCTGATCAGCCCGGCCTCGACGAGCGACTCACGCGTCACGTCGCCGGACAGCTTCGACAGATCGTCCAGACGGATGATCTGCGACTCCTCACGGAACGGATTCGTGAAGCCGCGCTTCGGCAGACGGCGCGTGATCGGCATCTGGCCGCCCTCGAAGTGCGGCTTGCCGCCGCCCGGGCCGTGATGGCCCGCGCGCGCCTTGATGCCCTTGTGACCCTTGCCCGACGTCTTGCCCGTGCCCGACCCAGGACCGCGGCCGAGGCGCTTGCGGTTCTTCGTCGAGCCCGGGGCGGACGACAGGTTGTGGAGCCCGATCTTCCCGATCGTCGACTCGGTGTTGTTCGCCATGGGTTACTTCCCTCCCTTCGCGGCCGAATCCACGACCGTCACCTCGACGAGGTGGCGGACCTGCTTCAGCTGCCCCTTGAGGCCCGGCGTGATCTCCTTCACCACGACGTCCTGGTGATGCTTGAGACCGATCGCCTCGAGCGTGCGGCGCATGCGCCACGAGTGGCCGATCTTGCTCCGGACCTGCTTGATCTGGACGCTCCCCGACTCGGGGAGGTCCTGCTTCGGCGTTGTCGCCGGGCCCTTGCCCGGATGCCAAACGAACGTGCGCGGCATTAGACCGTCTCCTTCTCGCTCGCCACGTGGCGCGCGGTATCACGGCTCTTGGCGCGCGACCGATAGCCCAGGCTCGACGGATCCACACCGCGCTCGCGCGCGATCTGGTCGACCGTCGTCAGCTGCTGAAGCCCATCCATCGCGGCGCGAACCATGTTGTGCGGGTTCGTCGAGCCGAGGCTCTTCGTGAGAATGTCGGAGATGCCGGCGCACTCCATGATGGCGCGCACCGCGCCGCCCGCGATCACACCGGCACCCGGAGCGGCAGGCTTCATCAACACCTTGCCCGCGCCGTGCTGGCCGACGATCTCGTGCGGAATCGTCCCGCCGGTGAGCGGAATCGACACCATCTTGCGACGCGCGGCGTCGACGGCCTTGCGGACCGCCTCCGACACCTCGTTCGCCTTGCCCGACGCGAAACCGACCTTCCCCTGCGCGTCGCCGACGGCGACCAGCGCGTTGAACGAGAACCGGCGTCCGCCCTTCACGACCTTGGCGACGCGGTTGATCGCGATCACGTTCTCGACGAGCTCGCTGCCTTCACCGCCCTCGCGGCCACGGCCGCCATCGCGGCCGCCGGCATCGCGGCCACCACGGCCGCCGCGGTCGCCACCGCGATTGTCGCCGCCCTGACCACCCGGGCCGCCACGGCCACGGCCGCCCGGACCACCGCCCGGACCACGGCCACGACCACCGCCGCCGCCACGACCGCCACCGCGGCCGCCGCGACCACCACCGCCGCCCGGACCGCGGCCGCCGCCAAAGCCGCCGCTCGGCGCGCCAGAACCTTGAGTGCTCTCAGCCATGTTAGAACTCCAACCCGCCTTCGCGGGCTCCGTCGGCCACCGCTTTCACGCGGCCGTGATATTTGTACCCGGCGCGATCGAACACGACCTTCGTGATCCCCGCGTCCTTTGCCTTTGCCGCGATCCGCTTGCCGACCTCGGTCGACTTCTCGGTCTTCTTGCCGCCCTCGATCGTCGTCGACGTCACCGTCGCGATCGTGCGGCGCGCCACGTCGTCGACGAGCTGCACCGAGATGTGCTTGAGCGAGCGAAACACCACGAGACGCGGACGTTCCGCCGTGCCCGTGACCTTCTTGCGCACGCGGAGATGGCGGCGATACCGCTGCTGCTCGCGCGTCTTCGGAATTCCTGGCATCGTTTACTTGCCTCCCGCCTTACCGGCCTTGCGCCGAATGACTTCACCGGCGTAGCGAATGCCCTTGCCCTTGTACGGCTCGGGCGGACGAAGACTGCGAATTTCCGCGGCGACCTGGCCGACCAGCATCTTGTCGGACCCGTCGATCACGACCTGCGTGGGCTGCGGGGCGGTCAGCTTGATGCCCGCCGGCGCCTTGTACTCGATGATGTGCGAGAACCCGAGCGCGAGCTGCAGACCGTACGGCTTCACCTCGGCCTTGTAGCCGACGCCGGTGATCTCGAGCTGCTTCGTGTATCCCTTCGTGACGCCCTCGACCATGTTCGCGATCAACGACCGCGACAGACCGTGAAGCGACTTGTGATTCGTCTCGTCGGACTCGCGCTTGATGTTGATCGTGTCGCCCTCGCGCTCCATCCGGATGCCGGCGGGAAGCGTGTGCGACAGCTCGCCGCGCGGGCCCTTCACCTTCACCGTACTGCCGTCGACCATCACCGTGACTCCGGCGGGGACAGCAATCGGAAGCTTGCCGATACGTGACATGGCGTGGTCTCCTACCAGACGACGGCGACGAGCTCGCCGCCGGTGCGCGACTGCCGCGCCTCTCGGTCGGACATCAAGCCCTTGTTCGTGCTGAGAATCGCCAGGCCCAGGCCGTTCCGCACGCGCGGGATCTCCGCGGCGCCGACGTACTTGCGGAGCCCGGGGGTCGACACGCGCTGGAGCTCGCGGATCACGGGCTGGCCGCCCGCGTACTTGAGCCGCACGCGCAGCACCTGCCGGCCTTCCTCGGTCTCGAGCGTGGCGTAGTCCTGAATGTAGTTGTTCTCCTTCAGGATACGGGCGATCTCGGTCTTCATCTTCGACACCGGAATGTCGACGCGGCGGTGCTTCGATCCGCAGGCATTGCGGATCCGCGTCAGCATGTCGGCGATCGGGTCGGACATACTCATGAAAGAATCCTATCTCCTCCCGTATCCCGAACTGGGACGTGGAGGAATTGAGGGTGGTGGAACGCGACTACTCTGGGTCACGGGTCACGGGTCACCGGTCAGGGGGCCTGAGACCCGAGACCCGCGACCTGCGACCTGTTCTCTTTTACCAGGACGCCTTGCGGACGCCCGGGATCATGCCCTGCAGGGAGAGCTCGCGGAAGCAGATACGGCACAGGCCGAAGCGGCGCAGAAAGGCGCGCGAGCGGCCGCACCGGCCGCAGCGGTTGTGCTGGCGGACGGTGAACTTCGGCTTCCGCTTGCTCTTCTCGATCATGGCTTTACGGGCCATTTCAGTACTCTCAACGCAAAAGTGTTAATCGGGGGGCGGTGGGCGGCGCGCCGGAAGCCCCGGCGACGCCGTCCGTCGATTACGCCGCCGCGCCGCGTCCCTTCTTCTCGTCCGTCCGGAACGGCATCCCGAGCTCCTTGAGGAGCGCGAACGCCTGGTCGTCGCGGTTCGTGCTCGTCACGAAGGTGATGTCCATTCCGTGGATCGACTCGATCGAATCGTAGTTGATCTCGGGGAAGATCATCTGCTCCTTGATGCCGAGCGAATAGTTCCCGCGGCCGTCGAACGAGCGCGTGCCGAGCCCGCGGAAGTCGCGGATCCGGGGAATCGCGATCGAGATGAACCGATCGAGGAACTCCCACATCCGGGCGCCGCGCAGCGTGACCGCCGCGCCGATCTCCTGCCCCTGCCGGAGCCCGAAGTTGGCGATCGACTTCTTCGCCTTCTTCCGGACCGGCTGCTGGCCGGTGATGATCGCCAGCTCCTCGACGACCGAGTCGAGCGCCTTCGGCTGCTTGATCGCCTCGCCGACGCCGACGTTGATCACGATCTTCTCGAGCTGCGGCACCTGATGCGGGTTGGTCAGGCCGAACTGCTTGGTCAGCCGCTCGCGCACCGTGCTCTGATAGAACTCCTTCAGGCGCGGCGGGGGCACCGGCAGGCCGGCGCCGGCGTGCGGACCGCGCGGAGCGGCTTCGCCGCCCTTCTTCGCGCCGCCCTTCGCGGCCTTCCCGCCCTTCGCTTCCTTCTTATCCTTGGTCGCCATGTTCGGTCCTGGTTATCGCGTTCGCGGCAACGCTTCGCCGCTCTTCACCGCGATGCGCTCCTTCGTGCCGTCCTCGTCGATCTGCCGGCGCGTCCGCGTCGGCTCGCCGCTCTTCGGATCGAGCAGCATCACGTTCGAGGCATGGATCGGCGCGGGCATCTCGATGATGCCGCTCTGCTCCTCCGCCGACCGCGCACGCCGGTGCTTCTTGACGATGTTCACGCCCTCGATCGTCACGCGCCCGGTCTTCGGGTACACGCGGATGATCTTCCCTTCCTTGCCCTTGTCGTCGCCGCGCATCACCCGCACGGTGTCGCCCTTCATCACGTGGAGCTTGACGCGCTCGGCGTTGTCCGCGTGACGCTTGCGATTCACCGCCCGCGCCCGGTCGTTCTTGCGATACTTGAGAATTCTCATATCAGATCACCTCGGGCGCCAACGACACGATCTTCATGTACCGCTTCTCGCGCAGCTCGCGCGCGACCGGTCCGAAGATACGCGTCGCCCGGGGCTCGCCCTGGTCGTTGATGATGACGACGGCGTTCTCGTCGAAGCGGATGTAGCTGCCATCCTTCCGACGCGTTTCCTTGGCCGTGCGCACGACCACCGCGCGCGCCACGTCCGACTTCTTCACCGTGCCGTTCGGCAGGGCGTTCTTGACGGCCACGATCACCACGTCCCCGAGGCCGGCGTACCGGCGGCGGGTCCCCCCCAGCACGCGAATGACCTGTGCGGTCTTCGCGCCCGAGTTGTCGGCGACCTTGACCATCGATTCTTGCTGAATCATCGATGTCTCCGTTTAGCGCGTGATCAACGAGCGCGCTCGACGATCTCGACCACCCGCCACCGCTTGTCCTTCGACAAGGGGCGCGTCTCGGCGATACGTACCGTATCGCCCGTCTTGGCCGAGTTCTCTTCGTCATGCGCTTTCACGCGCTTCGTGCGCGTCACCATCTTGCCGTACACCGGGTGCGGCACGCGACGCTCGATCGCCACCACCACCGTCTTCGCCATCTTGTCGCTCACGACGAGACCGGTGCGCGTCTTGCGCGTCCCCCGCGTCTCCGTGGCCTTCGCTTGTGTCGTATCAGCCATTGGTCTGGTCCGCCTTTTCGCGCAGCACCGTCTTGAGTCTCGCAATGTCACGACGGATCACGCGCAAACGCAGCGGATCCTCGAGCGGTTCGGTCGCACTGCGGAACCTCAACCGGAACTGCTCCTCCTCCAGCTCCCGGATGCGCCCGGCGATGTCCGCCGTGCCCATCTCGCGAATTTCATCAGCTCTCATTGGTGTGCGCCTCCTCCCGCGCCACGAACTTCGTGCGCACCGGCATCTTGGCCGCCGCCAGCGCCATCGCCTTCTTCGCGATGTCCGGCGTCACGCCCTCCAGTTCGAACATCACGCGGCCCGGCTTGACCACCGCCACCCACATCTCCGGCGAGCCCTTGCCCTTACCCATGCGGGTCTCGGCCGGCTTCTTGGTGATCGGCTTGTCGGGGAAGACACGGATCCACACCTTGCCGCCACGCTTGATGTGACGCGTCAGCGCCACACGCGCGGCTTCGATCTGCCGGGCGGTCACCCACCCCGGCTCCAACGCCTGCAGTCCATACGTGCCGAACGAGATCTCGCTCCCGCGATGGGCGAGCCCCGTCATGCGGCCCTTGAACCGCTTGCGGAATTTTACGCGTTTCGGTGAAAGCATTTATGAATTCCTCCCGTTACATGCCGGAGGAGTAGGTCGCCCCACGGCGGTCCTCGACCTTCTCACCCTTGAAGATCCAGACCTTCACGCCGATGGTGCCGAACGTGGTCTTCGCGGTCGACGTCGCGTAGTCGATGTCGGCGCGCAGCGTGTGGAGAGGCACGCGCCCCTCGTGATAGCCCTCGACGCGCGCGATCTCGGCGCCGCCCAACCGGCCGCCCGCCTTGACCTTGATCCCCTGCGCGCCCATCCGCATCGCGCTCTGTACCGCGCGCTTCATGGCGCGGCGGAACGAGATGCGCTGCGACAGCTGGCTCGAGATGTTGTCGGCGACGAGCTGCGCGTCGAGCTCCGGACGCTTGATCTCCTCGACGTTGATCCCGACTTCCTTCCCCGTCAGGTGCGCGAGCTCGTCGCGCAGCTTGTCGACCTCCGCGCCCTTCTTGCCGATCACGACGCCCGGACGGCCCGTGTGCAGCGTCACGACGACCTTGCCCGGCTTCCGGTCGATCACGATGTCCGCGATCGCCGCATGGCCGAGGCGCGCCTTGAGATACTTGCGCAGCAGCTCGTCCTCACGCAGCAGCGCCGGAAGGTCGCGGCCCGCATAGTAGCGCGACTTCCAATCCTTCGAGATACCGAGTCGGAAGCCGACCGGATGTGTCTTCTGTCCCATTAGCTCTTTCTCCCGGTCTTGGCCGCCCGCTTCGCCGGCGCTTTCGCGGCGGCGGCCGGCGCGGCCTTCTTCGCGACTGGCTTCGCCTTCTTCACCCGCTCGGCGAGCTCGATCTCGATGTGGCTCGTGCGCTTCTGGATCGGCGTCGCCCGCCCCATCGCCGCCGGCGTGAAGCGCTTGAGCTTCGGTCCTTCGTTCACCACGGCCCGCGCGATGTAGAGCAGGTCCACGTCGAGGTTCACGTTCCCCTCACGCGACTGATGCTCCGCGTTCGCGACGGCGGAACGCAGCGTCTTCTCGATCTGCTTCGCCGCGTGCTTCTTCGAGAACTGCAGGTACGCGAGCGCGTCGTTCACGTTCTTCCCGCGGATCTCGTCGATCACGAGGCGCATTTTGTAGGGCGATTGGCGCGTCGAACGCTGCATCGCCCGCACGGTCCCAGCGGCCATGGCTTACTTGCCTCCCTTCGCGGCCGGGGCCGCCTTCTTGTCGGCCGCCTTCGCGCCGGTGTGGCCGCGGAACAGCCGCGTCGGAGCGAACTCGCCGAGCTTGTGCCCGACCATGTTCTCCGTCACGTACACCGGGATGAACTTGTTCCCGTTGTGCACCGCGAACGTATGCCCGACGAACTCCGGCAGCACCGTCGACGCACGCGACCAGGTCTTGATCACGCGCTTCTCGTTCTTCGCGTTCATCGCGTCGACCTTCTTCGTCAACGCCTCCTGAACGAACGGACCCTTCTTTACGCTACGTCCCATGTGATCGATACCTTATTGAGTCGCTTTGCCGCGCTTGCGGCCGCGGACGATGAGGCGCTGCGACGACTTCTTCGTGTTGCGCGTCTTGACGCCTTCCTTCTTGCCCCACGGGCTGACGACGTTGCGTCCGCCGCGCGTACGACCACCGTGCGGGTGATCCACCGGGTTCATCACCTCACCGCGGACCTTCGGACGGCGCCCCTTCCACCGGGTCTTACCGGCCTTGCCCCACGACACCAGCTCGTGCTCCTCGTTGCCCACGACGCCGATCGTCGCGTAGCAGCGCGCGTGCACCAGACGCATCTCCGTCGACGGCATGCGCAGCGTGACGTACTCGCCTTCCTTCGCCACCACCTGCGCCGACATCCCGGCCGACCGGCAGAGCTGCGCGCCCTTGCCGATCTTGAGCTCGATGTTGTGCACCGACGTACCGAGCGGCATCTCGCCCAGCGGCAACGCGTTGCCGTTGCGGATGTCCGAGCCCGGGCCCGACATGATCGTGTCGCCGACCGACAGGCCCTTCGGGTGGATGATGTAGCGCTTCTCGCCGTCCGCGTACGTCACCAGCGCGATACGCGCCGAGCGGTTCGGATCGTACTCGATCGTCGTGACGGTGCCCGCCACACCGTGCTTGTTGCGCTTGAAGTCGATGATGCGGTACTGGCGCTTGTGACCGCCGCCCCGGCGACGCATCGCGATGTGGCCGTGGTTGTCGCGGCCGCCCGACTTCTTGATCGGCTCGAGCAGCGACTTCTCGGGCGTCGTCCGCGTGATCTCGGCGAAATCCGAGACCGTTCGGAAGCGCGTGCCCTTGGTCACGGGCTTGAATTGACGAATTCCCATGGTCTATGCGCTCCGGCTCAGAGCTCGAAAGTATTCTCGATCGTATCGCCCTCACGGAGCTTCACGATCGCTTTTTTCCAGTTCGGCTTGCGGCCGACGCTGGTCCCGACGCGCTTGGTCTTGCCGCGCTGATTCGAGGTCCAGACGCCCGTCACCTTCACGCCGAACAGCTGCTCGATGGCCGAGCGGATCTGCGTCTTCGTCGCGTCCGGATGGACTTCGAACACGTACTCACCGCGGTCCTGATACGCGATCGACGTCTTCTCGGTCATCAACGGCCGCACGATGGTGCGATGAATGGTCGGCATGGCTTACTTCTCCTTCTTCGCGGCGGTCTTCTTCGCGGCCTTTTTGGCCGGCGCCTTCTTCGCGGCGGTCTTCTTCGCCGCGGTCTTGGCGGGCGTCTTCGCCGCGGCATTCCGCTTCGGCTTCGGCGCTTCTTCCTTCTCGGCCATCGGCGTCATCGCGCTGCCGATCGCGCTCGATTCGATGAGCACGACGTCCGACCAGAGGATGTGATAGGTCGACACGTCGCTGTACGGCATCACGTGCAGCGTCGTCAGGTTGCGCCCCGAGAGGAACACGTTCGGCTTCACGCCGTCGGTCAGCACGAGGACCTTCTTGTCGGCGACGCCGAGCCGCTCGACGAGCGCTTTCATGCGCGACGTCTTGGGCGCGTCGTAGTTGAACGCGTCGATCACGAAGATCGCGTTCTCACGGGCGCGGGCGTTGAACGCACTCTTGCGCGCGAGCGCGCGGACCTGGCGCGGGACGTACTGCGCGTAGCTGCGCGGGGTCGGTCCGAAGACCGTGCCGCCGCCGACCCAGTGCGGCGCGCGCGTGGAGCCCTGGCGGGCGCGACCCGTGCCCTTCTGCTTCCACGGCTTCTGGTTACCGCCGGTGACGTACTTGCGGATCTTGGTCGACGCATTGCCCTGGCGCTGATTGGCGAGGAACGCCTTCACCGCCTGGTGCATCACCGGCATGTTGACGGTGCCGTCGAACAGGTCGCCGGGCAGCGCGACGCTGTCGCGCGCCGTGCCCTGCGACGAGTAGGCCGCCGCCGTGAATGAGGTGGTTTCGTTGGTATCAGCCATGGCTTAAGCCTGCTTCTTCACGATCACGATGCCACCGGCTTTGCCGGCCACCGAACCGCGGATATAGATCAGATTGCGATCCGTATCGATCTTCTCGACGCGGAGGTGGGTCTGCGTGTGGCGCGCGTCGCCGTAGTGGCCCGGCATGCGCTTGCCCTTGATGACGCGCGACGGATCCGTGCCGGGTCCGATCGAGCCGGGGCGACGGTGCTTCGTGTTGCCGTGGGTGTTCGGACCGCCGCCGGCCTTGTGGCGCTTCACCATGCCCTGGAAGCCGCGGCCCTTGCTCGTGCCGGTGACCTTCACCGTGTCGCCCACCGTGAAGATGTCGACCTTCACGACGTCGCCGACGCTGTACGTCGGATACTCGGCCTTCGCGTTGCCCGGCTCGTCGAGGCGGACGGAACGCAGCACGCGCGGCACGGTCTCGAGGCCCGCCTTCTTGGCGTGACCGACCGCGGCCAGCGACGCGCGATGGCCCTTGACGATCTTCTTCTCGCCCCGCGCGCTCTCGCGGCGCAGGCGCGACGTCCCCAGGCCCAGCTGGATCGACGCATGGCCAGCCTTGGCCTTGTCGGTCACCGCGAGCACCGGGTTCGGTTCGGCTTCGATCACCGTCACCGGGATCTGCTGCCCCTGTTCGTTGAAGATCTGGGTCATGCCCAGCTTCTTCCCAATGATGCCGATCATAAAACTCTCTAGCTCCTCGTAGTCACTGGCCGCCCGTCGGCGTGATCCAGTTGGACTGTGGCCTCAACCTCGTTCGGTCTCGGGTCTCAGGGCCGAGGTCGCGGGGAAACCGTGACCTGCGACGTGCGACCGCTGACCTTCGGTGCTGCTGAAGCCTGGGTTGTCACTCCACGAGCGGAGGTCAGACGCCTCCGCCCCTCTCTACTCGACCTTGATCTCGACGTCGACGCCGGCCGGCAGATCGAGCTTCGTCAGCGCGTCCACCGTCTGCGCGCGCGAATCGAGGATGTCGATCACACGCTTGTGCGTCTTCAGCTCGAACTGCTCGCGCGACTTCTTGTCGACGTGCGGCGAACGAAGGACCGTCCAGCGCTGCGTCTTCGTCGGCAGCGGGATCGGGCCGGAGACCTGCGCCCCCGTCTTCTCCGCCGTCCGCACGATGTCGGCCGATGCCTGATCGATGACCGCATGATCAAAGGCCTTCAGCCGAATCCGGATTCTACCTGCCATAATTGCGATCTCTTTATGAAAGTCTGATCCAGGTCTCGGGTCACCGGTCGCCGGGCCCGGGCGAGGCTTTCGACCGCCCTCGACCCGAGGCCTGAGACCCGGAGCGCCGGATTCGCCGACGGGAGTCCCGTCCGCGAATCCGGCCCGACTACCTACGCAAGGATTTTCGTGACGACGCCGGCGCCGACCGTGCGGCCGCCTTCGCGAATCGCGAAGCGAACCTGCTCTTCCATCGCGATCGGGGTGATCAGCTCGATCGTCATCTGGATGTTGTCGCCCGGCATCACCATCTCGGTGCCGGCCGGCAACTCGATCGAACCCGTCACGTCCGTCGTGCGGAAGTAGAACTGCGGACGGTAGCCCTTGAAGAACGGCGTGTGGCGGCCGCCCTCGTCCTTGTTCAACACGTAGACTTCGGCCTCGAACTTCGTGTGCGGCTTCACCGAACCCGGCTTGGCCAGCACCATCCCGCGCTCGATCACTTCCTTGTCGATGCCGCGGAGGAGAAGACCGACGTTGTCGCCCGCCTGGCCCTGATCCAGCAGCTTGCGGAACATCTCGACGCCGGTGACGACCGACTTCTTGTCCGAACCGAAGCCGACCAGCTCGACTTCCTCACCGACCTTGATGACGCCGCGCTCGATACGACCCGTCGCGACCGTGCCGCGGCCGGTGATCGAGAACACGTCTTCGACCGGGAGCAGGAACGGCTTGTCGATCTCGCGGACCGGCTCCGGGATGTAGGTGTCGAGCGCGTTGTACAGCTCGTCGATCTTCGCGATCCACGCCGCGTCACCCTCGATCGCCTTGATCGCCGAGCCGCGGATCACCGGGACTTCGTCACCCGGGTAGTCGTACTTCGAGAGCAGCTCGCGAACCTCGAGCTCGACGAGGTCGAGGAGCTCGGCGTCTTCGACGAGGTCGCACTTGTTGAGGAACACGACGACCGAAGGCACGTTCACCTGGCGGGCGAGCAGGATGTGCTCGCGCGTCTGCGGCATCGGGCCGTCGACCGCGCTCACCACGAGGATCGCGCCGTCCATCTGCGCGGCGCCCGTGATCATGTTCTTGACGTAGTCCGCGTGGCCCGGGCAGTCGACGTGCGCGTAGTGACGGTTCGCCGTCTCGTACTCGACGTGCGACGTCGCGATCGTCAGGATCTTCGTGGGGTCACGACGGCCCTGCGACTCCGACGCCTTCGCGACTTCGTCGTACGGGACGTACTTCGTGCCCATGCCGCGATCCGAGGAGATCTTGGTCAGTGCCGCCGTCGTCGTCGTCTTGCCATGGTCGACGTGGCCGATCGTTCCGACGTTCACGTGCGGCTTGTTCCGCTCGAACTTTGCCTTTGCCATTGGTCTGCTTCCTGGTGTGGTAGAGTCTTTTCGAGGTCTCTGGTCTCGGTCTCTGGTCTCACGCGGTCCCCCCGAGACCTCAGACCAGGGACCAGAGACGTTTGCTGTTTAGTCGGGCTTGACCTTCTTCACGATCTCCTCGGAGATCGACTTCGGCGCTTCTTCGTAGTGCGCGAACTCCATCGAGTACACCGCGCGCCCCTGCGTCATCGACCGGAGCCGCGTCGAGTACCCGAACATCTCGGCGAGCGGCACGGTGGCGGCGATCACCTGCGCCTCGCCGCGCTGCGTCATTCCGCCGATCTTGCCGCGACGCGACGACAGGTCGCCGAGCACGTCGCCCATGAACTGGTCCGGCGTCACCACCTCGACGTTCATCAGCGGCTCGAGCAGCGCCGGGCTGGCCCGCTTCGCCGCCTCCTTGAACGCCATCGACCCCGCGATCTTGAACGCCATTTCGCTCGAGTCGACTTCGTGGTACGAGCCGTACACCAGCTCGACCTTCACATCCACCATCGGGTAGCCGGCCAACACACCGTTCTCGAGCGCTTCCTTGATGCCCTGCTCGACCGGCGCGATGTACTCACGCGGGATCACGCCGCCCACGATCTTGTCCTCGAACACGAAGCCCGCGCCCGTATCGGACGGCTCCATGTTGATGACGACGTGGCCGTACTGACCCTTACCACCCGACTGCCGGATGAACTTGCCCTCGACCTTCTCGACGCGCTTGCGGATCGTCTCGCGATAGGCGACCTGCGGCTTGCCGATGTTCGCGTCGACCTTGAATTCGCGCATCATGCGGTCGACGATGATCTCGAGGTGCAGCTCGCCCATGCCGGAGATGATCGTCTGCGACGTCTCCTCGTCCGTGTGCACGCGGAACGTCGGATCCTCTTCCGACAGCTTCGCCAGCGCGATGCCGAGCTTGTCCTGGTCGGCCTTCGTCTTCGGCTCGATGGCGACGTCGATGACCGGGTTCGGGAACTTCATCGCCTCGAGGATGATCGGCTGATCGTCATCGCACAGCGTGTCGCCCGTCCGGGTGTCCTTCAGGCCGATCGCCGCGGCGATGTCGCCCGCGCGCACTTCCTCGATCTCCTCGCGCTTGTTCGCGTGCATCTGCAACAGACGGCCGACGCGCTCGCGCTTGTCCTTCGTCGAGTTGTAGACGTACGACCCCGCCTTCAACACGCCCGAATAGACGCGGAAGAAGGTCAGCTTACCGACGAACGGATCGGTCGCGATCTTCGACGCCAGCGCCGAGAACGGCGCCTCGTCCGACGCGGGACGCTCGGCGATGGTCTCGTCGTGGTGCGGCAGATGGCCCTTGATCGGCGGAATGTCGACCGGCGCCGGGAGGTAGTCGATGACCGAATCCAGCAGCGCCTGCACGCCCTTGTTCTTGAACGACGCGCCGCACAGCACCGGAATCATCTTGCCCGTCACGGTCGCCTTGCGGATCGCGCGGCGGATCTCGTCGAGCGACAGCTCCTCGCCGTTCAGGTACTTCTCCATCAGCTCGTCGTCCTGCGCGACCGCGTGCTCGATCACCGCATGGCGGGCCTCTTCGACCGCGTCCCTGTACTGCTCGGGCACGTCGACGACCGTGAACGTCTTGCCGAGGGTCTCCTCGTCGAAGATGTACTGCTTGCGCTCGAGGACGTCGAGGTGGCCCGTGAAGAGCTCACCCGAGCCCACCGGGAGCTGCAGCGGGAAGGCGTCCTTGGACAGGCGATCGCGAATCATGCGCATGCAGCGATCGAAGTCGGCGCCGACGCGGTCCATCTTGTTGGCGAAGATGATGCGCGGGACGTTGTAGCGGTCAGCCTGGCGCCAGACCGTCTCGGTCTGGGGCTCGACGCCGGCGACGGAGTCGAGCAGCGTGACGGCACCGTCGAGCACGCGCAGCGAACGCTCCACCTCGACGGTGAAGTCGACGTGGCCTGGCGTGTCGATGATGTTGATCCGGTACTCGACGCCGTTGCGCGTCCAGAACGCCGTCGTCGCGGCCGACGTGATCGTGATGCCGCGCTCCTGCTCCTGCTCCATCCAGTCCATCGTCGCGGTGCCTTCGTGCACCTCGCCGACTTTGTGCTGCTTGCCGGTGTAGAACAGAATGCGCTCGGTCGTGGTCGTCTTCCCGGCATCGATGTGCGCCATGATGCCGATGTTGCGATACTGCTCGAGCGGGGTTGTGCGGGCCATGTGTGTATCAGTCTCGAGTGGCGGATCGCGCGCGGAGCGGCGACCCAGCCTTCATTTGAAATCGGTTTGACAGCCGTACGGACTTTCACCAGCAAAAACGCGGGTGGACCGGGCGCCTCGAAAGGCCGGTGTCCATCCGCCATCGCCGGGTACACCCGCCACTGCAGCGCGAGTGGGGACCCAAGGCGCGCCAGTCGTTCGCCCAAACGGCGTTCGACGCATCACCAACGACGCGTCGAACCAACTGACGTCAGATTGTCCTGCGTTGCTTTTCGGGAATCATCACACTCACGTCGAGTGCGACAATCGGAGCAGTTCCCCTGCTTGATGCAGGCCCATGAGTGCCGGCGCGCAGTTCACCAGGCGATTCGCCACGGATGTCGCGCCGAAAGCTCGGCGCGACCAAATCCCGTAGCCCCCTGAATTTATCGGGGGCCTGCGTCATGTCAACCGGGCAAGGTTCCTGAAATATCGACGCTTACGACCCTTCCGTCACCCGCGGCGCGTCCAGATCGCCACGGCGCCACACCGCACGTCCGGATCAGCGAACTCAGCCGGCATCTCCGACAGCCCCCGGAACACCTCCACCGCCTCGATCGCATCGATCGACATCATCCCCAACCCCTCGGTCATCGAATCGAACCGCCCCGGCAGGTCCATCCGATGCCCGTCGACGAACCACGCGACCTGACACCGCGCCCCATTGAGCTGTCCGGCGGCCATCATCCCCTGGTTGCGCGACATGAACATCGAACTCGTGGACGACGGATCCCCAACCTGGAAGCCGCTCACCGTGCGCAGAAAGTCCCCCAACGTCCGCCGCTGCGAGCGCAGCAGCTGCCCCCGGTCGAACTGCTGCCCGAGCCCGGTCCGCCGCCGGTGCTCGAACCCCGTCGTGGAGATATAGCTCCGCTCGTCCGGCTTCTCTTCCGGACGCACATGCTCCAGCACCCCGATCGGATGCGTCGGATCGCCCTGCTCGGCGATCGGGATCCGCACCGTCAGCCGCTCGCCCGGCACGAGCGACATCGGCGCCGACAGCACCGACTTGTAGCCGGGACGCACCGCGCCGATCTGGAAGGTGCCGCGCGGCACCTGCATCGAGAACTGCCCGAGCGTGTCGGTGGCGACGTGGACCACGGCCGCATCCGTCGATGGATCGACGAGCATCACCGTGCCGCGCAGCCGCGCGCCGCTCACATCATCGTAGAGGATTCCGCGAAGGGTGGCCTGGGCCGGCAACCGCAGCGCGCCGGCGGAGGCCAGGAGAATGCCGGCGAGCAGCGCGCCGCGGCAACGAGAAGAAGCGCCCATGTCCAACAACCTCGACCAACGAGAGCGCCGAGCGCGTCCGGAATTGCGCCTTGCAATTCTTCGTGCTTCACTGGCCCACGCGCATCAGCTCGCGCGATCGCCCACCGCACGCCCACCCGGCAGACATCTCTAAATCGAGGATCGTGCCACGAGCGTGGCACGCTTCAGAATTTACCAAAGAGATGTGACCGACTCGTCCGTTCGATCATCCGGATCGCGTCGCGGCGCGCGCGTCCTGCCACGGCCGCTCATTTGCATTCTCTAATGGACCAAGATCCAATGCGGCGCGCCGAGCCGGGCGCGGGCGGGGATCAGGCGGACCGGAAGATCGGGATCAGGCCGGCTGCAGCACGGTCTGCCCGAACACTCGGCGATAGACGTTGAGGTACTTCGCCGCGGACTGCTCCCAGCCGAAATCGCGCGCCATCGCGTTGCGCATCATCTGCAGCCAGCCGTCGGGCTCCTCGAATTGATCGATGGCACGCATCACGGCGCGCGTGAAGTCGGCCGGCGTGTAGTCGTCGAACAGAAAGCCCGTCACGCCATCCTCGATCGTGTCGGCCAGCCCGCCCACGCGGCGCGCCACGGGGATCGTGCCGTAGCGCTGCGCACGCATCTGCGTGAGCCCGCACGGCTCGTACTGCGACGGCATGAGGCACATGTCCGCGCCGGCGAGCAGGCGGTGCTCGAGCTCTTCGTTGAAGCGCGTCTCGACGACGATGCGATGCGGCGCACGACTGGCGATCGCATGCAGCGCATCTTCATACCGCGGCTCGCCGGCGCCGAGGAACGCGAACTGGGCGTCGAACGCGAAGTACGCCGGATCGCCGAGGATGAGATCCATTCCCTTCTGCGCGACGAGGCGCGCGCTCATGGCGACGATGGGCATCTCGTCGGTGGGACGGAGCCCGAGCTCGAGCTGCAGCGCCTCGCGGCATTCGATCTTGCCCGACAGCGAATCGATGCTGTAGTTGGCCGGCAGAATCGGATCGGTCGCCGGATCCCAAATCTGCTGATCGATGCCGTTCGCGATGCCGATGAAACGGTCGCGCAGCGAGACGAAGACGCCGTCGAGCCCGAAGCCGCCGGCCTGCGTGCGCAGCTCGTGCGCGTGCGTCGGGCTCACCGTCATCGCGGCGTCGGCGAATACCAGTCCGCCCTTGAGCAGATTCACACGGCCGTACCACTCGAGCTGCCGCCAGTTGTAGAGCGCGGGGGGAAGTCCGAGGTCGGCCATCGTCTCCGGGGGAAAGTGCCCCTGATAGCCGGCGTTGTGGACGGAGAGCACGACCTTCGTGCGATGAAAGCGCGGATCGCCGGCGAGCGTGGTGCGGAGATAGACCGGCGCGAGCGCGGCGTGCCAGTCATGCGCGTGCACGAGCACCGGCTGGTCGGGCGCGATGACCGGCAGCGCGTTGAGCGCGGCCATCGCGAAGCACGCGTAGCGGCGCGCGTTGTCGAGGTAGTCCGCGCCGGGCGGGCCGTAGATCCCCGGCCGCGCGAAGTACTCCTCGCTCTCGATGAAGTACACGGCGACGGCCGCGAGCGGATGGTCGTCCGGCGCGATGAGCTTCCAGAGGCGCACCGTCTCGCTCCGCGGGCCGACGGTGACGCGGAACGCGGGGCCGATCGGTTCCATGTCGGGGATGTTCGGCCGGGCCGCATCGTACAGCGGCATGACGATGGACGTCTCGAGCCCGCTGGCCGCCTGAAAGCGCGCGAGGCTGTTGACCGCCTCGCCGAGGCCACCGCTCCGCGCGAAAGGGGCGAGCTCGCCGACGATGTGGACGACGCGGACGGGCTGTCCGTCGGGGGACGTGAGCGGAGACGCAGGCCCGGCTCCCGTCGGGGCCGACGTGTACGGGGCGGCGTCGTCGGAAATCACTCCCGAACTCGGGACCGCGCTCGCACCCAACAGTTGCTTCCGCCGCGCCACTTTGCTCATGGGCTCCTCGAGGGCCGTCGAGACAGCGATGGGTCTAGCTGAGAATACGGGTGGGAGGAAGAGGGCGCCATCATGCGAAGCCCCCTTTGCGAAATCGAGACCGCGCGGCGGGGCTGGCCGTATCTGAGAGGATCGTCCCGTCGGTCGGAAAAGCGAAACGCCCCGTCGAGTCGAGGACTCAACGGGGCGTTGCCGATCGAGCAGGATCGCGTGCTGTGCGAAGCGCAGGGGCATCCGGTACCGCGTCAATCGCCGGGGCACCGCTCATCATCCGATTTCGAAGCGCCGGCCGCCGTTCTCGTAGCAACAGAACGCCCCGTCAAGCTCGTGAGCTCGACGGGGCGAAGCAGTTGGCCAGAAACGACCAGGGGCTACCAGCGATAGTGCGCGAACGCCTTGTTCGCGTCGGCCATGCGGTGCGTGTCTTCCTTCTTCTTCACCGCGTTGCCTTCGCCCTTCGACGCGGCGATCACCTCGGCGGCGAGCTTCTCGGCCATCGACTTCTCGTTGCGATCGCGCGAGTAGTTGATCAACCAGCGCATCGCGAGCGCCGTGCGACGCTCCGGACGGACCTCGACCGGCACCTGGTAGGTCGCGCCGCCGACGCGGCGGCTCTTCACTTCGACGACCGGCTTGAGGTTCGCCAGCGCCTGCTTGAACACGTTCACGCCAGGCTGGCTCGTGCGGCTCTCGACGAGATCCATCGCGCCGTAGAAGATGCGCTCGGCCGTGGACTTCTTGCCCTGGAGCATCATCACGTTCACGAACTTCGAGACGGTCTGGCTGTCATAGCGGGCGTCGGGCAGAACCGGACGCTTCACGCTTCCCTTGCGGCGGCTCATTACTTCTTACCTCCCGCGGCGCCGGCCTTCGGCTTCTTGGTGCCGTACTTCGAGCGGCTCTGGTTGCGGCCGTTGACGCCCGAAGCGTCGAGCGAACCGCGCACGATGTGATAGCGAACGCCCGGGAGATCCTTCACACGGCCGCCGCGCACGAGCACGATCGAGTGCTCCTGGAGGTTGTGGCCTTCGCCCGGGATGTAGGCGATGACTTCGAAGCCGTTGGTGAGGCGAACCTTGGCAACCTTACGGAGGGCCGAGTTCGGCTTCTTGGGGGTGGTGGTGTACACGCGGGTGCACACGCCACGGCGGAACGGGTTCGACTTGAGCGCAGGCGACTTCTCCTTCTTGGAGACGTCGGCCCGGCTGCGCCGAACGAGCTGATTGATCGTAGGCATGAAGGACCGGAAAAAGCGAACGGGATAGCCCCGTGGATGCACTTCCCTCGGGCCCAAAGTGGCCGAGGGAGAACGTGAAAAGTAGATAACTGAACGGGCTAGGGCAAGCCGGACCCTGACGCCGGCCGCGACCGTGGCTTCGCGTCGGCCAGGACGCGAAACAGGGCGCCGGCAGTGAGCCGGCGCCCTGTTTCTCCGTGCACGGACAGGTCAGCGGTTCGCCGTATTGTCGAGCTGCGGGCGAGTTGCCGCCGTCGTCGAGGTGACGGTGATGTCACCGCGCGATGCGATCGTGTAGACGTGCCCCGCGGCGAACGACACCTCAGCGCGCGAGATCGCGTTGGTCGCCGAGCCCACGAGACGGGTGTTGAGGTCGTACGAGCCCGGGGCCAGCGCGACGAACGCGCCGCCGGACTTGTACGCCACCGCGTCGCCGACCGCGGACTCGGTGGTCGTCGTCGTGCTCTTCGCGTAGAGCGTCATCGGCGCGGAGTTCGCGATCGCGTTCACGAACCGGACGTACGCGACCGAATAGTCGATCGCCGCCGGAAACGCGTCCTCGAGCACGAACCCGTCGATCGTCTTGGCCGTGGTGTTGTAGAACCCGCTCAGGTAGACCGAGTACGATTTGCCAGCCTCGATGTTCGCGGTGAGTTGCGAGATCACGAGGTCCTTGTCCGTCGCTGCCGCGATCTTGCCGGCGAGCGTGTACGAGCCCGGCACCACGGTCGCATAGAGGCCCGCGTTGCCAGCGCCGCCATACACAGTGCCTGTGGTCGATTCCTTCCCCTCGGTACGGCAAACGGTCGTCGTGTCATTCGGCGCGGCGCAGCCCGTCGCACTGATGGCCGTGATCTTGGCGTCGTTGGCGTAGAAGTTCACCCCGGGCGCGTTCACGCCGAAGTTGAAGAACTTCACCTTCGCGCCGGCCACCGGGCCCGTGATGTCCTGGACGGTGTTCTTCTCGAACGAACAGCCCGCGAGGACGACCGCACCGGCGAGCAGCGAGAGATCTCTGAATCGTCATGGTCCGGCTCATGGTTGAGTGATCCACATCGGCTTCGTGTGATAGTCGAGGTCGAGCGCGCCGATGGCGTCGAGCGCCGGCCGGTTCCACACGTACTCCGAGTTGTAGCGGGGGCGAATGCGCTGCGCGACCTTGCCGCCGTTGTCGGGATAGAGGTTGGTCGGCGGCGCGAAGCCCGGATACACCTGCTTGCCGCTCGCCGGATCGATATCCGTGTAGTGATAGCGGCGCATGTCGAGCCAGAGCTCGTTGTGCCCCCAGCCCCACAGCGCGATGTACTTCTGCGACATGATTTGCGTGAGCGTGAGCGCATCGGCGGTCGCCGGCACGATCGCCGTGTTGGCGAGGAACGCGGCCTTCTCGGTGCCGCTGATCTGCGTCGGCGACTGCCCGTTGTCGCTGTTGCGCGCATTCACGAAATCGATGTGCGCCGAGATGCCGTTGCGGTACGCGGTGAGCGCCGTCTCCTTGTCGCCCATCCGGTACGCCGCTTCCGCCTTGATGAACTGCAGCTCGGCGTAGGTCATGGCAGGAATCTTCGCCTTGTCGTCGAAGATGTAGCGGCCCGGCACGCCAGTGCCGCCTGCTCCGGGGAACCCGAAGAAGTTGTTCGGCTGCTGCGCCTCCGTGAGCGCGCCGACGCCGACGACGTTGATGTCGAGACCGCGGTACTGCCCGTCCGGCGACGGCGACAGCATCCGCGACAGCCGCGGGTCGGCGGCACCGAGCTGCGTTCCGTCGAGGAGCCCCACCACGAACTTGGTCTGACGATAGTTCGTGATGTTGTTGCGCGTCCGGCCCCAGAAGTTGATGTCGTCGTTGTTCGTGTTCGGGTAGGTCAGCAGCGCGTCATCAGCCTCGCTGCCGAACGACTTGTCGACCGCCGCGATGACGTCGGCCGGCTTGTACGACGCCTTGTTCGAGTAGTGACTGAGATTCCGCGCGAGCATGCCGTACGCGAACTTCAGCCACTTGTTCCGGTCGCCGCCGTAGATGCGATCGCCGCGCGCGAGGTAAGCCTTGTCGACCGCGCCGTCGTTCCGCTGCAGGAGCTCGATCGCCTTGTTCAGCAGACGCTGAATCTCGCCGTAGGCGAATTCCTGCGTGTCGTAGTCGAACGCGGTGCGCGACTGATCCACCGCTTGCTGGATCACGATCTCGCCGTGCATGTCGGTGAGCACTTCCCAGCCCCACGCCTTCAGTACGTAGCCGACGCCAAGCAGGTCCCAGCGCTGTTCCGCTTCGGCCTTGGTCATCATGTCGACGAGGTTCTGGCCGAGCGACCAGTACACGTCGCGCCACTGCTCCGCGCCGTTGTCGCTCGCCGGGTCATAGCCCATGCGGTCCCACGTGCTGAGCGACGTGCCCGGCAGCGTCCACTGCTGGGTGTAGCGTCCGATGAACCGGCCGTCATACAGCGGTGCCGTCACCATCCAGTGGAGCATCGGCGGCAGGTATAGGTTGGGCGACACCACCTGCGGGCCGTTCGGATTGGTGTTGACGTCGAGAAAGTCGTGGCAGCCAGCGGCGAGCGTCATCACGCCCGCGAGCGCCAGTGTCTTGAGTGTTTTCATGATTAGAAGCCCACCCGGATGCCGAAATTGAAGCCGCGGGGCATGGGGAAGTTGCCGTAGTCGATGCCGAAGCCCGACGAGCCGCCGACGGCCGCGCTGTTGCCGTTCACGATCGGATCGAGGCCGGTGTAGTTCGTCCAGAGGAAGAGATCCGTCGCCGTGAAGAAGACGCTGGCGTTGCGCGCGTTGATGAGGCGCTCCGGCAGCGGATAGCGGAGCGTCACGTCACGCAGCCGCAGCCAGTTGATGTTCCGCTCGATGAACAGCTCCTCGCTCATCGTCCGGTAGTAGTCGGTCTGCATGCTCGGGATCACGACGATGGTGTTCTGCGTCGGATGATCCGTGTTCTCCTTGCCGTCGCGCAGCACACCCTTCACGACGCGCGGATCGTTGCGGTCGAGCGTGCTCGTCGAGAGCCCGCGGGCGGTGAGATAGTGCTCGGTCGCATTCAGCACGTCGCCGCCCTTCCGGATGTCGAACAGGAAGTCGACCGTCAGCTTCTTCATCCGCACCGTGTTCGACAGACCGAGCGTGAAGTCCGGCTGGCGATCGTATCCCGGATGGCCGGCGTAGCCGCCGTCAGTGAACGTCGACGAGCGGATCGGCAGACCCGTCGTCGGATCGATGAGGATGTCGCCGTTCTTGTTGCGCAGGTAGAACAGGCCGGTGAGCGACATCGTCGAGAGTCCGGCGCCCGTGCCGTTGCGCACGTTGCCGTAGAGCCAGGTGTCCGAGACGTAGGCTTCAGGCAGGTTGTTCGCGAGCTTGAGCACCTTGCCGCGCGACGCCGCGAAGTTCGCCGCGATGTCCCACGAGAAGTCCGAGCGAAGCACCGGCGTGGCACGCGCGCTCAGCTCGAGGCCCTGATTCCGCGTCGACGCACCGTTCAGGTTGAACAGGATGAAGCCGGTGCCGTAGCTGCCGCGGATGTCGTTCACGATCTGATCGGTCGTCTGCTTGCGATAGACCGTCGCGTCGAAGTTCAGGCGGCCGTCGAAGAAACCGAGCTCCGTTCCGATCTCGTACGACTTCGCGAATTCCGGCTTGAGGTTGAGGTTCGGGCCCGTGAAGCCGTAGCCGTAGCCGCCGTAGGCGGTCGTCTTGAACTCGAGCGCCGGACGGTACGCGTAGGGGCGCGCATCCTTGCCCACCTCGGCGTACGCCGCGCGGAGCTTGCCGGTCATGTGCTTGCCGATCGCCGGGAAGGCGTCCGAGAAGATGAAGCTCGACGAGATCGAGGGGTAGAAGAACGAGTTCGAGCCGAGCGGAATCGTCGACGTCCAGTCGTTACGCCCCGTGACCGTGAGGTACAGGTAGTTCTTGTAGTCGAGCGTCGCCTGACCGAACGCGCTCACCAGACGACGCTGGGTTATGGTCGTACGGTTCGTGCGCAGATTCGTGTTGTTGAGCGACACGAAGTTCGGGTCGAGGAAGTCCTGACCCTTGAGCGCGTTGTCGGTCGTCTTCGCGTCGGAGATCGCGTGGCCGACGAGCCCCGTGATCGAGATGTCGCTCGTCAACTTCTGGCTGTTGACGTTGAAGACCGTCTGCGCGTTGATGTTGCGCTGGATGTCGTCCGTCTGATCGAGAATGCCGTTGACCGAGTTGCCGGCCGAGCTCTCGGGGTGACGGATGACCGTGATCTGGCTCGTGTACGAGTCCGTGCCGATGTTCGTGTGGAGATTGCCCCACGAGAACGGCAGCACGGTGACGCCCAGGTTCGCCGTGATGCGGTTGGTGCGAACGTTGTTCTTGTTCTTGTTGATGCTGAAGTACGGGTTGTCGACTTCAGATGCGGCGGAGAGGCTGGTCAGACGGCGGCGCGTGCCGGCCGGGCTGAGAAAGTCGCGCGCGTCGATCGTATCGGGCCACACCAGGAGGCCGATCAGCGGGCCGCCGTCGCCCTTGAGCGGCTGGTCGTTGGCGTCGTAGGCGTACTGCATCGACAGATCGGTGCTGAGCCACCGCGTGACGTCGGCCTGCGAGGAGCCGGTGAGGTTCACGCGATCGTACTTCGAGTTGCGAACCACGCCCGTCTGGCGCGTCGTGCCGCCGGAGACGCGATAGCCGACGCGGTTGTCCGGGCTCGCCCCGCTGAACGCGAGGTTGTGCTTCTGCGTGAACGCGGTCTGGAAGAACCCGTCGATGTTGTCGAAGTGATGCGTGCCTTCGGGATACGGCGCGCCGTAGTACAGGAACGTCGTCGTGCCGAGCGCCTGCTGCGGGCCGTAGGTCTGCTGGATGTCGGGACGAGCGCCCGTGCTCTCGAGACGGAAGCTGTTGCTGTACTCGAGCCCGCCGACGCCGTTGCGGCCGCGCTTCGTCGTGATGACGATCGCTCCGTTCGCCGCGTCGATGCCGTAGAGCGCCGAGGCTTCCGGTCCCTTGAGGACGGTGAGCGTCTCGATGTCTTCGGGGTTGAAGTCGGCGGCGCGGTTGGTGAAGTCGAGGCCGCGGTTGCTGAACGCCGTCGTCGAGCCCGGAGCGTCGGACGCCAGAGCCGCGGTGTTGAGCGTTTTGTTATCGACCGGCAGCCCGTCGATGATCATGAGCGGCTGGTTGCTGCTCGAGATCGAGCTGACGCCGCGGATCGTGATCGACGCCGACGCGCCCGGAACGCCCGAGCTGCTCGTGACGTCCACGCCGGCGATGCGCCCCTGCAGCGCGTTGACGAAATTCTCACGCTGCGTCGCGGCGATCGCCTCGCCCTGCACCATCTGCGTCGCCGTGCCGAGCGCGCGCTGCGCGGTGGTCTGGCCGAGCGCGGTGACGACGATGGCGTCGAGGTTCGACGCGACCCGCTTGAGTTGCACGTTGATGGTGTTCTCCGCACCGATCGTGCGCTCTTCCGGCGCGGTGCCGATCAAGCGGTACTGCAACACCTGCCCAACGGATGCACGAATGGAGTAGTTGCCGTCGCCATTCGTCTGCGTACCGACGTTGGTGCCCTTCACGAGAACGGTCACAGCGGACAGCGGCGCGCCCTGTTCTCTCGTCACTCGTCCAGTGACGGTTTTCTGTTGCGCGAACGCTGGCGACCCAAGCAGGACCAGTCCCGCGAGAGCCATCAGTACTCTGTTTTTCATATGCACCTGCACGAGGTGATTAGGGGGAGAAACGGACCGCGATGCGTCCGCGCGAGAGGGCCAGTCATCCGCCGAGCGGGACCGTAGGCGAGCTGGCCTCCGAGGTCGCGTGGGAAGGGGTTGGAGTTCCACGGCGTGCAGCCGAGACACAATCCTCGCTCCGAACGCGATTTGTTTCAAGTCTATCAAGACTGGACCACTGAATCACCGATCCGAATCACAGAGCTGTAACGGTGACTCTGCGCGGGCGCGGCACGGCGCGGGAAGCGGGGCGCGACGGGGTGCACACGTCGCATCGACCCTGGGAATGGCGGCGCCGAGGGCGCGCGATCGCTTCAGTTCTTTTTGCGCGCTGGGGACTGCTGGCGGTGAGGTGGTCGTCGGCGCCGCGGTAGCGCGGGCGGAGGGCGTCGGATATCGGATACAATTCTTCGAATGCATCATCACGCAACGCTCGATCCCGACCCGCGCACCGACGATCCGAGTCGCGAACGCCGCGCCCTCGGATCGCCTTACAACTTCAGAACTACATCTTCGGCGTGAGCATGATGTGCGCTTTCGGCGTGCCCGCGAACATCAACCACGGCTCGCCCGGCGCTCCCGGCTTGTCCGGAAGGCCCGTGGAGGCAGACGTCGCCCCCGACACATAGATCACGAACAGCGGCCGCGCCCCGGCCACAGTGTTCGCCTTCGCGTCATACGTCCCGCCGAACAGTTGATACAACGCCGCCGGCTGCTTCGGCATCGCCAACTTCCCCGACATCACCTCGGCGAATCGCACTGTGTCGACCTGCGTGTCCTTCACGCCGCTGTGGCGGAGTTGACGGCCGCGCGCCATGAACGGCTCGAGCGAGCTGTGGTAACAGGCCAGGTGGAGCGCCGCATTCGGTTCCGTCGCCAGACAGGTGAACGCGCCCTTGGTGTCACGCAGGGGAACGAGCTCCTTCGACCCATTCCTGTAGCCCAACACGCGGGCGTCGCCCCGGAACTGGACGGGGAGGGCGAGGACTGCCGACGCGATCTGCTGCGCCTCGGTCAACGCCGGAATCAGAACCGGCTTTTCCTGCTGGGCTGCGAGCGGCGGCACCGCCGCGAACGACAATAGAACGAAACCACGAACGAACTTCGGCAACGTGCCGATCATGTCATCTCCATGTGGGGGGCGTGCGCGCACGCTACCGGAGGGGCGACGGCCGGTCAAGCGAAACAATCAGCGGGACGAACGGTCTGCCGCCCGCCACGCCCCTTCCGGCCGGTGCAGAAAGACCTGAATCAGATACCGCTCGGTATCCCACCGCTCGTCGACGAGACTCGGGGGCTCGTCGGCCAGGCCCAGCAGAGTCGCGAACGCATCTTCGCGCTCTTGCCACGACGTCTGCTCCGCCTCGCAGCCGGCATCGAAGCCGGACTCGAACAGCTCCTCGTCGTAGTCGTCATCGTCCGCCTCTTCACCGACGATGTCATCGAGGTCGAACGAACTGTCCCGCAGATCGCAGATGCGGATGAAATCGCAGTCGAACGGCCTTCCCTGTTCGTCGTGAAGCGAGAGCTCGAGCGCGTCGCGCGCCTCGATGGCGGCCTTCACCGCCGCGTCGAGCGCCGGGTCGACCTCGCCGTCGTTGCGGCGACGCGCGCGAATCGACGCCGCGAGCGCAGGCGTCACACCGGTCGCCGCGTCGAGCACGGCACCGCCGCCATCGACCGGCTGGAGAAAGCCCTGCCGCAGAAAGGCCTGGACGCACTGAATGTCGAGGGCCGTGAAGCCGACCAGCTTGTCGTGACTGTAGAGAGCGAAGCGCATGAGTGTGGGGAGAGGTTGCGCCGAAGATGCCGACTCGGCGCCCCACGCCCATCACCCTTCGCACTCCAACGCAATCAAATCGTTGCCTGCCCCGGCAATCGCGCCTTCCTCAACGACCGACGCGCCGCAACGCCGCCTCGGCTTCGCCGCGCAGCGCGGCAACCGCGGGATCGGCGTCCCGCCAGAGCGCAATGGCCTGCCGATATTGCCGCGCGGCACCGGCGAGATCGCCGCGCTGCTCGCGGATCCTGCCGCGCGCGAGATGCGAAGGCGCCAGGTACACGTAATCCATCCGCGCCTCATGCGGTAGCGCGCCATACCACGCTTCCGCTTCCACCTCTCGCCCGACTCGCTCGAGCATCTCCGCGCGCAGGTAACGCTCCCGCGTTCTCGCGAAGTACACGGAACGGCCGGCGAGTTGGTACGGCACGCGAAGCGACATCATTTCCAACCTGGCCAGCGCGGCGTGGGGATCGGCGCGTCGCGTCTCGGCCTCGAGGCCGCGCGACAGATCCTGGCACAGCCAGCGGGCGGGTCCGTCCCGATCACCGCACGACAGCTGCGTCGAAGCGGCTCCCGAAAGCTGCGCCGCGGCGAGCGACTCCGTGTATTCCCGAATCGTCGTCGCGGCATTGGCGTCCACCGCGACCTCGAGATAGAGCGGTGCGTCGTTCATCTGCGTGCCCATCGCCTGGACGCCGGCGAGTGCCGCGCGCGTGATACTCGAATCACGCGGAAGAAATGGGAGCGCCGCGAAATACGCCCGCCACGCCGCCGCCGCCGCGGGATTGTACCGCGCCACGGAATCCAGCATGCGGTCCGCTTCGCGCAGCTTGCCTTCGGCAATGGCGAGATGCGCGAGCGCGACGAATCCGTTGGCACGGGTCACGATCGGACGCGCGCGGTCGGTGAGTGCCGTCGCTGCCACCCGCGCGAGATCCGGACGCTCGAGGAACGACGCGATGATCGAGTGCACGAATAACAGGCTGGCGTCTGGCAGCGACCTGAGAAGCGTCGGATCGAGCGCGCGCGCTCCGGCGGCGGCTTCGCCGGCGGCAGCAATCGCCCGCAGCTCGGCGCCAAGTGCGGCGTGAGGCTGGAGGGCGTCGGCGCGGCGGACGAGCGCACGAAGCGCGGTGAGATCACCTGCCCGCGCCTCGAGGCGGACGAGATGCATGATCGCGGGGAAGTTCGCACTGTCGAGCGCGACGGCCCGGCGCCACGGCTCGCGCGCATCGTCGAGAGCGCGCCCGACGAGTGGCCCGCCGTGGTACGCGACCTCCGCGAACCCGAACCACGCCTCCGCGTCGTTGGGGGCGGCGGTCACCAGCCGGCGAAACAGTGAATCCGCGCGACGCGCGTCACCCGACCGCCACGTGGCGTACGCGTGAACCAGCGCGGCGTCGCGCGCGGACAGCGAGGCGGTCAGACGGTCGGCGGTGAGGGCCGACGAATCCGCATCGTCGATGCGATACGCATCCTCCGCCGCGACGGCGCGGCGAAACCACGCATACGCGGCCGTTGGCTCGAGTTCAGTTGCGGCGCGCAATTCGGCGTAGGCCGTTTCCGAAGCTCCGCGGTGCAGCGCGAGCTCGCCGTCCAGATAGTGCCGCGCGGCGCCGGCATCGGCGAAGCGCGCCGCCAGAGTGGCGGGGTCGATGTGCGGCAGATCGCGATACAGCTCGGGCAGCAGCTGTAACGACAACCGCTCGGCGAGTACGATGAGGCTGTCCGGGCTGCCGGTGGCGGTGGCCCGACCGACATCGCCCGTTCGACGATCGCGCACCTCGGCGTCGAGCCGCACGGCGACGGGACTCGTGGTCACCACGGTGTGTACGACGACCGCCGCTCGTTCCGTCTCACTGGTATCGACCGAGAGCCCGGCGACGCCGTCGAAGTTCGCCGCGAGGATCGTCCGGAGCGCTTTCGCGGCATCGACTCCGTCGCTGGAGTTCGCCATGGTGCTGATCGCGATCCGTCGTGCGGCGAGGGTGCTCTTCGCGTCGTAACGAAACGCGACGGCGACCAGAACGGCCGCGACGAGCACGCCCGCGGCAACCAGCCGATGACTCCACCGCGACGCGCGGATTCGTCGTTCGTGAGCCGCGCGCCCGCGCCCGGCAGCGACGTCGACTCGCTCCGAGCTCGATTCAGCCATCGACCGCGATGCCACTTCGGTCTCGACCGACATGAGCGCCAGGCGGCGAGCGACCGCGGGGTCTGGCTCCAACGCGAGATCTTCTCGCGTTCGACGCTCGTACGTCGCCGCCGCGCGATGTGCGACGCCCGGATCACCGGCGCGTTCGGCGAGGTCGATCAGTTGCAGCAGGGCCACGCTGTCGTACGGCGCCGCGGCGACGAGGCGTTCCCCCCAGTTCAACGCTTCGCGGGGCGCATCGGCGTGGTCCGAAATCGCCTGGGCGATCGCTCGACGCACGTCTCGATCGACCGAATCACGCAGCTCCGACGACCACTGCTCGAAGGCGACGCTGCCGCGCAGATGGAAACCGTCCAGAATCGGCCCGCGCGCGATGGCTGCCGCATCCGCCGGCCTGCCGTCGCGCAAGCATTTTCGAAATTCGACGAGATCGATACGGAGGCGGTCGCCGTCTATCCCGATGTCGCGGCCGGTCCCGACCGTAAAGTCGCCGAGCTCACGCCGCAACTCGTACAGCGACTGCGTGAGGAGACGACGAGCGCTGCTCTCATCCTGATCGGGCCAGAGCAGGCCGACCAAACGGTCGCGCGATACGACGGCGGGATACGCATCGGCGAGAACCGCGAGCACCGCGAGTCGGCGCGGCTGACCCGCCGCGCCGGAGACGAGTTGTCCGCCGGAATACAGCGAAAGCCCGCCGAACAATCTGAGCTCAGATGTCATGCAGCCACTGCCAGGGAAGCTCGAGCGGCGTCGTCGCCGGTCAATCCCGCGGAGTATACGGGCCGGTCCGGCGAATTGACAGTTGGTATGACAGTTCGTTGACCACCGTGCGCGAGCTTGGGGCGTCGTACACACCCATTCATGAGGTTCTCATCGGCATGTCGAGCGTCCAATCCCAGCGTACAATCGCTGTCGCGGCAGCGGTCCTCTGCTCTCTGCTCGCTGCCTGCGGGAGCGACACTGCGTCGCCTCCCGCGGCGGTCGCTACGGCCATCGAAGCGACATCATCGCTCACCCAGTCGGCCACCGTCGGTACCGCGGCGACCGCACCAACCGTCAAAGCCGTGACAGCGAGCGGCGCCCCGGTGCCGGGGGTCGCGATCACCTTCACGGCGACCGGAGGGGGATCGCTCGGCAGCACGTCGGTGACCACCGGAGCAGACGGCGTTGCGTCGACCGGAAGCTGGACGCTCGGGACGACCGCCGGCGCCAATACCGTCACGGCAACCGCGGCGGGGCTCACGCCGGTGACGTTCACCGCCACCGGTGTCGCGGGCGCCGCCACATCCGCGGCGGTGAGCAGTGGAAACAATCAGTCGGCCGCTGTGGGAACGGCGGTCGCAACTCCGCCGGCCATCGTACTCAGGGATCAGTACGCGAATCCTGTCGCCGGCGCAGCAGTGACCTTCTCGGTCGATCTCGGTGGCGGGACGGTGACCGGAGGAACAGCGACGACCGGCGCTGACGGGATCGCGAAGGTCGGCTCGTGGACGCTTGGCATCACCGCCGGAGCACAGCGCCTCAAGGCCGCGGCCGGAAGCCTGAACGCGACGTTCGACGCGACCGGCACCGTGCCGACGGGTTGCACCGTCACGAACTACGCGGTCGGAGCGACGCTGCCGCTGGCGTGGGACGCCGACGACTGTGTCGCCTCGACCTCGCCCACTGGCGCGTCCGTGACGGGAAAGCGCTACGACCGCCTCCAGTTCACGACGACGGCACAACAGCAGATCGACGCGGCCGTGACGGGCGCGAACGGTCGCACGCTCCTGCTGCGCAATGCGACGACGGGGCTGTACGTGGGTCTGCAACCCGGCACGGCGTTCAGCCCATCGGCGCAGAATCCGATGCATCTCAAGTACGTCATTCCCGCCGGAACGTGGGTGCTCGAGCCGTACGCGCCGGATGCCGCGACGACCGGCGCCTACACCCTGACGACCACCGCGAACACGAAAGTCGACTGCGACTACATCGTGTTCGGAACGCCGGGCGTGACGATCGCGGACTCGGTCGTGAACACCAGCTACAACTGCACCGGGCCGACCGGGTTCATGGAGCAGTGGGTCAATCTCCAGCTCCGTACCGGGATGAAGATCCGGCTCACGCTGACGTCCGACTTTCCGGCGCTGTTCCTCCTCCGCGATGACCGCCAGGGTCCATCGTCGCCGACGCTCGTCACGAAGCAGGGCACGGCCGGCCAGACGCTGGTAATCGACTGGACGGCCACGTTCGACTCGTGGCACGAGATCATCGTGGCCCCGCTGAATGCGGCAGGGGGAAGGTACACGCTGAAGATCGAAGAGCTTCCCTGAGCGACGCTGCCAGCATGCGGAAAAAACGAAGCGCCCCGGTCGTTTGACCGGGGCGCTTCGTCTTGCGGTGCCAGAGCTTACTCGGCGCCGCCCTTCACGCCGGGACGCACCGGCGTGATCGGGAAATCCTCATCGTCCGCCATCGAGAAGACGTTCGGCAACTCGGCCGCCATCGGCGGGAGCGGCTCGAAGCCTTCAGGCTGCGCGATGTCGATGTCCACCTCGTTGTAGCGATACATACCCGTACCAGCCGGGATGAGGTGACCGATGATGATGTTCTCCTTGAGACCGAGGAGATCGTCCTTCGCGCCACGGATCGACGCGTCGGTGAGCACGCGGGTGGTCTCCTGGAACGACGCCGCCGAAATGAACGACTGCGTGGTGAGACTCGCCTTCGTGATGCCGAGCAGGAGCGGTTCGGCCGTCGCCGGCTTCTCCTTCTTCTTCTTGGCCCGATCGTTCTCGTTGCGGAACTCCTGACGATCCACGTGCTCCCCTTCGAGGAACTCGGTCTCGCCCGGATCCATGATGCGAACCTTCTGAAGCATCTGCTTGACGATCACGCCGATGTGCTTGTCGTTGATCTTCACGCCCTGCAGGCGGTAGACCTCCTGCACTTCGTTGAGCAGATACTCCTGCACCGCGCGGGGGCCCTTGATCCGCAGGATGTCGTGCGGATTGACCGGACCTTCCGAGAGACGGTCGCCGGCGCGGACGCGATCGCCTTCGTGCACGCGAAGGTGCTTGCCGGCACCGACCTCGTACAGCTGCGACTCGCGCGTCTCGTCGAGCGAACCATCCGGATTCATCGGCGCGACGTAGATCTCGCGCTTGCCGCGCTTGATGTCGCCGAAGCGGACCACGCCGTCGATCTCGGAGATCGTCGCCGGATCCTTCGGACGGCGCGCCTCGAACAGTTCGGCGACACGCGGCAGACCGCCCGTGATGTCGCGCGTCTTGTACGCTTCGCGGCCGACCTTCGCGATGATCGTTCCCGGGAAGATGCGCTGTCCGTCTTCCACGGTGAGCTGCGCGCCCGCCGGGATGATGAAGTCGCGCACCCGCTTCTCCTTCCCGCCCTTCTCCTGGATGATCTCGATGTGCGGGTGGAGCTTCTTCTCACGGTCCTCGATGATGACGCGCTGGCGCAGACCGGTGAGCTCGTCGAGCTCCTCGGACACCGACTCGTCCTCGACGATGTCGACGAAGCGCACCGTGCCTTCGACGTCCGCGAGAATGGGGTTCGTGTACGGATCCCAGGTGAAGATCACCTGGTCGCGCTTCACCTCGTTGCCGTCCTCGACCATCATGATCGCGCCGAGCGGCACCTGGAGGCGCGCCGCCACGTTCGCGTTCTTGTCGCTCGAGGATTTGATGAGGATCTCGCCCTCGTACGACGTGACGATCTTCTGGCCTTCGGGGTTGGTGACGACCACGAGACGGTCCGAGTACTCGACCGTGCCCGCGACCTTCGACTTGCGCGCCGTCTGCTCGGCGATACGTGCCGCCGTGCCGCCGATGTGGAACGTGCGGAGCGTGAGCTGCGTGCCCGGCTCGCCGATCGACTGCGCGGCGATGATACCGACCGCCTCGCCGAGGTCGACGACCTGCATGGTGGCCAGGTTGCGGCCGTAGCACATGCGGCAGAGGCCGCGCTTCGCCTCGCAGGTGAGCACCGACCGGATCTTGACCGTCTCGATGCCCGACTCCTCGATCTGCTGCGCCTTCTCTTCGTCGATCAGCGTACCCGCTTCGACGAGCAGCGTCCGCCGGCCCGCCGAATCCAGCTCGTGCGGATCCTCGACGTCCTCGGCGGCAAAGTTGCCGACGATACGCTCCGAGAGCGGCTCGATCACGTCTTCGCCTTCCTTCAGCGCCGACACTTCGAGGCCCTGGATCGTGCCGCAGTCTTCCTCGGCGATCGTCACGTCCTGCGCCACGTCCACCAGACGACGCGTGAGGTAGCCGGCGTCCGCGGTCTTGAGCGCGGTGTCGGCCAGACCCTTGCGAGCGCCGTGCGTCGACGTGAAGTACTCGAGCGGCGAGAGGCCTTCGCGGAAGTTCGACTTGATCGGGCTTTCGATGATCTCGCCGATACCGCCGGTCAGCTTCTTCTGCGGCTTCGCCATGAGGCCGCGCATGCCCGCCAGCTGGCGGATCTGGTCGCGGCTACCACGCGAGCCGGAGTCGAACATCATGAACACCGGGTTGAACCCGTTCTTCGACTCGCGCATCGCCTTGACCATCTCGTCGGCGATGTCGGAGTTCGCGTGCGTCCAGGTGTCGATGACCTTGTTGTAGCGTTCGCCGTTCGTGATGTTGCCGGTCTGATAGGCGCGCTGGAAGCGCTCGACGCGCTCCGTGGCTTCGTCCAGCAGCCCTGCCTTGGCGCTCGGGATCTCGAGATCTTCGATGCCGATCGACACACCGCCGCGCGTCGCGTTGGCGAAGCCGAACTCCTTGAGGCGGTCGAGGAAGTTCACCGTCGTCGCGAGGCCCGCCTTGCGGTAGGACTCGAACACGAGCTCCGACAGCGCCTTCTTCTTCATGTCGTGGTTCTTGTAGCCGAGCTCCTTCGGCACGATCGCGTTGAAGAGCACGCGGCCCGCGGTGGTCTTCTCCCAGCGGTTGCCCTGCCCCGTCACGTCGTCGCGCACGAAGTACAACACCGCGCTGTGCCGCGTGAGGCGGTTGAGCGCGAGCTCCATCTCGATCTCCGCCACGTCGGTGAAGCGGCGCAGATCCTTGTCCTGGACCGTGTTGAAATCGGCCGGCGCCTTCGTCGCGAAGTAGCAGCCGAGCACGATGTCCTGGCTGGGCTCCGCGACCGGACGGCCGTCCGACGGCTTGAGGATGTTGTTCGACGACAGCATGAGCAGACGCGCCTCGAGCTGCGCCTCGAACGACAGCGGCACGTGCACGGCCATCTGGTCACCGTCGAAGTCCGCGTTGAACGCGGCGCAGACGAGCGGGTGAATACGAATGGCCTTGCCTTCCACGAGCACCGGCTCGAACGCCTGGATGCCCAGACGGTGGAGCGTCGGCGCGCGGTTGAGCAGCACCGGGTGGTCGCGGATGATCTCCTCGAGAATCTCGTACACCTCGGGCGACTCGCGCTCCACGATCTTCTTGGCGCGCTTCACCGTCTCGGCGATGCCCTTCTCGACGAGCTTGTGGATGATGAACGGCTTGAACAGCTCGAGCGCCATCAGCTTGGGCAGACCGCACTGATGCAGCTGGAGCTCGGGGCCCACGACGATGACCGAACGGCCCGAGTAGTCCACGCGCTTGCCGAGCAGGTTCTGACGGAACCGGCCCTGCTTGCCCTTGAGCATGTCGGACAGCGACTTGAGCGCGCGGTTGCCGGTGCCCGTGACGGGGCGCCCGCGGCGGCCGTTGTCGAACAGCGCGTCGACCGCCTCCTGCAGCATCCGCTTCTCGTTGTTGACGATGATCTCGGGCGCACCGAGGTCGATCAGGCGACGGAGGCGGTTGTTGCGGTTGATCACGCGGCGGTACAGGTCGTTCAGGTCGCTCGTGGCGAAGCGGCCACCGTCGAGCTGGACCATCGGACGCAGCTCCGGCGGGATCACCGGCACGACGTCGAGGACCATCGCGGCCGGGCTCATGCCCGTCGCGAGGAACGAGTTGACGACCTTGAGGCGCTTGATCGCGCGGATCTTGCGCTGGCCCTTGCCCTCGGCGATCTGCTGGTGCAGGCTCTCGGCCTC
>Ga0164243_10000428_pt1 | contig 80487 bp, 79 predicted proteins | sample OricompcompostOP_FD_108781 | JGI IMG/M metagenome (GOLD analysis project Ga0164243, IMG submission 108781) | Organic Plus compost microbial communities from Emeryville, California, USA - Original compost - Organic plus compost (OP) | ecosystem: Engineered > Solid waste > Mixed feedstock >... | reverse complement strand
TTCCTTCCAGGCGTTACCCCGCATTCGCCAGCGGGGGTGAGGGTGTGCCTGCTTCCTGCTTCCCGCCTTCCTCCCCCCTTCGTCATTGCGAGGGGCCGTGAGGCCCCGCGGCAATCCAGGGCCTCGTGCAACCGCCCTGGATTGCCGCGTCGGCTTCGCCTCCTCGCAATGACGAGGGGAGAGGCTCGTCACCCCAGGGCAAGAGATGCCGGCTTGCGCTGGCATGACGTTAGGAACGGACAGGCTCCCAGGAAGACAGCCCCTCACCTTACCGCGCGCAGCTTCGCGGTGGCCTGTTCGCCTGCCAGCGCCATGCGGCGGTAGGTGCGCGGGGTCTGGCCGAAGCGGGCGCGAAAGCTGCGGCTGAAATGCGCCGCATTGCTGAAGCCGCAGGCGAAGGCGATCTGGGTGATCGACCTGTCGGCCAGCTCCGCCCGGCCGAGATCGTCGCGGCAGCGTTCGAGCCGCTGGGCCCAGATATACTGATTCAGCGTCTGCCCTTCATCGCTGAACACCTTGTGGAGATAACGCTTGGTGCATTCCATCCGTTCGGCGATGCGGTCGATCGAAAGCCCCGGATCGTCGAGATGGCGCTGCACGAAGGCCTGGATGCGGGTGCGCACCGTCTCGCGCACGGTCTCTACCCGCTGGCTGCACAATTGATCGATGATCGCCAGCTTGGCGAGCTCGGCCAGCGACTCCCCCAGAGCCGCGGCGACCGTCCCGCCGATCTGGTCGCGATTGGCGAGGCAGGAGCGCGCCAGCTCCACGCACATATGCGCCGCCCCTTTCACCGGCAGCGCGGAAAGCGGGCGTGTTCGCAGCCGCGCCAGCAGCGGCCGCGACAAGTGGTCGCCCGGCAGGGTCAGCGCGATCGCGTCTCCCAGCACGGGCGCGGCATCGAACGACCGGGCCGGGCCGGCGAGCCATTTGCCGGCCGCGAGCTCCACCGTGGCGCGATCGCGCGAAACGGCCGAGAAACCGGAGAGCTGGAACAGCAGGCGGATCGCCTCGCCCTCCTCCGCCATGGCCAGCCGGCCCGGTGCGATCCGATCGAGGCGGACGGGGCCGAGATCGGCCCGCGCCGCTTCCACCCGCGCGCGTTCGTCGAGCGCGACGGGGCGGAAGGAAGCCCGGCCGCGAAAGGGCTGCGGTGAAGGATTGACGCTCATGCCTTCCGCTCCGTTCACGCCTCCGGCACCGTCCGCCCGGCCGCCATCCGCGCCGCGCCTTCCGGCGAAAGCGCGAGCGGGCGGGCGTAGGAGCGGTCGCTCCGGTCGCGCGAGCCCTTCAGCACATCGGGATGGTTCTCATGGGTGGGAACGGTGAAGACGAAATCCATCGGCGCTTCGCGATGGGCGATGCGCCATTCGCCGTTCCGGCGCTCCAGCCGGTCGATATAGCGCGCCGTGCCGATGGTCACGTCACTGGAGCCGCGCGCGATCAGCGTGGTGAGCACGTAGCTTTCGGCGTGGCAGACATCCCCATCGATATCGAGCGTGAAATTGGTGATGTGATGCGTGGCGTGGTCCACGCTCGACAGGTAGTCGAACAGCCATTGCACGCGCTGCTCCGGATTGCCGGTGAAGGCGCCGCGATCGTCGGTGGCGTCCGGGTGATAGGCGCTGAGCATCAGCTCCCGGTCCAGCCGGTCCGCCCCGCGCGTGTAGCGGTTCATGCAATCGAGGATCTCGGCCCGGTCCTTCAGCCAGCGGACATCCGCGGCCAGCGCGGCAAGATCGATTTCGCTCATTCTCACTCTCCCTTATCGACGACCGGAGGCGGGGGGACGAAGTGCCGCCGCGCCAGCGCCACCGCGAGGGCCGAGACGGCGATCGGAACGACCAGCGCCAGCAGCATGTTCTTGGGCTGCATCGCCGCGGCGATCGCGAAGCCCCCGGCGATGGGCGCGGCGACCGCGCCGGTGCGGCTGACCGCCGCCATCCATCCGGCGCTGGTGGCCCTCAGCTCCAGCGGATAGAGGCCCACGGCGATCGACATCCAGATGCCCTGGATGCCCGAGGTCCCCGTTCCGGCGAGCAGCAGCAGCGCCTGCCAGCCGAGCACGCTGCCCGGCAGCAGCCCGATGGCGAGCAGGGCGAGCGTGGAGCCGGCATAGCCGGCGAGCAGCGCCGCCACGAGCATGCGCCGGTCGATCGCCCAGGCCATCAGCAGCCCGCCGAAGATGCCGCCGAGTTGCACGGCGGCCGTGCCGCGCAGGGCGTCGGCGGTGGTCCAGCCTGCTTCCTTGAGCACGGTCGGCAGCCAGCTCATCATCAGATAGAGGCAGAAGGCCCCGCTGGCCGTGCCCAGCCAGGCGACGAGGGTGCGGGTGCGGTGGCCCTGCGCCAGCAGGCCGAAGACCGACTGGCGCGCATGCTCTTCCCGCGCGGCCAGGAACAGCCGGGCGGGATCGAGCTCGGGCGCGAGGCGGCGCAGGATCTGCGCGATGCGGGGATCCCCGGCCCGGTTCGCCACCAGCCATTTGAGCGATTCCGGCGCCAGCAGCCACACCACCAGCGCGGCGCAGAGCGGCACGATCCCGCCCAGCCAGAAGATCCCGTGCCAAGTGATCGCCGCGATCACCGAAGGCGCGATCATCGCCGCGGTGAAGGCGCCGCCCGGCACCGCGCAAGTCATCAGCGTCATGATCAGGAAGCGCCATCTGGCCGGCGCGTAGTCGTTCATGATCGCGGCGGTGTTCACGGTGGTTATGCCGAGGCCGATCCCGGTGACCAGCCGGCAGGCGGCCATCCACCAGGTGGACGGATGCGCCAGTGCGGCCAGGGTGCTGGCGCCGGTCAGCAGCATCGCCAGGATCAGCATCGGCTTGCGCCCGATCCGATCCCCCAGCGGCGCGAAGAAGGCCCCGCCGATCGCCATTCCCAGCAGGCTGGCCGAAAGGGCGAGGCCGAACCGGTTTGGCGCGATGCCCAGCTCGCTCGCGATGTCGGGCACGGCCAGCGCCAACGCCTGCAGATCGTAGCCTTCGCAGAACAGGGCGAAGGCGCAGATCAGGAACAGGCGCCATTGCAGGCCGGTCAGCCGGGGCTCGTCGATCAGCGCATCGACATTGCCGGAGCGGCCCCCGTCCGCCCGTGCCGCCTGGCCGGCCATGGCGTCCATCTCACGCGCCGCCCTGCGCGAACATCTCCATCGGCGCGACGCCGCCCGCCGCGGGATTGGGTGGCGGAGCCTCCCTGCCGGTCACCGGGTTCGGGTAGTGGAACGGCTCGCAATAGTAATTGGGGTAGGTGAGGTAGATCACCGTCGGCGGCAGGTCCGGCGGCGGCGGGAAGCTTTCCGGCCGGGTGTTGGGCGTGGTCGCCTTGTGCCACCCGTCCTTGTAGAGCGTGTACATGGTGAAGGGCGCGTGGAGCTTGTCGATCACCCACACCCCGTCGACCTTCTTGTAGTGGTTCTCGTACAGGCAATCGCCCCAGTTCACCGGCGCCCAGCTGCTGCCGCCGATCACGAAGGCCCGCCAGCGGCCCCGCGCGGTCTTGCCGTCCTCCGACACGGTCACGAAGCCCTGGCATTGCTGGTGGTTGATGATCTGCTCGCGCTGCGGGCCCGTGGGGCCGAGGCCGACGCCCATATATTCGAGCACGCGCTTCTTGCCGAGGAACACCCCGCGCCCGCCGATCTCCAGCGTGGAATCCTCCACGAACAGGTCGGCCACGTCGTTCCACATCGACTTGTCGACATAATAGCCATAGGAGCGCTGCAGCTTCTCGCAGGCGCGCTGGTCCTCGATCCGTTCGAGCCGGGCCGCGAGCGCTTCGATCTCCGCCACCAGGCCTTCAGGGTCGTCATCCGGCAGTTCGGGCAAGGCGGGCTTCTCCGGCCGCTCACCCGTCACCGGGTTGGGATAGTGATAGGCGGGCAGGTAGACATCCGGCAGCGAGCCATAGACCTCGCTCGGCGGGCTATCGGGCGGCAGCGCCTCGCTCGGCCCTTCCATCGGGATATTCCCGAAGACCCAGCCCTTGTCGTATTCCCACAGCACCGTGACGTAGAAATGGAGGCTGGCGATCTTCCACACCCCGTCCTCGTTCACATAAGTGTTCTCGTAGGTGCCTTCGCCCCAGCTCGCCTCACCATCCCGGCAGAACTGCATGTCGCTGCGCCAGCGTGCCTTCGCCGTCTTGTTGTCGGGCGCGACGGTGATGATGCCCTGGAAGGTATAGTGGTTGTTGAGCTCGCCCCGCGCCAGCCCCTCGGGCCCGCGCAGGCCCAGCGCGGCGCGGATGCGCTCCGGCCCGGCATAGACGCCGCTCTGGCCCCATTCCCAGGTGCCACCTTCCGCGAAGAGATCCGCCGCGGCCCGCCACAGCCCCTTGTCCACGTAATAGGCATAGCTGCGCTGCAGCCGCTCCACCGCCTCATGCGAGGCCTGGCGCGCGATGCCGAGCTCGATCGCGTCGAGATGCGCTTCCAGCGCCTGTTCCAGCGGCGCGCTCATCGTGCGACCTCCCGGCCGGAGACGGGATGGACATAATGGAACGGCGGGACATGGACGTCCGGATAAGGCCGGTAGGTCGCCGTCGGCGGGCGGTCCGGCGGGAAGTCCGCCAATCGCGGCGATCGCCACTCCGTCTCCCCGGCAACGGGCTCCAGCGTGCGCCATCCCCCTTCATAAGGCGCAACGAAATTCACATAGAGGCGCAGGGCGGAGATCTTCCACACGCCGCCTTCCTTGCGGTAGGAATTCTCGTAGACTCCGTCGCCCCATTCGGCGCTCTCGCCATATTGGCCATACATCGCCAGCTCGTGCCAGCGGCCCTGTGCGGTCTGACCGTCTTCGGCCAGGGTGATCACCGGCTGGAGCTGGAACCGTTCGTGAAGCTGGCCGAACGGCAGGCCCGGCCCCGGATTGCCGCCCGACAGCCTGACGATCACCTCCCGGATGCGCTCGCGCCCGACATAGACCCCGTCCACGCCCTGCTCATAGGTCGCATCATCCGTGAACAAGTCCGCCGCCTCGCCCCAATAGCCCTTGTCCAGATAGAAGCCGTAGGCGCGCTGCAGCTTGATGATCGCGAGATAATCCTCGCGCCGCTCCACCTCCTGCCTGAGTTGGGCGATCCTGGCCCTTAGCTGGTCGATCCGGTCTGGGCTCATGGACGTTCTCCTTCTTCCTGTTCAGCCCTGGCTCGGGCGGCGTCTTCCAGCGTCGGGATTTCGGCGATCACGCGGCGGTGGGCGAAGCGCCATTTCCCTTCCTCGCGCACCAGCTCGTCGTGATAGCGGCCTGCGCGGCACGGCATCGGCGCGGGAGGCGAGCCTTCGCCGCGCACGAAATAGACCAGGCGGGATTCCGCCCTCGCCCGGTCTCCATCCACTTCGACGAGGATGTTGCTCATGATGTGGAAATCCGCCGTGTTGCGAAAACCGGCAGGCGTGGGGCCGAACGCCTCCAGCAGCATCGCCTCGATCGCGGCCGGGCCGACCACGTCGCCCATCTGGCCCGTCCAGCGCCCCTCCCGCGCGAAAAGGGCGGCATAGCCCCGGTGATCCCGCGCATCGAGCAGCTGCGCATAGCGGATCACGAGATCACGGATCTCCCGCTCGTCCTCGATCGCGCGAAGCCGCTTTTCCAACGTGAGATGTGGCCCGCCGCTGTCCGCGGCGTCCGGTGCGCTGCTAGCCCCAGTCATTTCCTCTCCGAGCGCCCGCCTTTTCCGGCGGATCCTGCTTTCGTTCAGTTAGTTTAGTTTAATTGATTCGCCTCTCCACGTAAACCGGCAAGTGCGGAAGGCTTTCGGGAAAGCAAGATGACCCCAGCCGCGCTGCAACGGGGCGGGCCGATCAGCGCCGGCGCCCCAAATCGTTGATATTCCTTGCCATCTGAACGATCATTCCGTCAATCTTGCGTTCGAGCTGCTGCGAGCCGAGCCGCGGCAGCTCGATCCTGAGCACGCGGGTCTCTTCCGGTTCGGGTTTATCGACCGTCTGCGGGCGCGAGCGCGGATGGGCACGGCGGTAGATTTCCAGGAACCGCTCCCGCTCGCGGGGGGTGAGATGCACCGCCTCGAAGATCGGCTCGATGTATTTTTCGGGCAGCGGCGTCTTGTAATTGGGGTTGGTGACCTGGGAGACGAAGCTCTTGTTCTTCCCGATCATGTCTGCGATCCGCAGGCGGATGCCCGAAGGGCGAGCCTCCAGCGCATCCTTGAGGATGAGCTTGTATGCCCGGATCAGTTCCAGCTTCGTGCCGTTCAAGCCCGACATTCCCGCACCCGGAAATCCGGCCTTTCACCAATGGAATACGCCACGGCAGACGTCCCCTTCATTCACCGTTCCTTATGAAATGTTTGAGCTGCGGTGCAAATCGTTTCGGCACCGAGAAGGAATGTACGCCGCAGTCGAGCAGCTGGCGCAATTGCGTGGACCGGCCCGAGACATCGCCGCACAGGGTGACCTCACGGCCGGAGCGCTCGCCATGCTCCACCACGCGCCGGATCAGGGCGAGCACCACTTCCGGCAGGGCGTCGCCCAGCTCCAGCGCATCGCTGTCCCGCGCGGCGGCGAGCGTGTACTGCACGAGGTCGTTCGTCCCCAGCGCGAAGAAATCGGCATCGAACGATCCCGGCTCCAGCGCCGCCGCGGGGGTTTCGACCATCATCCCCAGCATCGCCTTGCGTGAATCTGGGCCCGCATCGGCGCCCAGCGCAGAGATGGCAGAAGCCAGCGCCGCGCGGAAGAACTCCATCTCGGCCGGAAGTGTGACCATGGGGACCAGAATGCGCACCGGCCGGCCGGCCGCGGCGCGCAATATCGCCCGCAATTGCGTGGCCACCACCTCGGGATGGCGCATCAGCAGCCGCGCCCCGCGCACGCCGAGGAAGGGATTGGCTTCTCGCGGCACGGAAAGGCCCGGCAGCGGCTTGTCCCCTCCCCCATCGAACAGACGGATGGAAACCGGCTTCCCCTGCGCCCAGTCGAACAGCGGCGCATAGAGCGCGGCCTGCGCATCCTCCCCGGTGAGGACGGTTTCGTCGTGCATCAGCAGCTCCGTGCGCACCAGTCCGATCCCGTCGAACCAGCCGGGCGGCGCTTCCTCCAGCACGGACAGCGCATTGACGATCAGGTTCACCGCGATGCGCCGGCCCTGCGGAGTCAGCGCCGCGCCCTCCCCTTCCCGGTCGGCGATGGCGGGAGGCTGCCCCTCTTCGAGCTCGGCGGGGCCCGGCGCGCTTCCGAGCAGCAGCCGGCCGGTGGCCGCGTCCAACGTGACCGCCTGCCCCTCCAGCGCTTCGTCGAGCGCTCCGGTGTCGACCAGCATCGGGATTCCTTCCGAGCGGGCGAGCAGGGCGACATGGCTGGCAGTGCTGCCGCGCTGGTCCACGATGCCGCTCACCTTGCGCAGGTCGAGTTCGAGGAAGCGCGTGGGGACAAGCTCCTCGACCAGCAGGATGGTGCCTTCGGGCAATTCGGCTGTGTCGCGCACCGTCCCCCGCAAGGCCGCCAGCAATCGGTCGCGCAGATCGGCAAGATCCGCGGCGCGGGCGGAGAAGGTCTCGCTGCCCGACTGGGCGAAGGCATCGATCTGCTCGCCCAGCACCGCCGCCACCGCCGCTTCCGCATCGCCGCCGGCAATCGCGGCCTCGAGCAGTTCGAGGACGAAGCGTTCGTCCTCCAGCATCTCGATCTGGAATTGCACGATGTCGGAGCCGAGCCCCCGGGCCGAGGCCTGCAGGGCCGAAAGCTGGCCAAGCGCCATGGCGATCGCGCCCACCAGCCCGTTGGCGGCGCGGCCTGTCCCCGGCGGCAAGGGCATGTCGCGCCGCAATATGCCGGCAGCGACGCCCGGCGAGGCAACGCGGCCGGCAAAGGCGTTCATGCGCCGCCTTCCTCCGCGAAATCGCGGGCCACGAGATCGCAGAGCCCGGCCAGCGCCGCCTCCGCGTCCGCGCCGGATGCGCGCAGCAGCACGGCCTTGCCGGTTTCGACGCGCAGCGCGATCACCTTGGCCACGCTCTTGGCATCGACCCAGCTTTCGCCCCCTTCCGCCCGTATAAGTATCTGCGCGGAATAGCCTCGCGCCGCACGCGACAGCTTGATCGCCGGGCGCGCGTGGAGCCCTTCCGCACCCTGCACGACAATCGAGGATTCGACCCAGCCCGGGCCGCCGGCCTTTGCATCGGACACGCTCACGCCTGGAAGAACTCCTCGGCCGCGCGGCATACCTGGTCGAGGGTCCCGCCCGAAGCGGCTTCCGCCGCGGCCATGATCGCGCCTTCCACCAGCGGAGCCTGGCAGATCTTCACCTGTTCGGCCTTGGCCGGATCGAGTTCTTCGATCGCCATTTCCGAATTGGTTTCCGCCCCGCCCATATCGACCAGCACCACCACTCCGTCCGGCCGCCAGATCGCGTCGAGCTGCTCCAGGATCGCCGCCATGCTGGTGCCCAGCCCGCCTTCGGGATTACCGCCCGTCCAGCCGATGGTGAGGTCCTGCCCCGCCATCTGCCGGGCAAGATCGGCAGTCCCCCGCGCGACATCGGGCGAGTGGGAGACGATGAGGATCGCCACGCTCATTCACAATTCTCCAGATAGGCTTCCGCCAGCGCGACGATCGCGAGCAACGACGATGCCGCCCCCGGATCGTCCTGGCCGATGGATCGTTCGCCGACATAGGCCGCGCGCCCCTTGGTGGCGCGTAGCGGCCGCTGGGCATCGAACCCCGCCCGCGCCGCATCGCGCATGGCGCGGATCGCGCCCGCGCCGTCGTCCGCCGAACGCGCCTCCAGCGCACGGGCGGCCGGGGCCAGCACGTCGAGCATGGTCTTCTCGCCTTCGGCGGAACGGCCCCGCCGGCCCGCTCCCGCCACTCCGGCCATAAAGGCGGCCGCCCAATCGGACGGCGTCGGCTCCGCCGGCAGGCTCTTGCCCATTTCGAGCAGCAGCGTGCCGTAGAGCGGGCCGGATGCCCCGCCCGCGCTCATTACGATCGCCTTGCCGATACGCCGCAGCACCTCACCCGCCGGCAGCCCGTCCAATTCCCCGCGCATCGCCTGGAGGCTGCGCGCAGCCCGCGCCATGTTGCCGCCATGGTCCCCATCGCCGATCGCGCGATCCAGCGCATTGAGATCGGCCTCGGCAAGCACCAGCCGCTCGCACAGCAGGTCCAGCGCGCCCACGATGCCGGCTTCCGCGGCCCCCACCGTCATACGCCCCACCTCAGCCCGGCGGTGAGCACCGGATCGTCCCACAATTCGGGGAGCCGCCCTTGCAGGTGGGTCAGCGTGATCGAGGCGCCGGGCATCTCCAGCGAGGTGACGAGATCACCCACCAGCGAGCGGGCGACATCGTAGCCGCGCTCTTCCAGGATGCGCACTGCCTCATCGTAGAGGATGAACAGCTCCATCGGCGGCGTTCCGCCCAGGCCATTGACGAACAGCAGCAGCGGCGCCCCGGCTGGCGGGGCGAGATCGTCGAGGACGGCCTCGACCAGTTCCCGCGCGATCGCGGCTGCGGGAGCGACCGGCGCGCGGCGGCGCCCCGGTTCGCCGTGGATGCCGATGCCGATCTCCATCGTGCCCGGATCGAGCTCCAGATTGGGGCGATCGGCGGTCGGCACGCGGCAGCCGCCCAGGGCGACCCCCATCGAGCGGGTGGCGGAAGCCGCCGCCTGCGCGATCGCGGCACATTCCTTGAGGCTCGCCCCTCGCTCGGCTGCCGCGCCCGCGACCTTCTCCACCACCACGGTGCCGGCCACGCCGCGCCGGCCCACGGTTTCTCCGCCGCCGGCCGCGCCGACATCGTCCTCGACGATCACCGTCGCATGCTCGCCGTCGAACAGCTCCATCGCCAGCTCGAAATTCATGATGTCGCCGGCATAGTTCTTGACGATGCACAGCACTCCCGCGCCGCCATCGGCCGCCTCCGCCGCCGCGAGGATCTGTTCCACCGAAGGGGAGGAGAAGACTTCACCCGGCACCGCCGCATCGAGCATTCCCTTGCCGACGAAGCCCGCATGCAGCGGATCGTGGCCCGAACCGCCGCCGGAGATCAGCGCGACCTTGCCGCCGACTCTTTCCGCGCGCACCACATGGCGCGGGCTTTCCACCAGGCGCACGATCCCGCGATTGGCCCGCGCGAAGCCGCGCAGGCTTTCCACGACCGCATCGGCCGGATTGTTGAGGAACTTGCTCAAGCCTGCCTCTCCCTTCTCCTGCCGCCCCCGCCTTCGCGCCGGGCAAGGATGTGTCCGGCTGCTTGACCACGCGGCGCACCCAACCCAGTCTCGCGCGATGCGCGGGCACGAGGCCCGGCCGAGGAAGCGAATTCAGAGGAGGTCCGCCGATGGGCGATCATGGCCGGTGCGATTGCGGGGATGCCGAGGCCATTCGCGGACTGCTGTCCGATTACGGCCGTCTGCTCGACCAGCGCGACTACGGCGCATGGGCGGCCTTGTTCGCGCCCGAAGGCGAATGGGTCGGGGGCGAAGCCTATGGCACGATCGCCGGGCGCGAGGAGCTGGCCGGCTTCGCCATCCGCGAGTTCATGGCCACCCCGCCCTGCGTGCACATGCTCGGCAACATGAAGATCGCGGTGGAAGGCGAACAGGCGGATGCCTGGTCGCGCTGGATGCTGGTGGAACAGGGCGACAGAGCCCTGCGCGTCGCGCTGGCCGGCCACTATTCGGACCGGTTGGTGAAGCTGGAGGGAGGCTGGCGCTTCCTGCGGCGGGAAGTGACGCTCGACCTTCCGGCTGCCCGCTAGAGCAGCGCGCGAACGGGGAAGCATGCCGCGACACAGCATCCTCCTTCCCGAAAGTCCGTCCATATCCAAGCGATCCTTCCATCCCGGGATGCCCGCGTCTTGCCGCGGAGATTCCCTCGGCCATCGCCCGATAAACCAACTAAACCGATAACGGAACCACCCAATCGATTTCCGGCACCAAAGCACCCGTCTGCCATTACCTTCCGCGGTCACGCCTTTCATCTCTATCCAGCCAATTTCCGCGCTTCGCAATGCCTCCAGCGCAGAAAGGCCCGGCTTCGCCGAAGCGAAACCGGGCCCAATCCGTATTTGATTAGCTAACTAAACTTGTGGCCGCTAAACCCGACATCGCGGGATCGGGCCCGGCGGGGGAGGCTTATTGCTTGATCACGCCGCCCAGCCCAGCCGGCGGCGGGGGAGGCGGGGCGTTTCCGTCGCGATAGGGGATGACGCCGTGAGTGGTGCGGCGGAAGATCTTCCACTGGCCGTTCTCGCGCACGAACTCATCGAAATAGCGGCCGGCCAGAAGCGGGACAGGCCGGTTCTCGTCGCTCCTGGTCATGAAGAGATAGCGCGAGCGAGCCGTCGCCTTGTCGCCATCCACATGGACGACGATGGTGGTGTTGAGGTGGAAATTGTCCTTGTTGATGAAGCCCGCTTCCGGCACGCCGAGATTCTTCTTCAGCATCGCTTCGATCTCGGCCGGCCCGGTCGCGCTGCCGAAGCCGCCGGTCCAGACGCCGTTGCTGGCGAATTGCGAAGCGTAGCCGGCATAGTCGCGCGCATCGAGATATTCGCCGTATTTGATAATGATCTCGCGGATCTCGCGTTCGTCCTCCAACGCCTGGACGCGCTGCTCCAGATTGGAGGCTGGCTTGCTTTCCGCATGCGCCGCGCAGGCGGGAAGAACAAGGGCGACGGCTAGCATCGCGGGAAGTCGGATTGATCGCATGGCGCTTCTCCCAGATAGCGTGAAAGCGCGGCTTGTCGGATGGCGCGCGAGACAACGCAATCCCCGCAGTGAACCCGCAGTTTGCGCGAAAGGGTTTGCCGCCGCTTTTCGGGCAAGATTCACGAAGTTTCCATGTGAGCAAAGTCGGCAATGCACTGTGAGCAATGACAGGGCGGCCGTGCGGTGCCAGCCTGCCCGCTCACATAACCGGAGGGGAACGATGTTACGCACCACCCTGGCGGCGCTGGGCCTGACGCTGGCCATCCCGGCCAGCGCCCAATCCTATGGCCAGCCAACCGCCCTGCCGCGCGGAGATTGCGATCGGCAATGCCTGGAATCCTTCGCCAAGGCCTATGTTGCGGCCTTGCAGGCGAAGGATCCTTCCCGCGCGCCATTCTCGGACAAGGTCCGTTTCACCGAGAACAGTGTCGAGATGCGGATCGGCGAAGGGCTATGGGGCTCGGTCAGCGCCGCCGATCCCGCCGACGGGATGATGGCTGCGGACATGGAGACGGGCAATGTCGCCTGGTTCGGCCACGCCTATGAGCACGGCAACCTGATCTTCCTCGCGATCCGGCTGCATGTCGACAGGGATCGCAAGATCGACCAGGCCGAGACGGTGATCTCGCGCAAGACCGGGATGCCGCTGATCTTCGGCACCGGCAAGGAGCCTCACAATCCCGCCTGGACCCAGGCCCTTTCCGCCGAGCAGCAACGGCCCCGCGCGCGGCTGCGCGCGCTGGCGGATTCCTACTTCAACACCGTCGAGTATAATGACGGGCAGGTCTTCGCCCATTTCGCCGATGATTGCTCGCGGCTGGAGAACGGCATCAGCACCACGGCGGCGACGCCCAACTCGAACAATTCGGCATCGGTGGCGGAAGGCTGCGAGAACCAGTTCAAGCTGGGCATCTACCGCATCAACAAGCAGCTGCGCGAGCGCCGCTTCCCGCTGATCGACGTGGAGCGCGGCATCGTGGTCGGCACCACCTTCTTCGATCACGCCAATTATTTCGACGAATACAAGCTGACCGACGGGCGCACCATGAAGACCCTGCTCAAATGGCCCAACTCGCTCTCGATCATGGAAGCCTTCAAGATCGTGGACGGCAAGATCCAGACGATCGAGGCCAATTTCGACTATGTTCCCTACGGCATGCATTCGCCGTGGTTCGAAGGGGAGGACGACTGATGCGCGCGCTCGCAACCCTGATCGCCGCGGGCTCGCTCGCCTTCGCCGTGCCGGCGGGCGCCGCCGGCAAATGCAACGAAGCCTGCCTGCTCAAGCTCGCCGACACGACGATGCAGGCGATCTCCAAGCAGGATTTCCGCAGTCTGCCCTGGGCCGATCCGACCGCCTATACGGAAAACAACGTCCCGCTGATGATCAACGATGCGTGGTGGGGCTCCGCGGGCGAGAATGTCGGCCCCAAGGCGCTCGCCCTGGCGGACGAGGAGACCGGGAACGTGGTCTGGATGGGCACGATCTGGGATCACGACCAGCCCTCCTTCGGCGCGATCAGGATCAAGGCGCCGGACGGCAAGATCGCCGAGATCGAGGTCATCGCGGGGCGCACGCCCTGGCCGATCCCGTTCGGCGATCCGAAGGCCTTCGCCTTGCCCACCTCGATGACCAAGCCCGTCGCCGCGAAGGATCGCCGCTCGCGCGAGCGGCTGATCGACCTTGCGGATGCCTATCTGGCCACCAAGCAGCGCAACAACGGCACGCTGCTGGCCGATTTCGCACCCGGCTGTGCAATGACGGAGAACGGCGTGCCGATCACCTCGGCCGAGGCGGACTACGCGCCCAAGGCGGGCGATTGCGCTTCGGTGTTCAAGGAAGGCCTGTTCGCCCCGGTCGAGCGCATCCGCGACCGGCGCTTCCCTGTGGTCGATCCGGAGCGCGGGCTGGTGCTGGCGATCAGCGTCCAGGACGTGCCGGCGCGGGAGACCAGCTTCTTCACCACCGGCGGACAGAAGGTGGCGGTGAAGCGGGAGTTCCCCCAGAGCCGGCTGGTCGCCGAACTGGTCCGGATCGAAGGAGACCGGGTGATGCGCGCCGAAGGCGTCGTCACCTCCCTCCCTTACCGCATGCCCACGCCGTGGAAGACGGACTCCAAGCCTTGACGGAAGGAAGGGCGGCCCCGCAGGCCGCCCTTCCCCACTTAAGCCGACTATATCGTTTGCAAGCACTCAAAATCCTCCCCTGGAAGGGGAGGTGGCAGCCCGCAGGGCTGACGGAGGGGTGTCAACCTGTCGAGAGGGGAATACCCCTCCACCACCGCCTGCGGCGGCGGTCCCCCTCCCCCTATTGGGAGAGGATTTTGGGGCCTTCGGGCAGCCTGCCCGATTCAAGCTGCAACTCGGCTGTGAGAGCGCTGCATGCCACCTTCGTCATTCCCGCAAGCCCCTTGCCTATACCGGCAGATGGAACACCCGCTCCGCGTTTCCGGAGTAGATCTTGATCTTGTCGGCCTCGGAGATCTTCGCCTTGTCGAGGAAGGCGGCCGCCTCGCGGTTGTCCTGATAGGGATAGTCCGCCGCCCACAGGATATTGTCGACCCCGATCACTTCCATGCAATATTTGAGCACCGGTTCGGAGAACATCCCGCTGGTGGTGATCATCATGTTGCGCTTCAGATAGAAGCTGGGCGTTTCCTTGAGGCCTCCCGATCCCCAGTTCTGCTTGGCCGTGTTGTACATGTGATCGAAGCGGTAGACCCAATAGGGGATGCCTTCGCCCATATGGCCCAGCACGATCTTGAGCCGGGGGAAACGATCGAACACGCCGCTGAACAGCAGGCGCATCCCGTGGGTGCCCGTCTCGACCGCATAACCCCAGGACGCACCGCCCAGCCCATAGGGGCGGAAGGGCGCGATGGATGCTTCCGGCAAGGAGCGTGGATGGATATAGATCGGCCGGTCCAGCGCCTCGGCCGCCTCCAGGATCGGCCAGAACTGCTCCTCGTCCATATAATGGCCTGCGGTGTGGGAATTGAGGATGAAGCCGTTGAGCTTCAGCTCGTTGATCGCGCGTTCCATCTCGATCACCGCGCGCTTCGGGTCCTGCGGCGCGAAAGCAGCTAGCCCGGCAAAGCGCGTGGGATATTTGCGCACCGCTTCCACCAGGATATCGTTGCTTTCCCGCGCGATGGAAACCGCGGTGTCGGCGCTGAACATCTGCACGCCGGGCGAGGTGAGCGAAAGCACCTGCATCGCCACCCCGTCCGCATCCAGCTCGGCGATCCGCCCTTCCCCGATATCGAGCAGGCGCGGCGTCATGTCCCTGGCATAGGGGCTGTCGCCCAGCAGGATCTGGGTGAAGGAAAGGTCCGCCCCCTCATCCAGATATTTGCCGATGTCGCGGAACCCTTCGAGCTGGGGCCGCGTAGCGAAAGCCTCCTCGGTGGAGATGCGCTTGTACTTGCCGGTCGGCTTGGGAAAGCCTCCTTCGATGCTCTTCTGCGCCTGCGCCGCTTTGGGCAGCAGGGCCGCCGCCCCCAGGGCCCCAGCCAGCCCCAGCAGATTCCTGCGATCCATGAACGTCCTCCTCGCCCTCTCCGTCGCCCGCGCGCTCAGAGATTGATGTTGAATGTCCGCTGGGCGTTCTGCCAGTAGATCGCGTCCCGCTCGGCTTCGGTGATCGGCGCGTTGTCCATGAAATGCACGGCCGATTTCGTTCCCTGATAGGGATAATCGATCGCCCACATCACGTTCCAGACGCCCAGCGTGTCGATCGAATAGCGCAGCGCGGCATCGTTCTCCTGCCCGCTGGTGGTGATCCGCAGGTTGCGGCGCAGATATTCGCTCGGCAGCATCTTCACCGGCGTTTCGCCCCGTTGAATCCCCGCCTTGCTCATATAGTCCAGGCGCCAGATCCAGAAATGCACCGCTTCGCCCATATGCCCCAGCACCACGGTGAGCTTGGGGAAACGATCGAACGCACCGCTCATCATCAGGCGCACGAAATGGGTCGAGGTCTCGATGCCGTAGCCCCAGAAGGCGCTGCCCATATTGTAGTCGTCCATCGGCGCGCGCATCTGGTCCGAAGGCGTGCGCGGATGGATGTAGATCGGCATGTCGTAGGCTTCGGCCGCTTCCAGGATCGGCCAGTATTTCTTGTTGTCGAGATATTCGTTGTCGGTGTGCGAATTGATGATCACGCCGTTGAGCTTGAGCTTGGTCTTGGCCCGCTCGATCTCCTTCGCGGCCTGTTCGGGCACCTGCGGCGCCACGGTCGCAAGGCCGGCGAAACGGCCCGGATGCCGTGCGATCACTTCGGCCAGCTCGTCATTCGCGCTTTGCGCCACGCCGACTGCCACGTCCGGCGCCAGCATCTGCACGCCGGGCGAAGTGAGCGAGAGCAGGTGCATGGTGACGCCGTATTCATCCATTTCGGCGAGCCGCAGCTTCTCCAGATCAAGCAGGCGGGCCGGCGTATAGGCCTTGAGATCGCCCGTGATCATCCGCCAGAGCTTGTAATCGAAGCGCGTGACTTCCGGCTGCGAATCGACCAGCGCCTTCATCGCCTTCATGTGCTCCATGGTGGAGAAGGCTTCTTCCGTGGCGATGCGGACCTGGCCTTGGGGGGCGGTGGCCATCGCGGGGGCGGCGCTGGCGGCGATGCCTGCCGCCGCAGTCGCGGAAGCAGCCGATAGCAGGGTGCGACGATCAAGCTCCATGTCTCTCTCCCAATCCCGCCGCCCTCCGAAAAAAGCCGAAGCGCAGGCTCAAAGATTTTTGCCGGCGGGGCTGGTTCAAAGCCAGCCCTCTTCCGGTCGGCGGGGAGGGGCCCCGGAAGGCCCCTCCCTCCACCTTTCTCCGTTGAACTTCCGATGCGGGATCAGAAGTTGCGACGAAGCGTGACCGCGACTTCGCGGGGACGGCCCGGCTGGCCGGTCGCGTAGTAGCCGTTGGTGAACTTGTTCGCATAATAGAGCTTGTCGAACAGGTTCGTCGCTTCGAGCGCCAGCGACCAATCCTTGTCCATCGAGCGGAAGGTCAGGCGCGCATTGGCGATGGTGTAGCTGTCCACCGACGCGATCGGATCGCAGGCGAAGTTGCCGCAATAGCCCGGCGTGTAAGCCACGTCGACGCGCGGCGTCAGCGTGCCGGCATTGCCCAGGTCGAACTGGTATTGTGCGCCGATGCTCCACTTCCAGTCGCCGATGCCCGGACGGCTCGATCCTTCGACCACCGAGGTGGTTTCATAGACCGGCTTGCCGAACTTGAAGTCGGTCAGGCTGAGCGAGGCATCGATGTTGAACCCGTCCACCGGCTCGACGAAGGCTTCGAGCTCGAAGCCCTTCACCTTGGCGTCGGCAAGGTTCAGGATCTGACCGCACAGGCCACGCGGATTGTTGTCCACGCGATCGCCGTTCTCGTCGATGCAGTAGTCCGGCGTACCCTGGTAACCGAGATACTCCATGTAGAAGACGGCGCCGTTCAGGCGAACGCGGCGATCCAGCATGTCGGCCTTGAAGCCGAGCTCGTAAGAGCGGAGCTTCTCGGCGCCGAACGGCCGGATCTGGGCGCTGCTGTAGGGACGCGGCGAGATGCCACCGCCCTTGTGGCCGGTGGCGAACTGGGCATAGGTCATCACATCGGGCGTGATCTTGTAGGAGATCACCGCGCGATAATCGACGACGGTCGCCTTGTAGGTGTCGCTCCAGCCCGTGAGGCGGGTGGCCGGATCATCCGGGTTGGACAGCGGCAAGTAATCGCCGACGCCGTCCGGATTAAGGCGGCCGAAGGTGTATTCCTTCTGCTCGTCGGTCACGCGGATGCCGCCTTCGATGGTCAACTGGTCGGTGATGTCCCAGCCCGCGTTGCCGAAGCCGGCCAGCACCTTCGTGTCGGCCGTATCGTCGTTGAGGAACGAGAAGGTCGGCTTGTCCGCCGGGCCAAAGCCCGAGAACGGCGTGTGGATGCGCGACAGCGGACGGGTCGAGGAATCGTAATAGATGCCGCCGATCGTGAAGTGGACCGTCTCGTCGGCCAGATTGCCCGACAGGCGGACTTCCTGGCTGAACTGCTCGTGCTGGAACCAGTCCGTGCTCTGGATGAACACGACGGGCGAGCCGTCATTGTCCATGCCGCTCAGCGTGTCGTACTTGCGATAGCCGGTGATCGACTTCAGCGCGAGGTTGTCGCTCAGCTCGTAGTCGATCGTGCCCGATATGCCCCAGCCTTCCACCTGCGCCGCGTTCGCCGCGGTGTACGGGCCATTGGAGGCGCCCGGAACCGACGGGTTGGTCGGGGTCGTCGCGCGGTAGGTCACGCCCGGATCGTAGAAGTTAGCGTAGGTGGCGTAGGGATCGTTGAGCACCGCGTCCGACCGGCGATACTGCCCGTAGGTCACGAAGCGGTCGTCATAAGGGACGCCCTGATAAGCGACGCTCAGGCCCGAACGATCGAAATAGCCGCTGGCGTTCCCCTTGGTGGCGGATTCGGCGCTGGCGAGCAGGACCGAAGCCTGCGAGTTGGACGAATCCTTGGTGTAGTCGCCGATGATGTTGATCTCGAGCGGGCTACCCGTCGGCGCGATGCGGAGGGCACCGCGGATGGCGTACATCTTCTGATTGCCGAGCTCGCCGGATTTGCAGTTGCCGTTGAGCGTCAGCGCGGGGATCGCACCCGAGAGGACATACGGATCGTTGGGATTGACGCAGGCATAGTTGTACATCGTCACATGCCCGTCCCGATTGCGGGTCACGCCGGTGACGCGCGCGTAGACGGCATCGGGAACCAGGGTGAAGTCGGCGCTAGCCTTGAAGTCGCGCCGCCCCATCGTGCCGATGGTGGCTTCGACATACCCGCCTTCGCCCTCGGGCTTGCGGGAATAGAGCTTGATCGCGCCACCCTGCGAGTTCATCCCGGCCAGCGTGCCCTGCGGGCCGCGCAACACCTCGACACGGTCGAGGTCGACCAGGTCGAAGGCGGAAGCCGTGACCGTGCCGAAATAGATGTCGTCCACATAGATGCCGACGCCCGGTTCGACCGAGGGGCTCTGGTCAGCCTGGCCGACGCCGCGGATGAAGGCGCGCATCGAGTTGCCGTAGCCCGCCGGGTTCTGCTGCAGCAGCACGTTCGGCGCCTGCGCTGAGATTTCCTTGAGGCTGGTCTGGCTGCGGGCTTCCAGCATGTCGCCGCTCACGGCTGTGATCGACAGCGGGATGTCCTGGATGTTCTGTTCGCGCATCTGCGCGGTGACGACGATGACAGGTGCGCCGCTATCGCTGGCTGCGTCCTGCGCGAAAGCCGGAGTCGCGATCGCGGAGATCGCGGCAAGGCTTGAAACAGACCATAGCGCGCGCGAAGCGACGCCGTGCCTGCTCTTCCTCCCGAGTTGAACCATGTCTAAGACTCTCCTTATTGCCGGCTGCCGCCGGGTCACTCATCGAAAAAGGGGAAGTTTGGCTGCTCGCCTTGCCGTGTCAGGCCTGCTGCCGCAGGCTGTCCGGCCGATGCATCCTCCCCCCAGACTCTTATGCTTTCCGGTGCGTCCACCCCCGCATGCCGCGCTTGATGGCAGGCTTTCGCGGCAGGGATCGCACTGGCCCGCATCTCTATTGCCAGTGCAGCCCGAGATAATTGACCGATTTGGCGGACGGGCTTGCCAAAAGTAGAAAGACTAAACTTTTTACCGAGGTGTTGCATCCGCGCACAGGCCGGTTCCCGCGGGGGTCCGCCTCTTCCGGTTCATTCCCGGTTTCGCAGCGGGATACAACTAAACTGGCCCCACCCAAGCGCCCCAAGGCCATGCACGCCAAGGCAAGTCACGGCGCTGCCAGATAATTAGGAGGCAGCGGACAACACTCAGGCAAAGGCTCTGAAATGAGGGTGCTCGAACAAGCTGCAAGGCCCGCCAGGCCGAAGGACGCCGCGCGATGAGCGGCTCCCATTCCGCCGCCGGCATCGCCCCCAGCGCGCGCGAGATGCGCGAGATGCTGGACCGGATGCAGATCGACGAACTGCACAGCCGTTACATGTTCGGCCTCGACTGGCACGATGCCGACGCCGTAGCCGCCACCTTCGCCGAGGACGGCGTGCTCGACTGGCTGGGCGGCGTGGTCGAAGGGCGCGAGGCGATCCGCGCCGAAGTGGGGCAGATGAAGGCCTATTTCGGCAAGTTCGAAGCGGCCGACGCCCCCACCCGCCCATCGCGGCTGCGCCATTTCGTGACCAACAAGGTGTTCGATATCGAAGGCGACACGGCGCGGACGCTGGCCTTCTGGTTCGAGATCGACAACGATAACCGCCATCGCTGGCCTTATGTCGGCGCCTATGGCCATTACGAGGACGAGATCGTCCGCACCACTGAAGGCTGGCGCTTCAAGCGGCGCACCATCTTCAACGAAAACACGGACGTGCGGAAAGGTCCTGCGACCAACCCCGCCCGATGAGATTCCATTCGAAGCAAGTCATTCAAAACAAACCTCGTATTTTCTGGGGAGGAAAGACGTGAAATCGACCATGAACACCCTTCGCATGGCGCTGGCGGCGACGACGGCGCTGTCCGGCCTAGCCATCGGCACCGCCGCCAGCGCACAGGACGAGGTCGGCAATGCCGAGATCGTCGTCACCGCGCAGTTCCGCGAACAGAGCCTGCAGGAAACCCCGATCGCGATCACCGCGGTCACGGGCGACATGCTGGAGGCCCGCAGCCAGACCGATCTTTCCGAGATCACCAACCAGGCGCCTTCAGTGACCCTGAAATCACAGAGCGCCGCCTTCGGCCCCGCGCTGGGCGCGAATATCCGCGGCGTCGGCCAGTTCGACCCCAGCCCCGCCATGGAGCCGGGCGTCGGCATCTATGTGGACGACGTCTACTACGCAACGCTCACCGGCTCGGTGCTCGACCTGCTCGACCTGGACCGGGTCGAGATCCTGCGCGGGCCCCAGGGCACGCTGGCCGGGCGCAACTCGATCGGCGGCGCGATCAAGCTCTATTCCAAGAAACCCACGGGGGAGGATGGCGGCTTCGTCCAGGCGACCTATGGCTCGCGCAACCGGCTCGACTTCCGGGCCAGCGCCGACTTCAAGCTGACCGACAGTCTCTTCGCCCGCATCGCCGGCGTCTCCAAGAGCCAGGAAGGCTATGTCACCCGCTACGATTTCGGCTGCGTCAATCCTCCGGGCAGCGCGAACAATCCGGCGGTAGGTGGGGTGCAGCCCACCGTTTCCGCCGACACGACCGATTGCAAGCTCGGCACGCTGGGCGATGTCGGCACCAAGGCGGTTCGCGGGCAGCTGCGCTTCGACAATGGCGGGCCGATCGAAGTCAACATCATCGCCGACTACACCAATGAGAGCCGCACGCCGGCGGGCGAAGTGCTGGTCTATGCCAACAATTCCTCGCCCTGGGTGCGTGGCGATTCTCCGGCCGTGCCGCTCGACAGCCGCTTCATCTGCGGCAAGTTCTGCAATTATGCGAGCTTCTACATGCCGGGCGGCCCGTGGACAGGGCCCGTGGCCACCGGCTTCCCGATCGCGGAAAGCGATTACGATCCGGTGGCCAAGTTCGAAGGCTGGGGCGTGTCGGGCCAGATCAACTGGGATCTGGGCGACAAGCTGAAGCTGACCTCGATCTCGGCCTATCGCGCCTATGATTCCACCTATTCGGCCGATATCGACCTCTCCCCGCTCGCGGTGAACGGCCAGGCGGGCAGCCGCAGCTTCTGGTCGTTCACCCAGGAGCTGCGGCTCAACGGCTCGATCGGCGAGAACGACCTGATCGAATACACGATCGGCGGCTTCTATATCGACCAGCGCACGATCGACGGCTCGCTGATCGAGATCCGCTATGTGCCGTGGCCGGGCCAGTTCCAGCAGAACGATCCGGTGAACGCAGACAGCAAGGCGGTGTTCGGCCAGCTGCTGGTCCATCCCACCGACCGGCTCACCCTGATCGGCGGGCTGCGCTATACCAAGGAGCACAAGGACTATACCTTCTACCGCCGCACGGTGAGCGGGGAACTCCATCCCTTCCTGCCGTTCGACGGGACCACGGGCGTCTATGATGGCGACCGGGTCGACTGGCGCGTGGGCCTGCAATACCAGATCACGGACGACGTGATGGCCTATGCCCAGGCTTCCACCGGCTTCAAGGGCGGCGGCATCAACCCGCGGCCGTTCACGCAGTGGCAGGTCGTCCCGTTCGCCTCCGAGACGCTGACCTCCTACGAGGCCGGCCTGAAGACGGACCTGTTCGACCGCAAGCTGCGGCTGAACCTGGCCGCCTTCTACTCGAAGTACAACGACATCCAGCTGACCCTGCTGTCCTGCCCGCAATTCAGCGATCCCGACGACCCGTCCGACGACAACGGCCCCTGCGCGGCCAATGCCAATGCCGGCGATGCAGAGATCAAGGGCTTCGAGGTGGAAGCCTCGCTGCGCCCGGTCGAAGGGCTCTCGATCGACGGCTCGCTCAGCTATATCGACTTCGAATACACCTCGATCAATCCGTCCGCCGGCGGCCCGAGCAATCCCGGCGGCCCGCAGCTCGACGATGTCACGCCCTACACGCCCAAGTGGAAGTGGAGCATCGGCATCCAGTACAAGTTCGACCTGGGCAATACGGGCTCGCTCACCCCGCGTTTCGACGCGGCCTATCAGAGCGAGGTGTTCTCCAACCCGGCGAATTCCGCCTACGAACGCATCGCGCCCTACACGCTGGCCAATGCCCGCCTGACCTGGCGGAACGCGGACGAGGATCTCGATATCTCGCTCGAGGTCACCAACCTGTTCGACAAATATTACGCGATCACCGCGTATGACGCGACCAGCAGCGCCGGTTTCGCGACCATGCAGCCCGGCCGGCCGCGCGAATGGGCGGTGAGCGTCAAGAAGCAGTTCTGATGCCCGTTCCACGATGCGGGTCCGCGCCCGGAAGGCTATCCTTCCGGGCGCAGCCCTTTCGGCCACAATGGAAACACTGACATGGCGACAGTTCCGGCACCGGCCTCGTCATCATCCGGCCTGACCGTGGAGGAATGGCTGGATTCGCGCCCGATCGCGCCGGTCCAGTGGCTCGTGCTCGTCGCGACGTCGCTGGTCATGTTCGTCGACGGGTTCGACCTGCAGGCGCTGGCGCTCGCGATCCCGACCATGTCGCGCGACTGGGGCATCCCGCCCGAGCATCTGAGCTGGCCGCTCTCCCTCAGCCTCATCGGCATGGGGGTAGGCGCGGCGCTCCTGGGCATGGTGGGTGACCGGCTGGGGCGCAAGGGGCTGATCGTCGCTTCCCTGCTCCTGGTGGCCCTGAGCAGCGCCGCGACCGTGCTGTGCACCACCACCTTCGAGGTCGGCCTGTGCCGCCTGCTGACCGGGCTCGGGATTGGAGGCGCCAACATCAACGCGCTGGCGCTCAACACCGAGTTCTTCCCCGCCCGCCGGCGCTTCCTGATGATGATGCTAATGGGCTGCAACATGGCGGTCGGCGCGGCAAGCGTCGGCTATTTCGCGCCGCCGCTGATCGCCGCCCATGGCTGGCACGGCATCTTCCTGGCCGGCGCCCTGATCTCGCTGATCCTTTGCCTGGCCACGCTGCTGTTCGTGCCGGAAGCGCCCGCGCATCTCCTGGCGAAGGGGAAGCCCGAAGGCTTCGCTCGCCTGGTCCGGCGGATCGATCCGACCATCGACGCCGCCAGCCTGCGGCCGGCGGAAGTGGTGGAGCAATCCGGCTTTCCCGTCGCCGTCCTCCTTGCCCGGCCTCATCGGAAGAAGACTCTGGTGCTGTGGGGCGTGTATGTGGTGGGCACCTTCATCCTCTATCTCCTTTCGAGCTGGCTGCCCGTGCTGCTGCTCGACGCCGGCTGGGCCGAGGCGGATGCCTATCGCGGCTCCGTGATCGTCCAGCTCGGCGGGATCGGCGGAAGCATCCTGGCAGCGATCTTCATCGACCGGGGCCATCTCGTCGGCGCGCTGCTGGCGCTCTACGCGCTGGCGATCGCCGCGCTGGCCCTGCTGGCGGCGGCGCCTTCCACCGTCTTCGTCTGGAGTGCGCTGATCTTCGTGATCGGCTTCGGCATCTCCGGCAGCCAGCTCGTGCTGATCGGCGCCGCGGCCGCGCTGTATCCGGAGCATCTGCGCGCCACCAGCGCCGGCTGGGCGACCGGCATCGCCCGTGCGGGCGCGATCGTCGCCCCGCTGGCAGGGGGCGCGGCGCTCGCGGCCGGGATCGCGCCGGTGATCATCCTCTCCTCGCTCGCGCTGCCGATGCTGTGCCAGTTCCTCGCCATCTTCTGGGCCCGGCGGAGCTTCGTCCGCCAACCCGCACTTCCCGCTCCCGAAACCAGGAAAGCCGAACCCGATGCCCGATCGTGAGACATTGCTCGAAACCCTCGATACCTGCGTGCAGGCGCTGGCCGCCAATGATGCGGAGCGGGTGGGCTGGGCGCCCGATGCGCGCTTCGCGGAGAACTGCGTCGAATTTCCAGCAGGCGACGGGATATGGCGCACCTGCACCGCGCTGGGCGACTACCAGTGGTCGCTCGCCGACGCGGAAACCGGCCAGGCCGCTCGCTTCGGCACATTGTACGAGCAGGACGATCACGCCCTGTTCGTGATGCGCATCGCGGTGGATGAAAGCAGCGCGATCCGCGAGATGGAACTGCTCGTTGCCCGGCCGACCGACAGCGGCGTGCCTTTCCTTTCCGCCAACCTCACCCCCCGCCCCGAGCTGACGGACCGCCTTTCCGACAATGAGCGCGGCTCGCGCCTGCGGATGGTCGAGCTGGCGAACGGCTATTTCGACACGCTGCAGCAGAATGACGGCGCCATCCGCACCCGCTTCCACCCCGATTGCCAGCGGCGCGAGAACGGCGTGCGGACCACCAGCAATCCGCGCGCCGACCTGGCGGACATCGCCGCCTATGGCTGCGAGGAACAGTTCGCGCTCGGCTATTACCGGTTTGACAACTGGATCCGCGCGCGCCGCTATCCGCTGGTGGACGAGGTGGAAGGCGTGGTGCTGGCCGGCGGCTTCATTGACCATGACGGGCAGACCCGGGAATATGAGCTGACCAATGGCGAGAAGAAGACCGGCTTCTTCCTGCGCCCTCACAGCTTCGCCTTCCTCGAAGCGTTCAAGATCCGCGACGATGCGATCTCCGCGATCGAGGCAGTGTTCCACTACGTGCCCTACCGCACCCGCTCGCCCTGGGCCGAGGACGGGGCCGACCCCCGCCTGGCCAAGACCAATGCGGCCTGAGCCGGGCGAAAGGAGACGAAAGCGATCATGACCGAGGAAACCACTGCTCTGCGCGCCGAACTGGAGCAGCTTCGCGCCGATCTTGCCACGCTGGCCGCCAAGGCGCGCAAGGCCGACGATTACGTGGAGATCTGCAACCTCCAGGCCGCCTATGGCTATTACGTGGACAAGGGCCGGTGGGACGACGCGGCGGACCTCTTCGCCCGCGACGCGACCCTCGAGCTGGCCGGGCGCGGCGTCTATGTCGGGCAGGATCGCGTGCGGGCCTATCTCAACCACTTGCCGCCCTACGGCAGGGGCGTGCTCTACAACCACATGCAACTCCAGCCCGTGATCCATATCGACGGCGCGGCCGGCACGGCCAAGGGCCGCTGGCGCAGCTTCATGATGGTGGGCGCGCTGGGCGCCGAAGCCCGCTGGGGCGAAGCGACCTACGAGAACGAATATGTCCGCGAGGACGGCCGGTGGCGCATCGCCCTGCTCCACGGCTACATGAACATCTACACCGATTTCGAGCAGGGCTGGCACAAGGGCGGCGTCAAGCTGCTGCGCTCGATCGACGGTCTCCAGCCCGACCTGCCGCCGACGATGGACTACGAAGCCTATCCCGAAGCCGTGATCGCCCCATATCACTACGACGAGGTATAGGGCGGCGGACGAAAGCCTACCGCCCTACGCCGCCCGGCCCGAAATCCTCGTAGCTGCGCCGCGCGAGATAGGCGCGGATCGCCTCTACATCCTTGCGCGTCAGCTTGCCTTCGAAGCCGGGCATGCCTTGCTCGGCGAGCGCGCCATCGAGCAGGATCCGGAAGAAGGCATCGTCCATCACCAGCGGCGAGAGCCTGAGGTCCGGATAGGCCCCGGCGCTCACCGCGCCGCTGCCGTGGCAGCGCAGGCAGTAACGGCCGAACAATGCATCGCCCTGCGCCATGGCGGCCTTGTCGCGCGGAGGCGCTGCGACGATGGGCTCGCGCGGCGTCTGTGGCGCCTCGTAGAGCGGAAGGTTCGCCTTGCCGCCCAGCGCGAAGACCAGCAGCCGGTTGGGCCCGATGGATTTGCCGGCCTGCAGCGCCATCACTCCTCCGGTCAGCGGCCAGCCGCCGCCCCAGCCCGCCATCACCGCCACATATTGCTTCCCTTCCAGCCGGTAGGTGACCGGCGGGGCGAGGATGCCCGTCTGCACATCGAAGGACCACAGCGCCTTGCCGGTCTCGTCGTCATAGGCCACCAGCCTGCGGGCGGTGTTCCCGGCGAAGACCAGCCCGCCGCCCGTCGCCAGCACGCCGCCGTTGAACGGAGCCGCCTGGTCAACCTTCCAGCGCGCCTGCTGCCTCACCGGGTCCCAGGCGATGAGATAGCCCTTCATCCCCGCATAGAGCGCCTTGCGATCCGCCTCGCTCATCGCGCCGCCGCCGGCCATCGCCACACCCGAGCTATAGGCCCCGATCACCTGCTTCTCCGCCGCATTGGGCGCAAACGGCATGCCGACATCCTGGGCCGGGATATAGACCAGCCCGGTGCGGGGACTGAACGCCATCGGCGGCCAGTTATGACCCCCGCCCGAGCTGGGAAACTGGAAATGCGCCTTGCCCGTGCGGTAATAGCGCGCCTCGGGCACTTCGATAGGCCGCCCGGTCTTCGGATCGAGCCCGGTCGCCCAATTCACGTTCACATAGGGCTTGCCGGAAATAAATGCGCCCGTCCTGCGGTCCAGCACGTAGAAGAAGCCGTTCTTCGGCGCATGCATCAGCACCTTGCGCGGTTTCCCGGCGATCTCGAGATCGGCCATCACCAGGTTCTGGGTGGCGGTATAATCCCAGGTATCGGCCGGAGTTTCCTGGAAGTGCCAGGCATATTCCCCGGTATCGGCATGGAGCGCGACGATCGAGCTCAGGAACAGGTTGTCGCCCTTCCCTTCCGAACGCATCCCGTGGTTCCAGGGCGAGCCGTTACCGGTGCCGATATAGACGAGGTCCAGCTCCGGATCGTATTCGATCGCATCCCACACCGTGCCGCCGCCGCCCCAGCGCCACCATTCGCCGGCCCAGCTGGAGCGCGCGATCTCCATCGCGCCGTCGGATGCCGCCTTGTCCTGCGCGCCGGGCCGGCCCGGCACCGTGTAGAACCGCCAGCGCAGCCTGCCGCTGGCCATGTCGTAGGCGCCGACATAGCCCCGTGCGCCGAATTCCGCGCCGCCATTGCCGATCAGGACCATGTCCTTCACCACGCGAGGAGCGCCGGTGATGGTGTAATTGACCGCGAGCGGATCGCCGGCGTCGATCGTCTGCGTCTCCCACAAGGGCTTGCCGCTGGCGGCGTCGAGCGCGATCAGCCGTCCGTCCAGCGCGCCGAGGAACACCTTGCCTCCCGAAACCGCGACCCCGCGCGAGACCGGCCCGCAGCAGGAACGGGCCGAAGCGGCACGCACCTGCGGATCGTAGATCCACAGCAGCTTTCCATCATGCGCGTCGAGCGCTTCCACCACGTCATAGGCGCTCACGAGGTAGATCCTGCCGCCCACCACGATGGGAGTCGCTTCCTGCCCCCGGTCGGTTCCGAGATCGTGGAACCAGGCAAGGCCCAGCCGCGCCACGTTCCCCCGGTCGATCTCCTCCAGCGGGGAGAACCGCTGCGCCTCGTCCGTGCGGCCATGGAGCGGCCAGCCGGCATCCTCCCGCCCGCCGGAGCAGGCGGCGAGCAGCAGCACCAGGGCGGCGGTCGCGCGGCGCATCATGCGCCTTCCCTTCCGGGGCGCTGGCTACGCGCGGCGAGAAGGAGGAACCCTCCGCCGAGGACGAAGAACATCGCGAAGATCGCGATCGCGTATTTGACCCCCGCGGCCGAGGCGGCGGCGCAGGCCGAGCCCGGCGCCTGCGCCGCCGCGCCCGCGCATCGTGCGGCAAAGTCGGACGAACCGTAGCTCCAGGCCGAGATCGTATCGCTCACCAGCCCCACCAGCGGCGGCCCCAGCCCTTGCCCGATCATGTGCATCACCAGCAGGAACAGCGCCGAGCCGGTCGCCCGGCTGAAGGAATCGAGCGCACCGTGGATCGTGGCCACCGCCGGGCCCATCGCGGTATAGAAGGCGAAGGAGCCTGCCAGCATGATCGGCACGGCCGCGAACAGGCTGCCGTTCGTCAGCCCCAGGACGAACAACGGCGCACCAATCACCGAGCACAGAGCGGGGAAACCGAGCAGCCAGCGCCGATCGCGCTTCGCCATGTATTCGGCTCCAAAACCGCCGCCCAGCGTGCCGACCAGCGAGGCGATGCCCGAGATCAGGCCGAAGGCGAAACCTGCCTCCGCCGCATCGAGCCCGAAATTGCGCGAGAAGAAGGCGGGAAGGAAAGTGTTCACGCCGAAGCTGCCGAGGCTGATCATGCGATGCCAGCCACCACGAAACGCAGGGTGGCGGAGCCGAACAGCGTCCGGAACACCGCCAGCGTGCCGGGCCGCTTCCGATCCCCCTCAGGTTGCGTGGCGCGTTCCGGCTCCTTGAGGAAGGCGAAGCACAGCAGGGCGATGATGCCTCCCGCGAGGCCGAAGACGAGGAACGTATCGCGCCAGCCGTAATATTCGGCGATGGCCCCGCCGAAGAAGGAGCCGAGCAGCGCCGCCACCGGAACGCCCAGCATGAAGAGCGAGATCGCCGAGGCGCGTCTTTCCGGCGGATACATGTCGGAGATCATCGAATGAGGCGGCGCTTCGGTCGCCGCGCTGCCTCCCGCCATGCCGAGCCGGCAGGCGAGCAGCTGCCCGAAACCGGCGGTGGCGGCACACAGGGCGGTGAACACGGATCCGATCAGCAGGAAGCAGGCCGTGACGGAAGAGCGGCGGCAACGTTCCGCCAGCCGGGCGATCGGTACGCTGGCCAGGGTGTTCACCACCGCGAAGGCCGTGCCGCCCAGCAGGCCGATCTCGAGATCGGTGACCAGATATTCGGCCTTGATCTTCTCCGCCACCAGCGCGACCACCACCCGGTCGATGAAGCCGAAGGCATTGAGCAGGGCCAGCAGCAGCAGCGCCACCGCGCGATCCCGTTGCGACACGTCACTCTCCCGATCCGCTCAGGCCGTCCCTTCCTCCCGCGGAGGAAGGCGGATGCGGCCTAGGCCCGGTACGGGCCGTGCACTTGGATGCGCGCGAAGCAACCCGGCTGGGAGCGCAGACCGCCGTCAGTGGAGAATCGAAAGGCCGCGATATTCGCGCGGCGTGCGGCCGAAGCGGTTCTTGAAGGCGCGGCTGAAATGCTGCGAGTCGCTGAAGCCCCAGAAATGCGCGATCTCGGTGATGGAGCGGTGGGCGCATGCGGGATCGATCAGCTCGCTCTTGCAGCGGTCCAGCCGCCGGTCCCAGATCGCGCGGGCCACCGTGTAGGCTTCGCCTTCGAACAGCTTGTGCACTGTGCGGTTGGAGCAGCCGAGCGCCCGGGCGATGGTCGCGACATTGAGATCGGGATCGGACAGATGCCGCTCGATATAATCGAGCGCGGCCAGCCGCCGCTTCTCCCTGATGTCGGGCATCGGGCCGGGATCGCCGGCGCGCAGGGTCATTTCCAGAAGCTGCGCGATCTGGACGCCGATCAGCTCACATTCGCGGGATGATAGGCCGCCACCCGCCAGCACCGCGGCCGTAGCGCTGGCGTGGAGGATCTGCGCCGCCCCCATAAGATAGCTGCGCGGCCTGCCCCACCAGTCGAAGCCGGGGCGGGGCGTGGGGATCGCCTCGCACGGCAGGGTAATCGTGAGCTGGCGCGAATGGCCGGGCGCATCGATCACATGCGGCAGGTCCTTGCGCAGGGCGCACCACTGCCCCACGCCCACCTCGATGGTGCGGCCGCCCTGGCGGACGGACGCGATGCCTTCCTCCTGGAAATAGAACTTGAGTGCGGGATTTTCGCTGAGGCCGTGGGCGATATTGTCCTGCGAGATATGATGGCGCCCCATGGATACGTGGCACAGCCGCACCCGCCCCAGATCGTTGCCGCGCAGCGAAGCCTCGCGATCGTCGTCGATCTCCACATGATCCGCGCCGGTGAAGCTCGACCACTGGCGGCTGCGTTCCAGCCGCGTGAGAGCCTTGGTGGTGAAAACCTGAAGCATCCGTCCTCCCTCCCTGCCACGTCGCAAGCGTCTGTTCCCAGCAGGCTTCGCGTGATTGTTCTTCTTTCCCGGGGGCGATGAAAATACTCCCCGTTCCGGATGCTGTCCAGCCGCCCGCCCCCGCCTCCCGGCAGGTCGTGAACGCTATTGCACTTTCAGTCCGGAGCAGACGCGCTGGAGCAAGTCGGCCATTCGCTCAGGTGATAGCCGCCTGTCGGGAATCATCGTCCGCGTGGAGAGAAGCAATGGGAATGGCAGGCCTGCCAGGAAACAAGACACTATCGCCGCCGAAGCATCATATCGGTGGCGAATGGGTCGATCCGGCCGGCAAGGCGACCATTCCGGTCGAGGACCCTTCCACCGGCGAGACGATCGGCGAGATCGCCGCGGGCGACGCGGCGGATATCGACGCAGCCGTGGGCGCGGCCCGGGATGCGATGGACAAGGCCCGCCGCAGCAAATGGTCCGCAGGCGACCGGCAAGAGGCGCTGATCGCCCTTTCCCGCGCGATCGAAGCCCATGCCGAGGAATTCGCCGCGCTGGAGACGCTCGACGCCGGCAAGCCGATCTTCCATTCGAGCCGGGTGGACGTTCCCGGCGCGATCACGGCCCTGCGCTATTTCGCGGGCTGGGCGACCAAGCTGACCGGCGAGACCATGGAGCTTTCGACGCCGGGGAACTGGAACGCCTATACGCGGCGCGAGCCGGTGGGCGTGGCCGGCCAGATCATCCCGTGGAACTATCCGCTGATGGGGGCGGCGTGCAAGATCGGCCCGGCGCTCGCGGCGGGCTGCGCGGTGGTGCTCAAGCCGGCGGAGCAGACCTCGATCTCGGCCCTGCGCCTTGCCGAACTCGCCGCGCAATGCGGCGTCCCGGCAGGCTTTCTCAATGTGGTGACCGGGCGCGGCGAGGAGGCGGGGGCGGCGCTGGTCGAGCATCCCGGCGTGGCGAAGATATCCTTCACCGGATCGACCGCCACCGGCAGGCGGATCGCCGAATCCTGCGGACGGCAGATCAAGCGCTGCACGATGGAGCTGGGCGGCAAGTCTCCGGTGATCGTGATGCCCGACGCCGATCTCGATGCGGCGGCGCAGGGCATCTCGATGAGCGTGTTCTTCAACACCGGGCAAAGCTGCTCGGCCGGATCGCGCCTGCTGGTCCATGCGAGCATTGCATCCACGCTGCTGGAGAAGATCGCCCGGATCGGCGCATCGATGCGCATGGGCCCGGCCGCCGATCCCGATACGCGGATCGGCCCGGTCGTCTCGCAGGTCCAGCAGGACCGGGTGACCGGCTTCATTGAAGGCGCGCTCCACGCCGGCGGCACGCTGGCTGCGGGTGGGCGAGCGGTGGAGGGCCCAGGCTATTTCGTGGAGCCGACGATCCTTGCCGACGTCGCCCCCGGGATGGCGGCGGTGGAGGAGGAGATCTTCGGCCCCGTGCTGTGCGCCATGCCGTTCGAAACGAGCGACCTGGACGAGATCGCCGCGCTCGCCAACGATACGAGATACGGCCTCACCGCCTATGTCTGGACATCCAGCCTCTCGACCGCGCTGGGCATGATCGACCGGCTGCGCGCGGGCACGGTGCGGATCAATTCCGGCGGCGGCAGCGATTTCGCCATGCCGGTCGGCGGCATGAAGCAATCGGGCTTCGGGCGGGAGAACGGCCGGGTGGGCGTGGAGGCCTATACAGAGCTCAAATCCGTGACGATGGTGTATTGATGACCCGACCAGGAGAAGCCCCTACCCCCGGCCTCGCCCATGCTTTCGATATGGAGGTGGAGCGCGGAAAGCCGGTCGAGGTCGGCCAGCTCGCCATCGGTGGGCGGCGCAGCCATATTCCCGTCATCGGCGGCCGCTTCACGGGCGAAGGGATGACCGGCCGGCTGGTCGGCGGCGGAGAGACGCTCTTCGCCCGGGCCGACGGCGTGACGGTGGTGGAAGCGGTCTATTACATCGAGAGCGCGGCCGGCTGGCTCGCCCGCGCCTTCGGCAACGGCTATCGCACCACCGACGGCGATTTCATCGGCACGCGGATGACCCTGCTGTTCGAGGCGGATCAGGATGGCCCCCTCGCCCATCTCGCGGCCAGCGCCTTCCTTGCCGAGCAATTGCCGGGCAGCCCGCTCGTCTCCATTTCGAGGATTGTTTGACCATGCGGCTGGAACTCGCCCTGGAGCTGCAGATCTCCCTCGGCCCGCGCATGCATATCCATCTGGCCGAAGGATGCACCCGCGGCGCGGTGCTGATCGAGCAGGGAAGCTTTTCCGGCCCCGGAATCTCGGGCACGGTGGTGCAAGGCAGCGGCGGGGATTTCCCGCTGGTCCAGCCAGACGGGAACGGCCGGTTCGAATCCCAATACCTGCTGCGAACCGACGACGGCGCCTTCATCCTCAAGCGCAGCACCGGCGTGCGCCACGCCCCGCCCGAAGTGGTGGCCAGGCTGCTGGCGCGCGAGGAAGTCGATCCCGCGAGCTACTACATGCGGATGACCCCGCGCTTCGAAGCGCCGGCCGGGCCCTACGAATGGCTCAACCGCACGATCTTCGTCGGCGTGGGGCAGCGCAATCCCAGCGGATCGCTGTTCCGTTACTGGAAAGTGGTCTGAACTTCGCGGCGATGGAAAGGTTCGACTACATCGTCGTCGGCGCCGGTTCGGCCGGCTGCGTGCTCGCCAACCGGCTGTCGGAAGATCCGGCCTCGCGCGTGCTGCTACTGGAAGCGGGCGGCAGCGACCGGCGGCTGGACGTCGCCATTCCCCTCGCCGTTTCCAGGCTCTGGCCCAATCCCCGGCTGACCTGGGGCTTCCTCTCGGAGCCCGAGCCGGAGCTCGGCGGGCGCCGCCTGCCCGTAGCGCGCGGCAGGATGCTGGGCGGCACCTCCTCGCTCAACGGCATGATGGCGATCCGGGGCCACGCGGCCGATTATGATGGATGGCGCGACGCCGGCCTGCCAGGCTGGGGCTGGAGTGACGTGCTGCCCTGGTTCCGCAAGCTCGAAAGCCACTGGCGCGGCGAGGGGCCGTTCCACGGCGGCGATGGGCCACTTTCGGTCCAGCCGCACCCTGCCCCCAGCCCGCTGATGGCCAACGCGGTCGAAGCCGCGCGGGCGATGGGCTTTCCGATCACCGAGGACTTCAACGGCGAACGGACCGATGGGTTCGGCATGCCGGACTTTACCATCCGCGACGGGCGGCGCCACAGCGCCGCCGATGCCTATCTCCGCCCCGCCCTCGCGCGCAGGAACCTCGAACTGCGCACCGGCGCCCTGGCGACCCGGGTGATCCTGGATGAGGGCCGGGCCCGAGGCGTCGCCTGGCGCCGGGCGGGGGCGGAGGAGGAAGCCCTGGCCACGCGCGAGGTGATCCTTGCCGGCGGGGCGATCAACTCCCCCCAATTGCTGATGCTGTCCGGAATCGGCCCTGCGGCCCATCTGGCGGAGATGGGCATCCCCGTGGCGGTCGACAGCCCAGGAGTGGGCGGCAACCTGATGGACCATCCCGGCGCGGGGATGGAGTTCGATCTCGATCCGGCGATCGCCTTCGAGCGGGAATTGCGCTTCGACCGCCTCGCCCTGTCCGGCCTGCGCTGGCTGGCGAAGGCACGCAGCACCTTCGGCGCGCCGCCGCTGGCGATCTCCGCCAATGTCGCCACCCATGCGGATTCGGACGAGGTCGATCTCCATATCCTGCTGATCCCGCTGGCGATGGAATCGCGCGTCTGGTTTCCCGGCATACGGCGCAATTTCGGCCCGCGCCTCGGCGCGATGTGGTCGCTCAATTATCCCAGCAGCCGCGGCTGGCTGAAGCTCGCCTCGCCCGACCCGGCGGCCCATCCGCGTATCCGGTTCAACCTGCTGAGCGACCCTGCGGATCGCGCGGAGATGGTGCGTGGCTACCGCACGCTGCGCGGCCTGCTGTCCCAGCCCGCCCTGGCCGGCGTCACCGGTGCGATCCGCCGCCCCGAACGCGCGCCCGAGGCCGACGAGGAGGTGATCGCCTATGTCCGCGAAACCGCCGCCACCGCCTATCATCCCTCCGGCACCTGCCGGATGGGAGGGGACGAACGCTCGGTGGTCGACGGCGAGCTGCGGGTGCGCGGGGTGGACGGGCTGCGGGTGGCAGACGCCTCGATCTTCCCCCGCCTGCCGGGCGGGAACACCAATCTGCCGGTGATCATGGTGGCCGAACGGGCCGCCGATTTCATCAGGGCCGGATAGATAGAGGAGGGACGCGATGGGCTTGCTGGAAGGAAAGGTCGCGATCGTCACCGGCGCGGGGCGCGGGATCGGGCGCAGCCATGCGCTGGCGCTGGCGCGCGAAGGTGCGGCCGTGCTGGTCAACGATCTCGGCACCAGCCTCACCGGCGCCGGCGCGGATGGCGGCCCCGCTGCCGTCGTGGCGGAGGAGATCGCCGCCGCCGGGGGCAAGGCGATCGCCGACACCGGCGACATCGCCGATTGGGACGGGAGCAAGGCGCTGGTGGACCGCGCGGTGTCCGAATTCGGCCGGCTGGACATCCTGGTCAACAATGCCGGCATCACCGAATATGAATCCATCGCCACCGAGCGCCGCGAGGGCTGGAAGCGGGTGATGGACGTCAACATCACCGGAACCGCCGCGCTGATGCACTGGGCCGCGCAATATTGGGCGGAGCAAGGCCCGGAGCTGGGTCGCGCGGTGATCAACACCTCCTCGCCAGCGGGCACCAACCCGCCGCCGGGCGCGATCTCCTATGTCGTCTCCAAGGCCGGAGTCGCGGCGCTGACGATGGCGAGCGCGATCGAGCTGTGCCATCTCGGCATCCGCGTGAACGCGGTCGCGCCGATGGCCCGTTCGCGGATGAGCGATGCGATCCCGATCCTGGACGAGGCGATGAAGGTGCCCGCGGAAGGGCTTGACCGGATGGACCCGGGCAATATCTCGCGCCTGATGCTCTATCTCGCTTCGCCGGATTGCCGCTTCACCGGCCGCATCTTCGGCGTGGATGGCGACCGGATCTACCTGTTCGAGAGCATGAGCGCGGAAACGCATGTCTCCAATGGCGGCCGCGCGTGGGAACATGGCGAGCTGGCCAGAGCGCTGGCAGAGGTGCCGCAGCAGGATCGCGCCTATATGATCGCCCCATCGCTCCATATCCGCGCCGGCGCCCCTCCGGCCGATGTGCTCGCCGCTTTCGACAGGATCGCCCGTGGCGAGCCGGTGGAGGTGTGGAAGCCGATCAATATCCGAAGCTAGCCCCTCCCCTTTCCCGGAAGCATCCCTGCGGCCATGTCCATGAAACTGTAACCGTTCCGTCGCGCCAAGGTCATGCGCGCGGAATAGGGGCGTCATCCAATCAGGGAAGCGCACGGGCGCACCCGCCATGGGATGCAATGCATGAAACGCGACGCGGCCATCCAGGCTCCGGCGGGCGGCAGGCTGATCGAGAATGCCGCCGTCAGCAGCAGGGGCCTAGGCGCCACCGCCCTGCTGGAACGCGCCTTCGCCTTCCTCTTTCGCGGCCTCGTCTATCCGCAGATCTGGGAAGACCCGGTGGCCGACATGGCCGGGCTGGAGATCGCGCCGGGGCACCAGGTGGTGACGATCGCCAGCGGCGGCTGCAACGCACTGAGCTATCTCACCGCCGATCCCGGCCGGGTGACGGCGGTGGACCTCAACGCCGCGCATGTCGCGCTGAACCGGCTGAAGCACGCCGCTCTGCGCCACATGCCGTCCCATGCCGAGTTCCTCCGCTTCTTCGGCGATGCCGACCGGCCGGAGAATGTCGCCGCCTATCGCGCCCATATCGCGCCGTATCTCGATGCGCGCTCGCGCCAATACTGGGAAGCGCGCGACCTGCTGGGCCGCCGCCGGATCGGCATCTTCGCGCGCGGAGCCTATCGCCACGGATTGCTGGGCGGGTTCATCGGCTTCGCCCATCTCCTCGCCCGCCTCCACGGAACGAACCCGCGCGACGTGCTGGAAGCACGGGGGCTGGAGGAGCAGCGCGCCCATTTCGAGACCCATTTCCTGCCCCTGTTCGACAAGCCGCTGGTGCGCCTAATCGCCGGTCAGCCCGCCTCGCTCTTCGGCCTGGGCATCCCGCCCGCGCAATACGACAAGCTTGCCGGCGGCAAGCGCATGGCGGACGTGCTGCGCGAAAGGCTGGAGAAGCTCGCCTGCGGCTTCGACTTCCGCGAGAACTACTTCGCCTGGCAGGCCTTTGCACGCGGCTACGACAAGGCGCCGGAGGCCAGCTTGCCGCCTTATCTCCAGGCGGAGAACTTCGCCCTGCTGCGCGAGCGGATGGACCGGATCGAGGTGCTGCAGGCGAACATGACCGATCATCTCGCCGGGCGCGAGGCGCAGAGCGTGGACCGTTTCCTGCTGCTCGACGCGCAGGACTGGATGACCGACCGGCAGCTCAACGCGCTGTGGAGCCAGATCTGCCGCACCGCGCGGCCCGGCGCGCGGGTGCTGTTCCGCACGGCGGACGAGCCATCCCTCCTCCCCGGCCGGCTGGCCGAAAGCCTGCTCGACATGTGGGACTATCGGGAGGAACGCTCGCGCGAGCTCACCGCGCAGGACCGCTCCTCGATCTATGGCGGCACACATCTCTATGTCCGGCGCGACTGAGGCGGTTGCCCCGCCCGACGCCTGCCCATCCGATGCCGGCCACGCGCGGCGGATGGACGCGATCTACGGCGTGCAGCGGCATATCTACGATCTCACCCGCAAGCATTACCTGCTCGGGCGCGATCGGCTGATCGCCCGGCTGGCCGTGCCGGAAGGCGGGCAGGTGCTGGAAATCGGCTGCGGCACGGCGCGCAATATCGCGCTTGCCGCCCGGCGCTATCCCACCGCCCATTTCCATGGGCTCGACATCTCGGCCGAGATGCTGAAATCGGCGGAGCGGAAGCTGCGGAAGCAGGGGCTTGCCGGGCGCTGCTCGCTCGCCCTGGCCGACGCGACGGATTTCGATCCCCAGGTCCTGTTCGGCCGCGCGGAGTTCGACCGCATCTTCTGTTCCTACACCCTCTCGATGATCCCCGGCTGGGGCAAGGCGCTCGCGCTGTGCTGCGGGCTCCTCGCTCCGGGCGGCGAGCTGCACCTGGTCGATTTCGGCCGGCAGGAAGGCCTGCCGCGATGGTTCGCCGCCGGCCTGCGCGCCTGGCTGGCGCGCTTCCACGTCACTCCGCGTGCCGACCTGTTCGACGTCTGCGCCGCCCTCGCCCGGCAGCACGGGCTGACGCTGGAGACGGAACGCCTCCACCGCGACTACGCGCGCCGGGCGGTGTTGCGGCGGTAAGCGGGGCCTTCGTCATACCGGAGAAAGCTGGCATCTTCGGCGTTACACGCACCCTTCGTCATTGCGAGGAGGCGAAGCCGACGAAGCAATCCAGTGCCATTGCATGAGGCCCCTGGATTGCCGCGGGACCTTCGGTCCCTCGCAATGACGAAGGGATGGATATGCAAGCCGCCCAATCGCCAAAGAAAAGGCCGCGAGGTTGCCCTCGCGGCCCTTCTCTTATCGGAAGCACGGAAGCTTCCCGAACTCAGTCTTCCTTGAGGAAGGCCGGCAGGTGATCGGGATCGCCACGGTCCTCGCGATCGCGGCCCTTGTCGTTGCGGGGCCCGCGATCACGATCGCGGCCGCGGTTGCCGCGATCGCCACCACGATCACCGCGCGGACGGCGATCACCGCCCTCGCGCTTCTCGCGGGGTTCGCGCGGCGGACGCGTGTCTTCCAGCTCCTCGCCGGTTTCCTGGTCGACCACACGCATCGACAGGCGGACCTTGCCGCGCGGATCGATCTCGAGGACCTTGACCTTCACTTCCTGGCCTTCGGAGACGACATCGGTCGGCTTCTCGACCCGCTCGTTCCTCATCTCGGAGACGTGGACGAGACCGTCCTTGCCGCCCATGAAATTCACGAACGCACCGAAATCGACGATGTTGACCACCTTGCCGGTGTAGACCTTGCCGACTTCCGCCTCTTCCACGATGCCCTGGATCCACTTCTTCGCGGCCTCGATCTGGCTGAGGTCGGAAGAGCTGATCTTGATCACGCCTTCATCGTCGATGTCCACCTTCGCGCCGGTCTCGGCCACGATCTCGCGGATCACCTTGCCGCCGGTTCCGATCACGTCGCGGATCTTCGACTTGTCGATCTGCATCGTCTCGATCCGCGGCGCGTGGGCGGAAAGCTCGGAGCGGGCGGAACCCAGCGCCTTCTTCATCTCGCCGAGGATATGCGCGCGGCCATCCTTCGCCTGGGCGAGGGCCTGGCGCATGATCTCCTCGGTGATGCCCGCCACCTTGATGTCCATCTGGAGCGAGGTGATGCCTTCTTCCGTGCCGGCGACCTTGAAGTCCATGTCGCCCAGGTGATCCTCGTCGCCGAGGATGTCGGACAGCACGGTGAACTCCTGGCCTTCCAGGATCAGGCCCATCGCGATGCCGGAGACCGGGCGCGCGATCGGCACGCCCGCATCCATCATCGACAGGCAGCCGCCGCAGACGGTCGCCATCGAGGAGGAGCCGTTGGACTCGGTGATGTCCGACAGCACGCGGATCGTGTAGGGGAATTCCTCCTTGGAGGGCAGCACCGGATGCAGCGCGCGCCAGGCGAGCTTGCCATGGCCGACTTCGCGCCGGCCCGGCGCGCCGAAGCGGCCCACTTCACCGACCGAATAGGGCGGGAAGTTGTAGTGCAGCATGAAGGACTGGTAGGAAAGCCCGTCCAGCCCGTCGATCATCTGCTCCGAATCCTTGGTGCCGAGCGTGGTGGTGCAGATCGCTTGGGTCTCGCCGCGAGTGAACAGCGCCGAGCCGTGCGTGCGCGGCAGGAAGCCCACCATCGCCTCGATCGGGCGGACCTGCGTGGTCGTGCGGCCGTCGATGCGCTGGCCGTCCTTGAGGATGGCGGTGCGCACGATCTCCGCTTCGAGCTTCTTGGTCAGCTTGATCGCGGTCATCAGCGTCTGGCCGTCGGCATCGGCGAAGTGGGCCTTCACCCTGGCGCGCGCCTCGTTCAGCGCGTCGGAACGCTTGGACTTGTCGGTCAGCTTGTAGGCGGCCGCGATGTCCTTGCCGATCAGGCCCTTGATCTCGGCCTTCATGTCGGCAGTGTTGTCCGACAGGTCGATTTCCCACGGATCCTTCGCCGCCTTCTCGGCCAGCGAGATGATCGCGTCGATCACCTTGCGCGATTCCGCATGGGCGAACATCACCGCGCCGAGCATCTCGTCCTCGGTCAGTTCCTTGGCTTCGGATTCGACCATCATCACCGCGTCCTGCGTGGCGGCGACGACGAGGTCGAGGCGCCCTTCGGCCGCTTCGGCCAGCGACGGGTTGAGCTGGTATTCGCCATCCTTGAAGCCCACGCGCGCGGCGCCGATCGGGCCCATGAAAGGCAGGCCGGAGATGGTGAGCGCGGCCGAGGCGGCGATCATCGCCACGATGTCGGGCTCGGTCTCGCCGTCATAGCTCATCACCTGGGCGATGACGTTGATCTCGTTGTAGAAGCCTTCGGGGAACAGCGGGCGGACCGGGCGGTCGATCAGGCGGGAAACCAGCGTTTCCTTTTCCGTCGCGCCGCGTTCGCGCTTGAAGAAGCCGCCCGGGATACGGCCGGCGGAGGAGAATTTCTCCTGATAATGGACGGTGAGGGGGAAGAAGTCCTGCCCTTCCTTCACCGATTTGGCGGCCGTCACGGCGCAGAGCACCACGGTCTCGCCATAAGTGGCCAGCACGGCGCCGTCCGCCTGGCGGGCGATGCGGCCGGTTTCCAGAGTGAGGGTCTTTCCGCCCCACTCCAGCGATACGGTTTTAACGTCGAACATAGTTTTCCTTCGTGAACCCGCGGCGCCCTATTGCACGGCGGGGCCTCTGTTCCGGGTATGCCGTCCCGGTCCGGTGCGGGGTCTTTCGTCTCGCCCCAAAGGCCGGCTTCACCGGATTGCGAAGCCTTGCCTCTCTTTCGTCATCCCCGCGCAAGCGGGGATCCAGAGCGCCTTGGCGCCTTGTCTGAACTGGATTCCCGCATGCGCGGGAATGACGATCATAAGCAAACGGCCCCGGATTTCCGAGGCCGTCCGCAAATTCTTATTTCCGCAGACCCAGCTTCTGGATCAATGCGTTGTAGCGCTCGACATCCGTCTTCTTGAGATAGGCGAGCAGGCTGCGGCGCTTGTTGACCATCATCAGCAGGCCGCGGCGCGAATGGTTGTCCTTGTGGTGGTCCTTGAAATGCTCGGTCAGGTTGCGGATACGCTCGGTAAGGATCGCGACCTGCACCTCGGGGGACCCGGTATCGCCCGTGTTGCGGGCATTGTCCTGAATGATCTCAGTCTTCTTCTCGGCGGTAACCGACATTCATCTCACTCCGCGACATCGGAAAGGTTGAAACCCCTGACGACCTTCGCCGTCCCGGCTTCGAGTTCGACCAGCGCCACGGGAACATCGCCCGCCCTCGCCCAATACAACCCGTCGCCTTGGGGCATTCCGGACAAGACGCGGCCCTGACGGACCGCCGCCGCCGCTTCCGGAGAGAGATCGAGGGCCGGGATGTCGTCCAGCCCTGCCTCCAGCGGCAGGATTACGTCTTCAAGGGGTGCGCCCTTACCGATTGCGTTCAATTTGTCCAGCGAAATCGCCCGGTCGAGCGCGAAAGGCCCGGCCCTGACCCGCCGTAACATGGTGACGTGGCCCACCGTATGCAAGGCCCGCGCGATGTCCCGTGCGAGCGAGCGGATATAGGTGCCTTTGGAGACATGGGCGACAAAGGTGGCCTCACCCAGTTCCTCCCCGGCACGGGGAGGGGGACCATGCAAAGCACGGTGGAGGGGCATGGGCGACTGATCGCCGGCAGGTGCCCCTCCACCATCGCCTGCGGCGACGGTCCCCCTCCCCGTTCCGGGGAGGAGCCGGAGGGAATGGACCTCCACCGCCCGCGCCTTCAGCGCCACGTCCTCCCCGGCCCGCGCGAGATCGTAGGCCCGCCTGCCGTCCAGCTTGAGCGCGGAATAGGCCGGCGGCACCTGCTCGATCGGACCGGTGAAGCCCGGCAATACCGCCTCCACGTCGCCGGGGGACGGGCGCAGCGGGCTCGTCTCCACCACTTCCCCTTCGGCGTCGAGCGTATCGGTCTCCTCGCCGAAGCGGACGGTGAATTCATAGACCTTGCTCGCATCGAGCATCCGCCCGCACAGCTTGGTCGCTTCGCCCAGCGCGATCGGCAGCACGCCTTCGGCCAGCGGATCGAGCGTGCCGCCATGCCCCACCTTGACCTTGCCGTGCCCCGCCTCGCGCAGGTTGCGCTTCACCGCCGCCACCGCCTGGGTGGAGCCGAGGCCGACCGGCTTGTCGAGGATGATCCAGCCGTTGACCTTCACGCCCGCGCATCCGTTTCCGGCGCAGTTTCCGGCCAGGCTAGCGCGCGGCCGTGATCGCGGATATCGCCGGGCCAGCCATGCGAGAAATGATCGTAGCCCACGCGATTGCCGGCATAGACCTCGCGCACGGCATCCTCGAAATGCGGCAGGTTGCCCGCCATCACGTTGAGGAAGCGGAAAGCCGCGTCGCGGCGATCCTCTTCGCTGCGCCCCTGGCGCATCGCCGCTTCCACCAGCTTGCGCAGGGTGGCCGAAGCGCCGCCGCGCTGGCGGGCGAGCCAATCCCAATGGCGCGGCAGGAGCGTGACCTCGCGCGCCTGCACGCCCAGGGCCGGCCGGCCCCGGCCGCGCCCGGCCTCGGCCGCGCCGCCCGAAAGATCGATATCGACCTGGGCGCCTGTCTCGTCGTCGAAAGCCAGCAGGTCGGAAGCGCGGGCGAGCGGCTGCAGATCGCGCAGCCGGCTTCCCAGATTCTCGGCCGGGCCCTGGGCGATCATGGCGTCCTTGAGAAATACGGTAACGGTCATGCGACATCTCCTTCGATGCCGCGCATATAATCATCCGGGTATAAATGTCAATTATACCCGGATGAATTTTACAGGCCGCGTCGCGTCAACCGCCCTTCGGGGCCTTCTTCGGCGGAGCGCCTTCGATCTGCTGGAAGGATTTGAAGGCGTATTTCTGGCCGTGGACATAGATCCCGCCGAACTTGTCGAGCCGCCCGCCGACGCCGGCATCGATGCCGATATACTGCACGAAGGGCAGGTCATGCGCAGGGGCCATCAGCTCGGCCTTGTACCAGTGCTTCTGCGGGTCCTGGAAATAGACCACGCTGTCACCTTCCGAGCGCCAGTCCCACACCCCGCCATTATTGGCGAAGGGAATGTAATCGCGCGCCGTCTGGGTCTGGGCCTTTGCTTCGGCCGGAGGCGCGGCTTCTTCCGCGTGGGCAGCGACGGGAACCAGAACCATGGCGGCCAGAGGCGCCAGCAACATGGGCGATAGTTTCATTTTTTCTTCTCCTATCAGCCCCCCAACCGGTCTTGATGTCGTTACTGGAATCGGGGTTTCAAGGGGGATCGGCGAAGATGCGTCAGTGGCCCGAAACCGCCAGTGCCAGCTCGAAATACTTGCCCTGCACCCATTCGACCGGAGGCTGCACGAAACGCTCGATCAGGTCGAAGCCGGGGATCAGGCTCGGCAGCACGAGCAGCAGCAGGAAGACCAGCGGAAAGCCGAACGGCCGGAGCCTGGCATAGGCCCGCGCCGCGCGATCGGGCAGCAGCCCTTCCACGATATGCGAACCGTCGAAGGGCGGGATCGGCAGCAGGTTGAACAGCGCGAGGAAGATGTTCACCAGGATGAAGTAGTTGAGCCCGGTGAACAGCAGGCCCAGCGCGCCCTCGGGCGGAGCGGCCAGCCCCCGGGCGAGAATGCCCAGCGCGATCGCGCCGAGCGTGGCCAGCACGAGATTGCTGGCCGGCCCGGCCGCCGCCACCGCCATCATCCCGAAGCGCGGATTGTCCAGCCGCCACTTGCTCACCGGCACCGGCTTCGCCCAGCCGAACACCGGCGCGCCGAGCAGGGCGAGGCCGCCGGGGACCAGCAGCGTGCCGACCGGATCGACATGGCGGATCGGATTGAGGCTGAGCCGCCGCTGCTCCCGCGCGGTGGGATCGCCCAGCGCGAGCGCCGTCCAGCCATGCGAGACCTCGTGGAACACGATGGCGATGACGAGTGCGGGGATCAGGGCAAGCGCGACGAGCAGGGTTTCGTTCATGGCGGGGAGATAGGGATCGTGCGGGGTTTGGCCAAGCGGCATTTGGCCAGCCGGGCCTTGTCGCCTCTGGTCATGCCAGTGATGGCTGGCATCTACGGCTGCGCGCACCCTTTCGTCATTGCGAGGAGGCGGAGCCGACGAAGCAATCCAGGGCGGCTATGTGGGGCTCTGGATTGGCAATTATATCGTTTGCAAACGCGCGGTGGATTGACGGTTTTCGTTACCCCAGCGCAAGCTGGGGTCTCAAGCGACGGTGCGCAAAGGCCTGAGATACCAGCTTTTTTCGCTGGCATGACGAAAAGCGGGTGTTTGCAAAAGATACAATCGCCTCTGGATTGCCGCGGGGCCTTCGGCCCCTCGCAATGACGAGGGGATTGTATTCGCCGGAGACCCCAGCTTTCGCTGGGGTGACGATTCGGGCTGGACGGCACTCCGAATTCAGGGCGACGACCGGAGAGAGGGCTCGCCCGCCCATTCCTCCGCAAGGATCGAGAACACCCCCGTATCGCGGACATGGCCGGTCCAGGTGATCCGCTCCGCACGCAGCACGCCTTCCTTCACCGCGCCCAGCTTGAGCACCGCGCCTTGCGAGCGCTGGTTGCGTTCGTCCACGCGGAACTCCACGCGCTTCAGCCCGCAGGCGAAGGCATGGTCCAGCATCAGCCGCTTCACCCGGCGGTTGAAGCCGGTGCCCCGCAGTTCGGGCAGGATGAAGCTGTTGCCGATCTCGATCGACCACCCGGGGGCGCCGCGCTCTATCCAGGCCGTCATCCCCACCACCACGCCATCCCGCAGGATCGCATAGGGGCGGCGCTGCGGCGGGCCGGCCAGCAGCCAGTCGAAGCGCGGATCGAACGCCTCGCCCGCATAATCGAAGGGATAGACTGCCCAAATCTCGCCATCGGCGGCGATGGCCGCGCGCAGCCCTTCGCGATGGGCCTCGGTCAGCGGCTCGAGGCGAAGGTCGCCTTGCGAGAGCGCGACATGCAGCCCGTCATCCATGGGCCTTGTTCCTCATATCCCTTCCTTCATCCCGATGAACGGGGGACGGCGAAGACCCAAAACCGCCCCTACTCCGGATCGAGGTCCCGCGCCACGCGCGGATCGGACAGCAGGCGTTCGATCCGGTCGGCCTCGTCGAAGCTCTCGTCGGCGCGGAACTTCAGCTTCGCGGCGAATTTCAGCCCGAGCCGCTTCGCCACCTCGCGCTGCAAATAGGCGGTGTTCTGGCGCAGCGCCTTCACCACCTCCTCCTCGTCCGTGCCGAGCAGGGGCTTCACATAGACCGTCGCCTGCCGGAGGTCCGGCGTCATACGGACTTCGGTAACCGAGACGGAATGGGCGGTGAGCGTGTCGTCATGCACCTGCTGGCGCGTGAGCAGCTCGCTCAGCACATGGCGCACCCGCTCGCCCACCTTGAGCAGGCGGACCGAGTGCTGCTCGGGCGTGTATTGCTGGCGGGCCATCCGGCATTCCGTCCTTTCCGCCCCCTACAGCGTGCGTTCGCGCTCCTCGATCTCGAACACTTCGAGATTGTCCCCCGGCTTGATGTCGTTCGTGTCCGCCAGCACCACGCCGCATTCCAGGCCGGCGCGCACTTCGTCCACATCGTCCTTGAACCGCCGCAGCGAGGCGATGGTGGTGGCCGAAACGATGACGTCGGCGCGGGTGAGGCGGGCGTGCAGGCCCTTGCGGATGGCGCCTTCCAGCACCAGCAGGCCGGCCGCCTTGTCCTTCTTGCCGGCCGGGAAGACCTGCTTGACCTCGGCGCGGCCGACGACGTTCTCGATCCGCTCCGGCCCCAGCTCGCCGGCCATCTCCTTCGCGATCTCCTCGGTCAGGTGATAGATCACGTCGTAATACATCATCCGCGTCTTGTTGCGCTCGATCAGTTCGCGCGCCTTGGCGTTGGGGCGGACATTGAAGCCGATGATCGGCGCGCCGCTCGCGGAAGCGAGAGTCACGTCGCTCTCGGTGATCGCGCCCGCGCCGGAATGGAGGATGCGGACCTTGATCTCGTCGTTCGAAAGGTTGTGCAGCGCGGTGTTGATCGCTTCCACCGAGCCCTGCACATCTGCCTTCACCACCAGCGGGAACTCGATCACGTTCTCCTTCGCCTTGAGCGCGGAGAACATGGTGTCGAGCGTCGCCGGGGCCATCGCGGTGCGCTTCTCGTTCGCCTTTTCCTGGCGATAGGCGGAGACTTCGCGAGCGCGCTGTTCGTTCTCCACCACGGTCAGCACGTCGCCGGCCATCGGCACGCCTGCCAGGCCGAGCACCTCGACCGGCATGGAGGGGCCCGCCTCCTTCACCTGCCTGCCCCGGTCGTCCAGCATGGCGCGCACGCGGCCGCTTTCGGTGCCGACGACGAACACGTCGCCCGTCCGGAGCGTGCCGCGGCTGATGAGCACACTGGCCACCGGGCCGCGGCCCTTGTCGAGCTGCGCCTCGATCACGGTGCCTTCCGCGTCGCGATCGGGATTGGCCTTGAGCTCGAGCAGCTCGGCCTGGAGGAGGATCTTCTCGATCAGGTCGTCCAGCCCGGCCCCGGTCTTGGCGGAGACCTCCACATCCTGCACGTCGCCCGACATCTGCTCGACCACGATCTCGTGCTCCAGCAGGCGCTCACGGATGCGCTGGGGATTCGCCTCGGGCTTGTCGATCTTGTTGATCGCCACGATCATCGGCACACCGGCCGCCTTGGTGTGGTTGATCGCCTCGATCGTCTGCGGCATCAGCCCGTCATCGGCGGCCACCACCAGGATGACGATGTCGGTCACGTTCGCGCCGCGCGCGCGCATCTGCGTGAACGCCTCGTGGCCCGGCGTGTCGAGGAAGGTGATCTTCTCCCCGCCCTTGGTGGTGATCTGATAGGCGCCGATATGCTGGGTGATCCCGCCCGCTTCGCCGCGCACCACATCGGTGCCGCGCAGCGCGTCGAGCAGGCTGGTCTTGCCGTGGTCTACATGGCCCATGATCGTCACCACCGGCGGGCGCGACTTGAGCGATTCCGCGGCGTCCACGTCGCTCGCCGTGTCGATGTCCACATCGCTTGCGGAAACGCGCTGGATGTTGTGCCCGAATTCGGTGACGAGCAGTTCGGCCGTGTCCTGGTCGATCGTCTGGTTGACGGTGACCATCATGCCCATGTTGAACAGGGCCTTCACCAGGTCCGCGCCCTTTTCCGCCATGCGGTTGGCGAGTTCCTGCACCGTGATCGCCTCGGGCACGATCACGTCGCGCACCTGCTTCTCGCGCGGCTGCGACTGGCCGGCGAAATGGGCCCGGCGCTCCTTCTCCCGCGCACGCTTGAGCGCGGCGAGCGAGCGGGCGCGGGCGCCCTCGTCATCGTTGAGCGCGCGGTTGACCGTGAGCTTGCCGCCCCGGCGCCGGTCATCGGCGGCGTTGCGATCCCGCACGGCCTTGCTGCGATCGTCCTTCTTGCCGCGCTCCGGCTTCTCGGGCCGCTTGGCCGGCTCGGGGCGCTGGACGGGCGTGAACTTGCGCGGGGCCGGGGTGCCGGCCTCGGGCTTCACTTCCGCCTGGGCATCGCCCTGCGCTTCGGCCGGAGCCGCCGCCTCGGCGGCGGGCGGAGCGGCGGCGGCAGGCTCCTGCGCCTCCGCGCCAGCTTCCCCGGCGGGCGGAGCGGCATTCCGCTCCGCTTCGGCCCTGCGGTTCTCCTCCGCGCGGCGCCGTTCTTCCTCCAGCGCGCGCAGGCGTGCCTCTTCCTCGCGGCGATTGGCTTCCTCGAGCGCTGCGAGCCGCGCTTCCTCCGCCTCGCGCTGGAGGCGGGCGGTGCGTTCCTGCGGGGTCTCCCCCGGGACGACGGCGGGCCTGGGCGGCGGCGGCGCGGCCTTCACCGGCGCGGGGGCGGGCGCCGGCTCGGGGGCCGGAGCGGGCGCAGGGGCGACCGTCTCGGCAGGCGCCGAGCCGGGCTTCACGATCTTGCGACGCTTCACTTCCACGACCACCTTGTTGGTGCGGCCGTGGCTGAAGGTCTGCTTGACCTCGCCCGCTTCGACCGAACGCTTCAGCCCCAGCGGCTTGCGGCCCAGCGTCGGTTTGTTGTCGGTATCGCTCATACGCCTCGATCTATCCTTCATTCTCAATTGTCGTCACGGCGCGGGGGGCGGAATGATCCGCCGCCTCGTCACCGGAAGCTATCCCAGCCGCAGAAGTGGCCCCCGTAAAACGCATCAGGCGCCCGAGGGGTATGCGAACCCTCCCGGCCGACGCATTGTCCGCCAACGCCAGATGGACGACATTGTCGCGGCCCAATGCCACAGACAAAGCCGCCCGGTCCAGTGGCAAGCGCGTTCCGGCAAGCCCCGATCCTTCGGCATCCAATCCGACGCGGAAGGCCTGGTCCAGCTTCCTGCAGCCATCCTCGCTCGCATCGGCGGCATGGCCCAGCCAGGAGACCGCCCCGCCGCGCGCATGCTCCGCGATCCGGTCCGAGCCCAATATAAGCGTTCCGGCCCGTAATTCGAGCCCCAGCCGCTGCAGCAATGCGCGGCGAAGCGCATTTTCGGTCAGCGCGCCGAGATCGTCGGGAATCGCCAGCCTCGCGCCCTTGAATGCCCGCGCCAGCGCGCCCTTCAGCCGGCCCGAGGCCTGCGCCTCTTCCAGCTCGGCGCGGGTGACGTCGATCCAGGCCCCCCGCCCCGGCGCGCGCGCCAGCGCATCGGGCAGCACCGCCCCTTCCGGGGAGATGGCAAGGCGCACCAGCTCGTCGCGCGCGGCGATGCGGCCCGTGAGCACGCATTTGCGCTCGGGATTCGCTTCGCCCGCCCCGCCGGCGCTGTTGCGCGGCGGGCGGCGATCGGGATTTCCGGACCCTAGCGGCTCATTGCGGGGTGTCCGCATCGGCGGCCTCCCCAGATGAAGCGGGCTCGGATGAATCCGGCCCGGATGAAGCGGCCGCCGCATCCTCGCCAACAGGCTCGCCGGCATCGGCGTCCGCAGAAGCTGCGGGCTCCTCGTCCTCGAACCAGTGGGCGCGCGCGGCCATGATGATCTCGTTGCCCTGTTCCTCGCTCAGGCCGTATTCGCCGAGCACGCCACCCTTGTCTTCGCTGCGGGCGGGCCGGCGCATCGGCGGCCCGTCGCCGCGGCGGCGCGGCTCGGAACGCTTGCGGGCGATCAGTTCGTCGGTGGCGAGGTCGGCCAGGTCGTCCAGCGTCCTGATCCCGGCCTTGCCGAGCGTGACCAGCATCGCCTCGGTGAGATGCGGGATTTCCGCCAGCGCATCCTCCACACCCAAGGCGCGGCGTTCCTGCCGGGCGGCTTCCTCCTGCCGCTCCAGCGCTTCCTGCGCGCGGGACTGGAGCTCTTCGGCCAGTTCCTCGTCGAAGCCTTCGATCGAGGCCAGCTCGGCCATCTCGACATAGGCGACTTCCTCGAGCTCGGCGAAGCCTTCCGCCACGAGCAGCTGCGACAGCGTCTCGTCGACGTCCAGTTCCTCCTCGAACATCTTGGAGCGTTCGGCGAACTCCTTCTGGCGCTTCTCCGAGGCTTCCTGCTCGGTCATGATGTCGATCTGGCTGTCGGTCAGCTGGCTGGCGAGACGCACGTTCTGGCCACGGCGGCCGATGGCGAGCGAAAGCTGGTCGTCAGGCACCACCACCTCGATCCGGCTTTCCTCCTCGTCGATCACCACCCGGCTCACCGTGGCGGGCTGGAGGGCGTTGACCACGAAGGTCGCCGTGTCCTCGCTCCAGGGGATGATGTCGATCTTCTCGCCCTGCAGCTCCTGCACCACGGCCTGGACGCGGCTGCCCTTCATGCCGACGCAGGCGCCGACCGGGTCGATCGAGGAATCGCGGCTGATGACGCCGATCTTGGCGCGGCTGCCCGGATCGCGGGCGGCGGCCTTGATCTCGATGATCCCGTCATAGATCTCGGGCACTTCCTGCGCGAACAGCTTCTTCATGAATTCGGGATGCGCGCGGCTGAGGAAGATCTGCGGCCCGCGATTGTTGCGCTCCACCTTCAGGATCAGCGCGCGCACCCGCTCGCCCACCCGGGCGGCTTCGCGCGGGATCTGCTGGTCGCGGCGGATCACCCCTTCGGCCCGGCCGAGATTGACGATCACATGGCCGAACTCGACCGACTTGATCACCCCGGTGATGACTTCGCCGGCGCGATCCTTGAACTCTTCATACTGCCGCTCGCGCTCCGCATCGCGGACCTTCTGGAAGATCACCTGCTTGGCGCTCTGCGCGTCGATCCGGCCGAGATCGACCGGGGGCAGCGGATCGACGATGAAATCGCCGATCTTGGCGCCGGGCTGCAGCTTCTCGGCCTGCTTGAGGTCCACCTGCTTGAAGTAGTCCTCCACTTCCTCCACCACTTCGACCACGCGCCACAGGCGCAGGTCGCCGGTGTTGGGGTCGAGCTTGGCGCGGATGTCGTTCTCTGCGCCGTAGCGGCTGCGGGCCGATTTCTGGATCGCCTCTTCCATCGCCTCGATGACGATCGCCTTGTCGATCATCTTCTCGGTCGCGACCGAATTCGCGATCGCGAGCAGTTCAGCCTTGTTGGCGGAAATCGCACTGGCCATGATACTCAGCCTTCCTCTTCTTCGAGAATCTCTTCGGCACCGCTCGCGTCGAGCGGGCGGGTGGCGGCGATCAGCCGGTCGGTCAGGACCAGCTTCGCCGAATGGACCTGGGCGAAGGGAAAGGTCACCGTCCCGTTCTTCCGGTCCGCGATGGTGATCGATTCCCCTTCCACGCCGACGAGGTCGCCGCGAAGGTCGCGCAGGCCGTCGATCTTCTCGGTCAGCGAGACCTTCGCCTCATGCCCCGCCCATTCCGCGAAATCGCGCAGGCGGGTGAGCGGCCGGTCGATGCCGGGCGAGCTGACCTCGAGGCGATAGGCGCCTTCCACCAGCACCTCGCCCGCTTCCTCCAGCTCGTCGATCCGGTCGGAAATGCGGCGCGACAATTCGGCGCATTGCTCGATCACGAGCTGGCCGGTGGCGGGGTCTTCCGCCATGATCTGCAGCGCGGGCTCGCCATCGCCGGCCTCCGCCCCGATCATCTTCACGCGCACGAGCTCGAAGCCCAGGGCCTTCGCCTCGGGCTCGATCACTTCCGTCAGGCGCGCGATATCCGCCATGAATCTCCATTTCCGTTCAGCGACACCGCCGAAACGGGTTCAGCGCCCGGCTCCCGGCGGGGCCAGCGTCCAAACCTTGCATCGACAATGTCGGGATGGCCCCTACATATGCGCGGACAGGAAAAAAGGCAACGCCTTTCCGAGGCCCCGCTCCACCCTTCGTGCGCACCGTTCCTTTCGTCGTTGCGCCCTCCTTCGTCATTGCGAGGAGGCGCAGCCGACGAAGCAATCCAGGGCCGTTGCATGAGGCCCTGGATTGCCGCGGGGCCGTTGGCCCCTCGCAATGACGAAAGCCGGCGGGAGTTGCCCTCGGGCGTTGCGTGCGCCCTTTCGTCATTCCCTCCCCCTTGGTCATTCCCGCGAAGGCGGGCATGACCGAACAGAACGATGGCGCGAATTGACTCGCCGCCGTGCAGGTGCCAGCCTTGGGCCATGGCACGGCGCATTTTCCGATATCACGGGGGACAGCTTCTCGCGGGCGGATAGCCCCGGGTTCGGCGCGCGCAGGCCCCGGGCCCGGGGCGAACTCCGATACGGACCGTTTGCGCAGGCCTCCCCCTTTGCGGGCGCCATTCCTCTTTTGCTTTCAGGAAGCCAAGCCATGACCAATACCAAGCCGGCCCGGCGCCGGCCCGCGATCCACATGATCGACAACGAAGCCGAAACGCTGACCACCCTCGCCATCAGCGCGCAGGACCGCCTGCCAGAAGTCTGCGAATTGCTGCTGGAGGAGATCGGGCGCGCCCATCTCCACCGGGCGGAGCGGATTCCGGCCGACGTGGTCACCATGATGTCCACCGTGGAATTCACCGACGAGGCCAGCGGCGCGCGGCGAACGGTCGAGCTGGTCTATCCCAGGGATGCGGACATCTCCGCCAACCGGATATCGATCCTCACCCAGGTCGGCGCCGGGCTGATCGGGCTGAGCGAAGGCCAGTCCATCAAATGGCCCGGCCGCAACGGCACGGAACGCGTCTTCACTATCGACAGGGTCAGCCATCCGGCCGCAGAGCCTGCGGCGCCAGAGAATGCTTTCTGATGCAGTGCCGCAGCTGGTCGTAGGTCAGGCCCAGCGCGCTGGCCGTCCGCCGCTGGTTCCAGCGGTGGCGGCCGAGCGCGTGCTCCAGGATCGCCTTCTCATGCGCGTCCACCGCGCCGCGCAGGTCGCTCACCGTGTCGAGGCCGGGGAAGGCGGGCGCGGTGGCGGGGGACGCCGAGGGCACAGGCGCCGGCGTGACCGGAAACGTGACCGGAGCCGCCCCGGCCTCGCCCCCTTCCGGCGCGGCGGGCCGGGGGCGAGGAGCGCCTTCGGGCTTCCACGGGCTTTCGAACGGGTCGAACTGGACATGGCCGATCGGTTCTTCCCAATCGTCCCAGCGATAGACCGCGCGCTCCACCACATTGCGCAGCTCGCGCACATTGCCGGGCCAGGGATGCGCTTCAAGCTGGCGGGCGACATGGTGCGTGAAGCCCGGCCAGGTTTCCCAGCCCAGCTCCGCCGCCATGCGCCGGCCGAAATAATCGGCCAGCACCGCCACATCCCCCTCGCGCACCCGCAGCGGCGGCAGGGTGATGACCTCGAAGCTCAGCCGGTCGAGCAGGTCGGCGCGGAAGCGCCCTTCGCGCGCCATGCGGGGCAGGTCCTCGTTCGTGGCGGCGACGATGCGCACGTCCACCCGCACCGGGCGGGACGAACCGATCCGCGTGACCTCGCCATATTCCACCGCGCGCAGCAGCCGCTCCTGCGCGGCCATGGAGAGGGTGGCGAGCTCGTCGAGGAACAGCGTGCCCTTGTCCGCTTCCTCGAACCGGCCGGGGCGGGCGCGGGTCGCGCCGGTGAAGGCGCCCGCCTCGTGGCCGAACAGCTCGGCCTCGATCAGCGTTTCGGGCAGGGCGGCGCAGTTCATGGTGACGAGTGGCTCGCCCCAGCGGTTGGACAGGCGGTGGAGGCGCTCGGCGATCAGCTCCTTGCCGGTGCCGCGTTCGCCGATCACCAGCACCGGCCGCCGCATCGGCGCGGCGCGGCTGGCGCGCTCCACCGCATCGAGGAAGGCGCCCGACTGGCCGATGAACTGAGTCTCCCGATCCATTCCCGACTTATAGCGCAAATCACCAATATGTGGCAATTATTCCCGAGTCACGATGCGTCACTCGGGCGCATTTGCTGAACTTACCGCGCTTTCCCCAACTGGCACGCCGCTTGCTTATATCCGGGCAGACTCAGTTCGAGGGGAAACAGAACCATGTATGATCGCCGCTTCTTCCGCAGCAAGCTGGGCCAGGCCGCGATGATCAGCATCGCCGCGATGGTGGCGTTCAACGTCATCGCGCTCAGCCAGCAGTTCGAGGCCGCGCCGGTGCCCTATGCGCTGGCGAGCCAGAGCGTGGAGCTGGCGTGACCAGGCTGGAAGCCGATTTTTCGGGCCCGCGCCGCCCGCGCCTCGACAGCGAGGTGGAGCGGCTGCGGCAAGGGCCCACCTCTACGCATGAAGCCGCGCCTTTCGCCAAATCTACCGGAGGAGTTCCCTGGATGGGTATTTTCTCGCGCACCCGCGATATCATTGCCGCCAATTTCAACGACCTGCTCGACCATGCCGACGATCCGGCCAAGATGATCCGGATGATCATCCTCGAGATGGAGGAAACGCTGGTGGAAGTGCGCGCCAGCGCGGCGCGGACCATCGCGGACCAGAAGGAGATGCACCGCCACACCGTCACCCTGGAGCGGCTGCAGGCCGACTGGGCGGAGAAGGCGCAGCTCGCCCTTTCGAAGAATCGCGAGGACCTGGCGCGCGCCGCCCTGGTCGAAAAGCGCAAGGCGGGGGACATGGCGGACCAGCTCAAGGCCGAGATCGCCGTGCTGGACGATGCGCTGCGCGCCTATGAGGACGACATCCAGAAGCTGCAGAACCGCCTGCGCGAGGCGCGCAGCCGCCAGAGCCAGATCGCCGCGCGGCTGGAAAGCGCGGAGAACCGGGTGAAGCTGCGCACGCTGCTCTCGAGCGAGAGGGTGGACGAGGCGATGGCCCGCTTCGACCAGCTCGAACGCCGGGTCGATTACGCCGAAGGCCGCGCCGATGCGCTGAGCATCGCGCAGAACGGCCCGCCCAGCCTGGCCGACGAGATCGCGGCCCTCGCCGGCGCGGACAAGGTGGACGAGGAGCTGGAAGAGATGAAACGCGCGCTCGGCAAGGGCGCCGAGACGCAGGAGAGCTGATCCATGGACGAAGTCATGATCGTGGCCGCGATCTTCATCGGCCTGCCGTGGATCATCCTCCACTACATCACCAAATGGAAGACCGCCGCCACGCTGACCACGGATGACGAGGCGCTGCTGGAAGAGCTCTACCAGCTCGCCCGCCGGCTCGACGAACGGATGGATACGGTGGAACGGCTCGTCTCCGCCGACCATCCCGACTTCAAGAGCGCGCGGATCCAGGCCGACCGCGAGATCGACAACCAGCCGCTGCGCGAACTGGATCGCCTGCTGGCCGAGAAGGGGAAACTGAAATGAACGGGCAGCACACCACCCTTTATCGCGACACGCACAACGCCAAGCTGCTGGGCGTGTGCTCCGGGCTTGCGGACTATACGGGGGTCAACGCCTTCTGGATCCGGCTGGGCGCGATCGGCCTCCTGTTCATGTCGGGGGGCAGCGTGATCCCGTTCTACCTGATCGCCGGCCTGCTGCTGAACAAGAAGCCGCTGCACCTCTATGTCGATCAGGACGAGCAGAAATACTGGCAGCGCGTGCGCCAGAGCCCCACGCGGACCGCGCGCGAGGTCCGCGCCCGCTTCCGCGACATCGACCGCCGGCTGGCCGAGGTCGAAAGCTTCTACGTGAACAACAATCCGCGCCTTTCGGCCGAAATCGAACGCCTGCGCTGAGCGAACAGGCGGTCAAGGAACGGGGACCGAAACGATGGAAGGCATGCTTGCCCTGCTCATACCGATCATCGCGCTGATGATCCCGATCGTCGCGATCTGGACCAGGCACCGCCAGAAGGTGGCCGAAATGGAGATCGAGGCGGCTGCCCGGATCGGCGCTGAAAAGACCGCGCAACATGCAAGCGGCATCCGGGAACTGGAGGAACGGGTGCGCGTGCTCGAACGGATCGTGACCGACCGGGGCTTCGACGTGGCCCATCAAATCGAGGCCCTGCGCGGCGAACCGGCGCCGATGCACGCCGCCAACGAAAGGAGCAGGCCATGAGCATCGGAACCGCCCTCGTCATCATCGCCGCGATCGCAGCCATATACAGCCTGCGGCGGCAGCGCCTGCAGGGGCACGACTTCCGCTTCCGCGGGGGCCCGGGCATCGAGGAAGGCCCGTCTGCGCGCGAGGAGGAGCTGCTGCGCGAGGTCAAGGAACTGCGGGAGCGGGTGAAGGTGCTCGAACGCATCGCCACCGAGGACCGTGGCGCCCGCGCGATCGCCGACGAGATCGAGAGCCTGCGCAACCGCTAGCCAGCAAGGACGCATCCCCATGACGAGCACATTGATGAGCGAGCAGATCGTGATCGCAGCCGCCGCGCTGGCCGGCCTGGCGATCGTCTCCCTCACCACCTTGCGCGGATGGCAGGGCTGGCTGGCGCTCAAGACCCGCGAACTGGACGGCCGCCGCGCGGAGCCCGAGGGCGGGCTTCCCTCCGGTGCGGCCCGGATCGAGCTGGCCGACCTCAAGGAACGGATCAGGAAGCTGGAAGCGATCGCCTCCGGGGTGGACCCTTGATCTCTCCCTCGTCATTGCGAGCGGAGCGAAGCAATCCAGGGCGGCACGCGACAGCCCTGGATTGCTTCGTCGGCTTCGCCTCCTCGCAATGACGAAGGAACATGCGACGACAGCGGAAGGAATTATCTGTATTTGGACATTCGCGGCCCAGCTTCCGCCCGGGTGGCGATTACGCTAGAGGCGCGCCCATGCGCTCCCTCCACGACATCCGCGAAGAGTATGAATTCCTCGAAGGCGACGAACGCTACCGCCTGCTGATCGAGCTGGGCCGTGAGCTGGAGGAGATGCCCGAGGCGCTCAAGACCGAGGCGACGCTGGTGCGCGGCTGCTCCGCCGCGGTGTGGATCTACCCCACCCGGCAGGGCGACAAGCTGCATTTCCTCGCCGACAGCAATGCCGCGATCACCAAGGGGATCGTCGCGCTGGTGCTGTCCGCCGTGCAGGACAGGCCGGCGGCCGAAGTCGCCGCGATGGACATCACCGCCGCGCTGGAACCGTTCGACCTGCGCAACCAGCTCAGCTCGAACCGCACGCAAGGCGTGCCGAACATGATCGCCCTGATCCGCAAGACCGCCGCCAGGATCGCCGCGGTCGACTAGGCCATCGGTTCCCCTTCCGCCTCCCGCACCATCGCGATCCCCGCCTCGCGCTGGCGCTTGAGCTCGGCCTTCAGCACCGCCGGATCGCGCGCGACCACGAAGCCGAAGCTGACCCCGCCTTCCTTGCCGATGGTGGCGTGGTGGAGCCTGTGCGCCTGCACCAGCCGCTTGGCGTAGCCGCGCCTGGGCACCCAGCGGAAATAGCGCTGGTGGACCAGCCCGTCATGCACCAGCGTATAGACGATCCCGTAGAGCAGGATGCCGAGGCCGATGAAGGTGCCGGGCCACCAGGCGCCCTCGCCCAGCAGCCATTCGCTGCCGAGGGCGAACATCGCGATGCTCGCCGCCGCGCCGAACAGGGCGAACAGGTCGTTCTTCTCCAGCACCCCGTCATGCGGCTCGTGATGATCGCGGTGCCACGCCCAGCCGAAGCCGTGCATGATGTATTTGTGGCTGGCCCACGCGACTCCCTCCATCGCGGCGATGGTGACGAGCACGATCAGGATGGCCGGCACGATCTGCATGGCGCCCGCATCATAGACCCTCCCCGCCGCAGCGAACAGGCGGAAGGCGCCGCGCGGCTGAACGGCGGGATAACGAACCGGTCCGGACGCGACACTATGGTACAACTCGGGACGCCATGGTGCGAATTTCCATGCCATTCCTGTGCCTGCCGGTTCCCTTCCCCCGAGCCGGTCCGAACAGATGGAGTAGATGCCATGCGCAAGTTCCTGATCGCCGCCCCGCTCGCACTGGCCGCCGCTTCGGTGCTGGCCGTCCCCGCTTCGGCCGCGCCCTTCTCCCACCCCGCCCAGCTGCGCAACGAGATCACCCAGCTCGATCGGCAGGTGAACCAGGCCGAACGCCGCCACCTGATCTCCTCGCGCGAAGCCGATCGCCTCGGCCGCCAGGTGAACCAGCTGCAGGCGATGCACGCCCGCTATGCGCGGAACGGCTTCACCAATGGCGAGCTGCGGATCCTGGGCAACCGGATCGAGCTGGTGAAGAAGCAGGTCGCCCGCGAGATCCGCGATCGCGACCATCACCGCCGCTGATATGATCCGGGCTTGAGCGCCGGCAACTTTTCCTCACTTGTCTTGCGGGGCCGACGGGCTTAGGCGGCGCGCCATGGCTAGTCGACCCCGCACCCTTTACGAGAAGATCTGGGATGCCCATCTCGTGGAACGCCGCGAGGACGGGACCAGCCTGATCTATATCGACCGCCACCTGGTCCACGAAGTGACCAGCCCGCAGGCTTTCGAAGCCCTGCGGATGAGCGGCCGCAAGGTCCGCCGGCCCGAACTCACGCTGGCCGTTCCCGATCACAACCTACCCACCACGGCGCGGCTGGACGCCAAGGGGCATCGCATTCCCATCGACGATGCGGAAAGCGCGCAGCAGCTCGCCGCGCTGGAACGGAATGCGCCCGAATTCGGCATCCGCTATTTCGGTGCGACCGACATCAACCAGGGCATCGTGCATGTCGTGGGGCCGGAACTGGGCTTCTCGCTGCCGGGGGCCACCATCGTGTGCGGCGACAGCCACACTTCCTGCCATGGTGGGATCGGCGCGCTGGCCTTCGGCATCGGCACCAGCGAGGTGGAACATGTGCTGGCCACGCAGACGCTGCTGCTCAAGCAGTCGAAGACGATGGAAGTGCGGGTCGAAGGCGATCTCAGCCCCGGCATCACCCCCAAGGACCTGATCCTGCATATCATCGGCGTGATCGGCACGGCCGGCGGCACCGGCCATGTGATCGAATATCGCGGCAAGGTGTTCGAGGAGATGAGCATCGAAGGCCGCCTCACCGTGTGCAACATGTCGATCGAAGGCGGCGCGCGCGCAGGCCTGGTCGCACCCGACGACAAGACCTTCGAATATATCGCGGGCCGCGAATACGCGCCCAAGGGCGAGGATTGGGATCGCGCGGTCGCCTGGTGGCGCACGCTGAGGACCGACGAGGGCGCGACCTTCGACAAGAGCGTGGTGATCGACGCCGCCACTGTCGAACCCACCGTCACCTGGGGCACCAGCCCGGAGGATACGGTGGCCATCGGCGGCGTGGTGCCCGCGCCGGAAAGCTTCCTCGATCCCTCCAAGCAGCGCGCCGCGCAGGCCAGCCTGGACTATATGGGCCTCACCCCGGGCCAGAAGATGTCCGAGGTGGAAGTGCAGAACGTGTTCATCGGCAGCTGCACCAACAGCCGGATCGAGGACCTTCGCGCCGCCGCCGCCGTGCTGAGAGGCCGCAGGAAGGCCGAAACCGTGAAATGGGCCATCGTCGTCCCCGGATCGGGGCTGGTGAAGCAGCAGGCCGAGGCGGAAGGGCTGCACAAGGTGTTCATCGAAGCCGGCCTGGAATGGCGCGAGCCGGGCTGCTCGGCCTGCCTCGGCATGAATCCGGACAAGGTGCCCGCCGGCGAACGCTGCGCATCCACCAGCAACCGCAACTTCGTGGGCCGCCAGGGCCCCGGCGCGCGCACGCACCTGGTCAGCCCCGCAATGGCAGCCGCCGCCGCGGTGACCGGCAAGCTGACCGACGTGCGGGAACTGGTCGACTAGAAGCCTCGCCCCGCCGCTCTGCCGATAGTCGGCCGGGAACCCGACGGGCCGACACGGCATAGAGCGAACAGGCTCGCGGGCGCCGCCGTGCGATGCCCGAAGCCGTGGGAGATGCCTATCCGCAAGTCTTCCTTTCCGCCCGTGGTCGCGCCGGATTGCCGGCTGCTCGTATTGGGCAGCCTGCCGGGCGAAACCTCGCTCGCGGCGCGGCGCTATTACGCGCATCCGAGGAACCTCTTCTGGCGGCTGATGGGGCCGGTGATCGGCGTGGATCTGGTCTCGCTCGGCTACGAGGAACGGCTGGCGGCGCTGCTCCAGGCGCGTGTCGGGCTGTGGGACACGGTCGCATCCGCCATGCGCACGGGCAGCCTCGACGCGGCGATCCGGGAGGAGGAGCATACTCCGCTCGCGCGGCTGGTGGAGGAATTGCCCGAACTGCAGGCGGTGGCCTTCAATGGCGGCAAATCGGCCCGGATCGGCTCCCGCCTGCTCGCGGGAAGCGGGCTTGCCTTGGTCGCGCTGCCGTCGTCGAGCCCCGCCCACGCCGCGATGGACTATGCGGAAAAGGAAAGCCATTGGCTCGCCTTGCGCAATTTCCTCGCCTGAGCCCTTGCCACCTGCCGAAACGCACCCCATTGAACCAGATATGAGCGACAAGAAATCCAAGGGAACCGCAGCGAAGGCCGCGATCGCCGCTGGTGCGGCCATCGGCTCCGCCGCCGTGGCCGCCGCGCTGCTCTACGCCAGCCGCCGCAAGGAAAAGGGCAAGTCCGCCCCGCCCGGCCCGATCCCTTCGGGCGAACCGCCGGAGACGGACTGATGGAAGCGGTCCGCGAAGTGGAAGGCCGCGCCTATCCGTTCGGGATGAAGAATGTCGATACCGACATCATCATCCCGGCCCATTGGCTCAAGACGATCAGCCGCGAAGGGCTGGGCAAGGGCGCGTTCGAAGCGCTGCGCAAGGATCCCGAGAACGTGTTCGACGATCCGGAATATGCCGGCGCGCCGATCATCGTGGCGGGCGATAATTTCGGCTGCGGGTCAAGCCGCGAACATGCCGCCTGGGCCCTGCTGGACATGGGCGTGAAGGCGGTGATCGCACCCAGCTTCTCCGACATCTTCTCGGGCAACGCGTTCAAGAACGGCATCCTCACCGTGGTCCTGCCGCAGGAAGCGATCGACCGGCTGATGGAAGTGGCCGAGACCGATCCGATCACGATCGACCTCGAGAACCAGACCGTGACCACGCCGTTCCAGGACCGTTTCACGTTCGAGATCGACCCGTTCCGCAAGCACTGCCTGATGGAAGGGCTCGACGAAGTGGGCCTCACCCTCGCGCGTGACAGCGCGATCGGCAGCTACGAAGCGCGCCAGGCGGGCGAGATGCCCTGGTTCGCCAAGGGCACGACCGCCGTGCCGGCGTGAATTCCGTTTCATTTTCCGTTCGGCGCGCTTGTCGAAGCCCGGCATTTTCCTTTACGTGGATGTGAAAGGGATGCCTTGGCGGGCAAGCCCGGCCGGACGGCGATTTTCAGGATCAAGAGGCTGACATGACCGATTTCAACGACCGCGAGCGCGCGGAAGAGGCGAAGTTCGCGATGGACGAGGAAACCGCCTTCCGCGTCGCCGCGCGGACGAACAAGCTGCTGGGCCAGTGGGCGGCGGACAAGATGGGGCTGACCCCCGAAGAGACCGAAGCCTATGCCAAGTCGGTCGTCCAGGCCGATTTCGAGGAAGCCGGCCATGAAGACGTGATCCGCAAGGTGCTGGGCGATCTCGTGAGCGCGGGCGTGGAGATCGACGAGGCGGGCGTGCGCGCCGCGCTGGAGGAAAAGTCGGTCGAGGCGCGCCGCCAGCTCATGGGCGGCGTGTAAGCGAAAGGCGCCGCTCATGCCGATGACGGCCGACGATATCGCCGAAATGATCCGGCAGGCTCTGCCCGATGCCCAGGTCGAGATCACCGACCTTGCGGGCGATGGCGATCACTACGCTGCGCACGTCACTTCAGCCGCCTTCGCGGGAAAGAGCCGGGTCCAGCAGCACAAGATGGTCTACGAGGCATTGGGCGGAAAGATGGGCGGCGTGCTTCACGCCTTGCAACTGACCACCGCCGTTCCCAAGTGAAGCGCGTAAGATCGATTTGTCCCGTTTCGTAAGGTCCGTTCCATGTCCGATACCAATGCCCGCATTTCCGAGATCGTGAATTCGAACGATGTCGTGCTGTTCATGAAGGGCACTCCGCTATTCCCGCAATGCGGCTTCTCCAGCCGAGCGGTCGCGATTCTCGAACATTGCGGCGTCGCTTATGGCAGCGTCGACGTGCTGCAGGACATGGAGATCCGCCAAGGCATCAAGAGCTATTCGGACTGGCCGACCATTCCCCAGCTTTACGTGAAGGGCGAATTCGTCGGCGGCAGCGACATCATGATGGAAATGTTCGAAGCCGGCGAACTGCAGCAGCTGCTGGACGACAAGCAGGTCGCCAAGGCATCCTGATCCGGCTTCGGGCTCCCCGCCTTCATTGCCGCGACTTGCTGAAAAGCGAGGCGGAGCCGGGAGACCAGTTTAGAGGGACAGGGGCCGGCTCCCGCCTCTTTCGAAGACTTGGGTGCCGACACTGTATCAACGCGCGCATCGGTCAGAGCCTATCGCGTATTTCCGCACGATAGGATGGCTCGTAGAACCCTAACGCTCTGTGGGGTCGTTAATCCGCTGACACGAGAGAGACCCACCTCCGGGCGGAGCGATCAGGCGGCCTTCTGCCGCCTGCGCCGCCAGATGATCAGGCCGGCCGCACCTGCGGCAAACAGGCCCAGCATGCCCGGTTCCGGCACCTGGGTGCCGCCCGAGGAGGAGGACGAACCGGTGCTGCCGCCACTGCTGCTGCTCGAGCTGGACGAGGAAGGCGGCGTGTAGGTGCCATTGTAGGTGCCCACATGCATCTCGCCATCCTGGATCAGGTTGCCGAACACCGCCGAACCCTGGATGTAGTTATAGGTGTGGGCATCCGCCTTGGGCGCCAGCACCGAACCGCCGAAAGCGGTGGTCAGGGTGAGGTTCTCCGCCTCGTAGAAGTTCCAGATCACGCTTTCGCCGAGATTGTTCGTCCCGCCCAGGAAATTGTCGTTGAGCGTGATCGAGGTGCCGCTGACATTCACGATCGCGGTGTCTGCCCCGTTCAGGTTGAACTGGATCTCACCGATGGAATCGAGGTCCGCCGCCGAGATGTTGAACACCGCCACGCCGTCGGCATCGGGCTGCGCGCTGAACACGCCCTTGTTCCCCACGATCGTGAAGCTGCTGTTCGAGGAAAGCCCGCTGAGATCCAGCGACAGGTTGGTGGCGCTGGTCGCGATCAGGCTGGCATCCTGCTGCAGATCCAGCAGGAATTGCGGATTGGACGATGCCAGGTTCGAATTGACCGTGTTGCTGTTGACGTTGGTGTTGCTGATCGAGCCGCCCACCTGCACCGTCTGCGGATTGCCGTTCAGGTTGAAGCCGCTGTTGACGCTGCCGCCGATCACCGCGCCCGAACCGTTATTGAGGTTCTTGGTCCCGCCGTTCACGTCGCCCACCACCGTGAGCCCGGGCTGGCCGTTGGTGGAAGCCGTGCCGGGGTTGATGTTGTAGTTCGACGAGTTGCCCGAGAGATCGCCGCCTACGAAGGTCCGCCCCTCCACTTCGGAGGAAGAGGTCAGGTCGCCCAGCACCACCAGGTTCCACTCGCGCAGGATGTCGAGACCGGTGATGGTGGCGGCGAAGGCCGGAGCGGCCAGGGCGACGGCGGCGATAGCCGCAACGGGAACGATCAGTCTGGTAGCGAGGGACACGGTGGTTTCCCGATTCTGGTGTTTCGTGGAGTTCGCGGCGCCTCTGCCAATATTTTCGCGAGAATGGGAGTCTTGATCCAGTGACGTTCCGTTTCTGAACAGGACATCTCGAAGTAGGTTAACACGGAGAAAAGACCCTCCGCGATAATCTCCCATTGAGCGGGCCGCATCTTGCTGCGACAGGCGCAGGCCGACCTGGAGTGGATGAGACGATGCCCCGCAAGCCTATCGATGCCTTCGCCGTTTCCCTGATGGTGGTGCTGTGCGTGATCTGGGGCATGCAGCAGGTGGCGATCAAGCTGGTGGCAGCGGACATGAGCCCACTGCTCCAGGTGGGCATGCGCTCCGGCGTGGCGGCGTTGGTCATCGCGTTCATCGTCCTTGTCCGGCGGGAGCATGCTGCGCTAGGCGGGACATGGAAGCCCGGGCTGCTGGTGGGCACCCTGTTCGGGCTGGAATTCATCTTCATCGGCGAAGGATTGCGCTTCACCAACGCTTCGCACATGGCGATCTTCCTCTACACTGCGCCTCTCTTCGCCGCGCTCGGCCTGCATCTGATGCGGCCGGAGGAACGGCTGAACATGGTCCAGTGGGCAGGTATCTTCGCCGCCTTCGCCGGCGTGGTCCTGTCCTTTGCCGGCAGGGGCGAAAGCGCTGCGGGAACCCTGGTCTGGCTGGGCGACCTGCTCGGGATCCTGGCAGGGGCGTTCTGGGGCGCGACCACGGTGGTAGTGCGCGGCTCGAAGCTGTCGGACAGCCCGGCTTCGCTGACGTTGCTCTACCAGCTCCTGGGCGGCTTCCTGCTGGCCAGCGGGGCGGCGGCTGCGCTTGGCCAGACCGAAGTGCGGGTGACGCCCGGCCTGCTCGCCAGCCTGGGCTTCCAGTCCATCATCGTTGCCGTGATAAGCTATCTCGCCTGGTTCATGCTGCTGCGCACCTATCTCGCATCGCGCCTCGGCGTGCTCACCTTCCTCACGCCGATCTTCGGCGTGATCGCGGGCGTGGTGGTCCTGAGCGAGCGGCTTGAGGCGGGCTTCGTTCTCGGCGCGCTGCTGATCATGGGCGGCATCCTGCTGGTCAGCGGGCGGGATGTGCTGCTTCGCCGCAGGCAATGCTCCACCCCGATCGTGCCCTCTACCTGAACGCGGCGATACACTTCCCGACAATTTCCGACAATTTCGCCTCTGCCCGACAAAGATCTGCGACAGTCGGGGCTTATTGCCGATCTCATGGTTGAACCCCTTTCCATGAGCATGCCCCGATGAAGATCATTCTCACCGCCTTCGCCCTCGCCGGTTTCCTGATCGGAGCCGGCGCCATCGCGTTCCCGCAAGAGCAATATGCCGGAACGGAAATCATCGAAGGAAAGGATCATCCGATCCAGCTGGGCCGCATGGTCGTGACCGCGACCGCATTGCCGCCCGAATCCCTGTGACCGCAGGAGCCCGCCGCCAAAGCCTCCCTCACTCGGGTGAAGGAGCGGCCTCCTCCGCGTTCCAGCCGCCCCCGAGCGCCTGGTAGAGCGTGACGCGCGCGCTCAGGGCGTCGGCCCGCGCCTGGATCAGCCCCAGCTCCGCCGCCAGCAGCCCCCGCTGTGCATCGAGCTGCTCGAGATAGGGCGAATAGCCTGCGCGGTAACGATTGGAAGCCAGGCGGAAGGATTCCGCCAACGCATCGCGCTGCGCCGACAGGATGCCGACCTGCTCGTCGGTCTTGGCCGCCGCGACCAAGGCATCGTTCACTTCCCGAAACGCGTTGAGCGCCGCCTTGCGATAGGAGAAGGCGGCGGCATCACGCTGGGCAGCGGCGCTTTCCGCCCCCGCCCTCAACCGCCCTCCTTCGAACAGGGGGGCCAGTATGCTGCCGCCGACCGACCAGAGGGTGACCGGATCGGCCAGAAGGGTGGAGAACGCCGCTCCAGCCGAGGCCGACAGGCGCAATTGAGGCAGAAAACGCTTGCGCGCGGCGGCAAGGGAATAGTCGGCGGCCGCGAGCTGCCATTCCGCCTGGGCCACATCCGGACGCCGGCGCAGAAGCTCCGAAGGCAAGGCCTCGGGTATCGCCGGCTCCGCCAGCCTAGCAAGCGAAGCCCCCCGCTCGACCGGCCCGGGCAGGTCGCCCACCAGCAGCTTGAGCCCATTCTCCTGCCGGGCGATCGCCTGCTCGATCGTCGGTACGATCTGGGCAGCCGCCTGATATTCCGCCTCCGCCTGTGCCAGCTCGAGCTGTGGTGAATAGCCCGCCTCCGCGCGGCGGCGGGCGAGCGCCAGCGCTTCCTGGCGCACCTGCAAGGTCCGCCGCGCCACTTCCAGCCGTGCATCCAGCGCGAGCAGGGTGACATAACCGCTGGCCGTTGCTCCGGCGACGGACAGGCGCACCGCGTCCCGGGCGGCATCGCTCGCCAGCCAGGCGGCGCGGGCGGCGGATGACTGGTCGGACAGCCTGCCGAACAGGTCCGCTTCCCAGGCGAGCTGGATCTGCGGCTGCCCTGCCGTCTGCTCGGAAGGCTGGCCGAACGCGTTGAGGCTGCGCGAGCGTGCACCCGTGGCGGAAGCATCGACCGTGGGCAGGAGCGCCGCCCTGGCCGCCATTTCCTGCGCGCGGGCCTCACGCACGCGGGCGCCCGCCACCGCGATGTCCAGATTGTCGGCCAGCGCGCGCTCGACCAGCGCGGTGAGGACAGGATCTTCGAAGCGCTGCCACCATTCGCGATCGAGGGGAGCCTCGCCCTCCAGGTCGGCGCGCCATTCCGCGGGCGGAACCACCGGAGCGACCTGCGCGGTCTGCACCGCCGGCCCGGCACAGCCCGCCAGCAATGCAAGCAGGGAGGCGGCGATGCGCCGCATCAATCCCTCGTCGCCACGCTGACCTCGACCGACATCCCCGGCCGCAGGCGCTGCGCCAGCGCCTGACCCGGATCGACCCGGATGCGGACCGAGATCCGCTGCGCCACCTTCACGAAATTGCCCGTGGCATTGTCCGCCTTCAACACCGCGAATTCGGAGCCCGCGGCGGGGGAAAGGCTTTCAACCCTGCCGGTGAGTTTCGCGCCATCCAGCGCATCGACTCGGAACGTGACCCGCTGCCCCACCCGCATGCCGCTGGTCTGCGCCTCCTTGAAATTGGCGATGACCCAGAAATCGCGCGGAACGAGGAACATGAGCTGCGTGCCCGCCGTCACGAAAGCGCCGTTGCGCACGCCGATCTCGGACAATTGGCCGTCGGCCGGCGCGCGAATGACGGTGTTGGCAAGGTCGATCTCCGCGAGGTGCAATTGGGCCTTCGCACCTTCGACCGCCGCTTCCAGCCCGCCGCGCCCCACGATCACCGAGCGCACATTCTGCAACCCCGCCTGCCGGGCCGCTTCCGCCTGCCGCAACGAGGCCTGCGCGGCGAGCAGTGTGGCGCGCGTCTGGTCGCGTTCCCGCTCCGAGATCGAACCGTCGGCCACCAGGGCATCGGCGCGCCGCATGTCCGCCTCGGCCCGCACGAGCTGGGCACGTGCGCTGGCAATCGCCGCTTCCTGCCCGCTCAGGGCCGCCTCGCGCGAACGCTGGCTTTGCTGCGAATTGGCAAGAGATGCCAGTTGGGCGGCGAGATTGGCCTTCGCCTGCTCCACCCGCGCGGCATAGATCCGGTCATCGATGGTGGCGAGCACCTGCCCCGCCTTCACCTGGGTGAAATCCTGCACCGGCACGGAAGTGACGTAGCCGCTGACCTGCGGGCTGATCACCGTCACTTTCCCCCGGACATAGGCATTGTCCGTCTGCTGCGACCAGCCGGCGAAAGGCGGCAGGCCCCATGCGTAGAGGATCGCCAGCACCGCCGCGAGCGCAAGGGCGATCACCAGCGCTATCGTCTTGCGGCTTCTCGCGGGAGGGCGCCAGCCCTGCGGGGGCGGCTCGACCTGCGGATCGTTGATCGGCGGCTCCCCCGGCCCCTCCGTTTCCTCATCCTGGCTTGCCATGCCCTGCCCTTCTCAGCCTCTGCCCTCATCGCTCGCGGCGGCCAGCTTCGCCTGCTCCTGCGCCCGGCGCTGCAGCAGGATGATGGGCGAAATCTCGCCCCGCCGCCGCATCGACCGGCGGATTATCCAGTCACACAACGCGGCCAGCAAGGCAAGGAAGCCGATCAGCAGGAACACGTCGTTATAGGCCAGGATATGCGCCTCGCGCGAAACCTGCCGCGCCAGCAGCGCGGCCCCTTCGGCATTGCGCAGCACCGGATCGCCGATCACCCCGCTCACCGCCCCGGCCCCGGCCCGCAGCCGTGCGGCCACCTGGGGGTCGGTCATCACGATGGATTGCACCAGCTCATGCGAATGGAATTTCTGCCGGATGGTCTGGAAGGTGCCCAGTGCAGCGGTGCCGACAAGGCCGCCGATGCTCTGGCTCATGCTGAACAGAACCACGAAGCTCACGAAATTGCGCGGGCCGGCCAGCAACATCCGCGCCAGGCCGATAACCATCGCCTGCGCCAGGAACAGGATCGAGGCGAAACCGATCAGCGCCTGGCTGAGATAGAGGCTGCTCGGGCGGGTGAGGTTGGTGGCGTGGGCATCCATGAACGCGCCGATGGCGATCAGCACGATGGAGACGGAGATCGGCCGCGCCAGATTGGCGGGATCGAATGTGAACACCACGGTGGCCATCGCGGCGATCGAGGCCAGCACGATGATCACATTGAGCGTCACCATCTGGTCGTTCATCATGCCGAGCGTGGTGAGCAGGCCGATCGATCCGAAGGCCTGTTCCGAAAGCAGCACCCGCACCGAGGCCGCGACCACCATCAGCCGAATCATCTCCCGCGTGCTCAGCCATCGCGTGTTGATGAGAGGATTGGACCGGTAATGTTCGATGAGCAGGGAGGCACAGATCAGGATCACCGCGGCCGCCAGCGAATATCCCATCCAGGCGCGTTCGGTCCACCATTCGATCCGCCCCTGGGTGAGCACGGCGATCATCAGCCACAGCCCCGGGGCGAGCAGGGCGATGGTGAGGAAATCGGTGCGTTCGAAGACCTTCAGCCGCTCGCTGGGCGGAAGCGGCAGCGACATGACCGCCGCCAGCGTGGCGAGCACCAGCCCCAGCTCGAACCAGTAGAGCATGTGCCAATCGCCGGAGATCAGGAGATCGGGGGAGATGATCCGGGCGAGCGGCGTGGCGAGCTGCGGTATCGAAATGCCCAGCATAATGCCCGCCAGCCGCTTGGGCGCAGGCAGCGACTGCACCAGATAGAGCACGGTCAGCGTCGAAAGTCCGCTCGCCGAAGCCCCGCTGGCCCCGCGCACCAGCACGGAAGACCAGAAATCGTGCACGAAGAGGTGCAGCACCGCCATCACCGCATAGATCGCCAGCATGTAGCGGACGAAGCTCTGCAACCCGAATTGCTGGCGGAACTTCACCAGCAGCAGGTTGGCGGTCGTGTTGGTCATCAGATAGGCGGCCGTCAGCCAGGCGCTTTCATCGGTGTTGAGCCCGAGGGTGCCTTGCGCGAAGTTGAGGTTGGCGGCGACCAGCGCATTGCCCAACCCGCCGGTGATCCCGATCAGCAGGCCGATGGCGAAATAGAAATAGCGCCGGCGCTGCGGATGATCGGGATTGGCCGGAGAACCGGGCAGAGTGGGCCGTTCATGCGGCTTGAACTCATAGGCCGGCTCGTCCGCCGTCATTGGCCCTGTTCCACGAGAGGAGAAGCCAGCCAGACCGCAGAATAGCCGGCCAGCATGCCGGGCAGATCGGCGTTCACGGAAAGGAGCGGTTCGCCTTGCTGCTCGACCTCCTCCAGCGCGAGCGGCTCCGGGCCGAGATTGTAGATGCAGCGGACCAGCTCGCCCTGCGCTGCGCGGTCGAAGGCGAGCAAGGCCCCTTCCGCCCGGCAGTTCCCGAAGCTGCCATGCCGCAATGCCCGCCGGGCCTTGCGGATAGCCAGCAGGCGGCGCGCCAGGTTGAGGATCGAGGTCTCATCGCCTTGCTGGCGCTCGATAGCGCGGGCGAGGTTGGCCGGGGCCAGCGGCAGCCACGGAGCGACGGTGGTGAACCCGCCCAGCGGCGCCTCCTGCCACGGCATCGGCGTGCGCGCGCCGTCGCGCGAGAGGGTGAGCGGCCAGTTGGCGATCGCTTCAGGGTCCTGCAGCAACTCGTACGGGATCACGTCCTGCTCCAGCCCGAGCTCCTCGCCCTGGTAAAGGATAATGTTGCCCCTGAGCGAGGCAAGCAGGGCCAGCTTCATCCGCGCGAAGCGCCCGACGTCTTCCGGGGCGCACCAGCGGGAAACAGCGCGCGGCGCATCGTGGTTCTCGAACGCCCAGCTCGGCCAGCCCTGGGCCAGGCCATCCGCTCCAGGAAAGCCGCCCCATTCCCCCATCGCTTCGGCCACCAGCGCGGGAGTGAGCGCGGGCGCATAGAGGAAGTTGAAGCCATAGGCGCTGTTCAGGCGGCGATCCCCGGCGGTGTAGGCCTTCATTTCCGCCACGGAGTCGTCCCCGCCCACTTCGGCCATCGTGAAGATCGCCCCATAGCGGTCGCACAGGCTGCGGATACGCTCGATGAAGCCGACCATGCCCGGCTGCGACTGGCTGTAGAGCTTGGTCTGGAAATCGAACGGCCGGTTGAAGGCGCGCCCGTCCCTCGGCGCGGGCGGATTATCCCTCAGCTGCGGATCGTGCATCGCGTGGTTCAGCGCATCGAGCCGGAAGCCGTCCACCCCGCGCTCCAGCCAGAAGCGCGCCACGCCCAGCAGCGCATCCTGCACTTCGGGATTATGGACGTTGAGCTGCGGCTGCTCCTTGAGGAACGTGTGCATGTAATATTGGCGGCGGCGCGCATCCCAGGTCCAGGCCGGGCCGCCGAACACCGATTGCCAGTTGCTGGGCGGCGTGCCGTCCTCCTTCGCGTCGGCCCAGACATACCAGTCCACCTTCGCCCCTTCCTTGCCTGCCCGGCTTTCCGCGAACCAGGGATGATCGCTCGACGTGTGAGCATAGACCTGGTCGATCAGCACGCGCAGCCCATGGGCATGCGCCGCCTCCACCACGCGATCGAAATCGGCCAGCGTGCCGAACACCGGATCGACATCGCAGAAATCCGCCACGTCATAGCCGAAATCGCGCATGGGGGAGGTGAAGAAGGGCGAGATCCAGATCGCGTCCACCCCCAGCGAGGCGACGTAGTCCATCCGCCGGGCGATGCCGGCGAGATCGCCCACGCCATCGCCATTCGTGTCCAGGAAGCTGCGGGGATAGATCTGGTAGATCGCCGCGCCGCGCCACCAGGGCTGAACAGGCGGCGAGGCGCTTTCGACCATGCTGTGTTCACGGGATCGGTTTGCCATGCACCGCCAGCATAAGCCAGATTTCGCGGCCGTGCAGCCATCGTGAAGAATCCACCCGCCCACGGCAGGCAAATTCTTGCGGATGGAGCCCGGAATCGCCTACCCGCTATGGCAGAGGAGTTTCGGAGGAAGAATCGCCGGCTTGGCGCCGATGCGCGTCTGCCGGCTGGTGAACTCAAATCGGGAGCCTGCGATCCGTGTCCTCCACTTCCAGCGAAAAGATCCGGCAGATCGACGCCAACCTGATCGACGTGCTGCGCCATCGCGTCGGCAAGGACGAGCGGGCCGCGAAGCTGCATGACTGGTTCAACGCCACCGTCCTCGCCCTGCGGGACGAAGTGATCGACCGGTGGATGGAAGCCACCCGCAAGACTTATGCGACCCAGGGCAAGCGGGTCTATTACCTGAGCCTGGAGTTCCTGATCGGCCGCCTGCTGCGCGACACGCTGTCCAATATGGGCCTCACGCGCGAGATGGAGCAGGCGCTGCGCAATCATGGGCTGGACCTGGCCGGGCTGGAAGAGCTGGAGCCCGATGCAGCGCTCGGCAATGGCGGCCTCGGCCGGCTGGCCGCCTGCTTCATGGAAAGCCTCGCGAGCCTGGACATCCCTGCCTATGGCTACGGCATCCGCTATGTGAACGGCATGTTCCGCCAGCGGATCGACCAGGGCTGGCAGGTCGAGCTGCCCGAGACCTGGCTCAGCCACGGCAATCCCTGGGAGTTCGACCGGCGGGAAAGCGCCTATCTGATCGGCTTCGGCGGCGAGGTGGTGACGGAGAACGACAGCGCGGCGTGGAAGCCCGCCGAGCAGGTCGAGGCTTCGGCGGTCGACACGCCGATGGTCGGCTGGCGTGGCAGGCGGGTCAACACGCTGCGGCTATGGACCGCCAATTCGCTCGACCCGATCAAGCTGGACGTGTTCAATGCGGGCGACCATGTCGGCGCGCTGGAGGAGAACCTGCGCGCCGACAGCCTGGTGCGGGTGCTCTATCCCGCCGATTCCAGCCCGGCCGGGCAGGAATTGCGGCTGCGGCAGGAATATTTCTTCACCTCCGCCTCCATCCAGGACATCGTCCGCCGCCACAAGCAATATCAGGGCGATGTGCGGACCTTGCCCGATCACGCGGCGATCCAGCTCAACGACACGCATCCTTCGGTCGCCGTGGCGGAGCTCATGCGGCTGCTGATGGACCTGGAAGGCCTCGAGTTCGACGAAGCGTGGGACATCACCCGCCGCAGCATCGCCTATACGAACCACACCCTCCTGCCCGAAGCGCTGGAGGCATGGCCGCTGCCGCTGTTCGAGCGGCTGCTGCCGCGCCACATGCAGATCGTCTATGCGATCAACACCCGCGTGCTGCGCGAAGCGCGCCAGGCCGGGCTGGACGATGCCGCCATCGCGGCGATCTCCCTGATCGACGAGGCGGGGGAACGGCGCGTGCGCATGGCCAACCTGGCCTTCGTGGGGGCGCACAGCGTGAACGGCGTGGCGGCCCTGCATACCGAGCTGATGAAGACCACGGTCTTCGCCGATCTCCACAAGCTCTATCCCGACCGGATCAACAACAAGACCAACGGCGTCACCCCGCGCCGCTGGCTGCAGCAATGCAATCCCGGCCTGGTCTCGATCATCAGGGAGGCGATCGGCGACGCCTTCCTCGACGATGCGGAGAAGCTGGCCGATCTCAACACGCTGGCCGACGATGCCGGGCTGGGCGAGCGTATCGCCGAAGCGAAGCGGGCCAACAAGGTGGCGCTGGCTGCGCGGATCAAGGCGCTGACCGGTGTACGCCTCAATCCCGACGCGCTGTTCGACGTGCACATAAAGCGCATCCACGAATACAAGCGCCAGCTGCTCAACCTGATCGAGACGGTGGCGCTCTACGACCAGATCCGCAGCCATCCCGAACGGGACTGGGTGCCGCGGGTGAAGATCTTCGGCGGCAAGGCCGCGCCGAGCTATCACAACGCCAAGCTGATCATAAAGCTGGCGAACGACATCGCCCGGCGGGTCAATTCCGACCCGGCGGTGGGCGGGCTGCTCAAGGTGGTGTTCGTCCCCAATTACAACGTCACCCTGGCCGAGGAGATCATCCCCGCCGCCGACCTTTCGGAGCAGATCTCCACCGCGGGCATGGAAGCTTCCGGCACGGGCAACATGAAGTTCGCGCTCAACGGAGCGCTGACCATCGGCACGCTGGACGGGGCGAATATCGAGATCATGGACCGGGTGGGGAGCGAGAATATCGTGATCTTCGGCCTGACCACCCAGGAAGTGGCCGATAAGCGGGCCAATGGCTACGATCCGCGGGAATTGATCGAAGGATCGCGCGAATTGCAGCAGGCGATCAGCGCGATCGCTTCCGGCGTGTTCTCGCACGATGATCCGCATCGCTATACCGACCTCATGGGCGGCATCTACGATCACGACTGGTTCATGGTCGCGGCCGATTTCGACGCCTACCACGCAGCCCAGCGCGGGATTGACCGGCTGTGGGAGGATCAGGCGAGCTGGCGGACCAAGGCGATCCGGAACATCGCCAATGTCGGATGGTTCTCGTCAGACCGGACGATCGGGGAATATGCCCGGGAGATCTGGGGAGTATTGTGAAGCCGCCGAGATCCGCCCTGACATCGCTGCTGGAAGGCACCCATGCCGATCCGTTCTCTCTGCTCGGCCCGCATGCCGGGCCGGAAGGGACCTTCGCCCGGGCGATCCTGCCCGGGGCGGAAGAGGCGGTGGCCTTCAGCCTGAAGGGCGGACGGCTGGGAAGGATGACGCGGATCGACCCGCGCGGGCTGTTCGAAGGCCATCTGCGGGGCAAGCCGAAGCCCGTGAGATACCATTGCCGCGCGGGCGGGCACGAATGGTGGGTGGCCGACGCCTACAGCTTCGGGCCGGTGCTGGGGCCAATGGACGATTTCCTGTTCGCCGAAGGCACCCATTTCCGCCTGTTCGACAAGATGGGCGCGCATTGCATCGAGCACGAAGGCGCGGCCGGCGTGCATTTCGCGGTCTGGGCGCCCAATGCGCGACTGGTGAGCGTGGTGGGCGATTTCAACGATTGGGACCCGGCCCGCCATCCGATGCGCAACCGCCGCGACATCGGGGTGTGGGAGATATTCGTTCCCGAGATCGGCGCGGGGCACGCTTACAAATACCGCATCGTGGGACCGGACGGCGCGGTGCAGCCGCTCAAGGCCGATCCCTATGCCTTCGCTTCCGAGCTGCGCCCGAAGACCGCGTCGCTCACCGCCCATCCGGTCAAGCCGGACTGGGGGGACGAGGCGCATCGCCGCCACTGGTCCTCCGTCGATCCCCGGCGGGAGGCGATCTCGATCTACGAGGTCCACCCCGGATCGTGGCGGAGGAACGAGCATGGCTGGTTCCTGACCTGGGACGAGATGGCCGAAACGCTGATCCCCTATGTGGTGGAGATGGGTTTCACCCATATCGAGTTCCTGCCGATCTCCGAGCATCCCTACGATCCGAGCTGGGGCTATCAGACCACCGGGCTCTTCGCCCCATCGGCCCGCTTCGGCGGACCGGACGGCTTCGCCCGCTTCGTGGACGGGGCGCACCGGGCGGGGATCGGCGTGCTGATCGACTGGGTGCCCGCCCATTTTCCCACCGACGAGCACGGCCTCGCCCGCTTCGACGGGACGGCGCTCTATGAGCACGAGGACCCGCGCCTGGGTTTCCATCCGGACTGGAACACGGCGATCTACAATTTCGGGCGGCGGGAAGTATCCTCCTTCCTGGTCAACAACGCGCTGTTCTGGGCCGAGCGCTATCATGTCGACGGGCTGCGCGTGGATGCGGTAGCCTCCATGCTCTACCGCGACTATTCGCGGGAAGCGGGGGAATGGATCCCCAATGAGGCCGGCGGGCGCGAGAATTGGGAAGCGGTCGAATTCCTGCGCAAGATGAACAAGGCGGTCTATGGCAGCCATCCGGGCATGATCACCATCGCGGAGGAGAGCACTGCCTGGCCCGGAGTCACCCTGCCCGCCCATGAAAAGGGCCTGGGCTTCGGCTTCAAGTGGAACATGGGCTTCATGCACGATACGCTGCGCTACATGGCGCGCGAGCCCATCCACCGGCAATATCACCATCAGGACGTGACCTTCGGCCTGATGTATGCCTTCGCCGAGAATTTCGTCCTGCCGCTGAGCCATGACGAGGTGGTCCATGGCAAGGGATCGCTGCTGGGCAAGATGAGCGGCGACGATTGGCAAAAATTCGCCAATCTGCGCGCCTATTACGCCTTCATGTGGGGTTATCCCGGCAAGAAGCTGCTGTTCATGGGGCAGGAATTCGCCCAGCGGCGCGAATGGAGCGAGGAACGGGCGCTGGATTGGGAGCTGCTCGATGCGCCGGCCCATGCGGGCGTGCGGCGGCTGCTGCGCGACCTCAACCGCCTCTATCGCGAGAAGCCCGCCCTCCATGCCCGCGATTGCGAGGGTGAAGGGTTCGAATGGCTGGTGGCGGATGATGCAGACGCCTCGGTCTTCGCCTGGCTGCGCAAGGCGCCCGGCGCGGCCGCGGTGGCGGTGATCGCCAATATGACGCCCGCGACCCACGGCCATTATCGCCTGCCCCTCCCCCATGATGGGCTGTGGCGCGAGGTGCTGAATTCCGACGCGCTGGATTACGGGGGCAGCGGCCTGGGGAACCTGGGCCGGGTGACCGCCGAGAACGGCGCGGCGCATGTCATATTGCCGCCGCTGGCGACGATCATGCTAGAATATACGGGACAGGAACCGAATGGGTAACGGGACGAGGAATACCGCCGGGCAGCCGCTGGCGCGCGATGCGATGGCCTATGTGCTGGCCGGCGGGCGAGGCAGCCGGCTGAAGGAGCTGACGGACAACCGCGCGAAGCCGGCGGTCTATTTCGGCGGGATGAGCCGGATCATCGATTTCGCGCTGTCCAACGCGATCAATTCGGGCATCCGGCGCATCGGCGTGGCCACGCAATACAAGGCCCATTCACTGATCCGCCACATGCAGCGCGCATGGAACTTCATGCGGCCCGAACGGAACGAGAGTTTCGACATCCTGCCCGCTTCGCAGCGCATCTCGGAGATGCTGTGGTATGAAGGCACCGCCGACGCCGTCTACCAGAACATCGACATCATCGCGACCCACGCTCCCAAATACATGGTCGTGCTGGCGGGCGACCACATCTACAAGATGGATTACGAGGTGATGCTGCGCCAGCATGTGGACAGCGGCGCGGACGTCACCGTGGGCTGCCTGGTCGTGCCGCGCAAGGATGCCACCGGCTTCGGCGTGATGAAGGTGGACGAACAGGGCGTCATCACCGACTTCGTGGAGAAGCCGGCCGACCCGCCGGCCATCCCCGGCGAGCCGGACAACGCGCTGGCTTCGATGGGCATCTATGTCTTCGAAACGCAATTCCTGTTCGACCAGCTGCGCCGGGATGCGGAAACGCCCGGCTCCGGCCGCGATTTCGGCGGGGACATCATCCCCTATATCGTGAAGCACGGGAAGGCGGTGGCCCACCGCTTCACCGACAGCTGCATCCGCGCCGCCGAGGAGATCGAGGAATATTGGCGCGACGTGGGCACGCTGGACGCCTATTTCGATGCCAATCTCGACCTGACCGACGTCGTCCCCAAGCTCAACCTCTATGACCGCGAATGGCCGATCTGGACCGACCAGATCATCGCCGCACCCGCCAAGTTCGTGCATGACGAGGAAGGGCGGCGCGGCCATGCGATCTCCTCGCTCATCAGCCAGGACTGCATCGTCTCGGGCGCGCTCGCCCGGCGCAGCCTGCTGTTCACCGGGGTGAAGATGGGCAGCTATTCCAGCGCCGACGAAGCGGTGATCCTGCCCTATTGCAATATCGGCCGGGGGGCACGGCTTTCGCGCGTGATCATCGATTCCGGCGTCCGCATCCCCGAAAGGCTGGTGGTGGGCGAAGACCCGGAGCTGGACGCGCGCCGCTTCCGCCGCACCGAAAGCGGCGTGTGCCTGATCACCAAGGCGATGATCCAGGCGCTGCAGAACTGATGGCGCTGAACGTCCTCTCGGTCGCATCCGAGGCGGTGCCGCTGGTGAAGACCGGCGGGCTGGCGGATGTGGCCGGGGCCCTGCCCGGTGCGGTGGAACCGCATGGCGTCGCGGTCACCACCATGCTGCCCGGCTATCCCGCGGTGCTGGGGAAGCTCGCTCGCCCGCGTGAGGTGCATCGCTGGGATTCGCTGCTGGGCGAACCGGCACGGCTGCTTTCGGCCAAGGTCGGCGGGCTGGCGCTGCTGGTGCTGGACGCGCCGGGCTATTTCGCGCGCGAAGGCGGCCCCTATGGCGATCCGGGCGGGAAGGACTGGGCCGACAACTGGCGCCGCTATGCCGCTTTCGGCCGGGCGGCCGCCGATGTCGCGGGCGGCGCGGTGAAAGGCAGGCGCTTCGCCCTGCTCCATGCGCATGACTGGCAGGCGGCGATGGCGATCGCCTATCTGCGCTTCGCCCCCTTCCAGGGGCACGGCGTGCCCAGCGTGATGACCATCCACAACATGGCGTTCCAGGGCTACTTCCCGGCCCCCGTGTTCGAGGGGCTGGAACTGCCCCGCGCCGCCTGGTCGATCGACGGGGTGGAAAGCTATGGCGGGGTCGGCTTCCTCAAGGCGGGGCTGCAACTGGCCGACGCGATCACCACCGTAAGCCCGAGCTACGCTGCCGAGATCCGGATTCCGGAATTCGGCATGGGGCTGGAAGGGCTGATCGCCGGCCGGGGAGACCGGGTGATCGGCATCCTCAACGGGATAGACGGCCAGGAATGGAACCCGGCCACGGATCCGGCGCTGGCTGCGAACTACACCGCGAAGGCGCTGGGCAGGCGCAAGACGAACAAGCGCGCGATCGAGGCCGAGTTCGGGCTCGAGCGGGATGACGGCCCTCTCTTCGTCGCGGTCAGCCGCCTCACCTGGCAGAAGGGCATGGACGCCCTGCCCGAGGTGCTGGACCATCTCGCGGGAAACGGCGCGCGGCTGGCTCTGCTCGGATCGGGCGACGCGGCGATCGAGCAGGCGCTCCATGCCGGGGCCGCGCGCCATCCAGGGCGGATCGCCGTGCGGATCGGCTATGACGATCGATTGTCGCACCTGCTGCAGGGCGGCGGGGACGCGATCCTGATCCCCAGCCGGTTCGAGCCCTGCGGCCTCACCCAGCTCTATGGCCTCGCCTATGGCTGCGTGCCGGTGGTGGCGCGCACGGGCGGCCTCGCCGATACGGTGATAGACGCCAACCTGGCCGCGCTACGGCAGGGCGTGGCGACCGGCATCCAGTTCGCCGGCGTGGATTATCACGCGCTGGCCACCGCCGTCAGCCGCGCCGTGGCGCTCTATCGCGATCCGCCGGCCTGGCGCTCCCTGCAAAGGAACGGGATGGCCTGCGATTTCTCCTGGACGCGCAGTGGCGCGGCCTATGCCGATCTCTACCGCCAACTTGCCAGCGAGGCCGCATGACGCCGATCTCCGTCCCCACCTCCCCCTATGAAGGCCAGAAGCCGGGCACCTCCGGCCTGCGCAAGAAGGTGCGGGTGTTCCAGCAGCCGAACTATGCCGAGAACTTCATCCAGTCGGTGTTCGACGTGGTGCGACCCGAAGCCGGGGCCACGCTGGTGCTGGGCGGTGACGGACGTTTCCACAACCGCGCGGTGATCCAGCAGGCGATCCGCATCGCCGCCGCCAATGGCTATGGCCGGGTGCTGGTCGGCCGCGGCGGCATCCTCTCCACTCCCGCGGCAAGCCATGTGATCCGCAAATATGGCGCCTCGGGCGGGCTGATCCTGTCCGCCAGCCACAATCCCGGCGGGCCGGATGCCGATTTCGGCATCAAATACAACATCGCCAATGGCGGCCCCGCGCCGGAAGGGATCACCGAAGCGGTCTATGCCCGCACGCAGGAGATAGACCGCTGGCTGACGGTGGACGCGCCGGACATCGATCTCGACGCCCTCGGCACGGCCCGGGTGGCGGGAATGGCGGTGGAGGTGATCGATCCGGTTGCCGATTATGCCGATCTGATGGAAAGCCTGTTCGATTTCGACACCATCCGCGCGGCGGTGGCCGACGGCTTCACCATGGCCTTCGACGCGATGAGTGCGGTGACCGGGCCCTATGCGCTGGAAATCCTCGAAGGCCGGCTCGGCTTCCCGGCGGGCACCGTGCACAACGGCGCCCCGCTCGAGGATTTCGGCGGCCATCACCCCGATCCGAACCTGGTCCACGCCAAGGTGCTGTTCGACCTGATGATGAGCGCCGACGCCCCGCCCTTCGGCGCCGCTTCGGACGGCGACGGGGACCGCAACCTCATCATCGGCAAGGGCCGCTTCATCACCCCGTCGGATTCGCTCGCCATGCTGGCGGCCAACGCCCATCTCGCGCCGGGCTATGCGGGAGGGCTCAAGGGCATCGCCCGCTCCATGCCCACCAGCGCCGCGGCGGACCGTGTGGCGCAGGCGCTGGGCATCCCCTGCCACGAGACGCCCACCGGCTGGAAATTCTTCGGCAACCTGCTCGACGCCGGCATGGCGACGATCTGCGGGGAGGAAAGCGCGGGCACCGGTTCCGACCATGTGCGCGAGAAGGACGGGTTGTGGGCAGTGCTGCTGTGGCTCAACATCCTCGCCGTCCGCCGGATCAGCGTGGATGCGCTCGCCCGCGAGCATTGGGCGCGCTTCGGCCGTAACTACTACGCCCGCCACGATTACGAGGCCCTGCCCGCCGAACGCGCCGATGCCTTGATGGCAGAGCTCAAGGCATCGCTCGCAAGCCTGCCCGGCAAGGCCTTCGGCCCGCTCTCCGTGGCCGCAGCGGACAGCTTCTCCTATACCGACCCGGTCGATGGCTCGGTCAGCGCCGACCAGGGCATCCGGGTGCTGTTCGAAGGCGGCTCGCGCATCGTCTTCCGCCTGTCCGGCACCGGAACCGAAGGGGCCACCCTGCGGGTCTATCTCGAACGCTACGAGCCGGCATCGGGCGCGCTCGACCGCGAGACCTCCGCCATGCTGGCCGAGCTGATCGCCGCGGCGGACGCAATCGCCGGGATCGCCCGCCACACCGGCCGCACCGCGCCCGACGTGGTGACGTGAGCGGCCCGCCCGGCGCCACCGTCTCGCGCGGGAAGACCCGCTTCGCCGTCCGCTCGCCCCATGCCCGGGCGCTGTGGCTCTGCCTGTTCGAGGATGGCGGGGAGCGCCGCCTGCCCATGCGCCGGGAGGGGGAGGACTGGGTGTGCGAGCTGCCGGGGAACCTTGCCGGCACGCGCTACGGCTACCGCGCGGAAGGGGAATGGGCGCCCGATCGCGGCCTGTGGTTCGATCCCGCCAAGCTGCTGGTCGATCCCTATGCGCTGGAGCTGGACCGGCGCTTCGTCCAGCACCCGATGCTCGCCGAGCATGGGGCGGACACAACCCATCTGGTGCCGCGCGCGATAGTGCCGGGCCAGCTTTCCGCCATGCGCCGGCGCCCGCCCCGCTTCACTCCCGGAGGGCTGGTCTACGAGCTCAACGTGCGCGCCTTCACCATGCTGCACCCCGACGTGCCGCCCGCGCTGCGCGGCACGGTGGCGGCGCTCGCCCACCCGGCGGTGATCGCGCATCTGAAGAAGCTGCATGTCGGCGCGGTGGAGCTGATGCCGGTGGTCGCCTGGATCGACGAGCGGCACCTGCCCCCGCTGGGCCTGGCCAATGGCTGGGGCTACAATCCGGTGGCACCGATGGCGCTCGATCCCGGCCTGTGCCCCGGCGGGGTGGCGGAGCTGCGCGAGACAGTGGCGGCCCTGCATCGCGCCGGGATCGGCGTGCTGCTCGACATCGTGCTCAACCATACCGGGGAGAGCGACATATATGGCGGCACGCTCTGCCTGCGCGGGCTGGACGATGCCGCCTATGCCCGCGCGCCGGACGGGCGGCTGATCAACGACACCGGCTGCGGCAACACGCTGGATTTCGCCGATCCGCATGTCCGCCGCCTCGCGCTCGACACGCTGCGCCATTTCGTGCGCCATTGCGGGGTGGACGGGTTCCGCTTCGATCTGGGCACGGTGCTGGCGCGCGGGCCCGGCTTCGATCCGGCTGCGCCGATCTTCGCGGAGATCGCCGCCGATCCGCTGCTGGCCGACCGGGTGCTGATCGCCGAACCGTGGGATCTCGGCCCGGGCGGCTATCGCCTGGGGCAGTTCCCGCCGCATTGGCTCGAATGGAACGACCGCTATCGCGATGATGTCCGCCGCTTCTGGCGCGGGGATGCGGGGGTGGGCCTGCTGGCGACGCGGATCGCCGGCTCGTCCGACCTGTTCGGCGGGAAGCCCGGCCGCTCCGTCAATTTCCTCGCCGCGCATGACGGCTTCACCCTGGCCGATACGGTCGCCTATGAGCGCCGCCACAACGAAGCGAATGGCGAACAGAATCGCGACGGGCACGGGGAGAACTTCTCCTGGAACAACGGCGCGGAAGGGCCCACCGGCGATCCCGCGATCCTTGCCCGCCGCCGCGAATATCTGAAGGCCATGCTCGGCACGCTGTTCGCCTCCACCGGCACGATCATGCTCACCGGCGGGGACGAGTTCGGCCGCAGCCAGCAGGGCAACAACAACGCCTATTGCCAGGACAATGCGATCGGCTGGATCGATTGGGAGGGCCGTGACGCCGAACTGGAGAATCACGTGGCCGAACTGGCCGCCTGGCGCTCGGCCCGAGCCGCGTGGTTCCGGCAATTCCCGGAGCAGGGGCAATGGCTCCATCCCGACGGACAGGCGATGACCGTCGCGGATTGGGAGAACCCCGCGACGGAAGGCTTCACCTTCGTCTCGGGCGATCCCGAGCGCCCCTACCGGATCGCGCTGGACCGCGCCGCCCGCTCGGTGGCCTGCTCCTGGGGCGCGGAGTAGTCGCCGGGATGGCGAAGATCCCCGCGAAAGCAGGGCAAATCGGCCCGCCGCCCCGGCGCGATACGGCCCTACCTGTCTGCCAGCCCCCTGACCGCCCCCGCCCCCTTCGTCATGCCAGCGAAAGCCGGCATCTCGCTCGGCTGCACGCCAAGGTAACGAGCCTCTCCCCTCGTCATTGCGAGGAGGCGAAGCCGACGAAGCAATCCAGGGCGGTTATGTGGGGCCCTGGA